>ERZ1034755.265-NODE-265-length-17901-cov-6.345231_pt1 | contig 17901 bp, 20 predicted proteins | sample MGYA00520596_ERZ1034755 | MGnify/ENA primary metagenome ERZ1034755 (study PRJEB33766, sample SAMN09781701) | gut metagenome | biome: gut microbiome | host: Homo sapiens | place: Madagascar | study: EMG produced TPA metagenomics assembly of the PRJNA485056 data set... | reverse complement strand
CCCCCACAAGCACCCCCTTGCTTCCATTTCCCCCCATTTGCATGGATTGTTAAATAATTCACACATTGGCAGATTGCACAATGCCCGGTGTGCATATTTGTGCAGTATTCCATATTGCAATTTCTGCGCCCGAATGCTATACTATAATTGCAAGGGGGATAAGGGATAAGAAATCAAAATCCCGGCTTCCTGAATTTAATAGAAAAAGGAGACCGTAAAAAAATGGATTATGAAATAACTGAATTGCATCCGCTGTACTCGCGTCAAAAGTCTTTTTATGGCAAAGCTAAGGTTGTTTCGGGCGTAGTTAATCTAGACCGTTATTACACGTTGCATTCGTACGATACGCCGGTGCTATCGGTGTACATTGATTGTAACGGCACGCCGTTCGTCAAAAAGCTTTGGAACGGATATAGCGCAACAACGTTGCGTCACGTTAACGAGCTGCTTATGCAACAGGGCTTTCCAAAATTGCCCGCGCGCGTTTGGTGCGCTATGGAAGTCGGAAAATTTTATCATGCGGACGAAATTCCGGCGTTAGATGTTTTCACACGTTAAATCCGAAACGGCCTTAATAGGCCGTCCGGCGAAGATAGGCTTTCGCCGCCGATGATGGTATGGCCTAACGTTAAAATTAGAAGACAAAGGAGACTGCAAAAATGAAATACGGTAAACTTTCTGCCGAACGTCGCCGCGTGTACACGCTTGAGGCCGCTGAGATTGCCCACGATTTGACCCGCGAAACGGGAAACGGCACGTATACTCTCAGCGAATACGCCGCCCGCAAAGCGTTGCTTGAAAACGAGGTTTTTCAATGGGATTGCGCCGGGTTCGGTTTTCCGGATGAAATGAACATTTTTGAATCCGACACCCCTGACACGTTCGACATTGAAGTGTTCTGGAGAGATTAATCTCAAATCCGAAACGCTCCGCGATGGAGCGTCGTAGCGAGATGAGCGCCGCTGCCTGATGATGGTAACGCTCGAATTTAAAAACAGGCCGCGTCGCCTAATAGACGCAGAAAGGAAAAAGAACCATGAAAAACATCACTAGAACCATTCGCGTACTCACCGTGGAATTCCCTGTCAAGTCCGGAAACGGTTTTTTAGCCCGCACGGAAAACGTTATTGATACGGGCGCAGCCGCTATCCGTGCAGAGTTGAAGAAACGTTGTTCCGCTGCTGACGTTAAGTTTCTTGGCGAGTATGAGGTTGTCAGCGTTGAGGAGCGCACGTTCTCCATGCCCATTGATATGTTCGTCGAATACGCGAACGTTGTCGACTAACTAGAAAAAACTCAAGCTGCGCTAACGGCTATACGGGCAGAAAGGGAATAAGAACATGAATAATATTGTTATAAAAGGGCGCTTGACCGCTGACCCTGAAATTCGCAAGACCTCGAACGACGTTGCTGTCGCAAACTTTACCGTTGCTGTCGATAGGTCGTTCAACCGTGACGAGACCGACTTCTTCCGTTGCACGGCGTGGCGCGCAACCGCTGATTTCGTAAAGCAGTATTTCAAAAAGGGTCAGGAGATTCTTCTGAACGGCGAAATGCAGTGTAACGTTTGGGAAGATGAGGACGGCGAAAAGCATTCGTCGTGGTCGTTGCAGGTCACGAACGTTGAATTCTGCGGTAGCAAGCCCGAATCTGCGGGGGCGCCCAAAAAGAAAACGTATAAGAAGTAACTAAACCGGCGGGCGCGTGTAAATTACATTCGCCCGCTTTTCTATTAAGATAGGAGTGAATCATAATGAAAACGTTCCTTGACTACGCTATTTGTGCTGCTATTGGCGCGTCTCTTGCCGCTATCTGCATTTTCGTCCCGCTGTTGATTGGTTGGTGATACGCTTGGCAACAAAATGCGAATATGCCGAATCATGTTTTGAATGCCCGTTTCCTGACGTCCCGTCGTGGTGCTTGTCAAAATTTGATGCAAGCGAATATGCAGACGGTATCGAGATGTTCAGGCGGCAATACACTATACAGCCGTTTCCGCGTGACAAGCTTGACGAGCACGCAGAGATTTGCGCCGTCCGTTCGTCTGCCGATGGCATCTTGAGGCTGTCGCTCTTTTACGATAAGTTTGTAATGGCATGGATAGATATTGGTCAGCGTTCGCCATATAGCAAAACGAACGTGCTGTTTTCCGCCGGCCTAGAAAAATCACTATTTAGAAAGCAAGCATATGTACTTGTTCAGGGCTGCTATAAATACTGCTATGGCGTTGGCAATCTCATGGCGCGGGCAATAGACTGTACGAACGGGAAAGTAATTGCTAGAAAAGCAAAAGGCGAAATAAGCAAGAACGAATTCTATGCTATTTGTGATAGCCTAAAATCAAAGAAAGGATACACATTCGTATGATTTTCGACGTAAACGAAGAAAAATTAACTCAGTTGGCAATAGACGCTTGTCCAAATGATTTGCGGCCATGTAACGCAGAGCACTATTGTATACTTTTAGATGACGGCATGTATTATGGGCCGTATAAGGGTGATGTTGTAGCCGCTTGCCGCGCCTGTTGGTTGAAGTGGCTCTCATAAGAAAGCAAGGGGGGTTTAATTTGTATGCCACACAAATTAGTAAATTGTCAGTTAATTTACAGGGCTAAATATGAGTGCCCGCCTGATTTTTCATATGGTGACTATTGCCTAATACCAGATGGTGTCCATTATACGGATTCGCATATCGCCATTTGTCGGGCTTGTTGGGCAAAGTATGACCCGGAAAGCGAGGTTAACGTTGAAGAATAATTCTTATGTATATGTTTCTGCTGATAAGATAATTGAATTGATTGTTGAAATGTGCCCGCCTGTATCAGACCCTACGTGTCCGGGAAAATGCGATTATGGCACAGGTGGAAATTGCGCCAAATGCTGGCGCGCATGGCTCAAGGATGGTGAATAACTATGCTGCGCAAAAGAAAACCCTTAACAGAATGGCAAAAGCAAGCCAAAAACTTCAAGGCTCGAATACGCTACAGCGAGAAAAAAGGCTATAGTGTTTCAGAATATGCCCGGTACGTGGCTGAGCATATTAAGGAATACACAGCGGAGGAACTAAAGGGCTTTACGCATGAGGTAATCCGTGACATTGATAGCGTTTCCGAGGCACAATTAACGGTAGACAACTACCGCAAATTTCTGGAAGATTTTATCACGCCCGGCCAGAAATATGAATCTCAAGGCGCATATTTACTGTTAGCATGGTTCAATTCGCTGCTTGATAAACGAAGTGTGGTTAAAGTTGCTGAAATGGTAAAGCGCGGGCTTGAAGAAAATGGGCTGCCTGACTATTCGGCGAAATACCGTGAGCGTGATGCGCTTGTTTATATTGGAAAAATGCAATCATGGTTGCCGGAAGATATGCGCCTAACTGACGAACAAGTATATCGCTACGCAAACGACTATGATAGCGTTGACTGGGGAGATATTTACGATTATGACTACTAAAAGGAAAAAACAGCCGCTTGAGCGACGCATATTTACCCCGAGATATGCTTGCGACTTTGAAACGAGCGTTTATGAGGGGCAAGAGTACACGGAAGTTTGGTCTGCTGCATATGTTGAGATTGGCGGGAAGTCAGAGCAAGTAACAGTATGCAAATCAATCGGCGAATTCTTCGACGATATGTTTTCCCATGATTTTAAGCGTCAAATACTCTATTTCCACAACCTCAAATTTGATGGCGCTTTCATTCTTGATTACTTCATTTCTCAGCTTGGATGGAAACAGGCGTATACGCATTCCGGTGGCAGTCAATTTGAGGGAACAGTTTGGGCGAAAGACACAGATATGCTGCCTAAAAGCATTAAATATATGATTGCTGACAAGCAAGGTGTGTGGTATAGCATCGTAATTATGGGCGCTAATGGTAAGATTCTCGAAATCCGCGATAGCCTAAAGCTGCTGCCGCTTCCGCTTAAAGCTCTTGGCAAATCATTTAACACGAAACACCAGAAACTTGAAATGGAATACAAGGGCGAACGCCATGCTGGTGGATTTATCAGCCCCGAAGAATATAATTATATCGCGAACGACGTGCTTGTGCTGAAAGAATGCCTTGAAGTAACATTCGCAGAGGGGCACACGCGACTTACGATTGGTTCATGCTGTTTCGACGAATGGAAGAAAACTCTCGGGGGGGATAGAAGCTATAAAGGTCAGTATCCAAATTTGTGGCAGGAAAAGATTAACGAAGATACGTATGGTTCACCATGCGCAGGGCGATACATTCAGCGCGCATATAAAGGCGGATGGTGCTATGTGAACCCTAAATTTGCTGGGAAACCGCAAGCCAAAGGCTGCACATTTGATGTGAATTCCCTTTACCCGTATGTAATGCACAGTATGTCGGGCAATGAGTACCCAGAGTGGTCGCCACATTTTTGGCAAGGCAACTATATTCCTAAATGCTGTATAATTGGCCATAACAAGGATGGCGGGGGAAGATGGAAACCGAACTACTATTTTATCCGCTTCAAATGCCGCTTCAAGTTGCGTGATGGATATTTACCAACAGTACAAATCAAGGGCAATCCATTATACAAAGGCACGGAGTGGCTTACAACATCCGATGTGTATAATCAGCGAACTGGTCAGTATCATGCTACTATCATAAACTGTAATGGCGAGAAAGTGAAGCCTATTGTTACCCTCACCATGACTTGCACAGACTACGAATTATTCCGGGAGCACTACGATGTATTCGACTTAGAGATTCTTGATGGGTGCTATTTCAATCCGTGGCACGGAATGTTTGATCAATATCTTAACAAGTACCGCGAAATCAAAGAAAATAGCACCGGCGGTATTCGGTATCTTGCTAAGCTATTCTCCAACAATCTCTATGGCAAAACCGCTGCGTCTCCGGATAGCAGTTTTAAGGTAGCGTATGTAAAAGATGATTCATCTATCGGCTTTTATCCTAATTTTGCACAGGACAAAACCCCCGGCTACATAGCTATCGGTGCTGCAATCACAAGCTACGCGCGCTGTTATACCATTCGAGCCGCGCAAGCTAACTATGAACACTTTTGTTATGCTGATACAGACAGCATCCACTTGAATTGCAGCCCGGAAGAGGTAAAGGGAATCACAGAGCACCCGCGCACATACGGCTGCTGGAAGTGCGAAAGCGAATGGGACTACGGCCTGTTCCAGAGGCAGAAAACATACATTGAACACGTGGTAAAAGAGAACCATGAGGAAGTTCAGCCGCATTATGACTTGAAATGTGCAGGTATGCCTAAGCGCAGTAAGAAATTGTTCTTGCAATCGTGCGGGGAAGATGAGGGCATCGAACCCGAAAATGATATGGAAAGAGAATTCCTTTCTGAACGGAGAAGTATTGAGGATTTCAAGGCAGGGTTATGTGTTCCGGGCAAGCTGCGGCCTAAGAGAATTCCGGGCGGTATTGTTCTTGTGGATACGACATTTCAATTTAAGGAGGGTTAAAATTATGAAAGTTTTAGTCGCTTGTGAAGAAAGCCAGGCAGTTTGTTCCGCGTTTAGGGAAAAAGGACATGAGGCGTATTCTTGCGATATTCAAGCGCCTTCAGGAGGCCACCCGGAATGGCACATCCTTGGTGATGCCTTGGAAGCTATCAAGTGGGGTGGGAAGATTATGACAATGGATGGCATCGAGCACGATGTGGGCAGTTGGGACTTGCTTATTGCGCATCCACCATGCACATACCTAACTGTTACTGGAAACCGCTGGTTCAATATTTCACGGTATGGCGAAAAAGCGCTTCAACGCTATAAAGATCGCGAGGAAGCGGCTGTTTTCTTTATGAGATTCGTTAAATGCGACGTACCAAAAATTGCTATTGAAAACCCTGTCGGCTATATGTCAACTGCATACCAAAAACCAACTCAAATCATCCACCCATATATGTTTGGCGACCCGGCAAGAAAAGCCACTTGTTTATGGCTAAAGGGACTTCCTAAGCTCACGCCAACTAATATAGTAGAGCCTGAAATTATTAGATATAAAAATGGCAGCGGCACAGATAACCCGTGGCATATGGAAACTATGAAATTACCCCCGAATGAGAGGGCAAAAGCGCGGAGCAAAACATTCCCCGGCATTGCAAAAGCGATGGCTGAGCAATGGGGATAACTTAACAAAAAATTACACCCCCTACCAAAACGATAGGGGGTATAACTATATCTAAAACACTGCTTGCTGCTGCGCGGTCGCTAATACCGATAACCTACGCCGAGCTGGTTTCACCCAGTAGCCTCTCGTCGTGGCACAACAGGGACGCGGTGCAGATACCTTAACAAGAAATAGTTTTCACAAGGGCTTCTTTGCTTTCAAGATTCTTGAATCTGAATCTGCCCATTTCAAACTGGTGTCTCAGCAGCGCAATGAGGCTATCATAACCGCCGCCGAGAATGTAATCAACGTCATGGTCATCTGTGTTGACAGTGATTTTCATTGGATGAGTATGGTCAACAGAGGGTGAGCAGTAAAGCATACTGCCGAACTTGTTTGCTTCCGGGTATTCCCTAACGCCGTATTCATTTCCATGATATTTAATTGTGCACAGGTACACATTCTTGCCGGTCATTTCTTCGACAAACGCCTGATTATCGCTAAGGTATTTTCCGCTATCAGAGAACCCGATATATGCGGTCTTGCTGAACGCCTTAGAGAATCCACTTTCGGCCTGTGCTTTTGCAGCGCTTTCATTGTAGCCCTGTTCCAGCACGAACCCATGGCCGCGCATGAACTTCACCTTATCATTCAGTCTGCTGCTGATTCCCATAGCAGAGTAGTACGGATTCAGTACAGTAACAGGGTTACTAATCATAATCACAGGCACATATCTGCTCTGTTCGCCGCCGCCTCTTGCGATGGACTTGTGAATAGAAATGAACTTATTCATTTCATTGGGGCAGTACACGCCGGTTTCACTTTGAAACTCATCGAATAGCAGAACAGTCGTGTCATTGAGATAGTGTGAATATTTCTTCACCTGTTCAGCGGAGTTGAGTGCTACGGCATAGCCACAGCACTCAGCTTCGCCTCCATCTTTTGCAAGCATCAGATGCACAAAGGCTTTGCTTTCAGACATTTGCTGCGTAAGAGTATAACCCGGAAAGAACAGAGTGCCAATTTCCTTGAAGAACTTATCCGCGCAATCCTGCAATTCATATTTGTATCGATAAATCAGGCAGAACTTTCCCTTGCCTCTGAGATACCGGCGCACAACATAGCGGTTAAACCATGTGGTTTTGCCCGCGCTTCTGTTGCTGGTGCAGATATAGATTTCCGGGCGGTTGCCATCAATGTCATTCAGGCTTAGCAGCTTTGTGCCGTCGTAATACTTGTTTTCCATTTCTTATCCTTTCATATCTACGTAGCGCTTCATGATAATGACCGCGCGCATAAGAGTATCGTTCAGGTCAATATTTCCCATGCCGTCGCCCGCGATAGCGTCGCAGTCAATCAGGGCTTTAATGTCATTGTATGCCCATTTCGGCACGTCATTCAGGGTTTTGTAAACCATTTCAGTTTCCTCACTTTCGGGTTTGGGTTCAGGTTTTTCTTTTTCATCTGCCAGCAGAGAGTAATTCGGGACGCCATACCCGCGCACATAGCGGGAGTTGACAAGCAGATTGCGTCTGCCCACGGTGTCGCCCTTGTTGCCCTCAATGACTGTGATATTGTAGCCATTGCAGCTTTCCACAATACCAACATGGTCAGGGATTCCAGTACAGTCTCCGCTCCCGTTATCATCCCAGTCATAGAAGATAATGTCGCCCGGTTTCGGCACATAGTCATCGCGCTCTTCCCAGCAGTTGGCGAACATATACTTGCTAACCATTTCGGGGCACGAGCACTCCGGGTATACAATGCGGGAAAATCCCGCAATGTATCCCATAGCGCTAACGAACGTGGCGCACCATGCGTCACTGTACTGTACCTTATACCCTCTGGGCAGAGGGTGATTCTTGTTGTAAATGTCGATGATTTCCTGCTTCTGCCCATTGTAGGTGTTCGCGCCCATATACGCACGAGCAGTTGCAACGAGAAGTTCTCGAAGATTGGTTTCGGTCATTTGTGTTTCCTAGCCTTTCTTAGTTGCTTTACGGCAACTGAATTGATTTAACATTTACGGTAATGCCGCTTGTTTGCGCTGTCACACTGTACTGAGTGAAGTCAACGGTATCACCGCCTACGGCCGTATTGATAAACTCCAAGACGCTCTTATCAGTTTCATTTTTGGCGTTAGTGGCAATAATGTCAACGGTATTTGCGACGGCAAGTTTAATCTGCCGCCCGCGCTCAATTGCCTTGCGGATATCTGTATACGACGCCCCAGTGACCTGACTGTTTGCATAAGTGAGTGTGAGCGGCTTTGTATAACCAACAAGCTGGGCATACGACACTGCGGTATCTTCAAGGCCAACCGCTTCCGCGTCGCCGAAATTAGCCAGTCCAGAAATAACAATCCCATTACCAGCGGCCTGTGGCGAGCTGTCGCTAAAATCCAAACTAGCAAAGTCCTCGCCTGTCGCGCTAGTTAGGTTATTGGGCTGCGCGCCGATGGCGAAGCTACCGCTTTCAACGGTAAACCCGTCTTTAATAACCGGCTCTGTTTGGTTTAGTTTTTTGGCAGCGCTATCATCGACGTATTTCTTGATAACCTTATTCTGCACAGCATGGGTAGATGTATCGGACATGACTGCGTCAACAGAAACAACTGGAACGCCCGCAATCTTGCCCATCACATATTCAACATTTGCGGCAGCATGGGTTTCTGCGTCGATAGGCGTTTTCACGCCGAGCAGCTTTGTGGGCTGGCCCTCGTTCGCGTCGGAAATGTCAAGCGTGAAGTTGCCACCAGTACCCCTTGCAGCCAGAGAAACTCCGATTCCGTCATCTTCATTTGGCGGAGTGATAATCATAAAGTTCTTGATGTTTGGTGAAACACTACCAAGTGCGCCGATGTTCTTACGCGCCTGGACCTGCTGCGGACTAGTGAGTGTCTGCTCGGTATACAGGACTGCATTGTCAGAACCGCCAGCCCCCGCAACGGCATCGTCCACGTACTTCTTATTGGCAATCTGCATATCAGAAGTGGGGGCAGAGGCCATGGTTTGCTGCCTGACTACATAAGTCCCGTTGTCAAGATAGGAATAAAGCACCCTAGTGTTTACAAAAACAATAGCATCTGATTTGATTAAAACCTGTGAAAGTACTTCAAGTTCATATCCGGCGTTAATGCCCGTAAATCTAAAATAGGTATCTCCTGCAGCAGCCAAATAGCAATAATTTCCGAAGCTAACGACTGGCGTTTTTCCGGCAGCGTAGGCGGACTTTATTTCATCAAAGTTTTTGTCAGCCAAATATACGGTCTTACCGTTTTCTGTTTTACTCGTAAGTGTAATGACATACAACTCACCTGCACTAGAGATGTTCTTCCTCGCCTGTTTCTTCTGCTCATCTGTCAGCGTCTGTGGGGTATAGAGAACGGCATCAGTTGACCCGCCACCAGTCGGCGTTTTCAGCTCCCACTTATGCTTATTTACTGCAAGCACCTTGCCGTCGTCAGAATCGTCGGGGTTCGGCTCAGGAAGATAGTCGCCATAAATATAAATAGTCGCAGACCCAAGGCCGCCAATGCTAAGCACGATAGGAGCGCCAGCGATTGTCCCCACGAATTGGTAGATGGCGTTACCAAGTGCAGAAACATAGCCAGTATTGAACGAAATAGTAGTCCCGCCAGTATTATCAGGAAGCGTAATATTGAATTTCATCGGCTTGTTCGCCGCAAGATTCGCGAGAATAGAATCAAAACTTGCGTCAAAAAACACTGTATATTTTGTCGCGCCTTCCGACGCGTCGTAGCCCAAGGGTGTAACTTTAGTTGAGGTTACAGCAATTAGGTCATATCCGACAAACGGCAATTCAAATTCCTTAACGCCATACTTCCAAGCCGTAGTTCCCACGTCAGCAGAAAGCTCGATGACACGGACAAGCATCTTGCCAGAAGCCGTAGCGTAATTGGACGTGACGAACGTAAACGTCATGTGATTGCCGCCGTAGATATCGAACGTGCCGTTCCAGTATTCAGCCCCGTCAACACTGTCAATCAGGCGGGTCGGAAGATTCTGATAGAGCTTGCCACTAGTGTCTGAATGATACTGAGCATAAACAGCGTTGGGGGTCGATTCGTCATTCGTTGTTATGACGTTGTTTGCCCCGCGAGTAAACTGGAAGCCCTCATAGCGGGAGAAGTCAAACGTCTTGTGGTCAATCGTCTCGACAGACCATGCATTGGTTTTCACGTCACCGACGAGGAAAACGGTGGTATTAACAGTTTGCCGAACGCCATTCTCCGCGCGAACGCCGTCATAGTAGTTTTCGAAGGCGATACGGATATTGCCAGTGCCAGAAGTATCTGCCTTGACAGTTGCAGCGCCAGAATGATACTGCTTGCCATCGTAATTGAGGCGGGCATTAACAGCAACAGCATACTGGTTAGTGCCACTGAAATAATTACGCAGCGCTTCAACGATAGCGCCCGGTTCAACATCGCACGTAACTGCTCCGGCATCACTGACAGTTGCGGTCAGGTTCACAAAACCGTCGGCATTCGTGTCCGGGATAGTGGTCGTAATAGTGCGGACTACCCACTGATTGGTCAACGCGCCCGTGGGCAAGGAAATAACAACGACTTCCTGAGCAACGTCAGAGCCGGACTTTCCTGCATTGTGCACAATGGAAATGGGCACATAGAAATTAAGCTGCATAGTATCAGCACCAGTAGCGCCCAAGCAACGGTAACTAGTAGCTACAGCCCACGAGTTTTCCAGCTCGTCAGGGGCATAGAGCATGACAATAAGGTCGCCGTTCTGCACCCACTGGGACAACTTCTCTCTGGTCACATCAGGCGTAAGAAGATGGCCTAGCGTGTCAACTTTGAGGAAATGAATCTTACTGGTGGTTTCCTCAATCTGTTTGATTCGTTCATCCAGCGCCTCGTCTCCGGCCTGTCTGTCTGAGATTTCATTTGTCAGCCCTTCATTCAGTTTATTCACCGTTTCGCCTGTGGTGTTAAGCTGACCCACTACCTTGCAAAGGGTTTCGTAGTAGCTCATGCTTTCATCATAGACAAGCGGGAGAATGGGCTGACAGTAAAAGCTCATGGTATTCAACATACTGACTGTGTCCATAACTTCACTCCTTTACCATACGTTCATAAATTCGGTTGAAAGCTCGTTAATCATTCTGCGCTCAATATTGATAAGCGTGTTAGCAACGTCTTTCATAAGTTCAATTCGTGCCTTGCCACCAGCCTTGCCTTTGATTGTCTCTGTGGTGTTGGCTTTGCGGTCAGACGTTTCGTTATGCGATTCCGTGTTATCGTTTGTCTGGTCAACCAACGCGCGGCGAGCATAGGACAGGTACGCCATGCCAGCGGCGTCCTCGGCGGGCTTCACGGACACAAGCCCGTTCTGTGGGGTGTCGCTGTCAAGGTTGTAGTTGTCAGCACTAATCGTGTTCTTATTCGTGCTGCCACCATTCGCCTTGTCATTGTAGTCACCAGTGAACGTGCGTACAAGGTCAGTGTCGCCGTAAAGCGCCTCTATGTCAGCAGCCGTAAAATCACGGATACTATTGAACGTGGACTTAACAAGCTGCGTGTAGTACGGGGCGATTTCGGCAAGCTGTTCGTTCATGTGGAAAACCCATAGTGCTGCCGTTTCCCAACCGATTTCCCGCGTGTAGTAGTGGGCGAGAATACGCCTACAAATATAGTACGTTGTAGGCTCGTCTACAAATTCCCACGGGATGACGCTACGCTTGAATGGGGAGTTCTCTCTGCCCGTTTTGCCAATGGGGAAGATTTTGGGGGCTGCTACTCCAATGATTTCGTCAATGGGTCTGGTTGTGTCATCAACCAGCGATTCGCAAATGAATCTTACCTGTGTAGTATACAAACTCATTCTTTCGGCACACCCCCATTATCTTCGGGGTTCGGGTCAAGCCAGTCGTTAACGGTGTTACCCTCGTCATCGGAAATGCCAGACGTATAAAGGGAGTTAACAGAGACTTGAATGTTCAGCCCGAACATTTTATTGATTTGCTCGGCAGCTTGCTGACGGGCTTCCAGCTTCGACATACGGCAAGCAGACGTGCCAGCGGTCGCCTGTTGAATTTCGTCAGTAACAAGGCGCTCACGTTTTGAAATCGTCAGATTCGGAACACCCTGCATTGCCAAAGCTTCATTCCAGATTTCACGTTTAAGGTCTTGCAGTTCAGCAGCAGTATAGGGGACGCCCGGATTCAGCACCTGAATGTTATTCAAGTCCAGGTCTTTGTCACCAAAGATAATTGGCACATTACCGTCATACTGCATCATGAGATTCTTAAACGTAAGACGCTGGGATTCGGGACACGTGACAATGACCGGGGTTTTCTGCGCTGCTGCGTTAACATCAACGTCGCGGTCAATATTCTCAAGGCGGTGTGCGTAAGTCCATGCTTCATAAGCGGATGGAAGCCTCAGACGGTTATTCCAGATAAGAACAGAATTGGTGTTGTCCAGCTTCCATTGGTTCTTGCCGACACTTGAAGCATACGCGACACGGTTAATTGGCGTGTTGTATACGTCAAACGGGCCATTCGCCATTACGCGCAATGCAAGATACCCCTGCTTGTCGTAATCTTCTTTCCCTTCAAGCCGCGCAGCCTCTGAAAGAACATCGTCCTTGAAGAACACGGCGCAACCGGTCGAGAACAGGCAAAGCTCCAAAAAGCGCGGGTCAACGCTCGGAGGGAGATTCTCCCACGTGAACAGGGACGTTGCGATTTCCGTTAGCTTGTTGAAGTAAAACTGATACCGCGTCGTGTTGTCGTATGCCGTTTCCCAAAACTGCCGCGAATGAGAGCCTTTAGGGTTTCGGTATGGTTTACTCAAATTATTATCACCTACTTACAGTGAGTTGTCAAGCGAGTAGTTGCCTACGCGCGTAAAGGGATTTCCGGCGGACAGGTCGGTGCAGCGCCAGAAAGTAATGCCCCGGTCGTAAATCTGCACAAGGGCTGCGGTCACATCTGCGGGAGCGCTGCCGGTAAGAGTACAGCCACAGGTCTTGACGTAGTTCCATGCTTTTCTGCCGTTGCGGTTGGGGACTTTAAGACGGTTCGTCTTGTAGCCGAACATGGAAAAGAAATCGTCGATGATGCGGGCAAACTGACCTTGAATGCGATAGGGCATATAATGGAAACCTTGCTGGCCGAGAGCACAAAACACACTAGATGACTGTTGACCACGGGCGTGATTAGGCTGAGTAGAAGCGGTTTTGACTTGAGCAACGAGGTTGATGGTTTTGTCAAGCACGTCTCCTTGTGCATTATACGAAGCGTTCTGCATATTCTGATAGGCGTTAGCGTACTGACCAACAGCTTGAATTGTTTGTGCGGAACCTGCGCCTGTCATTGCAGCGGTCATGCCAGCCACATCGGCAGCAATACCAAGGCCAGTTGCCGCCATGGCAACTTGCTTAACAGTGTCAATAGCCGTAGTAGCGACACCAGCAGCAATTGTATACTTATTTTGTGCAATCCATGCCTTGAAAGTGTCAACGTTCCACGCGCATTGAGGAAAACCGCCCATAATAAGCGATTCTTGAAAGTTAGTAGGAAGCCCCTTATAGTTAATTGGAATAGACGCGCATTCAAGATTGCCGTTTACTACGCCCACAATATTGAATGTAGGCTTGCGGTCAGTGAAATATTCGTAAGCATAATTTGCTGAATTGCCTTGCAGATTATCCACATAAACGCCACAAAACGGGGCAGTATAAAGCTTGTTATTCTTTGGTTTGTAACCGTCAAACGTGCCAGTAAAGGCAGGAACAGAATCGACAGTGTCAGGAACGAGGCCGGTAGCCAAATCTCCGGTGATTGACCAGTTCATGAAAAACTTCGGGTACATCGTAATACTAACGATGCCGTCAGCCTTATTGGCCTCAGTAGCCGCCTTAATAACTGCATTAGCATTCTCGACACAAGCTCTGGGACTAGCAAGGTCATACTCGAAAAGATTCTTCGTCAAGCCAGTGTAAATGCCGCTATCAACGCCGCCAACTCCACCAGTTGAAGCGTCCTCGATAACCCACTTGTTATCTTTATATGTAGCTTTCCAAGTGGCAAGGATACAGATTACATAATTACTTTTCAAAAAAATATTCGGAAAGTAATCAGCGTCGTACACGTATTCGCCAAGCTCAAAAGATTCGGGATTGAGGTTATCACCAATTGCATCCGTCATTGCGTGCTCACGCTCGACAAAACACTGACCAACGTTAACATCAAATAGATACGTCTGCATTGGGTCGATAGAATAGTAGATGCGCGAAGTGGTGTTGCTGATATACTCGACTTGCGTAATGAATGCATAGAACCATTTTGTCCCGTAAGCGGTGTTACGGAACATCATGTAGTTACAATCAAAGAGTTCATCCGCAGTTTTGTCCATCGTAATGTACGGCCTAGGATAACGCTGGTATGAAACTTTATCAAAATAAAACGCAAGCGCATATGTGGTAAATGCCGTGGCTTGCTGCTCAGGGCTGTCAAACCAAATGGTGTGGTCGAATGACGGTTCAAGAGGCACATTCTTTAGAATGTACACATCTGAATTCGGAACAATCATCGACATAAAACCACCTGCCTTTTAAGAATTTCCCACCTACCCGCCCGACCACTATTTTAACGCCGTGGCCATTCGTCTGAAACTTGATTACTTAACCGTAACCGTGCACGTGGCTTTCTTCGTGTCGTCGAAAGCAGAAGTTGCGGTAATCGTAGCAGTGGTGGACGTTGCGTCTGCGTCAACCGTCACAACGCCAGCCGCCGAAACCTTAACATCCGCTGCATTGCTCGTCCACACAACAGTCTGCGGGGCAAAGTATTCCGTGACAACGACGCAGGAAAGAGACACGCTACCGCCCTTAGGAACGGACGCAGTAGTCGGGGACACAGTAACGGAAGTGACCGACGGAGTACCCGGAACAAACAGGACGGAGTTGGCGAACGGGGACACCGAGAACGTTTTCCACACGTGGTAGAAGTAGTTCCAATAAAGACCCTGACCGTTGTACTGCTCAGTGAACTGCGTCAGCATATCGAACACCATAAACCAATCCTTGTCAACAATGACAGCCGGGATTGCATTCAGAGCAATAAGCTCGTCATGAGACGGCTCGTGGTACGTCGGGTCCCCGGCGAAGATTTCGCCGAGACGGGCAATGTCAAGGTCGCCAAAACCGTCAATCAGAACACGATGACCAAGGAACTCGGCCTTGTCCATGTTGAACGCAGAGGCAAGGACATTCACGTCCATGGTGGCGTCAAACACGGAATTGACAATCATGTACTGGTCGGTCTTTTCGGTGAACGTGCGGACGGCTGCGGGGTTGTACTCACTGTTCATGAACGTCAGCTTGTTGGAAACACCCTTAACGGTGGTGACAATCGCTTTCGCGTTTTCAGCGTTCACGGTCGGGACGGTGACGGGATACACACGGCCATCAAGAATGTGCCGCGCAAGCAGGTACTTCATGACAAGGAACTCGTCGTAATTAGCGCCCGTATACATGGAATCGACGATTCGTGCAATCAGGTCGGTCACACCGTCCCAAGACAGGAACGCCTGTTTAAGCTGCTCCTGAGTAACGGTCGCCTTGTAGAACTTCTGATAGTTCATGATGTGGAATGCAGCGCGCACATCAGGCACAACGCGCTTAAACACTTCCTGCTCAGCAATTTCAGGGTTGAACTCCTGAACCTTTGCAATGTTGACGAAGATTTCCTCAATGGATTCGCCGTACTCAAGAACGCCTTTCTTGAAGAACGCAATGGGGTTGGAGTACATCTTCGACGTGAGCATCACGCGACCGATGCGGTTAACCAGCGCGTTCAGGAATTCGTTCTGGAGAGCCGGGTAATCCATGATAATCGCACCAATCGTGCGGACGGATTCAACATCGTTTGCGTCAGCTTTCGGGACGTAATTCCGATAATCGACCGATGCATTATTGCGGATAACATTCAGAATATCCGCAGCGGACGTGGTCAGCGTCCTAATCTTAGGCTTAACAGGCATAAGCATTTACTCCTTTCAAGAAAACAGGTCGTCATATTTTTCCGGAGATTCATCATCGTCAGATTCATCTTCCGGAAGTTTAGGGTCTGCCGGAGAGTTGGGAGCAAGGAAACGGTCTTTATATTCCTTGACCACATTCTCATACTTTTCTTTGTATTCGTCGCGCTCCTGCTGCAACTGCGGGTTGGACATTTCATCATACATACCCATAAGGTCGGAAACGTCCTTGAGCGTGGCTTCATCATCCGCAGTAGCATACTTGCCAATAATAGTCTGAAACTGTTCACGGGTTAGCACATTAAAATTCCTCCTTAATAAAATCTTGCGTATGGATTTATCATCATCCATAGTGGCATTGACTTTCTCTTTTTAGGCGACGGCGGCGGGGCTGGAAGATTTGTGAGGTAGGTATACCATTTGTCGGCGTTGGTCATGCGCAACGCACGGGTCTGTTCCCAAGCAGAAAGATTTGGACGCTCGTACTGCACAAGCCAAATGTCCGCCAAAGTAGCGGGGGAATCGGTAGAATGAATGAATGTTTGCCATGTGTTTGTATAAGACGGAAAGTAAGGATTCTGGCCAAATTGAAGATTGTTGTCATACTCATACTTAATCCGGCTTAGCTCCAAATCGCCACAGCGCAGAGGGTCATCCCAGCCGTCCCCCGCCCAATCGCTAAACTTCGTACGTGGTGTCCATTGCACAAGGCCGTAACCTGCATTGGGATTACCCAAATCAAACGAAGCTTCTGTTTGGCCGGGGTTCAAATTCGATTCGACTTGCATATTGCCGAGCATACCGGCAACGGCGTTGATTGACCACCCTAAAGAGCCGAAATAATTCCAGATAATGCGAGCGTTATTTTTCATGGCATCGTCTGTCATTTTGCCAAGCTCGTTAGTGTAATAAGCTACCCACTCAAGCCCCTCAGAGGCCATGCTTGCGTAATCAGGGAGACAGTAACCGCGAATAGACTTCTGGTCTACAGTGCGTTCCATCAGCTTAACGGAATCTCCGTTGTTACCCTCGATTACTGTAAACGTGTTTCCGTTTACAACGCCAACTATACCACAGTGGTCTGGTTGCCCCTGATTGTCACCAGAACCGCTGTCATCCCAATCGTATTGAATAATGTCCCCCATCTGGGGAACATAAGCATCGTTTTCTTCCCATCGGTTAATGTTCTGATATAGCGTTACCATGTAAGGGCAATAGGCTGTTGGAAAAATGATATCCGTTAAGCCCAAAGCAATGCCGACATATGAAACGAACACAGCACACCACGGTGAAGCGTATGTTACAGTCGGGCCGCCTACGTCTGTTTGGTAGCTATTGTATGCGTCAATTATTTTCTTATAACTGCCGTCATATTCATTAAGGCCGATGCACGATTGAGCGAATGCGTAAACTGACGTTCTTAGTTCTTGCTCAGTCATTTAATCGTGAGCGTGTTGATAAGAGACTGCATAACAGAGGTATTGTTATTGATGGCAGTAGAAAGCTCAGAAATCTCTGCCTTATATTCCTTCGTCAAGTTCGCAATCTCTTCTTTGTGGTATTCCGCAGATTTGTTGACATAGAAAAACATGATAAGACAACAAGCAATAGGAAAGCCCACATTCGAAATAAGCTGAACGACTTCGTCCATGCAATTCACCCCTTTCTACATACCATATTACCACAGTGCCGGGCTTGTGTCAAATGGAAAGTTTTGGAGATGAGAGTGAGCTGGTTATTGCTGGAAGCAAGGGGGCGATTATGGGGG
>ERZ1034755.263-NODE-263-length-17995-cov-7.266221_pt1 | contig 17995 bp, 10 predicted proteins | sample MGYA00520596_ERZ1034755 | MGnify/ENA primary metagenome ERZ1034755 (study PRJEB33766, sample SAMN09781701) | gut metagenome | biome: gut microbiome | host: Homo sapiens | place: Madagascar | study: EMG produced TPA metagenomics assembly of the PRJNA485056 data set... | reverse complement strand
CATAGTAGGTGTATATGAATAGAAAACATATTTTAAAGATATTTTTACTGGCGATTGGCATAAGTTTTGTATCGCTTTTTTCGGCGTGCAGTTTCACCACCAGCAAGGGCAGTGTTGCCGTGCCAGATTTCAGCATAAATGAGGACAAAGTCGTGCTCATCGACTCGAATATGGATAACGTTTCCAGTTTCACTGTGCGAGTTGACGGAGCAGATAGTGATACATACAATTCCTACCTAGACATTTCTCACCTTATCACAGAAGCCAAGACGTACGAGATTTGCGTCCGCGCCAATGGTAAGGACGGCTACAAAAATAGCGCATTTAGTGAAGTTAAACTTTTCACCAATTCCACCACGCTTTCAAGCCCAACTCTCAAAATCACGGACAAGACGGTTTGGTGGCAAAAAGATTTTGCCGTAGATAGTTACACGGTTACGATGACCCGTCCGGACGGCAATGTTGAGAGATTTTACACCGCTTCAAATAGATACAACTTTTCTAGTGACCTAAAACAAGCGGGCAGATATAGTTTTAGCGTGGTTGCCAACTCGACCGCCACCAACGTGACGTCCAGCGAGCCAAGCGACAGCGTAAGTTATGCATACATCGTCAAACACGCCACCCCGACCGAACTTTCCATTCAAGAGGTGGAGAACGACGTAGTACTCACATTTAAAGATGTGGATAACGCCAATTCCTACACAATTAACATCAATGGCCACACCTTGCAAGCCAACGATTCGTCTGTCAAACTCAACCTTTTGGAATACGATTTTTCAACACCACAAAGATATTATGTTTCGGTCAAGTCTAATGGTTCAGACTATTACACCGAAAGCCAATATTCAGGTCAAGCCTATTATGACAAATATGTTCGCCTAGACACTCCAACCCTTAACGAGATTCGAGATAATGTAGATGACTTATTGTTGAGTTGGTCAAAGGTGAACAACGCTCATACATACGACGTTTATGTGCGTGGTGAGATTTATGCTTCAAGCGTAAATGCCACACAAATCGTTGTACCAAAGAGTCAACTTGACGCCAACGGACAGATAGATTATCAAGTGCAAGCCGTGGGTTATGACCATTACACATCATCATTCCTGTCAAATAGACAAAACTATCAAGAAGTGGTCGTGTATGACACGCCAAGCGCTTTGCAAGTGATGAATGTGGGCAATCAACTCGTGTTCAGTTGGAAGAGTGTTGATACTGATTGCAAATATTTGGTTGAAATTGATGGCGTCAATTACACTGCCGACACCAACGAGTTTGTCCTTGACACATATTTTACCGAAGCCAAGAGTTACACCTTACGCGTTATGGCAATACCTAACGAAACTTCGACCAAATCCCCGTCCAACTATTCGGGAGCGCTCGTCTATACTCACCTTGTCACACTCGCCAAGGTTGACGGAGTGAGAGTGGAAGATGTGCTGACAGACGGCGGTTTAAGACAAAACCTTTTGTACTTTAACGACGAAATAGCACACGCAGTAAGTTACAAAATATATGTCAACGGCTCACTTGCCAAAATCGACGTTGTGACCAGCCCAGTTGACGTTACTTCACTTTTGAGCCAGCCAGATAGTTACAATTTTGCCGTACAAGCCATTGCTCCAACGCTCAGTTTGTATCGCGACGGAGAAAAGTCTAACGAGTTCTTGTTTGAATATCGCAAGACATTGGACACACCAGCCAACATCAAACTTGACGAATCGGGCGCGAAACCAATTTTGCGCTGGTCGGCGGTCGCCAATGCGGATAGTTATGAAGTGTATATCAACAATTTGCGCTTCACCACTGCTAACAACTATCTCGACATTAGTCGTGACTATGTCGTAGCCAATGAATACACCTTCAAAGTTCGCGCTTTGCCAGCAGAAAATAGTTATTATACCGAGTCGGCATATGTTGTGACTACGGTTATCAAATATGTTCAACTCGAAATGCCAAAGAATGTGAGCGTTGAGTTTAAAGACGATGGTAGTGTAATCGTCAACTTCACACCGGTGGAAAACGCGCACGGCTATGAAATTGCCGTTTATGACAGCGCAAACAACCGCATTGACAAAGACAATCCAAACACCAACACAAACATCACCGACTTGCTCAAAAAGGCGGGCAGATACAAGGTCACCGTCCAAGCAATCGGCTGGGGTTATTACCGCAGTAGCGTGGTGACTAAGGAAGTCTATTTTGAAAAAGACATCACCCTTACCGCACCTAAAAATATTTCGGTCGCCAAGCAAAAAGATAGCGAAACAATGTATCTCAATTTTGATGCGGTGGAGAATAGTTCAAAATATAATATCAAGATAAACGAAGAAGTTTTTTCTGCCACGACCAACAAGGTGGACATCACCAAATACATCACACTTGAAGGCAAATACAACATTAAAATTCAGTCGGTGGGTATAGGCGCTTACACAGATAGTGAATATACCGCTTACACCTACAAGCACGAATTTGCCAATCTGTATGATTACAAGCGTTGCGACGTGTTTATGAATGGCGAAATGATAGATATGTACATTGACACCTATCAAGAGTTTAAACTCGCAGTGTGGTATAACTATCTCTATCGCAACACAGTTACAATGCCAAACGGCACCTTAAAGCAAGGCTTCAAACTCTATTTCCCTAACGGCTACACCCAACTCGTTGCCGGCGTAAAATCGGAATACGACCCAGACTTTGAAATACGATCAAGAAATGTGGATACTTACGCCGATTTGTATGGGGTAATGTTCAGCAACTATCCGGAATATTACTCACTTACAAACATTCAACTGGAAGAAAAGAGTGCCAACAGAATTTACCTTTGCACCTATGTTGACCGAATGAACGAAAACCATGGCGAAGAGTTCACCTACACCGCCGAAGTGGAGAAAAACCCAAAGTTGTATAACCAAGAAGGCATCAACGCCTATTTGGCAAAAAGGCGCAATGTGGTGAACAATCCAAACCAGCCAGTCAACTATATCGACGACAACGCACGCACTCGTGCGGACGACTATGACGGCTTCGAAATTAACGACGACAATAAAACCGTTGTGCCAGTCACTAACACCGACCAACTCTTTATGGCGGTGCAATATGGTGCGCGTCCAAAGTTTGTGGGCAATTGTGAAGTGGCGCAAACCGTCTATGAGAATGCGAAATATATATTGCGCCGAATAATTAATAATGACTTCACCGACTACCAAAAGATTGAAGCCATTTACGACTGGCTCACTCGCGTAAATGTATACGACTATGATGTAGTTGCCTTTACCGAAGTGTTCTATTACGATGGTGGAGATGTTGATACGATAGGACAGTATAGTCCATTCCACCTTGAAGGCGTGTTCTACAACTGGACGGACGGCAACATTCACGCCAAGGCAGTGTGCGACGGCATAAGCAAGGCTTTTGTATTGCTCTGCCAGATTGAAGGCATTGACTGCTACAAGTGTAACGGCGCGGGCGGGAAGCAAGACAATGAAGCCAATTGGGGCGCACACGCTTGGAACAAAGTATATCTCATTGACAAGTGGTATGTCGTTGACTCCACTTGGGACGACCAAATGAGACGGGTAAACGGCTCTTATCAAGTGAACGCTTTGCATCAATATTTCTTAAAGAGTGACGAATACATCGCCAAGACTCACCGTGAAGATTACCCATTGCGAGCTAAATCAAACGCAAATTATAAATGTAATGAAAACTATGACTATTTTGCCGACAAAACCTATTCGTATAATGGCAAAACGATTGACCTTGTGGTCAAAGATGAATATGAATTAGCAGAACTCTTGAAGTTTGCTTACTCGTCAAATTTCGTTGGCAACGTCCTAGAATTTAGAATGAGTGATAAATATTTAGCGGACCCCAACCACAACCAAGATTATTACAACTATATGCTCAACCAGGCTGTAAATATTGCCCAAGTAAGTTATCGCGAGAGCACTGACTACAACTTTATCGAAGACGACGGATTTAGATTTGGTATATTGACAGATAAGTCAGCATAAATTTTAACATTTCTCTCATAATAGAAGTATGAGAGAGCAGACAAATTACGATAAAATTAAAAAAGCATTGTCCTCTCCTGCCGATTTGACAAAAAGGACAGTGCTTTTTTGCCGTCAAAAAGTGGACGTCGTGTTCATTAACGAACTGACCGACCCCGAGAAAATTGAAGACACCATTTTAAGAAGCATTAACGAGTTCAACCAAAAGTGCACTATGCCTTTGGACAAGTTTTTGCGTGAGCAAGTGCTATCTACCCAAGAACTCGTAGATATTCCTGACGTAAAAACAGCGGTGGAAAAGATTTTGAAGGGCTATGCCATTGTTTGCATTGGCGACAAAATGCTGGGCGTGGATTGCGAACTTATCACTGGACGCGTCGTGGCAGAACCGCCGACCAGCGCAGTGGTGAAAGGACCGCGTGAAGGTTTTGTCGAGAGCGCCAAAGTCAACCTTGCGCTCATTCGTAAGCGCCTTGCCACACCCGATTTGTGTATGGAAAACCAGACCGTAGGCAAATACACGCAGACGGACGTTTATGTGCTTTACATCAACAACATTGCCGATAAAAAAGTGGTTAAAGAGATTGTAGATAAAATCAAGAAAATCCAAATCGACGGAATTATAGATAGTTCATACATTGCCGACTTTTTGTGCACCAAAAAAGGAACATTATTTAAGCAAGTGGGACACGCGGAAAAACCGGACATCATCACCGCCAAACTTTTGGAAGGACGCGTGGCAATCGTGGTGGACGGGTCGCCATTCGTTCTCACCTTGCCGTATATTTTGTTTGAAGATTTGCAGAATAGTCAGGACTATTACGAGTCGCACGTACACTCCAACTTTTTGCGCGTCTTGCGTATTGGTGGCGTTATTTTGGCGTTCTTGCTCCCGGGAATGTATCTTGCTTTGCAGTTGTACCATTACAAGATTTTCCCAATCGACTTTTTGGTCAGCATTCTCAATAGTACGCAAGGCATTCCTTTTTCACCTTTTATAGAAATATTGTTTATCATTCTGCTGTTTGAAATTCTGTACGACGCCAGTCTGCGAATGCCTCGGCATTTGGGAATGGCGCTCAGCATTGTGGGTGCACTGATTTTGGGTGATACGGCAGTTCAAGCGGGGCTGGTGAGCCCGCCGGCAGTTATGCTCGTTGCACTGTCGGGTCTTACTTTCTACATTGTGCCGGGGCAGAGCGAACAACTCAGTGAGTTGCGCCTTATATTTGTTTTTGCCGGCGCAGTGCTTGGTTTATTCGGCATAATGTTGGCAAGTATCGTGATGATTTCGCATTTGAGCGAATTTGACGCCTATGGCGCAAGTTATCTCGCACCAATCGCGCCTTATCACAGTCAAGACTTGCAAGACTGGGTTTACCGAAAAGAAATTCGCGATATGCGTACGCGTCCTTTCTCAATCTTGCCTAGAACCAAAAATAGAGTGAGGTTGAAATAATGAAAAAGATTTCTTTGCACCAACTTACAGTAATGATTTTCTTACACTTAATGACGCTCAACTTTATCTCCCTGCCCGCACGAGTTTTCTACACTGCCAAGCAAGACAGTTGGTTGGTGATAATGTTTAACCTTTTGCTAGACATTCTGGCAATCGTTCTCATAATGTATATGTTACGCAAATCGGGCAAACGCAACTTTTACGAGTTCTTATGCACGCTGTACAGCAAGGTGGTGAGTAAAATAGTACTTTTTGTGCTACTGTTGACCTATCTCACCTCGGTCATCAAAGTGTTGACCGAACTGGACGCCTTTATGGTGTTTAATCTGTATGAAGACAACTTCGCCTGGTATTATTACGTTTTGCCGATTGTGGCAACCATTGGGTATATGACCTCAAAAGGCATTAAAAATTTGGGACGAATTGCTGAACTATTTTACCTATTGCTCGCGGTGGGCATAATCTTTATTTCCATTGCGCACATAGGCTCGGTAGATTGGTTGTTTTTCAGTCCGGCATTCAAAAACGGACTGCCCACCATTCTCAAAGCGATGTACGAAACAGCGCCTTGGTTCGGTGGAGAAATGTTTGTGCTGGCAATCTTTGGCGAAGTAGATTTGAATAATAATAAGAAGAATAAACTTTGGCTGGCATTGGTCGCTGGATTCTTTATTGTGATGCTGACAATCGTCATCTTTTATGGATTGTTTGAAGTCAGCGCCTATCAGCACTCGTTCGCCCTTGCCGACATCAGCCAAGCCGTATCGAGCAGTAGTTCACTCTATCGCTTGCAATGGATTCTGGTATCGCTCTGGATTGTGTGTATGGTCGGGTTTGCGGGCACGATGTTTTATGCCTCCACCAACTGCCTAAGATATATCTTTAACGGCAAGGACAACAACTGGTTCAATATTGCCTTACTGTTGGTGATTGGCGTGGTGCTCTATTTCTACAAGCAAAACACCGACTTTGACTCTGTGCTCCACAACACCTATGTGTCAGGGTTCTGTCTGTTCTGCAACATTGGATTGCCAATCATACTGTTTGTCAGCACACTAATAAGGAGGAAAAAGTTCAATGCGATTAGTAACTCCTAGAAAGATTTTAATTATTGTAATAATGTTTTTCGGTTTTATCGGTTTGAGTGCGCTTGGTCGTCCTAGCCAAAACGAAAAAATTATGGTGGTGACAATGGTGGGCATTGACCGAACCGCTGACGAATATGAAGTGTCGGTCAAGGCGGTCATTCCAGCACCAAACGAGAATGGTTCGAGCAGTGAAAAGGTGTTTTCGGGTACGGGTGACAGCATTGCTCTTGCGATGAACAACATAACCATTCAAGTGGGCAAGCAAATAGGCTTGGCTCACTGCAATCTCATCGCCTTGGCAGACCCGCTGTTTGACCAAGATATCGAAGATGTCACCGACTATTTCGTGCGCACCAAACGCGTCGGCAAAAACGCCGTGCTGATTGGCTGTGGCGAGAGCGCAAAAGACTTTATGTTTGCGACGGCGGATATGTCGAACAATCTTTTGTTGAAAGCGGACGCAATTTTGGAGTATAGCGCGGGCGAGTTGAACGCGTCGGCGGGAACGCTGGACGACTTTTACAAAGGATACGAATCCAATCCCGCAATCTCGCTAATTCCTAGCATACAAATCTCCACCGATTCCAAGAACGGCATCGAAGTTAAAACCGAGAGCACGAGTTCGGGGCAGTCGGGCGAGAGCGGTGGCAGTGAAGAGAAAAAATATTTCGTAAATGATGGTTCGACAATCGTGCTTAAAAAAGGCAGAAAGCAATGGCAGATGACGCCGGAAGAAGTGCGCGCGATGAACTATTTTAGACCGACGGCAAAGCAGGGTCAAATTATGGTTGACAAAGTGACAGACCGCCATTTGCAAGACGCCACTGTAACCCTAAATGTTTTGTCAAAAGAAACCAAAATCAAGGCAGACTTCAAAAATGGCGTGCCTATAATCAAGGTACAAGTGGGTATGAAAGTTAACCTTGATGAAATCGTTAAAAGCAACGGAGACGAGCAAAACATCGACCAATTCGAGAATGTTATTTCGCAAGAATTAATTGACCGAACGAAAGAGATTATGACTAAACGTATGACCGACTTTTTCGAACTTATGAAGGACAAAAAATGCGATGTTATCAACATATACAAAACCTTCTATCAAACCAAGTATAAAAAGTGGGAAAAGTATTTGGACTCACTAGAAAATCAAGACGACTATTTACAAGGCATTCGACTAGAACTCAAACTTGACATCAAGGCGGGTTTATAAGGCAATTTGCACAAGGCAAACTGCCTTTTTTGTTTATTTTGGCGTTATATAATTGCCAAACCGCTTTTTTAGTGGTATATTGATAGGTATAGTTAAACGAGAAGGTATTTTTATGGATATTATTGAACAACTAAAACAGCAATTTGCCGAAAAAATGCAAAACAGTAATACGTCAGCCGATGTTGACGGACTTTATGCCACATTCCTAAGCAAAAAAGGTCTTGTCAGCGAACTTATGACGCACATCAAGGAACTTCCTAACGAAGAACGTCCAACCTTTGGCGCCAAGATTAATAAATTGAAAGAAGAAATCAGCGCCCGCATCGCTGAGCGTAAGAGCGAACTAGACAAAAAGGCTCTCGACACGCAACTCGAAAACGCGCCAGATGTCGATTTGACAGAAATTTTGTCTGTGGAAAAGGGCAGTTTGCACCCAATCACAATCGTCCAACGCGAGATTGAAGACGTGTTTAGGTCAATGGGCTTCGCCGTTGAAGACGGGCCAGAAGTGGTGACCGATTATGAGAACTTTGAAGCGGTCAACATTCCAAAAGACCACCCAGCCCGCGACACGCAAGACACATTCTACCTTGATAACGGTCAACTTTTGAAGACGCAGACTTCTGCAATGCAGAATAAAATCTTGCGCAAATATGGTGCGCCTCTTCGCGTCATCTTCCCGGGTCGTTGTTTTAGAAACGAGTCTGTTGACGCTTGCCACGACACCACCTTCTTCCAAATGGAAGGTATGGTTGTTGACACTGACGTCACCATTGGCAATATGAAATACTTTATGGACACGCTTTTGGAGCGCGTTTTGCACAAGAAAATCGTTTCACGTTTGCGCCCAGGCTATTTCCCATTTACCGAGCCGGGTCTTGAATTAGATTTGCAATGCGAAATCTGTGGCGGTAAAGGTTGCCCAACTTGTAAAAACAGCGGTTGGCTCGAACTCTTGCCTTGCGGTATGATTCACCCTAACGTTTTGGAAATGGGCGGATTGGACAGCAAAAAATACACAGGCTTTGCCTTCGGTCTAGGACTCACGCGTTTGGCAATGATGAAATATGGTGTCAAGAACATTCGCGACCTAAATTCAGGCGATTTAAAAGTGTTGAAACAATTTACAAAGTAGGTGAAATATGAAAATTAGTCTTAATTGGTTGAGAGATTATGTAGAAATCTCCAAAGATGACGAACAATTGCTTATTGACAAACTTACCACCACCACAAGTGAACTAGAAAATGTGGAATACAAGGGTAGAGAAATCAAGGACGTGGTTGTCGGTCAAATTTTGTCCGTGGAAAAGCATCCAAACAGTGAAAAACTCCACCTTTTGAAAGTTGATGTTGGCAGTGAAACTTTGGACATTGTGTGTGGCGCACCAAACGTAAGAGTTGGACTCAAAGTGCCAGTAGTCAAGGTTGGTGGCTCGGTCATCGGTGCGAAGATTAAAGCCAGCAAGGTGGCAGGCTATATGTCTAACGGTATGTGCTGTGGCGCAAGCGAACTCGGTCTTGAAGTTGACAGCGCCGGACTATTGGAACTAAACGACAGCGTCAAAGTGGGCACAGACATTGTGGAACTACTTAACATTCACGACACCGTGCTCGAAATTGACAATAAGTCACTCACTAACCGTCCGGACTTGTGGGGGCATTATGGATTCGCTCGTGAAGTGAGTGCCATTTTGAATCACCCATTGAAGAAATTGCCGGTCGTTGACTTGCACAGTTATGACAATCTGCCAGCACTCAACGTTAAAGTGCTCGAAGACAAGGTTTGCCAGAGATATTCAGCCATTCGCGTGGAAAACATCTCTAAAAATGAAAGCCCACTCTACATCAAACAACGCTTGATGTATTGCGATATGCGCCCAATCAATTTGCTCGCCGACCTTACCAACTATGTGATGTTGGAAGTAGGTCAACCAATGCACGCATTTGACGGCAAAAAATTGAACGGCATTATTGTCAAGGCAGTGGATAAAGAAACAGAATTCGTCACACTCGATGGTCAAACCAACAAGTTGACAGCGGGCAGTCTAGTGATTGCTGACGAAAACGGCACACCAAGCGCAGTTGCAGGTGTTATGGGCGGACTAGATAGCGAAATCGAAGCCGATACCAATAGCCTAGTGCTCGAAAGTGCTTGCTTCAAGGCGGGAGACATTCGTCGCACCGCAGCCGCAATCGGTCACCGCACAGACAGCAGTAACCGTTACGAAAAGACGCTCGACCCAGAGAACTGCGAAATCGCCAGCGCTAGATACATTCAACTTTTGAATGAAATCGACAATGGCGCAAAAGTTGTTAGCAAATTCACCGATGTATATAATTATCACTATCCAAAGCGCGAAATCGTTTTGGCTCAATCAATGGTGGACAAATATATCGGCAAACGCATTCCACAAGAGCAAATCGTTGACATTCTCACTCGTCTATGCTTTGGTGTCAAGGTTGACGGCGAAAGTTATATTGTTGAAGTGCCAACCTACCGCGCTACAAAGGACATCACTATTCCAGCCGACCTTGTTGAAGAAATTGCACGTATGTATGGTTATTGCAACATTGAAGACACTCCTTACAAGGCAGATATTGTGCCGGCGCGTGACAACATCTATCACGAAGACGTTTATAATACAAAAACATATCTTTCTAACGCAAAAAAGTTTAGCGAAGTGCATAGTTATGTGTTCAAGAATAAAGAATTTATCAAACTTTTGAACCTACCAGACCAAGACAACACAAAAATTATCGGTTCATTGATGAGTGCCAATAACGAACTTAGAAATGAACTTTTGTACTCCTTGCTTGAATTTAGTTTCGAGAATATGAAGTCGTATGACGAAGCCAAGATTTACGAAGTGGGCGCGTCCTTCCAAGGACTTAAACCAGACGGCTTGGTCAACGAAAAGAATCAACTCGTTTTAAACTACATTTCTGCCACCGCAGATATGGTGGATATGTACACCGAAATGGCAAAGACGGTTATGTCTTTGGTGGGATATTTGAAGAACCAAGAAGTGCGTTTCGTCAAGGCTGAATCACCACTCGCACACCCTAAATATTGTGTAGATATTATGGTTGGTGCTGACAAGATTGGTTCAATGGCGGTCTTGCACCCTAAATACACCACATCTTGTGTGAAGAAAGCGAACCTTGTTTATGTCGTACTCGATATGAACGATTTGAGCAACTTGGACGTCAAGGCTATCAAGCAAGCCGAAGTGTCAAAATATCAACCTGTATATATTGACATCAGTTTCTTGGTTGACGAGAATATGCCATTCGGCGATGTTAAGCAAGCGATTGACAACATTCCAAATAAATTGCTCACTCGTATCGAACTTGTGGAAGTTTACAAGAACGCAAAACTCGGCAAGGAAAAGAGTTTGACCGTTCGTTTCCACCTGTCAAGCACGCAAAAGACGCTCACGAGCGAAGATATCAAGAAATTTAGTGACCGTATGATAAAAGAATTAAACAAAGTCGGCATTAAAAACAGATATTAAACAAAATATGATTAAAAAACGCAAAAAAGTGCATAACATTGCACTTTTTTTCTTGGGCTTTTCAACATAATACAATTAGACTTTTAATTATGGAAAGAATAAAGAAAGAAAACGCGTTGCAAAAGATAAGTCTAATAGGAAAGTATCTCGTATTTTTGGTGCTGTTCTATGTGTTGTACAATGTGCGAATTGCCAGCCTTGACATCAACTTCGCGCCCGCGCTGTTGTTCGCGCTAATGTGGTGCAATCAAAAACCGTATATTCTAGTGCCGTTGTATATGGTGTCGGCAGTCTTGACGTCGTTCGCGCTCGCCAACATTCTGTCTGCGGTGTGCACTATATTCGTGCTGATGTTTGTGTATTATCTGCACATTCTCATCAAGAAATCTATGAATATAGGTTTGATATGTTTTTACTATCTAGTCAGCCAATTTGCCTATCTGTTCCAGAGTTTTTCTACCGGCTTTTTAAATTACCAGCCATATATTTGCATAATAAGCACAATCCTATTTCTGTTCTGCGCAATCAACTTTTTACAAGTGTTGTTCGCGCGCGGGTTGTTTTATAGGTTTACGCTAGACGAAAGTATTTGCTTATTCATTTTTGTAGCCTTGGTGGGTTCGGGACTAGTAAGTTTTGACCTTGTATATCTGTCCGCCTATCGCATTGTGGCGCTAACGGGAGCACTGTTTCTAATTTGCATAAACAAACAATATTTGGCAGTAATTTTTGCGCTCTCAATCGGGCTCGGGGTGGCAGTAAATGTGCAGTCGCTTTTGCCCGTTGCGGAACTCGTGGTGTTGGTGCTCAGTGCGTCCATTTTCCGCTATCCATATCGCTATTTGATGAGCATATCTTTGGTGTTGGTCAATCTCGTTTTGGTGTTCGTGTTTAAGGGCGATTTTTGGTCGTTGTCAAACGGCGTGATTGCCAGCGTAATTATCAACGCTTTGCCTAGCCGAATGATTGAGAGCGTTTGCGACAAATGGCAGATGTCTATGACCGATATGGCGAGCCGAAACATTGTTGCCACCACTCGAAAATCTATTCGACGCCGAATGCAGAATTTGAGCAATGTGTTTTTCGATATGGAACGATTGTACAAAGGCTTGGTCAAGGGAGAATTGAGCCGTGAGCAAGTGCGAGATATGTTGTATAACGAACTCGTGCAGAACTGTTGCACAGATTGCCTTGAAAAGCCGAAATGCTTGCGCTCGGGGCTTCAACAAGATTTGGAAAACCTTATTGAAATCGGGCTTGACAAAGGGCGCGTTTCCATACTGGACTTGCCAACCAGTTTGAGCAGTAAGTGTGCTCGTTCCAATGCTATCGTAAACAAGATAAATCAAATATTATCTCAATATTCAAACTACAATTCGATTTCATCAAGCGTAGACAATGCCAAACTTTTGCTTTCGCAAACGTTGGGTGGGGTGAGTAAACTAATTCTCAACCTTGGTGATGAGATTGATAAAAACATAAACTTCGACTCTAAAAACGAAGCCAAAATCCAAGACAGACTTTTGGCAAAAAATATAATCTGTACCGAGATATTACTTTACAGAGAAAAGAACAATCAAATGTCTGCCACACTCATAGTAAAGGGGGAGCAAGCCTACAACCCAATCATTGAAAAGGTGGTGAGCGAAGTGTGTGCTTGCCAGATGAAGATTGGCGATGTGGTGGCGAGCGAGCGTGCGGGCTGGATGGTGGTTAGCCTTGAACAAGTCAATAAATTTGATTTGGTATTCGGTTTGGCTAGTTGCAAAAAGAATGGTAGCGTGGCAAGTGGAGATTGTCACAGTCTATTGCGCCTGGGTGGCAACAAATATTTGATTGCTTTGTGCGACGGAATGGGTAGCGGTCAAAAGGCGGAGGCACAATCTGCAATGACGATTGGACTTATCGAGAATTTTTATCGTGCTGGCTTTGATAACGAACTGGCATTAAGCAATGTAAACAAACTGCTTGCGGTCAACAATCAAGAAACGTATAGTGCGCTCGACATCTGCATTATGGACTTGGAGTTGGGTAGTGTGGATATTATCAAGGTGGGCTCGCCATTCGGGGCAATAAGACGCGCAGACCGAATAGACATTGTGGAAGGTGGCGCATTGCCAATAGGCGTGCTCGAACACACTTCGCCAAAATATTATAAAACCACAATCGCCACCACAGATTTTCTCATTATGATGACGGACGGCGTGACCGATGCTTTTGACAATCAAGACAATTTCACTGACTATATCGCCACACTCGAAACTCTCAATCCACAAGAAATGGCGGAGAGCATTTTGGGTGAAGCAGTGAGAAGAAATGACTCAATCGCCAAAGACGATATGACCGTCCTTGTCGCTCGTACTTATCAAAAATATTAAAAAGTGTACAAAAAATCATTAAAAAAGCATAAAAATTCACATTTTTTTGTGAATTTTTTTAAATTTTAGATAAAACAAAATAATTATTGCATTTTTTTCATTATTGTGATACAATAAGCCCGAATTAAATTATAGGGTGAAATTATGGAAAAAGTGTTAGACTACATTAGACAAAACAATTTAATCAACGAAGACGAAATCATTGGCGTGGCTGTCAGCGGTGGGCGTGACAGTATGGCGCTATTACACTTTTTGCACGAACATGCAGACGAGTTGGGTTGCAGAGTTGTAGCCATCAACGTTGACCATTGCTTGCGCGAGAACAGCACACGTGAAGCAATGTTTGTGAAAGATTATTGTAACGAACAGCACATTCACGTTTATAATTTCAAAGTCGATGTCAACAAACTTGCTCGCGAGAGAAAGATGGGTATTGAAGAAGCCGCCCGCGAAGCACGCTATGGCATTTTCGCTTCTCTTCTCAAAAAGGGCTTGGCAGACAAAATCGCTCTCGGTCACCACATCAGCGACCAAGTGGAAACCGTGCTTGAAAACATTTTGCGCGGTGCAGGTCTTGGCGGGGCAAAGGGTATGGAGCCAATCCGTGACGGCGTGTATATTCGCCCATTCCTTGAAACCAGTCGCGAAGACATCAACAAATATGTTTATGACAATCAAATTCCTTATGTCGATGACGAATCGAATGTTGATGTGGCATACAGCCGTAATTTCTTGCGCAACAAAATCTTGCCAATGATTAAAGAGCGCTTCAAGAGTGCGGAAAAGAATATTTTGGCATTCAGTCGTTCGTGCGCAGAAGATAACGACTATATCAATTCGCAGATTGATGATTCCAGCATTATGTATTATGACAACACAATCAAGATTCCTATGTCACAGTTCAGTTACCATAATGCAATCATTAACCGCGTTTTGCTCAAATGTTTAAATAAGTTGAGCAACCAAGTGGGAAACATTGAACGCAAGCACATCAATCTTGTGCGCAATTTTGCTTTGGAGGGCGAGAATGGCACTTCAATCAATCTACCAAACGGCATACGTGTGCACAAAGAATACGACTTCATTACAGTTACAACCCAGTTGTCAAAGAAGAACAAAAACGCCTACCAGTTCGGCAAAGGAAAATTAGAAATCCCGGGCTACGGCACAATCGTATGTTCGCCTAGCCGTCTTCGCACACCACGCTCAACTTGCCACCTTGTTGATGTGGACAAAATCCCAGAAACGAGCGAATGGCGTTTTAGACGTGAAGGCGATGAATTCACTCCATATGGCGCATCCTATGCCAAGAAGTTGAAAGAATATTTCATTGACAAGAAGATTCCTTTACGCCTTAGAGATAACATTCCAGTGCTCGCTAACGGCAATCAAATTTTGATTGTGGCTGGCGTGGAAATTGCCGACAGCATCAAGTTGAGTGATGAGAGTGAAAACGTATTCAAAATAACCTACAAGAAAGATTTGATTTAGTGTCAGTAAATTTCACAAATTTTTAAATTCTCAATTAAAATGAACAGGAACTTTAACAAGTTTCTGTTTTTTTAGGAGAATTTTATGGAAGAAAATACAAATTTTGGATTAATTGCTTATGACAACGAAGAAGATTTGGAAAGAAAACTTTATGATATGTTGCAAATCAACAAAAATCAACAAGACCAAATCTACAATTTGAGCGAGTCGGTTGAAGCCAGCGTGAATCAAATAGTACAAGACATTGAAGAAGCAGACGTATATTATTTTGAAAACAAAGACGGTTGCACCTTGCTGTCACCGTTTTCATACTACAATAAGACCTTTCCGTACCTCTATTTTTATGCACGCCATTTCGGTAGGCTAAAAGGCAGTTTCACAGTCACATTTATGGGAATCTGTTCGGGCAAGACGGTGTCTAGCACAGTGGCACTTTATGTGGACGGCGAAGCGAAGATAACTCGCACATTGAGTGCGTCCAATTATGCAACCGTTGACACCACATTCGATTTAGACTTGCCACTCTGCAAGGGATTGCACGAGATTAAAATCACTTCCACCACAGTGGGCAGTAGCACGACGGACAACCTTGCGGTGTATTCTTATTCTTACAATCTGCCACACCCATACATCGAATGTTTGACCAGCGCGATGAACTATTATGTCGGTTTGGGTAACAATATGGAAATGTTGGCGAAATCGGACGGACACACGGCGAAATACAAATACCGCTTCGTGAATGCGACTTCCGCCTATGCCGATGACCTAATTACCGAATTGGCAAGCACCACTTACACCGGCTTTGGTGATGTCATAAATGCTGACGTATATAACCACCAAGCCACCGGAATGAAGAACGTGCCAGTGATTGTGGCGCGTACTCCAAACACTTCGCGTTATTATATGCTCACAGATTTTGCCGGCGCAAGCACGAAGTCTATGGAAGTGGAGCACAAATATTTTGCCGTGGGCTGTATTGCCACTCTGTCATCATCGACAGACGGCAGTCCGCAAACCTTATATACCTTTGTTTATCAAACGACAGACGGCGTGGTCAAGATGAAAACCGCGGACTACAATGGAACGGTTACCACAATCGACTTGCCGTCCATAAAGGACAACATTTTCCGCATTATTGGTACGCGTGGTATCGGTGGAGCAGACGTGCCAACTGTTGATTTTTTGGTCGAAACAGTGGAAGGCAAATTGATTCATTACAATTTTGAAGGCGAGTCACCAGCCGTCGCTCCAACCAAAATTCACAGAAAAGAATTGGGCTATGGGCGAGAGCCGGTGCTCTATTTCAACGAAGAATCCAATCGCTATATACTTTTGTACAGGAAAAAAGGCTCTCTCTATCGCAAGGAATTTACCCTTGACAAGACAAAGAGTGCCTATAAAATCTATGCTGAAAAATATTTGTGCGACGGCGAAAAGATTTATCTAATCGATAACGCCGAAAATTACGCCATTGTGTATAACAACAAATTTGTGAAAACCACAATCGACAACCCGAAAGGCTATTAATTGTCGAAGTCGTCGCTGTCTGGAATTGAAAGCGGAGTGTTGTCTGGAAGTGAAGAAACTTGATTTAGTTGTTTGCTAATCTTTCGGCTTGACTTGGTGGCGAGTTCGATGTTGTCGCCGACCTCATCGAGTTTCTTTTGAGTTTTGCCGAGAAGCATTACAAATTTTTCAAACTCCTGCTTAAATACGGCAAGCATTGACCAAATTTCGCTACTGCGTTTTTCAATGTACAAAGTTTTGAATCCCATTTGCAAACTATTAAGTAGCGCCATAAGTGTGGTTGGACCACAAACTAGGATTTTGTATTCATTTTGCAAGGTGTCCATTAGTTCGTTGTTTCTAACGATTTCAGCATACAATCCCTCAAGTGGCAAGAACATAACGGCAAAGTCGGTGGTGACTGGTGGATTGATATATTTTTCCTTTATCTTCTTCGCTTCGTTTTTGACTCGAGTGAACAAGGCTTTTTGCGCTTTTTCTGTTTCTTCAATGTTTGCCAACTCGCTGGCATCTACAAGGCGGTAGTAATCTTCGATAGGGAATTTGCTGTCTATCGGCAAAATGATGTTTTGGTCGTCCTTGCCTGGAAGATATACGGCAAAGTCTACGCGCTCGCTGGAATTAGGCTTGACTGACACTTGACTAGCAAACTGCTCGGTGGTGAGCGCTTGTTCGAGTAGGCTTGCAAGGCTCACTTCGCCCCATACGCCACGAGCCTTGACGTTGGACAACATTCGTTTTAGGTCGCCCACACCAGTTGCCAAACTTTTCATCTCGCCAAGGCCTATTCCAACATTGTCTAGGCTGGCACGAATTTTGCTGAAACTTTCGTTTAGGCGGGTGGTCAAACTGTTGTTCAATTTCTCGTCAACCGTTTGTCGCATTTGTTCGAGTTGCTTTTCGTTTTCTTCGCGAATGAGTCGCATACTATTGTTTACGTCATTGGTGAGTTTCTCAATGCGGACTTCGTTTCGGGAGGTTAATTCATCAACCTTTTGTTGAGTGAGCGCCGATTCGTTTCTTTGCAAAATGGAAATGTTGTTTAACTGATTTTGCATTCCAATTTCCGATTGTTTTATGCTGGCAAGTATCGTGTTGATGTTGGTGGTGTTTTGTTTAGACAATTCATCACCCAACGCTTTGCTTGAACCAGTTTTTTTCTTGCCAATAATTATGCAAGCAATTAAACTAGAAAAGGAAAGTACGCAACTAATTATTAATAAAATTGTTATCATAAAAACTCCTAAAAATTTATTCCATACAAATTTAACAGCGATTTTGCATCAAAATTGCTATATTTTTGTG
>ERZ1034755.262-NODE-262-length-17999-cov-20.663955_pt1 | contig 17999 bp, 18 predicted proteins | sample MGYA00520596_ERZ1034755 | MGnify/ENA primary metagenome ERZ1034755 (study PRJEB33766, sample SAMN09781701) | gut metagenome | biome: gut microbiome | host: Homo sapiens | place: Madagascar | study: EMG produced TPA metagenomics assembly of the PRJNA485056 data... | reverse complement strand
ATCGAATTTAATACACCAATGCATTCTGATGATTATTCCTACGGCCTAATGGGATTTGATCTAACAAAACATTTTAGACACTATGTCGGATGGTCAGGAAGAGTTATCGCTGACTTTGTTTCACCAATAATACTAAGTTTTCATTTTTCTCAACTTGTTGTTGCACTATTAATTTCTTTTGTATCTACATCTCTTATTTATTTAATTGTGGCTATTGGAAGCACCCTTTTTGATTCAAATGTAACATCTTCAAAGCTTTTGATATTAACTTCAATATATTGGGTTTCAAATCCTAATTTAGGTCAGATTAACTTTTGGGTTGTAGGTGCAAGTAATTATTTAGTTACGACTACATTTGTAGCATGGCTTTTATATTTGTTGTTAAAGCATAAATCTGAAAACAGAATACGTCATCTTCCTTACATATTTTTGTTGTCCCTAATTTCTGGTTGCACAAATGAAAATGTATGCCTTACCTTAATTTATGTTTTGATATCAATCGTTTGTTATTTAAAATGGAAAAAAATCAAATTCAATAAATGGGTGTTTGTTATTGCTTTTTGTGGTGTAGTAGCAGGAGCTTTAATTCTTCTTTTATCACCTGGTAATTATGCTAGATTACATTGTGGTGCGTTTGATGATTGGGTAAAGTTGACCTTATTTCAAAAGGTAGAAAATCATCTTAACAGAATGTTAGATTATTTTGTATTTTTGAAATTTGCTCTTGTCTTTTATGTAATTCAACTTTTGATTTTAGTAATAAATAAGAGCTACAGCTTATTGTTAACTTCTTTGTTTTTCTTTTCTTCATCAATTTTTGCTATTTTAGTACTGGTTGGTGCACCTGGAATTAGTATAGCTCCAAGAGCATATTCAGGAATTTTTTTCTTTTTATTATTAGCTGTATCAGTTTGTTTAAATGCTAATATAAAAGGTAAGATAGTTAACTTTTGTTTTTTATCTTCTGTGCTAACTTACCATATATTATTTATAACCTCTTTTATCTGCATGTATGTTTCATATAAAAGTGCAAACATTCAAGGTGAGATTAGAAATTTAGAAATTACATATGAAAAGACTCTTGACGGTCCATCTGCAGAGCTAACTATACCTGAATATTATTTTATAAAGCTTTTTAAAGAAACTGATGCTTTTGATATGTATCATTCTGCAGCTCAAGCAGATTGGTTCAGAGTGAAGAAAATTTCACCTGTTCCCGTAATTTATGATTATTCAATTATGCGAACAGGTAAAGAGTTGCCATTTATCAATAAAAGTAATATAAATATCACAAGGGTTTATTATAAGCATCATTTTCCTACTAAACAATCGACAATAATGATTGAATCATCTGAGCCTTTACCTAAGCAATTACATGTTCAATATTACAAGGAGAGAAATGATACTCCCTCAGACCTTTACTTATTTTGTCCTATTATGTTGCTTGACAAATATTACATAGGAATGTCAGGTCAATTTAAAAATGTAGAGGTTTTACTTATTAACAATTAGAATAATGATGTACTAGAACCTGACATTGAATAATAAAAATTAGGAATATATAAAGATTACTGGTAAGCACTTTGTACATTGAAAGCCCATCAAGAATAAATGCTCTGATGTGGGTAATGACCTTAGCTCTTTTAATCTATTCTGCTACAGAATATCTGATGAGAAAGAAGATGGAAGAGCAAAGACTTACGGTTCCTATACCTGACCATAAGAACGTGCTTTCAAGACCATCATTGATGAGAGTTTATCAGTACCTTGCAAACTCAAATATCAGTCTGACATATTCACCTGGTACTGAGTTTGTAAGATTAACAGGAGTTCCCTTAGATATGCAGCAAATCCTGTTATCTATGGGAGAAGAATGGTGCAGATACTACATAAGTGACACATATCGACCTTATATAGCGTCTGCTGATTAAAACATGAGCAGATAAGCTCATGACAAGTTTATTCAGAAGTTTTACTACTCAATATAAGTAGAACTTAAAAAATTACTCGTAACTATGCACTAAGAACCTTTTTTAATTTATCTTTTGGAAGTAAATTATGATTATCACACAAACTCCTTTTAGAATGTCCTTCTTTGGAGGTGGAACTGATTTAGAAAGTTACTTTAAAGAAAATAGAGGAGCAGTTATATCAACTACTTTTGATAAGTATTGTTATGTAAATGTAAGGCATTTACCACGTTTCTTTGATTATTCAACTGAGCTTTCTTATTCAAAGACTGAAAGAGTTACTTCTATTGATGATATTCAGCATCCAGCAATCAGAAATGCCATGAAAATGCTGAAGATGAAAGAAATAAGATTGACCTATGAAGCAGATCTTCCTGCTCGCTCCGGTTTGGGAACATCTAGTTCTTTTGCAGTAGGTATGCTTAATGCCTTTTATGCATTAAAAGGAATCTATGCCGATAAGAAAAAATTAGCTGATGAAGCAATTTATTTAGAACGAGTTCTTTGCAATGAAGCTGGAGGATGGCAAGATCAAATTGCAGCTTCTTTTGGTGGGTTTAATCGAATAGATTTTGCTGAAGACGGTTATGAAGTTACACCTTTGATCATCAGCCCTAAAAGAAAGCGAAATCTGAATGACAACTTGATGATGTTTTTCACTGGTTTTACAAGATTTTCTTCGGATGTTCAAAAAGCAAACGCTTTGAATAAAAAAGGCAATGTAAAGCAGTTGCAAGAGATGTTTTCATTAGTATCAGAAGCTCAATCTGTATTAACTGATAACAATAGAGATCTTAATGATTTTGGTAAGTTGCTTGATGTAACGTGGAAATTGAAGAGATCAACTGGCAGTGCTGTAACTACGAGTAGTATCGATACTTTATATGAAAAAGGCATTAAAGCTGGCGCATTAGGTGGAAAACTTCTTGGTGCAGGCGGTGGTGGATTCCTTGTATTTTATGTCCCAAAGGAGAATCAATCGGCTGTAAAAGAAGCAATGAAAGACTTGCTTTACATTCCGTTTGAATTTGAAAATGGTGGTACCAGAGTCATTTATTTTGCACCTGAAGATTACGAACCAAAGGAATAGCATGAAAGTAGTTATTATGGCTGGTGGTAGGGGCACTAGAATATCATCGATAGCCCCAAATATTCCTAAACCAATGATCAAAATCGATGGGATTCCTGTTTTAGAAAGAGAAATAAATAGTTTAAAGGAGCAAGGCTTTAATGACATTATCATCACTGTGAGCTATTTAGGTGATCAAATAATTAATTATTTCGGAGATGGCTCTGGAATATCGCCTTCAACAGGAAAAGTGTTTGGTGTAAATATAGAGTACTTTTTTGAAAAAGAACCTCTTGGTAATGCTGGAGCGTTATTTAAACTTAGAGATAAGTTATCAGGGGATTTCCTCTTGTTAAACGCCGACTCAGTTTTTGATGTTGATTTCAACAGATTTGTTGATTTTCATAAAAAACATCATGGCTTGGTTACTTTATTTACTCATCCAAATAGTCATCCATATGACAGTGGTTTGATCATTTCTGATAAGAAATTAAGCGTTGTTCAGTGGCTGACAAAAGAAGATCAAAGACCAGAATATTACAAAAATAGAGTAAATGCAGGCCTTCATGTTCTAAATTCAAAGATCCTTGACCAAAGTGGCATTGATTCTGAGCATGTTGGTAAAGCTGATGGCAATGGAAAGGTGTTTAAAGTTGATTTAGATAGACAACTTTTAAAGCCGTTATCAGGAACTAAAAAAATGTTCTGCTACGATAGTCCTGAATATGTTAAGGATATGGGAACACCTGATAGATTTTATTCTGTATGTGAAGACTATAAATCAGGAAAAGTATCACAAAGAAATCTAAGAAATAAACAGAAAGCAATATTCTTAGATCGTGATGGTACTATAAACAAGTACAAAGGGTTTTTAACTGATATTTCACAATTTGAGCTTTTGCCAAAAGTAAGTGAAGCAATTAAAAAAATAAATGACTCAGGTTATTTAGCAGTCGTAATCACAAATCAACCTGTTGTAGCTCGTGGTGAGGTTACTTTTGAACAATTAGATGCAATCCATAATAAAATGGAAACACTATTAGGTAATGATGGTGCATATCTAGATGGTTTATATTTCTGTCCACATCATCCTGACAAAGGTTTTGAAGGTGAAGTCCCTGAATTAAAATTTGATTGCAATTGCAGAAAACCAAAGACTGGTTTATTTGATAAAGCTCATAAGGATTTTAATATCGATTTAAGTCAATCCTGGATGATTGGTGATGGTAAGGTTGACGTCGAATCCGGTAATACCGCAGGTTGCAAAACAATATTATTATCAGAAAAGAATGATAATTTTGGTCAAATCTATACAACTAAATCTCTTTTTGATGCAGTTAACCTGATTTTGTCTGAGAATAATAAATGAGTGTTTTATTAAAAATATCAATAGGCTGTATAATCATTCTCAGGAGTAGACCGTTTTATAGAATTAGCAGATCATAATATATATCCTAATTCTATTAGCTCACAAGCAAAGATATAAATGGTACAGTTTTTTTTACCGCAGAGGTAAAGACTGTGTTGTTCATTCCAAAGGGAAAATAGAGGAAAATTGTAAAATTTTTCAAAATATTACTATCGAAAGTAAATGGTCAAATTGCAAAAGTAAATAGAGAATTTCCAATAATTGAGAATATTGTAATGCTATTAACAGAAGCTTTTATTTTGAAAAGATTAAAATATGTGGCTATGCGAGTATTGTAGTAAATTCTGTTGTAATCTAAAATTCAGCTGTTCTTAGTGTCCCTGCAAAGGAATAAAAGAATAAAATGGTTAGTGTTAAACAATGTGTTATGGATGAGTTGGATATTCTTGTTCAAAGATATCCTGTACTTAATGTTGTAAAAGAAGATATTTTAAACTCATTCCTTATTCTAAGAAATTCTTATAGTAAGCAAGGTAAACTTCTTATTGCAGGTAATGGTGGCTCTGCAGCTGACTCTGAACATATTGTAGGCGAGTTGATGAAAAGTTTTAAATTGGCTAGAAAGCTTGGGAATGAACTTTCTGACAAGTTAAAAGCTACTGATTCTGAATTAGGCTCTATTTTAGCTAACAGTTTACAGGGGGCAATGCCTGCAATTGCTTTGGATGGACATCCAGCATTATCAACAGCATTTATTAACGATTGTGATCCTCTTTTAGGCTTTGCTCAGCAGGTTAATGGTTACGGTGTTGTAAATGACGTTTTTTTAGGCATCTCAACAAGTGGAAATAGCAAGAACATTTTGTATGCTGCTGTAACTGCTAAAGCAAAAGGTCTAAAAGTAATCGGTCTAACAGGTCAAAAACAAAATAAACTAGAAAAGTATTGTGATTCTTGTATTAAGGTTCCAGAAACAGAAACTTATAAAATTCAGGAGTTACATTTACCCATTTACCACTGTTTGTGTCTAATGTTAGAAAAAGAGTTTTTTAATGAATAATTTTGTTAAACAACAATTCCTTAATACATATGTAAACAATCTTTCAATGAAAGATTGTCTTGAAGCTATTGATTCTCTTGTTTCGCAAGATAAGAAATCCTACATTGTTGCTGTTAATGTCGATGTAATCGTGAAGATTGAAGATGATCCTTATCTTAAGAAGATCGTTGATAATGCTGACTTAGTTCTTGTTGATGGAAAACCACTACAGTGGATAGCTAAATATCAAGGCAATCCTATAAAAGAAAAAATATCAGGTTCAGACTTAGTTCCGTTGTTATTAAAACAGGCTTCAGATAAAGGACAATCCGTTTTTATCATTGGAGGTAAAGATGGAATTGCTCAAAAAGCAAAATCAAATATCGAAAAATCTAATCCTCAAATAAAAATCGTTGGAACTTATGCTCCTCCATTTGGTTTTGAAAAAAAACAAAATGAGATAGATAAAATAAACTCAATGATTTCTGGTTGTCATACAGATATAGTTATTGCTTGCTTTGGGTGTCCTAAGCAGGAAAAGTGGATATACGAAAATTACCTTAAATATGAAGCTAAATTATCAGTCTGTGCTGGTGCCACTGTAGATTTTTTAGCTGGCAACGTAAAAAGAGCTCCGAAGTGGATAAGCAATATTGGATTTGAGTGGTTTTATAGATTTTTACAAGAACCTAAAAGACTGTTTAGAAGATATTTTGTTGATGATGTCAGAATTTTAAAACTAGTTCGTAAATATATAAAAAAATAAAAGTTAAGTTGAGTGTAACAAAATTGAATCTTAAGAATCAGAATATCCTATTTATTGTGAGAACTATGGGGGTAGGTGGTACAGAAAATGTTGTACTGCAACTTTGCCAAGTTTTCCATAATCTTGTTAATAAGATTGTAGTGTGTTCTACTGGTGGCGTCTTAGAAAATGAACTTAATAGAATGGGAATACAGCACTATAAAATTAAAGATATATCTTCGAAAAATCCTTTAGATTTTATATCCTCTTGTTTTGAGATTAGAGAGATTATTAAGAAAGAAAAAATCACTGTTGTTCATTCTCACCATAGAATGGCTGCTTTAATGGCAGAAATTGTATCACCAAGTTCTGTAATAAAAGTAACTAACGCTCATAATACGTTCTATGATAAAAGATTCTTAACAAGATTTGCGTACAAACACACACATATTGTCGCTGTTGGCAAAAAAGTAAAACAAAATCTTATAGATTATTTTGGATTACCAGAAAAACAAATTTCCGTAATTTATAACGCAGAAAAGCCTTTTGACAAAAAAATAGATGTTTTAGATGTTTTAAAAAATGAAAAACAGCAAGGCAATGTTGTTATTGGAAATATCGGAAGGTTGGCTCCACAGAAAGGTATGGAGTATTTTATTGAGGCAGCAAAATTAGTTTTAAAAAAACTTCCAAAAGCAAGATTTTTTATAGTAGGAGATGGTCCTCTAAAAGATAAATTGCAGCAGATGATAAGACAATATCATCTTGAAAAATTTGTCCATATGCTTGGATATAGATCAGATATTCAAAATGTAATGAGTCAATGTGACTTTATTGTTTTAAGCTCATTATGGGAAGGTTTGCCTTTAACTCCAATTGAAGCTTTTTCAGTGTCAAAAACACTGGTTGCTACATCAGTTGATGGAACTCCTGAAATTGTAAAAAATAATATAAATGGTCTGCTGGTTGAACCAAATAATGTAGAGCAACTTGCAGATAAAATTTGTTATTTAATAGAGAACAAAGATTATAGAAAGAAATTAGAATTGAGTGCTAAATCTACATTTGATGAACAATTCTCGTTTGCTAAATTAAACGAAAATTACGTCCAATATTATATTTCTTTGCCCATAACAATTCCTTAAGTTAGGAGTAATAAATGCCTTATTCAAAACAACATACAAAAGTTTAGGTAATAGAATGCCACGACTCATGAAGTATGTTTATTATACAATTATTCATATTTGTTAATATGATTTGGAACAAAATTCCAAGCCGTCATTTAAGGAAGGTAGCTAATATTTTATTAGGCTCCAATAAGCAAAGGCTCCTTTCCTTGCAGACGTGTTGGAGTCATTTTACCTTTGGAATTAAAACTATCGGATAATGTTGCATTTGGTTGTTTTTGCCGAATTAGACTCAGTGGACGGAATAACGTTTGATCATGATACCAATATATCCAGTCATGTAAAAATGATAACAGCAAGCCATGATATTGATGATCCTCAATTTACTGCAAATTTCAAAACTTAAAAAGTAGGACATCATTGTTGGTAAGGTTCAAGGACCATAATTCTTCAAGGAGTTAGTATTGGAGATGGTGCTGTAATTGATGCTGGAGCTGTAGTTACAAAGGATGTTCCTTCTTATGAAGACAGGGGGACTACTAGGTTCATTAGGAAACGAATTCATGAATTATGCTATAAAAACGGTATAACTCCGATGTTCCATTAGTGAATCATATTAAATGCGTATACTTAATATTTTGTGAATTTATGAACTTTTTATTATTAAAACTCATCAGAAAGACAATTTTGTTAATACGATCAATTCTAAACTATCTAAGTTTAAAACTTAGGTATGGTAGTTCTGCAAAAGTTGATTTAATTAATTCTATAAAAAATAAAGTAAATGTTGATTTAGAAAAAGACAGCAAACTTACTGTAGGACGTTTCCTTATGGTAGATGGACCTCTCTATATAAAGTGCGAACGAGAAGCTAGCCTAACGATAGGAAACAGAGTTTTTTTTAATCATAATTGCTCTATTACAGCTCATTCGTCAATTTCTATTGGAGATGGTTGCAATATTGCTAACAATGTTGTGATTGTAGACCATAATCATAGAATTGACTCAAAAGGAATAAAAGAAGGCTACACCTTCAAAGATGTATATATTGGTAAAAATGTTTGGATAGGTGCAAATTCAACAGTTCTTCAAGGAGTTACCATCGGAGATGGTGCTGTAATTGCTGCAGGAGCTGTAGTTACAAAGGACGTTCCTTCTTATGAAGTCTGGGGAGGGGTACCAGCTAGGTTTATAAAAAAATGTAACGATAATTAACTCAAGTTTTGCGATTTGAATTTAGCTAAAAACGCTTATAGATGCGATCTAACACCACATTTGTAGTTTGAAAATCGATTTCTTTAACTACTCTGAAGTTGAGCCGGTTATGTAATTATGAAAAAGCTTGAGCCATCGCTTTTGATAAATAAAATCTGTTTGTTCAAAAGATTGCTTAGACTTAAAAAGAGTTTTATTAAGAGCAGGCTTCTCAAAAAGGTCAGGAGTATCTGTCTAAGCTCTACTTATGGTTCTTATAAGCTCTATCTTTACAGGAGCTAAATCACTCCATGACAAATTTACTCTTGCCTCAGTTGAATATCCTAAATGTAGTTACTACGCTCTGATGCGATTTGTATCAGACAGCAGATACAACTGGTCAAATCTACTTAAACTTATTGCTAAGGTAGCAAGCTCAATAATAGTAAAACTCAACAATAAAGATCATATCTATACACTCTGTATCGATGACACTATTATTGAAAGAGCAAGAGGTAAACATATTGAAGGTTTATCTAGAACCTTTGACCATGTAAGAGGTAAATGCGTTAAAGCTTTTGCCAACTTTAGTCTGGCTGATCGTTAACCAACCTAAAACTTCTGCAAAAATTGCTTGAGGTCTTAGGGATGTCTTTTAAATGAAAAAGTTGAGAGAGTAATATGAAACTATCAATATTAGTACTTTCTTATAATCAAGAAAGTTACATCGAACGAACTATAGAATCAATAGCTTCTCAGATTTTAGATATTAATAATACCGAAATCGTTGTTGCAGATGATTGTTCAATGGATAATACACAAAGTGTTATCATGAGCATGACTAAAAAATATCTTTTTGTTAAACCAATTTTCAATACAAAAAATTTAGGTGTTGTTGAAAATTACTTTAACGCAATCAGTTATTGTTCTGGTGATTTTTTTATGGTTTGCGGTGGTGATGATTATTTTTTACCAGGTAAGATTAGAACTGAATTAGATTTTATGGAAAATAACCTTGATATTGCGTTATGCTGTTCAGGAATAAAAGAAGTTGATTCAAAAGGACTCCTAATTAGAAGAGTTTTAAGCGGTTTTCATTTTATAAATTTTGATAATTTGATATTAAAAAACGAGATAGCAGCTTCTTCAATATGCTTAAGAATGTCAATTTTAAAAGAGTATATTTCTTCAATCAACCCCAAAAGCAGAAGATGGCTTATGGAAGATTATCCTTTGTTACTCTGGATATCATCACTTCGTTACAAAATTGCTTACATTCCTAAAATACTAGTAGCGTATACAGTTCAGGAAGGAACTGTGTCAAGACCTAATAATATTGAAAAAAAAATAGAATTTGAAAAGTCTATATACGATATTAGATGTTTTTTCTGTAAAAAAAGTCAAAAGCGAAAAGTTGACACTATGTACATAAAAGGCCTTGCAAAAATTTATCTGAGAGCAAGGGATGTACCTAATTATAGAAAGTGGGCTGTGAAAGATCATTCATTTATAGGAATTTTCAATTTTATATTATCTTTTTTTCCTTTTTATTTTTGCTTTTATGATAGATTAAGAATTATGAAAAAATATTTAGTGAATTTTTCTGCTAAATTTGTAACGAATAAGTACCGTTAGTAGACACAATAGTTTGTGACGTGAAATTAAGCGATTGATCTTTTTTATAAGATCAGTACAGGAGTTACAAACTATGAGAACTAAAACAAGCTACAGCATGGAAGAAAAACAACAATTTGTGAATGAGTTTGCCAAGAGTGGCTTAACTAAATGGGAGTTCATAAGATTACATCCAGAGTATAAGCGAACTAATATTTACAGTTGGTTACAGAAATACTTTCCAAGCACCACTGCTGTTAAAGATTCAACAGATGCATCAGAGAGCGCTGAAAAGCCAAAAGACAGCATAGGCAAGTTCAAAATGGTGTTAGAAACCGCTAAAATGACAGAAGTTGAAGTAGGTGCCTACGGCAGAAGCAATGGCATTTACTCCAGTGAATTGAATGCATGGAAAGTAAACTATATGAACGCCAATAACAGCTAGAAAGAATCTCTTGAGAATGAGTTAAAAAGACTGAGTGCAGAGAACAATCAGTTAAAGGAGAAAGATAGCAAGCAGAGTGCAGAATTAAAGAGCAAGGACAAAGAGCTTGATAGGATGTAGGACGCCCTAGCTGAATATGCAGTAAAGGAGGCATTCCTAAAAAAAGCTCAAGCCTTCTTCGGCAAAAACAACGAGAAAAAATAACCTCAGCTGAAGATAAGGCAAAGATATTACAGTTTATAGATGAAAACCACCAGGCGATTCCTGTTGGTAATGTGGTTCTTAGCTGTGGACAATTTGAGGTAAACAGGAGCTGTATCCTGAGCATCAAGTACATGGCTGAAATCTTAGGAATAGGACAGAACACTTATACAAATTGGAAGAAGAGCTTGCAAGAAGACAAGAGAAAAGGCTCATCTCATCCAAATAACGCCAAATACTCAGAAGAAGAGCGACAGCAGGCGTTAGAGGCACTGTTGCTAAATCCTGATATGTCACCATCAGAGTTGCAGGCTAAATACCTTGATGAGAATGGAGTTTACTTAGGCTCTGTAAAATGGCTGTACAGATTACTTGAAGAAGTTAAGTGTAACAACAAAAGAGGAACAGATAAGAACTCAAACAAGGAAGATTTAGTAGAGCGTAGAACACTTGTAGCAACAGCTCCAAAGCAAGTATTGGTATGGGACATTACCTACCTGTATAAGACCAATCCTCAGGGAGAATACTATTACCTTTACGCTGTCATGGACTTGTACAGTAGAAAGATGCTCCATTGGGAGGTTCATGATATACAGTCAGCTGAGATAGCAGCTAAATTCATTGAGAAAGCTATTGAAAATGTAGGCCCTATAAAGGGTGATAACACTCTTATAAGAGCTGATGGACGCAATACAGATATCTTTGGTAAGGTTCTTGAGATGCACAGTGATAATGGTGCTCCTATGAGAGGTTCAACCATGGTTGCTAAGTGCCTGGAACTTGGTATTTCATGTACCTATAACAGACCAAGGCTCAGCAATGATAATGCTCATATGGAAGCAAGCTTCAGATTGCTTAAACACGGTCATGAGGTTGCTATTCCTCAAAGCTTTGACACTTTATCTCATGCTAGAGCTTGGGTTGATAAATACTATGACTGGTATAACAACGTTCACCGTCACAGTGGCATCTGCTATATCACTCCATCTGAATGCTTGGATGGTAAAGGTGGTGAAATAATGAGCAGAAGGAACAAGATCATTGAGAAGTTCTTTGAGAGTCACCAGAAGCAAAAGGTACTGGTTGAAACTACAGGCAAATTCAAACGTTGGCAAATGCCTAAGAATGCTGTGGTGATAACATTTTACAGCAAACGTTTTAAGATAAAGAACAAGATCAGAGCTTCTAAAATGGACAGCAGTGAATTCGCAAAGGTTGGTAAGGAAGAAAGCTTAAAGTCATGGTAAAGAAAAAGTTTTCCTTTTCTCCCCCCCCCCGACCCCCCTCTTTTTCTTAAAAAAGAAAATTTGAGGCTATTCACAAATATGAAGGTAATGTCACAAACTAACTGTACAATAAACGCTCTGAAGTCTAGAAAGTTTGATCCATGGAATAAGCTTAATTTAAGATCTGAAAATCTTATTTCAAAATATTTACAGATTTATTAAATTGGAATGATAGGATGAAAATACCATTTGTAACATTTAAGCCGTTAGAGGCCGAATTAGATAAAGATATTCGAGATGCTTTTGATCGTGTATATACTCGTTCATGGTATATTGAAGGTGTTGAAGATGAGAAATTCGAGAAGGTTTTTGCAGAATATTGTAATAGTAAATATTGTGTTGGTGTAGGAAATGGATTGGATGCACTTTTTTTGGCACTTAAAGCGTTAAATGTTAAAGACGGGGATGAAGTAATTGTTCCTTCTAACACATATATAGCAACAGCGCTAGCTGTTACATATGTTGGGGCAACTCCTGTATTTGTAGAGCCTGACATTAGAACTTTTAATATAGATCCAGCTAAGATTGAGAAAGCAATAACAGAAAAGACAAAGGCTATCATGCCTGTCCATCTATATGGTCAGGCTTGTGATATGGAACCGATTATGAAAATTGCGAAGAAGTATAACCTTTTGGTGGTTGAAGATTGCGCACAGGCTCATGGTGCTACATATAAAGGAAAAGTCGTCGGTTCCTTTGGTGATGTCGCCGGATTTTCTTTCTATCCTGGTAAGAATCTCGGTGCGCTAGGGGATGCTGGTGCTATTGTGACTAATAATGAAGAATTAGCTAAGAAAGTCAGAGCATTAGGAAACTATGGTTCTGATTATAAATACCATCATGTATATCAAGGAAATAACTCTAGACTTGATGAACTTCAGGCTGCTTTTCTTGCAGCGAAACTCCCTCTTCTTGAGAAGGTAAATGATAACAGAAGGTCAATTGCTAATAAATATTTAGCAGGAATTAATAATCCAAAAGTAATTCTGCCTTTCGTTCCTGACTATGCTGTTCCTGTTTGGCATATTTTTGGTATCAGATGCAAGAGGAGAACCGAACTTGAAAATTTCTTAAACGATGCCGGTATTGGTACAAATAAGCATTATCCGATTCCAATGCATTTACAGGATTGTTATAAAGACCTTGGTTTTAAAGAGGGGGACTTTCCAATTGCAGAGGAGATTTCTTCTTCTGAACTGAGTATTCCAATGTATTACGGTATGACGGATGATGAAGTACAGTATGTGATAGATAAGGTGAATGAGTTCTAATGAGGCTTAGAAATTTAGAGTTAAAGGATGCTCCGTTTATGCTAGAGTGGATGCATGATGAAAGCGTGGTAGAAAATCTGCGAGGCAGATTTACTGAAAAAAAAATAGAAGACTGTGAAGATTTTATAAATGCAGCTAAGAATAAAGAAAACGACATTCATCTTGCAATAGTATCTGATGAAGATGAATACATGGGAACTGTATCTTTAAAGAGTGTTAAAGATGGAAGCGCTGAGTTTGGAATAGCTGTGAGAAAATCAGCCATGGGTAGAGGTTATTCATGGTGGGGTATGGAAGAAATAATCAGACTGGCGTTTGAAAAATATTCCCTTGAAAGTGTCTATTGGTGTGTTTCAAGATCCAATGATAGAGCAGTTAGATTTTATGAAAAACACAACTTTCATGAGGCAGTTGACATTCCTAAGGAGATACTTAAACGTTATGATGGAATGACAGACCTGAAATGGTATTCTGTTCTTAAAGGCGATGTGCTTGATGATAGGACAGAAGTTGCTGGATGCAAGATAGTTCACATTAAAACCATACCAACGGTAGGCGCAGGAGAACTTTCTTTTTTTGAGGCAACACATGATGTTCCTTTTTATGTTAAGAGGGTGTACTACATTTCAAAGGTTCCAGAAGGAACTCGAAGAGGATTCCATGCTCATAAGAAATTAAAACAATTGTTATTCTGTCCTTATGGCAGAATACAGTTAGTTCTTGAGAATAAAAATGGTAGAGAAGAGATTGAACTGTCAGATCCGTCCATCGGTGTTGTGATTGAAGAGCCAACATGGAGGGAAATGTTATGGCTACAAAAGGACTCTGTTCTATGTGTTGCTGCATCTGATTTCTACAAAGTTGAAGATTACATAAGGGACTATAAAGAGTTTAAGGAGTCAATCTGTTGTGAATAATACCAGACTAGATGTTTTAGTTACTTTTTATAATCAAGAAAAATATGTAGACAGAGCTCTCGAGTCGATATTTTCACAACAGTGTAATTTCAACTTTAATGTTCTTATCGGCGATGATGGATCAACAGATTCAACACTTTTAAAAATTGATGAATGGACTCGAAAGTATCCTGGAAGAGTATTTGTCTACTCAATGAATCGTGAACCAAGTAAAAAATACATTGGTGGATTTAGGGCATCTCAAAATAGGTTAAATCTTTTAAAATATGTCACATCTGAATATTTCATATATTTAGATGGTGATGATTATTTCACAGATATAGATAAGTTTCAGATTCAGATAGATATCCTTGATAATCCTAAGAACTATGACTGTGTTGCTTGCTCTCACGATATTTGGGCTGTATACCCAAATGGGAAGAAGGAACTATATAATAAAGCTACTTTTGTGCAAGGCAAGGTAAGCATAGAGCAATACTGGTTTAGAGATTATTTTCACACTGATACAACAGTAGTTAGAAGTAGTGTCATCCCTTATATTCATAGCGAACTGTTGATTAATAATTTTAACGACAATCTTATCACCTATGATATTTTTCAAAATGGTAAATTTTATTATCTAAAGAAGGTAATGGCTGCTTATGACCAAAATGGAGAAGGTATATGGACAGGGGAAAAGCAACTAATAAACAACCTTCGTAACATGTTTTTATATGATCTGTGTTTAATTATTAATCCAAGACTAAAACGGCAAAATATAACTCGGTTTTATCCAACATGGAAATGGTTTTATAAAAACAGAAACAACATAGATAAAAGTAGTGTTGAAATATTAGTTAAAGAAGCTGAGGAACGCAATCTGATTTACTCGTTAAAGTGGCTTGATTTTCCTAAAAATAGAAGGAGTCTTTTGAAAGAGTGTTATAAGATTTTTGCTATAGCAATATTTAATAAATATCGTTATAGAGCAAAAAATATAATCAAAATCATCTTTCACTTTATAAAGAAAGTGGTAAAAAAAGAGGAAAGATTGATTAAAGATTATTCGTTTCAAAATCTATATAGGAAAAATCCCGTATATAGAGACATTACAAAAGTAGATGACAAACTTCTAAAAAAATGTGCCAATCACGCTAATGAATTAGGTATTTCTATAGCACAAGTTTTTGATAACAAATCGGGAATCATCACAATCATTTCTGACGACGGTGAATATGTCACAAGTACGAAACTCTGGCAACTTTCAAAAGAACATAACATACCAATGACTGTTGCGGGCAATATTAAAAACGTTGCAGCTAATATAGATCACTGGAAAACATTAATTGGAGAAGGAAACATAGAATTAGTCAACCATTCATATAACCATTATTGCATGGATGATGGTTGGAAATATGCTTCTGATGAAGGACGTTTTATTCATGAAATAGTTCATGCAGAAATTTTATTAAGGAATCAACTTGGTATTAAAGATAAGATTTTTGTTTGCCCTGAGAATGCAATTAACAATTTAGGCTATAAAGTGATAACTGATGATGGTATGGTTGCTGTTCGTAGAGGGGAAAGAGGCGTTAATTCACTGAATCCTACCGATGGTACTAACCCTGGAGATTGGTATAATCTTAAGTGCTATGGCATTATGGATCAGCCTAAATCTCTAATATCAAGAGAGAAAATGCGATCTCAATGGCTTAAAAATTCAATTGGAAATTGGCTTATTGAGATGTGGCATAATGTTGATGTTGATGGTTTCCAGTCTATTTCATATAGAGAAGCTCAGAAGCATTTAGAAGAGATTCTAAATTTTGCTAATAGTAATAATCTATGGATTGCGAAGTTTACTGATGCAGTTAAATATTTGAGAACTAAAGAAAATACAGTCATTTATAGCTGGAAAGAAGAACATAAATATTATGTTGCCTTGATTTGCAAATTTGAAGGGCTAGAACTCACACAAGAAATGACAATAAATTGTTTGCTCGAAGGAGTTCAATTAACATACAACATCCTTCCGAACAAATTGTATTGTATTGAAAACAGGCGGATAGTGATGGTTGATAATAACTATTCAGGAAAGGAGGTTTAACTTATATGAAAATAGCAGTAGCTGGAACTGGATATGTTGGATTGTCTTTAGCTGTTTTATTGTCTCGGTATAATGATGTAATTGCAGTAGATCTCATAGAGGAAAAAGTTGAGAAGATAAATAAGAAGATTAGCCCGATTAAAGATGAGTATATAGAGAAATATTTAAAGGAAAAAGAGCTGAAGTTGACTGCAACCACAAATGGTAAAAAAGCCTATAAGGATGCCGACTTTGTGATTATCGCAGCTCCGACTAATTATGATAGTAATAAAAACTTTTTCGATTGCTCGGCTGTAGAATCAGTAATAGAAATGGTTCTTAGTGTAAACAAGAATGCGATGATAGTGATCAAATCTACGATTCCTGTAGGGTATACGGAAAATGTGAGAAAGAGATACAACTCAAAGAATATTATTTTTTCTCCAGAATTTCTTAGAGAATCAAAGGCCCTTTATGATAATCTTTATCCTAGTCGAATTATCGTATCTTGTGATGAAGAATGTAGGGAAACATCGGAGACTTTTGCTGGGTTATTAGCAGAAGGAGCTGAGAAGGAAAATATTGAAGTTCTTTACATGGGATTTACAGAAGCAGAAGCAGTGAAACTTTTTGCTAATACATATTTAGCCCTTAGAGTTTCGTACTTTAACGAGTTGGATACATATGCTGCAATGAAAGGCTTAGACACTAAATCCATCATTAGAGGGGTATGTTTAGACCCTAGAATCGGTAGTCACTATAATAACCCAAGCTTTGGATACGGTGGGTATTGCTTACCAAAAGATACAAAGCAGTTGCTTGCAAATTATCAAAACGTACCACAGAACATGATGACTGCGATTGTTGAAAGTAATAGAACTCGTAAGGATTTTATTGCAGATCAGATCCTGCTTATGGCTGGTGGCAATTCCTACAGCGGTGGATATGTAGGTGAGAAGGAAGTTGTTATTGGTGTGTACCGATTGACTATGAAGTCTAATAGTGACAATTTCCGCCAGTCTGCAATACAAGGTGTCATGAAGCGTATCAAAGCTAAGGGGGCAACAGTTGTGATTTATGAGCCGACATTAGAGAGTGGTAGCACGTTCTTTGGAAGTAAGGTTATAGGGGATTTTGAAGAGTTTAAAAAAATGAGTAAGGTGATTATCGCTAATAGATACGATAAGTCTTTGAATGATGTGATCGAGAAAGTTTATACGAGAGATATTTTTAATACAGACTAACTCTGCTTTGCATTTGGAATTTAATTCAAAATGCAGATAATAATGCGGTATAACACTGCATTTGCTTTTTTAAATATGATTTTTGGTAACTATTCAGACCCCCAAAGGCTCATGAACTAATTTTAACAATACTCAGCCTTTTACAGACTGAGAGTTATTTAGAAAATTACATTGTGAACAAGCTCACAAAGACGGTTTTAATTGCTTTTTTCTAAAGGTTGTTCAAAAGTCAGCTATAAACGCATATAAAGCGATTATAGAGGGACACTTTTATGGGACTTTGTTTTGTTATTTTCTCTTGTCATCAATCTGTTGCGATCTTAAAAGACCGTTACAGATTGTTTTGAGATGCTTCATCAAGTTGAAACTGAGTAATCACTAATGCTAAAACTCGCATTGATCGGTAAAATTTTCGAATAAAACATCATTATTCAGTTAATCAA
>ERZ1034755.260-NODE-260-length-18187-cov-6.777410_pt1 | contig 18187 bp, 10 predicted proteins | sample MGYA00520596_ERZ1034755 | MGnify/ENA primary metagenome ERZ1034755 (study PRJEB33766, sample SAMN09781701) | gut metagenome | biome: gut microbiome | host: Homo sapiens | place: Madagascar | study: EMG produced TPA metagenomics assembly of the PRJNA485056 data set... | reverse complement strand
ACCTGCGCCCGCGCGGGGAGCTCCCCTGCCGGGAGTGCGGGACGACCCTGCGGCTCCTGCTCCCCCTGTGTCTGATTTCGGGGGAGGCGGCGACGCTCACAGGGAGCGAAAAGCTGCTGTCCCGCCCGCTCGGGGTCTACGAGAATCTCGCCCGCGAGCGCGGCTTCCGCTTTGAGAGGGGACCCTGTCGGGTGACGGTCGCAGGGCGGCTCACCCCCGGCACTTACCGTGTCCCCGGGGACATTTCCAGTCAGTTCGTGAGCGGGCTGTGCTACGCGCTGTCCTGCCTTGACGGGGAGAGTACCGTTTCGCTGACCGGGGCGGTAGAGAGCCGCTCCTATATCGACCTGACGTTGGACGCCCTGCGGGCGTTCGGCGCGGACGGCGGGTGGGCGGACGATCGGACGCTCCGTATTGCCGGCGGGCGTACGTTCCGTGCCGGGGCACACGCCGTGGAGGGCGACGAATCGAACGCCGCATTCCCCCTGGCGCTCGCCGCGCTCGGCGACCCCGTAGAGGTGTCCGGGCGCAACCCTGCGACGCGGCAGGGCGACCGCGTGGCCGCCGCGTATTTCCGACAACTGCGCGCGGGGGCGGCGACGCTCTCGGTCGCGGACTGCCCCGACCTCGCGCCGATTCTCTTCACGGTGGCGGCGCTCTCGCACGGCGGGGTCTTTACCGATACGGCGCGGCTCCGCTTAAAAGAAAGCGACCGCGGCGCCGCCATGGCGGAAGAGCTCGCGAAATGCGGGGTGGCTGTTACGGTGGAGGACAACCGTATCACGGTCGCGGGCGGCGGGGCGACCCCGCCCGCCGTCCCCCTCTCGGGGCACAACGACCACCGCATCGTCATGGCGCTCGCCGTCCTGCTCACCCGCCTCGGCGGGGAGATTCGGGGCGCGGAGGCGGTCGCCAAGAGTTATCCCACGTTTTTTGAGGACTTTGCCGCGCTCGGCATCAAAACGGAGAAGATACAGGAAAATGCTTGATCGCAATACCGAGATACTGATCGTCGGGCTGGGGCTCATGGGGGGCTCTTACGCCCGCGCACTGACCGCCGCCGGGTACTGCGTCGACGCGATCGACCGCGACCCGGAAGCCATTCGCTACGCCCTTGCCGAGGGCATCATTCGGGCGGGGGCGACGGACGCCGACCCCGCGCTCATCGGGCGCGCCGACCTTGTCGTGTTCGCGCTGTACCCGCACGTTTTCCTCTCATGGCTCGAGGCACATCAAGGGCTTTTGAAGCCCGGCGCGCTCCTGACCGACGTGACGGGGGTCAAAGGGGCGATCGTCAAAGCCGTGCAAGCCGGGCTCCGCTCCGATGTGGAGTTCATCGCCGCGCACCCCATGGCGGGGCGCGAGGTCAGCGGTGTTCAGAACAGCACGCCGGACATCTTCCGCGGCGCGAACTATATTGTCGTGCCGACGGAGAAGAATACGCAAGGTGCAATCGAAACCTGCCGCACGCTCGGGGAAGTGCTGGGCTTTGCCCGCGTTTCGGAGCTGACGCCGGAGGAGCACGACGAGATCATCGGGTTCGTCTCCCAGCTGACGCACTGCATCGCCGTGGCGCTGATGACCTGCAACGACGATCAGCATCTGGAGGAATACACGGGTGACTCGTTCCGTGACCTGACGCGCATCGCGCGCATCAACGACGAGATGTGGAGCGAGCTCTTTCTGCTCAACCGCGACGCGCTCCTCTCGCAGATGGACGCCTTTGAGGCACAACTCGGGCGGCTCCGCGAGACGATCGCGTCAGGGAAGCGTGACGAGATGCGCGCCATGATGCGGCGCTCCGCCGAACGCCGCGCAAAATTCGACAAGATAACGAAGTGAGGAACCTTTTATGAACATGGTGTTCAAGAGAAAACTGCCGATCCCGATGGATATCAAGCGGGATTACCCGGTGCCGCCCGCCGCCGCCGAAGCCAAGAAGGCGTGCGACCGCGAGATCGCCGATGTGTTTGAGGGGAAATCGGACAAGCTGCTCCTCGTCATCGGTCCCTGCTCTGCGGACAGCGAGGAGCCGGTCATGGAATACATTCACCGTTTGCGTGTCCTTCAGGACAAGGTGAGCGATAAGATTCTGATGATTCCGCGTATCTATACCAACAAGCCGCGCACCACGGGCGACGGGTACAAAGGAATGCTTCATCAGCCCGACCCCGAGAGCCGCCCGGATATGCTCGCGGGTCTGCTCTCGATTCGGCATCTGCATATCCGTGCGCTCTCGGAGACGGGGTTCGGCTGTGCGGACGAGATGCTCTATCCGGAGAATCACCGGCTCCTCAACGACCTGCTCTCTTACGTGGCGGTGGGGGCGCGCTCGGTCGAGAACCAACAGCACCGTCTGACGGCGAGCGGGCTCGCAATCCCCGTCGGCATGAAGAACCCGACCGGGGGCGACCTCTCGGTGATGATGAACGCCATTCATGCCGCACAGCACGCGCACACCTTTATTTACCGCGGGTGGGAGGTCGAGAGCGCGGGGAACCCGCTCGCGCACGCCATTCTGCGCGGGTACGTCGACCGGCGCGGAAAGTCGCACCCGAACTACCACTATGAAGACCTGACGGAACTGGCGGGGCTGTATGCCGAGGGGCACCTCGCAAATCCTGCGGTGCTGATCGACACCAACCACGCGAACTCGGGTAAGCGTTACGCGGAACAGCCGCGCATCGCACGCGAGGTATTGGAGAGCCGTCGGTACAATCCCGAGATCCGCCGCCTTGTCAAGGGGCTGATGATCGAGAGTTACCTCGAGGACGGCGCGCAAAAGATCGGGGAGGGCGTGTTCGGGAAGTCGATTACCGACCCGTGCCTCGGGTGGGAGAAGACCGAGCGACTGGTACTCGAGCTCGCCGATCTGCTCTGACGCACATCGGATAGCGGACTTTGACGAACTCTGACAAAGAGGGGCCGTTTTTTCGGCTCCTCTTTGCGTTTCTCTGCATAAAACGGTGCCGGGCGGGCAAGACTTCTTTCATTCTGATAGCACGGAGGATTTTACCCATGAATCTGCAACTGACATCCAAAGAAGTAGGTCTGCTTAAGGACATGAAAGACCAGGAACAACTCTGTATCCAAAAGTATGAAATGTACGCCGAGCGCGCGAAGAAGGAAGAACTCAAGCAGTTGTTCCTCAGCATGGCGGACACCGAGCGCGAGCACCTGAAGACCGTCACCGAGATGATGGGCGGCACGGTGACGCCGCTGACCAAGGCGGGTCTGAACGCCGACAATGCGCTTTGCGGTGCCGTCGGGTACACGAGCGAGGAGGAGCGGACGCAGGACGCGTTTTTGCTGCGCGATATGCTGGCGACCGAGAAGCACGCGTCGTCGCTCTATGACGTGAGCGTGTTTGAGTTCGGGGATCCCGTGGCGCGGCGGGTGCTGAATCACATTCAGTCGGAGGAACAGCAGCACGGTGAGCAGTTGTACTCCTATATGAAATCCAACAACATGTATTAAAAAGGCAAGAGATAAGGGCGGAGACCAAGCCCCCTAAATAATTTTAAGGGCAACCGATATTGACTTTTCATCGGAAAAGATGAGAGCCGGTGTCGGTTGCCTTTACTTTAAGAGACGAGGGGGCTTTAACCGCGTTCGCACGCTCTACCGCACAAAGTGCGCCGACGTTCGTGTGAACGCGGTTTCTCCATCCCTTCTCTCTTGCCTTAGGTACATAGGTTAAACATTAACTGGCGCAACGTTTGCCGTTGCTTCTGCCTCTCCTCACGCTTGTCTTAGGTACACAAGTGGAGCCGCAGATAAGGGCGGAGCGAAGCGTGTCGCCGGCGTTTCGTCGGGGAAATTTTCGGTTGGTTCTGCTTTGGCATGAAAAGAAGAGGCGGTGGTTCTTTTGACCCGCATTTGCTCAGCCGGTGTTTTGACTAAGCAAGGTTCGGCGGGATAGCCGGCACCGGGGAGGTGGGGGTAAAGGGGGAGAGCGGAAAACCGGCAGGAGAGGGAAAAGAGAAAAGCGAGGAGTGCTTTTCGGTATCGGGGGCGAAAAATGGCGGAAATCGTGCGCGGCGGGGGTTGTAAGTCGGGGGCGAATGTGTTAAAATAAAAGGAAAGAAGATTTTCCGGCGGGACGCCGGCAAGCAAGGAGAGCGGAGGCACACATGGACGGGCAGACAACACGCGAGAAGTATATTTCGCCGTTTTCGACGCGGTATGCGAGCGAGGAGATGCAATATCTGTTTTCGGATACGCACAAGTTCCGCACGTGGCGGCGGCTGTGGATCGCTCTGGCGCGGGCGGAGCACGCGCTCGGACTCCCCGTCACCGAAGAGCAGGTGGCGGAGCTCGAGGCGCATCGCGACGACATCAATTTCGACGTGGCGGAGGCGCGGGAGCGCGAGGTACGCCATGACGTCATGAGCCATGTCTACGCTTACGGGGTACAGTGCCCGAAGGCGGAGCCGATCATTCACCTCGGGGCGACCTCCTGCTATGTGGGGGACAACACCGATGTTATCGTGCTGCGCGACGCGTCGCGCCTGATTCTGAAAAAAGCCGCGCAGGTCGTGCGGCAGCTCGGCGCTTTCGCGAAAGAGTGGCGCGACCTGCCGTGCCTCGCCTACACGCATCTGCAACCCGCCCAACTGACGACGGTCGGCAAGCGCGCGACCCTCTGGATTTACGAGCTTGTGCAGGACATGGAGGCGCTCGAGGACAGGCTCGGGAAGCTCCTGCTCCTCGGTTCCAAGGGGACGACCGGCACGCAGGCGTCGTTCATGGAGCTGTTCGAGGGGGACGAGGGCAAAGTGAAGGCGCTCGAGGACATGATCGCGCGGGAGATGGATTTTCCCGGGTGCGTGCCCGTTTCGGGGCAGACCTATTCGCGCAAGGTGGACGCCTACTTCCTCGCCTGCCTCTCCGGCTTCGCGCAGTCGGCATACAAGTTCGCGAACGACCTGCGTCTGCTCCAGTCCTTTGAAGAGGTCGAAGAGCCGTTCGAGAAAAAGCAGATCGGTTCTTCCGCGATGCCATACAAGCGCAACCCCATGCGGTGCGAGCGCATCTGCGCGCTGGCGCGCTATGTGATTTCCGACGCCGCCAATCCGGCACACACCGCCGCGACCCAATGGTTCGAGCGCACGCTCGACGACTCCGCCAACCGTCGGATCGCCGTCGCCGAGGCATTCCTCGGAGTGGACGCGATCCTGAATATCTACATCAATGTCACGGGGGCGCTCGTCGTCTATCCGAAGGTGATCCGCCGCCGCGTGATGGAGAAACTGCCGTTCATGGCGACCGAGAACATTATGATGCGGTGCGTCAAGGCGGGCGGTGACCGCCAGGCGCTCCACGAGGCGCTCCGCGTCCATTCGCAAGCCGCCGCGTCGCGCGTCAAGCTCGAGGGGGCGGAAAACGATCTTGTCCGCCGCATCGCCGCCGATCCGCTCTTCGGTATCACCGAGGAGGAGATCCTCGCCGTGCTCGACCCCGCGCTCTATACCGGGCGCGCCGCGTCGCAGACGGACGAATTTCTCGCCGGGGTGGTCGAGCCCCTGCTCGCGCGCTACCCCGACACCGTGACGTCGGAGCTCAAGGTCTGATACGGTCACGGCACCCGCAGGAATGTTTGCAAAAAAGTCATCTGTAAAACTGATATAGAGTGTTCAAAAACGAAAGGAGCCCAACATGGCACAGATTTTACCCGGTGAATCCCATACGTTCGGGGAATATCTCTTTATCCCCGGTTACACCTCCGAGGAGTGCACCCCTGCCAATGTGAGTCTGCTGACCCCGCTCGTGAAGTACCGTCGCGGCGAGGAAGAATGCCCGATTACGCTGAATATTCCGCTCGTCTCCGCCATCATGCAGTCCGTCTCGGACGACAAAATGGCGATTGCGCTCGCAAAAGAGGGCGGCATCTCCTTTATCTACGGTTCACAGTCGGTGGAATCCGAGGCGGCGATGGTCGCCCGCGTGAAGAATTACAAGGCGGGGTTCGTCGTCAGCGACTCGAACGTGACCCCCGACGCGACGCTCTCCGACGTGCTCGCGCTCGTCGAGGAGAAGGGACATAATACGATCGCCGTCACGGAGGACGGCACCGCGAGAGGGCGTCTCTGCGGGATCGTCACCAGCCGCGACTACCGCGTCAGCCGTATGCCCGGAGATCTGCCCGTGAAGGAATTCATGACGCCGCTCGAAAAACTCGTAACGGCACCCGCCGCGACGACGCTGAAAGAGGCGAACGACATCATCTGGGAGCATAAACTCAACTCTCTGCCGATCGTTGACGGAGAGGGACGGCTCCTGTACCTTGTGTTCCGTAAGGACTATTCGCAGCACAAGGAGAATCCGCAGGAACTGCTCGACGCGGAGAAGCGCTACATGGTCGGCGCGGGAATCAACACCCTTGACTACGAGACACGCGTCCCGGCGCTCATCGAGGCGGGCGCGGACGTGCTCTGCATCGACTCGTCCGAGGGCTACACCGTCTGGCAGAAGAAGACGCTCGAATATATCCGCCGGAACTACGGCGACACCGTGAAGGTCGGCGCCGGGAACGTGGTGGACGCGGACGGGTTCCGTTTCCTCGCCGAGGCGGGTGCGGACTTCATCAAGATCGGGATCGGCGGCGGCTCCATCTGCATCACGCGTGAGCAGAAGGGCATCGGGCGCGGACAGGCGTCCGCCGTCATCGCCGTCGCGGAGGAGCGTGACCGCTACTTCCGTGAGACGGGCGTGTATATTCCGCTCTGCTCCGACGGAGGGATCGTGTATGACTATCACATGACCATGGCGCTCGCCATGGGGGCGGACTTCCTCATGCTCGGGCGGTACTTCGCGCGGTTCGACGAATCGCCGACGCCCAAGACCATGATCAACGGAACGTATGTCAAAGAGTACTGGGGCGAGGGCTCCAGCCGTGCGCGCAACTGGCAGCGCTACGACCTCGGCGGCAAGGCGAAGCTGACTTTTGAAGAGGGCGTGGACTCTTATGTGACCTATGCGGGGTCGCTGCGCGACAACGTGGCGAAGTCGCTCTATAAGGTGAAGTCCACCATGTGCAACGTCGGGGTGACGAACATTCCCGACCTGCAGAAGAATGCACGCCTGACGCTGGTGTCCGCGACGTCGATCGTGGAGGGCGGGTACCACGACGTGACACTCCGCTCTACATCGAACAAGTGAGAGACGCGTGAAACGCGGTTGAAAATGAATAGAATGGGGGCACAAGCAGTTGCCCCCATTTTTTTCGTGTAGGGAAGCAGATTTTCCGTACTGCACCCAAATGGGGGCTAGCTCCGCTCGCGTGTGTTGCCGTACCGTAAAAAGCAATCCATTCCGAAAGGTGCGCACATTTCCTCCTTTCCGGAAATCGTCGGGAAAGCACACGGCATCTCCGATGACGTGTGTTTTGTCGGTGCGTTCTTGGCGTGTGTCGGCAGAATATGATAGGGCAGGTCAGCCATCATCGGCGCCGGGCGCGGCGGGCATTTTCAATCCCGTGGTTTGGCTTTTGCCGGTAAAATGCGGGGGCGCGGGTTGGGGATGTGGCAAAATAGACAAACGCAGAGCTACATTTTGTATACGTTGTAAGCAATTTACATATACACAATTTCCGGATTGTGCAAAAATGATATATAAAACGAAAAAATGATAAAAAACTTGTGCTATTTGATTGATTTTTTTCGTAGACAGTAATATACTGCTCATGCCAACGAGGCAAATATATGCCACAATATGAAGGAGAACAATATGAAGAGCAAACGGTTTTTAGCGGTACTGTGCCTAATCCTTTGCGTCGTGATGGCGTTCGGACTTGCTGCGTGCGGTCATGACGAGAAGCCGAACAACGGCGACAAGGTTGAGGAGAAAGTGACCGTCACATTCAAGAACGGTGACACGGTCGTGGACACCGTCGAGATTGTGAAGGGCACTGCCGTCGCGGCAACGACCAAGACGATCACGGCGCCCGAGGGCAAGCAGTTCAAGTCCTGGCAGAAGGACGGCACGGACTGGGACTTCGCAACAAAGGTGAACGGGAACATCACGCTGACCGCGACCTTTGAGGACATTCCTGCTACGAAATACACGATCACCTTCAAGGATGCCGCGGGCAATGTACTCGGGAGCTTTGAGGTGGAGAAGGACGGTTACATCAACGCGGCAAATGTCCCGCAGGCTCCCGCCGAAGAACATAAGACGTTTGTCAAGTGGGTGAATGAAGCCGACGAAACCATACCGCTCGACTATGACTCGGAAGTCAGAGCCAACGCGACCTACATCCCCGTCTATGAGGCCGTCAAGTACACAGTGACGATCAAGAACGGTGCCGATAACAGCGTCATGGAGACGAGGGCAATCGAACACGGTGCGACCGTGGGCGAAATCAAGGCGACCGGTTACCGTGTGGTGTCGGTCAAGAACGGTGACGCAGAGTTTGATCTCGCCACCCCCGTGACCTCCGATCTCACGCTGACTGTGACGCTGGAAGAAATCAGGTATAAAGTGACTTTCGTGGATGCCGGCGGCAACAAGCTGGGTGAAACGGAAGTGCCGGGCGGCGGGAATGCCCTCATGCCGACTCCGGCGGAAGGCGTTTTCTGGACGGCGACGGCAGAAGAGTATGCCAAGCTGTTCGGTGTCAACGCAGATGTGACCGTTACCCTCGGCACGACCGATGCAACGGCCTACAAAAACAACCAGGACTGGCTGACATGGGCAGGCGGCGTGGAAGCGATCATGAACAACCTCGGTGCGAATTTTGAACACTGGACCAAGAACGGCAACGGGACCTACAACTGCCCGCAGAACGACGGCAACTACTTCACGCTGACCGGCGACTTCGCACGGTTGAAGTTCAACCTGTTCGCCGGCGCAACCGACAGCGGTTACTATGATATTTATATCGACGATGTGTTTGTCCGTAAACTGGAGTTCGATAACAGCGCCGGGGGCGGCAACAAGCAGGAGTGGGTGATCGCGCTCGAAAAGACCATGATCCCCGCAGGGCAGCATACCATCAAGATCGTGGCACACACCAAGACACAGATCACGGCGATCGAGGCATGGTACGCCGTCCGGAAGGACAACTATGATGTCTCCTTCAAGAACGGCGACACCGAGATCGGCAAGGTGAGCGTCCCTGCCAACACCGCAGTGGCAAAGCCGGCGGATCCGACCCCGGGCGACAACCAGAGATTCCGTTTCTGGTCCCTGGACGGCGAGACCGAATACGACTTTACGAAGCCGGTCAACCGCGACCTTACCTTGAAAGCGATCTTTGAGTATATCAACACATGCGACGTCACTTTCCGGACAGAGGACGGCACGGAGATCTCCAAGGTCACGGTCGGTAAGGGGCAGAACGTGGCGTATCCCAAACTCCCCGACGGTGAATACTGGACGGCGACGGCGGCAGAGTACGCCAAGATGTTCAACGTGACCGAGGACAGAATCATTACGTTCGGCAGAATTGCAAGAACCAGCTACAAGAACCTCGGCGCCGGCACTTTCTCGATCGGGAACGAAGCCAACATCAACACGGTGAAGTCATGGGGCTTCGACTTCACGAACTGGAAGATCCGGGACGATGCCGGCAACTACGGGGTCTACGAACAGGCGAGCGGTGCCAGGATCACGATCAAGGCAAACCTCTGCAAGGTAGCGTTTGCTACGCAGGTAGAGGCGGGTAAGACCTGCACCTACAAGGTCTACATCGACGGTCAGCTGCACATCACCACGACGATCGACAACAGCACCGGTGACAGTGTGAAGAAGAACAACGGCTACAATGTGGTCTGCGATCCGGCGAATTTCCCCGCCGGTCAGCACACCGTCGTCATTGAGATCGAGGGTGCCGGTACCATCCACGCAGCAACCATCGTTCAGTACGTGGCGCCGACCGAATAACAGGAAAGCGGCGCCGCTCACCGGAGCCCCCCGGGCATTCCCGCCCGGGGGCTTTTCGGTATGCCGGGGCGGCGGGGGACAAACATACGGCGCGACGGCAGGGAACTGTAAAGTCAAGGAAAAGTTGGCATATCCTGCACATGTATTGCATATATTGCAATTTCGGCGGCGCAATATTTGCGAAAATAAACGCAAAAATGGTCAGATTGCGCAAAATTGACAGGACATATGCCTCGCGTTTGGGCAATCTTTCAATAAATTTCGCAAAAGTTTCCTTTTTTCCGCTTGGGGAATTGATTTGTGCCCGTCGCGTCACTATACTGGTGACAGAACGAACGGGTATGCGTACCCGAAAATTTAAAAAGGAGAACAATCATGAAGAACAAGCGGTTTTTGGCGGTGCTTTGCCTGCTTCTTTGCGTGGTTCTGGCGTTCACCTTTGTTGGCTGTAACAAGGATGACGGCAAGGACAACGGCAAGGGCAACGGCGTGAAGCCGACGGACAAAGTGACCGTGACTTTTAAAAACGGTGACACGGTGGTGGATACCATCGAAATCAACAAGGGGACTGCCGTCGCAGCAACGACCAAGACGGTCACTGCCCCCGAGGGCAAGCAGTTCAAGTCCTGGCAGAAGGACGGCGTGGACTACGACTTCACCGCCAAGGTGAACGAGAACATCACGCTGGTCGCAACCTTTGAGGACGTCCCTGCACCCGCTCCGTCGACTTTTACGATTACCTTCAAGGATGCTGACGGCAAGGTGCTGAAGACCTTACAGGTGGAGAAGAAAAACTACATCAATCCGGACGACGTGCCGACGGCACCCGATAAGACCAAGGATCACATGACCTTTGTCCGTTGGGGGCTGGAAAGTGATACGATGATTGGCATCGACTATAACATGGATATCGTTGAAGATGTCACCTATGTCGCCGTTTATGAGGTTACCAAATACACGGTTACCATCAAGGATGCCGACACCGGCGCAGTGCTCGACACGCAGACCATTCCCTACGGCGGGAAGGTAACGCCTTACCAGGCAGAGGTCGGCAAGGAAATCGTATCCGTTAAACTCGGCGACGCTGATTTCAACTATGACACTTACACGGTCGAGGGCAATATCGAGATTATCGTTAAGCTGGCGGTTGCCAACCGTACCGTTAAGATCACGGGCGAGGGTCTGGATCTGACCTTCACCGTTCCGAAGAACGGCACGCTCAACGACACCGATCGTGCAACGCTCCTTGAAAAACTTGCTACCGCACCGGCAGATGGGTACTTCTGGTCGCTCGATCTCTCCAAACTCGTCAACGTGGAAGAGGACGTGACGGTCACGGCCACCAAGGTTGCCGTTACGGACTACCGTACTGCCCAGAGTTGGCTCGACCTCGCGACGAAGACCACGGATGAGGACAAGGCCAAGTACACGATTGTGCTCGGCAAATCGGGCACCGCAACGAAAGATCCCAAATACAGGAACTGGGGCACAATCTTCTGGCAGGAAGGCCAGTACGTCGGATTGACGGCAAACGTCGCCGGTACGATCCAGTTCTCGTACAACACGGATAAGCCCGGTCAGCATTTCACGGTCAACGTGTATATTGACGGTGTGCTCTTCAAGGTGGAAACGATTGACTCCAAGAAGGGTGGCAACATCGAGATCAAGAACGTTCCCGCCGGGAACCACGTCATCCTTGTGGAAATCGCAGCCGCGACCTTTGACGCCGAGGGCGGCGAGCCGCTGGGCGAGTGGGCAGGTCTCACGATTTCCGGGATGCGTTACAACGAGAAAAAGCCCGACACCTGTAATGTCGTTTTCAAGAATGCAGACGGCACCGTCATCTCCTCGACCACGGTGAAGTGTGGCGAAACAGTGGCAAAGCCCGAGACCGACCCGACCCCGGCTCCCGGTTATCTGTTCAGCTTCTGGAGTGCGGACGGCAAGACGGCTTACGACTTCTCCCAGGCACTGGAGAGCGATCTCGAGCTGATCGCTGTTTACGAAAGGAATGTCCCCTCCTACGCAATCACCTTTAAGGACGCAGAGGGTGGAACGATCGGAACCGCCAGCGTTAAGGAAGGTGCAAATGCCGAACTGCCGGCAGTACCCAGCGGCAAGCTCTGGACTCTGGCGACGGCGGAGTATGCGAAACTGTTCAACGTCACGGAGGCAAGAGAAGTGACGCTCGGGACGACCGACGCTTCCAACTACAACGTGACAGCGGGCATTTACCTGAACAGCGAAGCTTCTGCCAATAACCTCAAGACCAATTACGGCGCAGATTTCACGACCGGCAACTGGACGCTCCAGGCGGCTGACGGCAGATATGTCGCGCTCCCGCAGGCAGAAGGCGCCTACTTCACGGTCACCGGCGACTTCAGCGAATTCCGCTTCAACACTTATCTGAACGCGGGTCTGAAGTGCACCTATTCGTTCTATGTGGACGGTGTGCTTGTGAAGTCCCTGACGTATGACAACAGTAAAGGGGATAAAGGCTTCAGCTCCAACTGGGTGACAGTGCTCGACAAGACCAACATGGGTGCCGGTCAGCATACCATCAAAGTGGTGATTGCGGAAGGCAGCGGCGCTGTGACGGCAATACGTTTCGGCGAGGTCAAAAAGTAATCCCGGCAAAAACAAAACCATCTGCACCCGGCGCGAAAGCGCCGGGTGTTTTGTCGCTATGAGGAAAACAGCGCCGGTATCCCGGTGGGCGGTGGTTTCGGTTTGTCAGGTGGCTTGGAACCGGAGTGACCTGTAGAGGGAAAATCGGGCGGATGGTGCGCGGAGTGACAGGGGAGCGGGAGGCACCACACACGCGGGGGCGAATTCCATATCTTTATTTTCTCCAAATATGTCTTTGGTTTCTCTATGGAATTTCAGAGAATTTGGCAATAAAATATACATATAGTAGAAAGTTATATTTGCCATTTTTTGCGCCGAATAGAACATTCGGCGCAGTTAAACAAAAGAAAAAGGGCACGTTCCCGCAGAAATGATGCGAAAACATGCCCAAACGGCAGATGGCGACGGATGAACTTTTTGTATAAGGTGGATTTTCACCGTGAAAAAGGCGGTGATAAAGGTGTCCGAACCAATTAGTCTGCGCCGAATGTTCTATTCTATGCAGGAGAGCGGGCAAATTCTTCTCTTTGTGAAACAACGGGGAGCGTCCCCGATCCTGCTTTTCCAAACGGCGGGGAAGACGAAAGTCCAAATCGCGGGAATCAATCGCCGACAGGGCGGGGCTGCTCCCCGTGCGGGTTGTCGCGGTGTTCCTTGCCGCAAGCGAGCTTCATGCGATATCGCCTAGGGGCACCGTCGGTGCCCTGCGGCTTTGATCAATACATATCCGGGAGGAAAGACAGATGACGGAAAAACAGCAGTATTCCAAACCGGCACTGGAACTTCGGGTGTTTGCGACCGAAGATGTGCTTCGTACCTCAACTTCTTCGTTTGTGAAAGCCGATGAGGGCGCCGGGGATTCGCAGAACGCGAGCGACTGGTTCTGAGAGGTGACGACGATGAAGAGAATAGGAACAGCAGTCCTGTGCTTTGTGATGCTCTTCGCGCTTTTGGCGTTCCCCGGCTTCGCGGCAGACGCCGAGGAGACGGCTACCGCCGCGAGCAGTGCGGACATTCTTCTGCGCGGGTATCAGAATCAGCTGAATACCACGGGCGCGAGTGCGGTCTCTGTCCGCATCATCGCGGAAATCGCCAACGTGGAAAATTACACGGAGGTCGGATTCCGTATCACGACGGCGAAAAAGGGTGAAATGAATCTGCCTGTAACGACGGTTTACAGCAAACTGACCGCCGCCAAGACGGACGAAACCGGCACGGCATTTGAGGAAGAAATCATGCCGAAGACGGCGGGGAACTACCTCTTTGCACTCATTTTGACCGACATCAACGTTTCGGCGAATGCCGAAATGACGGTGGTTCCGTACGCGGTCGGCAAGGACGGTGTGACTGTCACCGGCGGTACCGGCAACCTGCAGAAACCCGCGGGTGAGGCTTCGTTCACGGCGACCTATCAGGTGCGCTTCCAGACCGAGGACGGCACCGAAATCTCGACCGTCAGCGTCAAGCGCGGCGAGAATGCCACGTTCCCGACGCCGTCGGGGAATACGTACTACACGGCGGACAAGGCGGAGTACGCGAAGGCGTTCAACGTGACGGCGAATCAGACGATCACGCTCGGCACGATTGCGAGCAGCAGGTACAGCGCCAGTAACCAGTGGATCAACAGTGATGCCAACGCCGCCGCTGCCACGACGAAGTACAATGCGGACTTTGTGACCGGCGGCTGGAAAATTTCCAATAAGCCCATGCAGACAGCCGGCGCGTACCTCACCATTAGCGGTAACTACGCGAATCTCGAACTCAAGTTCTATGTCAACAAAGGGGATGTCGCTGTCTACAACCTCTATGTGGACGATATTCTGGTGAAAGTTCTGACACTGGACGCGACCGATGCCGCCATTACTACCGGCACCGGGTGGATGGTCTTGGATTCGAGCAACATGACCGCCGGTATGCATACCATCAAGATTGAGGCGGTGGATACAAAGTCGGGGCAACTCATGATTCTGCGTCCCACGAAGGGACCGGACATCAAGGACAACTATGACGTCACGTTCCAAAACGCCGACGGCAGTGTGTTCGAGACCAAGACGGTGGCGAACGGCGCGACGGTGACGGCGCCCGAGACGAACCCGATCAAGACCGGCTTTATTTTTGGTGAATGGCAGTTGAACGGCGCGACCTACGATTTCTCGACGCCCGTAACGCAGGATATTACCCTGACGCCGACGTGGACGTTCGATGCCGAGAATTATTCGGTCGTCAAGTTCACGGTGGACGGTAAGACATACGGCGACGAGCAGTATATCGAGAAAGGCGCTACGGCGACAAAGCCCGCGACCGACCCCGCCAAGGAAAACTACGAGTTCAAATTCTGGACGGTGGACGGCAAGACGGCGTTCGATTTTGCAACGCCCATCACGCAGAATACGGAGATCCGGGCATATTTTGAGGCGACGGCAACCAAGCACACGGTCACCTACGTAGATCCTACCGGAGCGGAAATCGAGAAAGTGACGGTCGTGGACGGAGAAAATGCGAAACTGCCCACTGCGCCCAACGGCTACTGGTGGAAAGTGAATCTCTCCGAACTGGTTGGTATTACCGCCGACAAGACGGTAACGCTCGACAAGGTGTTGCAGAGCGATTATAAAGACCTGAATAATATCAATAAAAGCGATTCCTCACTGATGCAGATCATTTGCAATAATACAGCTGATGGCACAACTTCGCAGGAGCGTTACGGCGTCATAGTGGGGAGCGATACGGCAACGAAACCGCAATCCAACCCTTCACGCATCCTTATGTATGAAACCGGTCACTCGCTCACATTCACGGCGAAATTTGCCGGCTCTCTGGCGATCCGCGCGCGCTGCCAAAAGGTTACCTCCGTGACATTCACCGTCTATGTAGACGGCTATGCGGTGTATCACAACACCATCACGAATACGGGGACGCAGGGGATTACGCTCGGCACCGACATTGCGGCGGGTGAACACACGGTACGCATTGTAGTGGACGAGGTGGTCGGCAGTGCGAATGCCAGCAACGGCTTCTTCCTTGCAGGTATCTACTTCCAGGAACCCAAAACCACCGAAACGGCTGAATAATTAGGCGGGTTTCGGTCAGCGAATCAAAATCAAAAACGCACCCGGCGCGAAAGCGCCGGGTGTCTTGTCGCTCCGGTGAAAACAGCGTCGGCGGTTCGACGAGCGACGGGCGGCGAGGAGCAGAATCGAGTGGCGGAGCGGGAAAAAGCCGGGGGAGAGAAAATCGGGTGCGGGAGAACGATCGGCGGTGGGGAAAGCCGGGTGGAGAGAAAAAACGGGCGGACAGTCGTGCGCGGCGCCGCGGTTTTGTCAATTTTTCGGCGTTTTCCGTATGAGAGACGTGACCCGGGGCAAAACTCTTGACAAGCGGGGGAAATCCTGCTACAATGAGGGCAATCCAAATGCCATGAGGGAGAGAAGTACCTCGAAAGACGGCTCCAAGAGAGCGCGGGCAGGTGAGAGCCGCGCAGCACGGGTCGGGGGAATAACACTCCGGAGCAGCAAACCGAACAGCGCGGGGGCGCGTCTCCCGGCGGTCAGTAGGGGCGCCGTATGCCGCACGTTACGCGGGCAGAGGTCGCCTTACGGCGGCGAAGATAGGTGGTACCACGGCACACAGTGCTCGTCCTATTGCGGCGAGGCTGTGTTTTTTGTTTTATCAAAAGAAAAGGAGTCCTAAGAGATGCAACACACGGATATTCGGGAGATCGCCGGCGGGGTGATCCCGGTCGGCGCGACGGTCACGGTCTGCGGCTGGGTCCGCACGGCGCGCGACTCCAAGAACATGGCATTTATCGAACTCAACGACGGCACGACGCTGAAGCATATGCAGATCGTCGTCGATAAGGCGGCACTCACGCCGCCCGCGGCGGCGACGCACCTCGGCGCGGCGCTCCGCGTCGTCGGTACGGTGGTCGAGGCGCAGAACGGGCGCGGCGTGGAGATCAATGCGAGCGCCATCGACGTCCTCGGCGACTGCCCGGCGGATTATCCCCTGCAGAAGAAGTTCCAGAAGCTCGAGACGCTCCGCGAGGCGCCGCATCTGCGCGTCCGCACCAATACCTTCAACGCGGTGTTCCGCGTGCGGTCGGTCATGGCGGCGGCAATCCACCGCTTCTTCCAGGAGCGCGGCTATGTGTATGTCAACACGCCGCTCATCACGGGGAGCGACTGCGAGGGTGCGGGCGAAATGTTCCAGGTGACGACGATCGGCTACTCCGACAAGTATCATTCCCGCGAGGAATACTATGCGAACGACTTCTTCGGGCGCCGGGCGGGGCTCTCCGTCTCGGGGCAGCTCGAGGGCGAGGTCGCGGCGACCGCGTTCGGGAAAATCTACACGTTCGGTCCGAGCTTCCGCGCCGAGAACAGCAATACCCCCCGCCACGTGGCGGAATTCTGGCACATCGAGCCGGAAGTGGCGTTCGCCGAGTTGCCGGACATCATCAAGATCGCCGAGGAGATGATCAAGTACATTATCTCCGACGTCATGGCGAACTGCCCTGTGGAACTCGCGTTCTTTGAGGAGCGCTTTGAGGCAGGGCTCCTCGACAAACTGCGGCATGTGGTGGAGAACGATTTCGCCATTGTGGAATACACGGACGCGATCGAACAGCTGAAGGCATCCGGGCGGCAGTTTGAATATCCTGTGGAATGGGGCTGTGATTTGCAGACCGAGCACGAGCGGTATATCACCGAGGTGCTGTACAAGAAGCCCGTGTTCCTCGTCAACTATCCGAAAGAGATCAAGTCGTTCTATATGAAGCAGAACCCGGACGGCAAGACCGTCGCCGCCACCGACCTGCTGGTCCCCGGCGTCGGGGAGATCATCGGGTGCAGCGAGCGCGAGGCGGATTATGACAAGCTCGTCGCCGCCATGGAGGCGCGTCATATGGATCTCTCCGCGTACCGCGATTATCTCGACCTCAGAAAATACGGGTCGGTGCCGCACAGCGGCTTTGGGCTCGGCTTTGAAAGAATCCTCATGTATGTCACGGGGATGCAGAACATCCGTGACGTCATCCTCTACCCCCGCACCGTAGGCTCGATCCGCTGACGACCGAAAAGGAGGCATTATGCAACCGTATCACCCCGTGCGTCCCTATACGTCCGCACTTTCCGTGCGGGAGACACAGCGCGCGATCAAGCGCGTCAAGGACGCGTTTCAGGTGCGGCTCGCCGCGGCACTGCGGCTCGACCGCGTGACGGCGCCCATTATCGTGGAGGCGGGGCGCGGGATCAATGATGACTTAAACGGTACGGAGCGTAAAGTCTCTTTCACCCTCGGGGCAACGGGGCAGGCGGTGGAAATCGTGCAATCGCTCGCGAAATGGAAGCGGATGCAGCTCGGCTTTTTCGGCTACGCGCCGGGCGAGGGCATCTATACGGACATGAACGCAATCCGGCGGGACGACGCGGTGGATCATCTCCATTCCGTGTTCGTCGACCAATGGGACTGGGAGAAGGTTATCACCCGCGCCGACCGCACGCTCGAATACCTCGAGGGGGTGGCACGGACGATCGTGGCGACGCTCGCGGACGTCAAGGAGACGGTGACGGAGCTGTATCCTGCGCTCAGCCGACCTGTCGGGCGGGAGGTCTTCTGCCTCACGACCGCCGATCTCGAGCGGCGTTATCCGACGCTCTCGCGCAAAGAGCGCGAG
>ERZ1034755.259-NODE-259-length-18207-cov-18.939235_pt1 | contig 18207 bp, 41 predicted proteins | sample MGYA00520596_ERZ1034755 | MGnify/ENA primary metagenome ERZ1034755 (study PRJEB33766, sample SAMN09781701) | gut metagenome | biome: gut microbiome | host: Homo sapiens | place: Madagascar | study: EMG produced TPA metagenomics assembly of the PRJNA485056 data... | reverse complement strand
TAATAATTCTATATTTACTCATATTTTTTTTGTACTGAAAAAATTAGGACTATTAGAGTATCATATTTATACATCAACAGAAGGATTTGAAAATATAAAAACATAGTATGTAATTGATTGCGTTAGACATAAGGTTGATATGACAGAATCTGCTGGTTAAAAAAACTCATCCGGGCAGTGTTAATAAAACTCACCTTCGTTGTTAAAAAAAATACAACCTTAATAAATATTAATACGACTATAATAAATACGCCTCCCGCGGGGCAAACAAGTATTATATCCAAGTCCCTTCGGGCCTCGGCTATAATACTTGTTTGGGGGTGTGTTTCTGGCTGGGGTGTATAGGCCTAATGTAAGAAATGAAATGAAAAATGAAAGTAAAGTTTTGAAAAATGAAAGGAAAAATTGAAATGAAAATTGATAAGTTTGGATTTAGTGCTAATATAAAGAATTATGATGAATTAGCACAGATTATAGAGAAGTTAGATGGGCCTATTAAGAACTATCCTTCTGCCAAAGGTTTTAAGAGAGTATGGGTAGTATAGGATAATTATATGAAAATAATAGAACCGCATTAGAAGAAATTAAATAAACCATTCTGGGAATTTAAGAATAAAGTATTTGATATGGTATGTACCTAGGCAGAGTATGAATAGCTGATGGGTAAAAAAATATCAAAAAGAATGGTTGAAGGTGGAGTATATGGTATCTATGTGAATGGGCATTTATATTACATAGGTAGCACATAGGATTTTGAGAAGCGGTTTAAGGAACATTAGACTAAATTAAGAGCAGATAGTAAAGAATTATATGTGTATAAACTTATACATAAAGGTGATGACGTAAAATTTGAAATATTAATTAAGACTAAAGATATTAAAGTAGAGAGATAGTTAGAACGTAGAGATATAGAGGATATGGAGCTTGCGCTTATTACATTGTATTAGCCTATTGGAAATATAGCTGGTAGATTATAGCCTTATAGGTATCATGAGACATAAAAAACCCAGATAAATAATTATCTGGGTAAAAAAAGATAGGGCAGAGAGTGTAAAGAAGATGAAAATTAAATATAAAGTTTTAAAGGAAGATCAGTCATTCAAGAAATTAGAGGGTAATTATTAAAGATAAACTATTTAAAGAATTAAAGTAAATTGTTAAAAATTATATTAAAACTGTATTAAAATAGTATCGAATTGAGTCAAATAGTGTTAAATTGAGAGGTAGGTGTGGCCCTATTGCACCAGTGGCACCCCTATTATTGCTATATCGACCGACAACAAATAATCTCTACCCTAATGCAATTATATCTTTTTTTAATATTGTATCATATTTTTTTATAAAAGTCAAATTTGACTTTCCAAATATTTCCATTTCAGGCTAAAAAAGAAAAGGGCATAAGCCCTTTCCCTCACCACCCCATCATATCAAGGAACTTGTCAATGACTTCATCAGCAGAGCCATTAACCTTGTATACCTTAGCCTTGACTTTCTCAGCAGGCTTCTCAACCGTCTTACCAAGGTCCTCGATGGCACGACCAATCTTATCAGCTGTATCAAATACCTTCACCAGGTCTTCCGGCTTAACCTCAATGTCATAGCCATAATAATCCTTTGCAAACTTCACCAGGTTGGCACAGATAACCTCTGCATCTGCGGCCTTTGTCTGCTCTCTCTTGGATTCAGCAGCCTTAGCTTTCAGCTCTTCCTCTCTCTTGGTCTGTGCCTTATTCAGTTCTTCAGTGATGCTCTTAGCAATATCCTCTGCGGATTCACCCTTCATCAGACGGTCATAAAAATCATACATATGTATACTACCTCTTTATAAAGATTTCCAGAACTCTTTATTCTGTATATATATTATAAAATATTTTTTTTAAAATTGCAAGTTTCGGGAAAAACATGGGCCATATGAGAGGCCGCTAGATTGAACAAAAAATTGCCATATAGGGTTATTTTCTGAAAAACCGGTCATCACCCTCAGTGACGACCGGGCAATTTTTACCATCTATTCCAATATTTTCCTTGGAAAAATTTTCCAATTATGAAACCAAAAAAAGGAAATGGGAATAAATCCCATTTCCAATTATTTCCTTGGACGCATCAGGGTCAACCGGTATTTAATTCCATTGTAAGTAAATTCCATTTCTCGTTCTGGATTTGTAATGGTAATATCATCCAAATCCATATCGTAATGGTGGGCATCTTCCAATTTGGATTCCAAATACTGGATTAGCTCCCTTTTATCTTCATCAGGTTTTCGCTCCCGCCTTACATTTTCCACTTTCTTCCGATCAGCACGTCTTGCCTTTTTCGCCCCTGCTTCAAGTTCGGGCGGCAGTTCAAATAGCTTTTCGCCCCTATCAATTTGCTTGTCCATTTCCAAAACTTGTTTAGCTTCTTCAATAGAGATTTTAAGCGAATTTGCCAACTTTTCTGCGGTCATTGACATTTTACCATCCCATTAGAATTTTATTTACTAGGAGCTATCTGGAATTAGCTGGGAGAAGTAAGGGGAGAAAACTCCCCTTACTTCTTTTCCGTTCATGCCTTAGTGTAGTAAACACGCCGCTTTTCAGTGGTCTTGATAACCTTGCCATTCTCCACAAGAGTTCTGAGCAGATTCGCCATTCTCTGAGTGGACATCTCATTCTCATGCTTGGCATTGAAATCAGCCACAACCGGCAGCTCCTTGAGCAGTTCGGCGATAGAGTAGGTGCGGTTCGCTTCCATCTCCTGATAAATCCGCTCCACCATCTCAGCATTCTCTACCTGCTGTGCAGTTTCCTTTCTCTCACCGGACTTCTTGGAAACAGAAGCAAGCAGAGCTTCCAGCTTCTCCCGCACATCAGAGGCAAGGACGATGTTCTCATTGTTCAGAACGGTGTTCAGTGCCTGCGCGTAGGTAATCTTCTTTTCCATAATGTATCAATTCCTTTCTTGGCGGTAGGTCGCAACCCTTATTTGTTTTTTGTGTTCCTCTCTTGGAACAATTATATTGTATCACAAACCTAATGATTTGTCAATACCTTATTTTGAATTTTCCACGATTTTTTTTCGACTTGATAAAAGTATCGCGGAACGCTGGAAGTATTTGTCAAAATGGTAATTTCAATACCGTAGCTATGAAAATTTTGGGAGAGATGGGAGCTTTTACAGCTCCCAATCACTGTCAAATCTTCCCAACTTTCTATAGGGGAAATATTCAATGCCCATTTCAAACTTGTGCTTGGTCTTTGCTCCAATGAGCGCAAACAGCATAGACTCAATGATTGCGTCCTCTAATGCAGTATGACTTTCTTCAAAATCTTCCTGCTGGAAACAATAGGCAAATGCTTTTTCCGCGTTAGTCGGATAGTATTTACCGCTTGCGGTTCTCCACTCATTATCATAGCACATCTGCTTGTATTCAGGATTATTCAACAGATGCTCACAGGACAAACCCCACAGGTCAAACAGCGGATACGTTTTGCCATGAAAACGGAAAACATCCGGTTCAAACTCTTTCTGCGAATGGGGCTTACTTCCATGGGCGATTGCTTCACAGCGGTCATTCTGATATGCTTCCCATTCAAAGAAATCAGGCGCATACAGCTTGGAAACATAAAGCTCTGTAAAGGGCAGAGCTTTCTTAAAGTCAAACATGGAGTTATATGCGCCGACGGCTTCAACAACATCCATATCTTCCACAAGCTCTGTAACTGCCGTGTTCCAATCAGTCAACTTAATTTCTCCGGCTTTCAAACGGTCAAGGTAAATCGGTCGCTTACTTGCATAATATGCAGTATTAAAAACTGCGGGAACGCTGAAAATCTCAGAAATGAGATAAGACGCACGCTTGTAGACATTGCCGCGAATATCCACAATCTGCCATCCCAAATCATAAATCAGCGGCTTGGCGATTGCAACATCCTTTTTCTGCTCTGCGGTGAATTTTGCGGCATACGGCAGGGTAGCCGTTTCACAATCCAAAATCAGGTAATACTTGCGGCGCTTGTCCAACTTAATCATAATGTTTCCATCCTTTTAATATAGTCATTAGGGCTTGCCATCGCTTCCCTTAATGCTCCTTTATTATACCATACAATCAAAAGCTTGTCAAGAGTTTTTTTTATTTCTTGAAAATTTCTTTTTGATTGCCTGTTGGTTTTTGTCCTCTCTCTTGGAACAATTATAGTTTACCATACCTTGCCCAAAAAGTCAAGTAGAATATTTATTCATTTTCAATGAATATTTATACATTTCCAGCATTTGGTGTCCACGGCTCAAGGACACTTTAGGGATTTAATACTTTAGTCAAATGAAGCGCCAATTCGAGAAAAAAATTGGTAAAACTGGTAAATATTGGAAATTCTGCGCGGCTGGACCGTGGCCGCGCAGCTCAAATATCAATAGGCAAAATGCACAAAAATAAAAAGGGGCATTTCTGCCCCTATGCGTTCGCCATTACCAAATTGTAATTATTTTCAAAAACTTGTAAATCTTCGGCAGTCGGTTCAAACGCCTCGAACCTATCGTTCGGAATATACTTATGAGTTTTTCTGAAATAGGCTCTCATTAAACTTTCCAGAACTTGGGCAAGGTCATCATTCGGCACCTGGTAAGATTTTACAATTTCTACATCAGAGATAACAACGCCATCCCTTTTGTATTCATGGTTAATGAAATCCCGCATCCGCTTGGCAACTACATTAGCCTTTCCAATTTTTGTAAAAACCCATTCGCCAGCATCGTTGAACATCTTAATTAGATAGGTGTTGCTTGTTGCTTCTTCATCTTTTGGACGCTTCTTAGTGATAAATTCACCAATGGCAAGAATTACCTTATTTACTTTGTCCAGAATGTACTTTTTTGCCCAATCTTTGCAGGCATTGAAAATTTCTTCGCAAGCCTCGAACCAATGAGGCTTCCAACGCTTGTTTGCATTGTCAAATCTTTCCTTTGCACCCTCAAAATCGTTGGATGAAACGTAATCAGAATAAGTGGGATTTTTTGCCATTTTTATCACCTTTTTCAATTTTTTTGGAAGAAAATGGGGAAAAATCCCCATTTTCTTTAACTTTTTGGCTTTCTTTTCTGGATAAGGGTCAATTCAAACCGTTCACCGCCACTTGTGAACATGATTGTGCGCTCTTTGTTAGTGATTTCTTCATCCAACACTTCAAAATCTGCCATTTCTGCCAAATATTTTGACAAACCGGCGATAATTGCGCCCTTTGTTGCATTAGGCTTGCGTGGGCGGTACACATTGCTTTTCTTGACCGTATGCTCTTTGACATTAGCGAGTTTCATCGCTTGCTTATGTTCTTCTGGACTCAAATCAAAATCAACTTTCTGATTGCGGTCAATAGCTTTGTCGGCATCCAGAATGTCAACTGCTTCATCAATCGAACATTCCAGCTTGTCAACAAGATTATCGACTTTTGTCCATTCCTTTTCAGTCAATTCTCTCATAGGCTCTCCTTTAATTAGTGGGGCGGATTTCTCCGCCCCTTGGTTCATCACGCTTTGGTGTAGAACACCCTACGCTTCTCCGTGGTCTTAATGACCTTGCCACCATCGACAAGCGGCTTCAGCAGGCTTGCGAGCTTCTGAACCGACAGTTCGGTTTCATGGTTGGCATTCCAATCGCCGACAGCCGGAAGCTCCTTCATCAGCTCAGCGGCACTGTACTTACGCTCAAATGCCATCTGCTCATAGATTGCATTAGAGTAAGTGGCGTTTTCCTCCTGCTCCTTGGACTGCTTCTTACTCTCTTTCTTGTTGTCCAGCAGTTCAATCTGGTGATTGATAAAATCAATCAGGTCAGTGTCCGCACCATACTGTACGAGGAAGTCAGAAACAGTGGTGAACATTTCCTTGCGGGTCGGGGCTTTAATTTTTTCCATGGTATCAATTCCTTTCTGGTTTTTAAGTGTTTCCCTCACTTGTTGACTTAATTATAACACATCGGGTGGAGTTTGTCAAGAGGGAATTTCATTTTTTTTGAAATTTTTTCGGCTTAATCCTAATGTTAGCTACTCATTATTGAGCCGTTCCCTCTTGACATTATGTATTGTAGCACATGCTGTGCTGTTTGTCAAGAGGGAATTTGCAGGTCAGTTACCGAGTTATCACACCCGCCAAGGAAGCCCGTTGGGCAATTCCCTGTTCCCTCTTGACATTATAGAGTATATCACATTTCAGGATTCTTGTCTATTGGCAAGATGCACAAAATTTGCATGAAAAAATTGTGCAAAATGCCGAAAAATTAAAATGCCGCCCGGTGTGCAGGACATCGGGCGGCTCAAATGAACCGCCCTGATAAATTAGGGATTTTCTTCCAAATTGCAGGCTGTTTCCAGAATCTGGCAGATGTTAATTACATCATAAAAATCTACCCACGATTCTTCGCTGTTATCCTCGAACCAACAGACGCAACCGCAATATTCGCCTTTACCATTGATTGGGCAAGAATACCAGTCATCACCACTCTTACGCACTTCGTGCATTTTAGGTGGGAAATAATTTGTTTTTGGCTGAGTATTTGCACTTTCAATACAAGAGCCATCAGCTCCGTAAATAGCGAACGCACAATCTCTATCTTTGAACCACTGAGCAATAACTTTAATAAGAAATTCCATTTTTAACCCTCCACCAAATTTTCCCTGATAAATTCATCACTCTCATAGAAGTATTCGCCCCAAGAGTATTGACAAATCCACAGGGCATCTGTATCATCCCATTGAATAACTTGGGCGGTATAACCGCCCTTGTTAAATCTCTTTCCTTTCATTCGTTGAAATCCTTCTTTCCATCAAGAATTGCTTCAATTTCAGAAGTAGTCAGACGGTCAACCTTTTCTTCAATCTCCTGAAAAATTTCTCCATCGTCTCCGCAGATTTCATCAGTAATGTTAAGCCATTCATCATAGATGTGAAGTAGGATAAAATCTCCAGCTTCAATGGTAGCGCCACAACAGCCGCAGATAATTTCATCCCTGTCCTTGTTCCAGATACCCGCCTGGACAGTTCCTTCATTATCCATGAAAATCACCTGATAATTCATTGTATCATTTCCTTTCCTTTTGATAAATCAATTATATCACAGGTCAAGGGGCTTGTCAAGCCCCTTGATTAAATTTTTTTCCGATTGCCTGAATATCTTCAAGAACTTCTTCATAAGACCGCCATTCACCATAATGGTATTCAGGGTCATAATACCACAGACCATAGTAGTCAATCAGCCCCATGACAATTTTAATGGGAACTTCATAGCCCATTTCATCAAAATAATCATTGATGAATTGTGCTTGGGCATAAGAATGAATTTCCACCGCTCCAATTTCATCACACTTAGGATAATCGAAACCATTGATTTCTTTGCCATCGAGATTGAATAGCTTCAAAGGTTCGCAGTTTTCAGATTTACACAAATCTTCGTATCTGCATTTCCATTCATGATGAAGACATTCTGCTTCATCGTCAAATACCTGCCCGCAGAAGTCGCACTCATAAGTAGTAATTTCAGTCATTGTTATCAATTCCTTTCCTTTTGGTACTATTATTATATCAAATTTTTTTTAATTTGTCAAGCCGGTTGGGAATTTTTTTTTATAATTTTTTTCCCAACCGGCTTGTTTATTATCTCATTAGTTGTGTAAATTTTTCTGTGTGACCGCATTTATCACAGGTGTAATAATAATCTTTCGAGCCACGCCAATTAGTAGCACTAGAAAATTGGTATTCACCGCCGCAATCAATATGAATACCATTGTTCCAAGTATTTGTCTGTGTCTGTGATACTTCATACAACATAGCTGAAAACACAAGGGCACAAATAGCACCAATGACCAAAACAGCAATTCGCCCTTTCCAAGTGTCCGGAATGAAAATGAACAAAGCGTAAATACAGAACAAAAGAATAAGGAATAAAGCCCAAAAAACAGGATTTGTAAACATTTGTATCACTCCTTAAATATAAATGACTCCATTACCACCCGCAGGCGGATTCAGATTATCCACGGTAATTTCTGTTTCGGCATCCTGTCCATCTTCATCTTCATATTCAACATGGAATGTCAAATCTCCAACATTATCCAGATAATCCTGAATAGCCTTAATAATTGCCGCCATGTATGTTGCTTCTTTGATTCTATCTCTTTCATCTTTCTCTCTGTGAGCTAGACCAATCAATGTAGCGATTTCGCTTTCTGTCAAGTCTTTCAGCATTTCTTCAATATTATTATTTAACATTGTATCAATTCCTTTCTTAATTTGTATCTTAATTATACACGGTTTCAGGATTTTTGTCTATTGGCAGAATGACCAAATTTGTGAGTAAAAAATTGTGCAATGTGCTGAAAAACGAAAAATCCTCGCGGCTGGTCCGTGGCCGCGAGGCTCAAAAAAATTAAGGGGAAATTTCCCCTTAATTATCATCTGTGCGTTCATCAGGCTCGTAAGCCAGAAAGAAGATTTTTGCACCATCATGCTGAGCCGCAAGGTCACGAGCTTCTCCATAACTCGCACATGGTACACCCGCAAAAGTTCCATCCTTTTTTACGACTGCCCATCGTACATCAGTCCAATCAAAATCTTTCATGCTATCAATTCCTTTCTTTTGATAAATCTATTGTATCACATAGGGGCTTGTTTGTCAAGCCTTATTATCACAAATTTTTTTAATCATTTCATATTGTTCATAAACATACCCTTTTTGATTGGTATAACTTGTATAAACAAAATAACCGTTTCTATCATCGGACTTTTTTGCATTTTTAAATTCTTCCAATGCTTCGGCGGTTTTAGTAGGAATATCAAGTTTAGATTCTCTAACAAGGAATTTAATTAAATCCCTGTATCGTGCATTTAAACACTTAAAATGAGAAAGATTTTCTTCAAGTTCTGATGTACGTTCTTCTACTTCATCAGAAATAAGGTCATCCAAGAGATTTGATACTCTTGTTAAATTTTCTTTATTCTTTTTATCCATTATATCAATTCCTTTCTTTCATGGTAGGCTGTTAAGCCTACCATTTATTTAATCATCGGGCAAGTGTTCATGCCATTGTCTTTCATCCAGCAGATAAAATCTTCTGCGGACAATTCTTCTGACAATCTCTTGAAACTCATGTCATAATTCAACGGCTGATACAATGTTTCACGTGAAACAGGGAAACAAATTTTTTCGGGCTTGTAGTCTTCGCCTTTCCAGTATCTCATATTTTCGATATGGAATTTTTTGATTCTTCTGTCAAAAGTCCTACGCTTGATAGAGCCATTGACATAGTTGCTACAAATAGCTACCGCAAGGTCTGTTGTGTTTTTAATTGTCATTGTTTCACGGTCAGGTGGTTCGGGGCAGTAGACAAGCTGTGTTGACCAATTCAAGATAGGTTCTTGGCCGTCATTCATTTTCATGTAAATGCGTTTCCAGTACAGATTTTTCATTGTTCATTCTCCTTAATCCATTTAATAATTGTTTCATAGCAATATTCATTGTTATCTTCCCCATCACATATAGCCGGATAAAGCGGACAACAAGCACAGTCATTGAAAGTAAGCACCCAGTTTTCAATACAGTATTTAAGTTTTTCATCAGAAGTCATTAGGTATTCCCTCCCTTAACCTTGTACCAATAGTATAACAGGTATCGGGAGAATTGTCAACTGTCATTTTGCACAAAATTTGCGAATAAAAATTGTGCAATGTGCCAAAAATCTAAAATGCCTGCCGCGGCGTTGGATCGCGGCAGGCTCAAATCAAATTTCCATTTAATTCCAATAGATAAATAAGAAATTAGGAATCCAAAATTTGGATTCCCAAATTTTTACACTTCAAAAATGTAATTATCTTCCTCTGTCCAAACCGCACACAAATCATCAGCAGAAAAATCTTCATCCATTTCTGACAATTTCTCTACGATTGCCTTTTGGAAATTTTCTACATATTCGTCAAAATATCTGTCTTCTTCTTCGGTTGTTCCATCAACATGGTTGCCATAATCTTCCATTGGCTTCCACTTGTCATCAACTTCTACTTCAACTGGAACACATTTTGTAACATAAGCTACAACTTTCATTTTTTACCAATCCTTTCAGCCCAAGGCAATCAAAATTTTAATGTCAGTTGCTTCTTCAAGCAAAATATCAAGCTGTTCATCATTCATGGTCTTTTTTTCTCCCCTCAAATTTCCAATCAATAGTTTTTATAATTCGGTTAACGTCCATTCTATCTTTGATTTTGTTAATAAAACGGTCAGCTTCTTCTTCTGTGTCAAAAAGCAGTTCTTCAAAACAGGGTACATTCCAACGATTTACACAAGTATAATAAACTGTAATTTTAGTTTCCATCTTCATCCCCCCAAATAGCAACAGCCAAAGTATAACAGTCATACCGCAAATCAGACTGAATTTTAAATAGTTTATCACTTAATTCTTGTGCTTGTGTAAAATCATAAGGGTCTGAGATATTTTTCTTTGCACGGTAAACTTTTCCAGATAATTTTTCAATCTGATTTGCCAAGTCGGTAAGCTCTTTGAGAATATCATTCATAATTGCTTTTTCCTTTCAAATTTCTTAGTAGAAATTTTTATAATTTTATAAACATCCATCCGTTTTTTGAGTTTGTTAATAAAATGGTCTGCTTCTTTTTCTGTATCAAAATGTAGAGTATCAGAATAAGGTTTATTCCAAAAATTTATATGAGCATAGAAAACTGAATAGCTTCTTTTTCCCATTTTCATTTCCCCTTATTTGAGTGGGCTTTATTCAAGCCCACTCAAAATTTCTTTCAGCACATCAAGGATATTTGTAGTGGTGGGGTCAATCGCCCCGCCCAAGTTCCAATCCCGACGCACTCTTGCATCATCATCAAAAATCAGGGCTTCTTCATCTGCGGCAAGTCGTGCGGCTTCAATCTTATGCTTCGGCGTTCCATAGGCTACACATCTTAGAGTATCGAACGGAAAACCATATTCTTTCAGCCAAGCCCTCTTTGCTTTTCTGACTTCATCATCATACTGCTTGTTCGGCTCTTTTGACAGCCAAGTGATAACTGCAACATTGATACCGCAATTCTGCAAGCTACGGAGCAGACACCCAAGTTCTGCCATATCAACCAGCGGTTCGGCGGTCTGATAAGGTGTAGGGTCATAGGCTCGAATCTTAGCAAGCCAATCTTCCACACCAAACAAGTCAGCCAAAGTACCATCCATATCGAAGCAGAGTTCCTTAATCATTTTTATCATTTCCTTTCCTTTTGGAGTGTCTTTATTATATCACAAGGGGATTGTTTTGTCAATCCCCTTGATTAAATTTTTTTTCAAATATTTAGGGCATAATGTCAATATCCGGCAAGCTGGAATAGAATGCAATCTTATAATGGTAAGGATCAGTATGTGTGCCGGTAATATCTTCTACAACGTAAAGAGTATAATCATTTAGGTAAATGTAATTTTTCTTATACTCATTTGCCCCAACTTTACAAGTAATAACCAGTTCTGAAGCACTGTTATTGCTAATTGACATATAGCCTTCGGCGTAAAGAATAATTGTATCGGTTCGGGCATTGTAAACTGTAATTCGACGTTCACAGCCGAAATTATCAGCTGTCACGCTCAAATTATTATTTACTTTGTCTGCTGGACTACAACCTGCAATAGGAATTGCAATCAACAGAACCAGAAATACAATTACAAGTACAGTTTTCAGTTTTTTCATTTTTCATTTTCCTTTCTTTTGTTTGGTATTTTCTTACCTTGATTATAGTATATCAGATACAAGCGGATTTGTCAAGTGTTTTTTTCAAACTAATTTTATATTTTTATAGTTTTCAATAGCCCAAGCACTTGCAAATGGCATAATTGACATATCTTTTACACCATTATTTATGCTCATTTGGATATTTTTTCCAAGAGCATAAGCATATCCGATTTCCCAAGCCGTTCCAGAGTCAGAATACAGACCATCATATACAGCAAACAGAATATCACATTCTTGAATTGCGACAATATCCATTTTGAAAACTTCTCTTGCCCAATCTTCCTGCGACATATCCCAAGCGTTCGGAACAGTGGTTTCTTGCGGCACATATACATCATATCCAAGCCGCCGGAAACCTGCCGCATAGGAATCAATTCTTGATTTTGTTTCAGGACGGAAAAATGCTCCAGCCATGTAAATTTTCATTTTATTTACTTCCTTTCCTTTTGTACTCTTATTATAGCACAGGGCATACCAGAAGTCAAGCATAAAATATTCGTCAAATTGCACAAAGATTTTGGGAAAATTTTCCAAGGGCTGAGCTGGAAGGATTTGGAAAACTTTTTTACGTTAGCACTTTAATTCGCTAAATTCTGGCCGCGGCGTTGGATCGCGGCCAGCTCAAATTCTTTTCTAGATTATGGGATTGCCAAAATTTACCGCATTTGATTTTTGACTGGAAAATTATAGAATTGAAATAGAAATAAAAATTATTTTTTTTATATAAAAAATTATATTATTTTTTTCTATAATTTTCAAATAAGAATTTCCTCCCAAAATATGGAAGGAAATTCAAATGGGAATCAGAATTTATCATGTGGAATTTCGGGATAGTCAAGAATTTTTGCAACAAATTCATCGTATTTATCAACAAGCATATAGTTTTCTCCACAAAGCTTATTGATATAATGTTCAGCCTCTGAGCGGCACGAAGCATCTACAAAAAACAACCGCGGCCAGCCTTCCGTAGGGAGGAAGTTAATTACCAGATACTTCCATGTTTTATATCCTTCCATTTTTTATCACTCCTTAATATTTCTTCTCATTGATATATAATGTAGCGTCTACGGGATAGACTTTTGCGTCATTATAAAAACAATTAAATTCTCCATTACCCAAATCAACAGAATTGATTTCATCACCGTCTTTACTGTCAATGCAGTCAGTTTTCATATAAATTAAATCTGTTTCAGGGTCGCGGAATACAGCCCCAACATCCAGAGCCGCAAAGTGGATAATCTGTCTGGGCTTTTCATACTCGATTTTCATTTTAATTTTTCCTTTCTATTTCTTAATTAGCTTTTTTGCCATATTCTTCTGAATTGCTTCATATACCACTTTCGGCATTTGCATCTGTCCATTATGTCTGAAAATGGCTGTTGCTTTTTTCATGTTGACATAATATAATGTGATTAGAAATTCCATCCGGCTATCTGTAATCAAAATTACACCTGTGTTTGTAATAATCTGCCATTTGTCTTCATATTTGAATTTTGCCACAGGTTCGCCAAGTCCAGTGTTCATTTGAATTTCAACATATCTATCTAAGCGGTCTTCTTTGATATGCTGACTGACTTGCAATTTTGTAATATCCATTTCTAATTTCCTCCTTTTGGAAGAGGGCTTTCAGCCCTCATTCCTATCATCTTCAATCCAACGGTTAAGGAACTGTTCACAAGTTTCTTCTGGATTATCAATAGCTGAATCCTGACAAGCCAATTTGAATGGGCAGACCTCACAATTTGACCGGCTGATAATGTCAATCAGCATTTCTTTATCAAGGACATTGTTTACAAATTCAGACATTTTCATTTTCATTTCCCCCTTAATCAATATAAGTAGACATTAGACAAATCCATTCGCGGCTCTCATACTTCGGGCTTCTCTCCCTAGCGTCTGCTAGGGAGTAGCCATATGCAGTCTCAGTTTCGCCCGTGTTGACGTTGTACATCTCAAATTCAAACATGATGTTAGTCCTCCTCCTCGATGCAACCGCAGACTGTGTACCATAGACCCATATACTCGTCATAGTTGCGGGCATATGTGTTGCAGAAGTCATTGATAGATTCCTTGCTAAAATCGTGGTTATTATCAATCCATTCGTTCAGCAGTTCAGCGATTCTTTCAGTAGTCATTTTTTGTTCTCCATTTCGTTTTTATCTGTTCCCTTGGAACAATTATATATTAGCACACCCTATAGCAAATGTCAATAGGAAAGTCAAATTTTTTTATTCGTCAATATGCACAAAGATTCTGGAAATATTTGGTATGGAATTATATACCATAAGCTGGTAGGATATGGGAAATGGAATGTAATGTCAAATATGGTAGAATTTGACTGGAAATATTCGGAATTGGTATTAAATGGAAAATGCGGGGCGTGGCGAGCTTGCTGTGGATATATCAATTTCGCCACGCCCCGGCGAGGCAATTCATTTGATTAAAGTGATAATGAATTAAAGAAGATGATTTGAAAAATAGGCTGGAAACTGTTTCCAATTTCCAGCCCTTGGAATTTCAGGATCAAACTGCCATATGAGCCAGATTTTGCCATTCATAAATAGCGCCCTGACCTGCATCATTTGCCATTTCCCTTGCCTGTCGTCTGGTGTAGGCGTGCTTCGTGGTGCTGACGTAATATTTTCCATTTTTGAATTGAATACTGCAACCACCATCCAGAGTGTTAAGCAGTTTTGCCCAGAAGATAGCAGATTCAGGACTGTCATGTTCATAGGTCTGCACATTCACCTGAAAACCGCCCTTGTACTTCTTGATTTTCCCGTTCTTGATGTTCAGGGTATCGCCGTCCAGCATTTTCTTGATAGTTCTAACGTTAATCATTTTTTATTTCTCCTTTTCAAATCTTAAATATAAAGGCAGGCAGGATTGCCGCGCCATCTGTAAATTGAAAGCTGATTACATTTCTTGCCAATTTCAACTGCTTCGCGTTTAGTGCTGACTCGTTTAGAAATGTCAATGTAGTATCTGCCATTTTCAAGCCAAATGCCGCAAGTGCCCTTGAATTCACGAACCGCCTGTATTGCCATTTCAGGGCTTATGACCTCGACTCCATTAGTGGCTACCTGGTAGCCACTCTTGTACCTCTTGATTTTTCCATTCTTAAGGGTCAGACCATCGCCGTCTGATAATTTTTTGATTGTTCTAATGTTAATCATTTTAATCCTCCAGCATTGTAAAAAAGTTCCAAGAGGGATATTCATAAGCTCTATTAGCCGGATTGTTATGTGCAACTACATTGCAAAATGAAACAGAAATCCATAGCAGAACTATGATTGAAGTAAGGTAAATAGCAAGTTTGAGATTTTTCATTTTGAAATTTTCCTTTCGACTTTTGGATTCATGTGCTCGGTTTATGTGTCAGAGAGCGGCAGAGCGAGGGACTCAAATGTCCCTCACCACTAACGTCAGGTGGTCGGCTGTATGCTCGATTGCTTGTACAATCTGATAGCTTGTGAAATGATAGGTAGTCAGCAGACCAGAAGTAAATACTGCAGACCGACTGCCGAACCCTACAATTTCCAGTTCCTGCATGATGTAGAGCTTTTCTTCGAGTTCGCGGTAGAAGGCAGGCTGCCAAGGGCAGTTGAATGTGCTGGATAACTGCCATCTGCAATAATCAGTTTGAACATTGTTCTTATCAAGAAAACGGATTTCAGCATAGGGATTTCGTGCAGTTGCCATATTGTACCATCCTTTCTATTGGAAGCCAAGGGTTTTAACCCTTGGCTCTGTAGGTTTCTTTGCCTTTGCTGAACTGACTCATGACTTCACCAGTCTCCATGTCAATGACATCTCGGTTGTTCCGTGCCCATAAGCTGTAGGCATGTGCCATGGCTCGTGCTGCGGTCAGGTTGTGGTAGATTGTGCCGTACTGACCAGTCGTATGATTATAGATAGCGTACATGATGTTATCCCCTTTCTGATAGTCTGGTTGAGCTATTAGCTCAACCAGATCTGCTTGCTGGTTGCGATAGCCCAGCGCCGACGACTTGCTGCCAGCTGCTTAACGTCCCACTTGACCCACTCAGCACAGCCGCCTTCATCCATATGGTCAAGAATGCGCTGTACCTCGATCTGGTTGCTCTTCATCGAGTATTCGGTGTAGCTTGCTTCGGCGATCTGCTGTGCAATATAGTCCTTGCGATCCAGCAGTTTGTGGAAAGTGTCCTTGCCATCAGGGTCAGACATTCTGACCTTGCCAATGGCAGTATTGATGCGCTCGATAGTGTTCATCATAGCTTCCTTGCGTGCGATTCTTCTGTTAGTTCTGGTCATAATAGTAATACCTCCATATAATGTCAAAAGTGTTGTTGGGTGGATGGGTGAAGAGGTTTAACCCTCTTCACCATATAGCAGTTCATACAGCTTGTTGAAGAAATCCTCGAGCATATGCTCAAAGGTGTCTGCCCATTCTTCGGCTTCTTCGCGCATATCTGCCAGCTTCTGGTAGATTGCGTCGTATTCTGCACATGGACAACCTGTCTCCATATCCATGTTATATGGAGTATGTTCAAGATTATACTCCGCTGAGTCAATAGCCCATGTTAGGCTGTCCCATGCGTCGATGTTCTTTGCCGCATATTCGTGGTACTTGTCCAGCATATGCTCATAGTCGAAGCTATCGCCAAGCATATGGTACTGCTTGACATATCCTACCAAGTCCTGTGCCTGATAGGCAAGTTCTGCCTTAATGGCTTTTTCCTTATCTTCCTTGCTTGTGAATATGTTTATAACCATGATTTTACCAATCCTTTACATATTATTTGACTGTTAGTCGTCGTCTGTCCGTGGTGCTGTCTGCCGTAGGCGATGGACTGCCCTACAGCTTGCACCGCACTTTCCATGTTCTACCATCGCGCCCGCTGTGCGGTGCAGGCGTTCGGCTTACATTCAATTTACAAGGTGCAAGCGGTTCGGTGCTGTCCGCGTCTGCCGGTCATTTTACGTCACACAAGAGAACTTGCTGTGTTTGTCTCTGTCCTCTTGACATTTTGAATTGTACCACACGGCGTTCTGTTTGTCAAGAACTTTTTTCAAAATTTCTTGAATTTTTTTTGCTTGCCTTGCGGCTTGTTTTGCATTGCCTTGTGGTTAATTTCTGATTATCATTATAGCGGCTATTTCCAAAAAGTCAAGAACTTTTTTCAAAAAAACGAAATATTTTTTTCGGGGGTTAGTCGTATCTAACTCGCTTCACTCAAGTAAAGTAAGACAATAGACTTTAACACTTTAGTCAAGTGAAGTGGGGGGCAGGGTTTCGTGTAAAAAAAATGGAAAAAATGGATAAATCTTCCTGCCTGGTAAAATAATTTCTAAACTCATTTTTAATTTCAAAAAACGATAATAATTTCAATTTCAGAAAACGATTATAGTTTCCAATCTCAAAAAACGATTTTTATAAAAAAAAATAAGCGGGAAAATATTTTCCCGCTTTAATCTAATTATTCTTTAATTACTCGATACCCATTCTATTCCAACGTTTCTTTTGCAAGAGCTACGGCGTCACTGGCTTCAGGACATTCAATACATAAAAAAGTCTTACCATCTACTTCGTCAATATAAAATTCATAATTATGACCATTTACCATATGCAATTCTTCACGAAGTTTAGAAGGAATCATTAAACGTCCAACTGTATCGAGTTTTCTTGTATAAGCTGTTTTCAGCATTAAACTCACTCCTTTCTTTTTAATTGGGAGAGTGCGAGCCATCCCACAAATTTTATAACTTATTTTACAAAATTTTTTGTTTTTTGTCAAAATTTTTCTTAACAAGATCTTAACATAAATTAATCAAAAGGAATAATACCTTCATTAGGATCAATTACTCCTCGTTCTTGATGGAACCGATAATTTGTATATCCATTTTTAAATTTATAAACTTCTACTTCAGGTATAATATACTGATCTTCTTTATCTACAATTTTAGAACCAAGAGTAATGCCGATTGGATCTCCCTCTTCTTCATATTTAGATAGATCAATAGCCATTAAATCTTTTTTATTTTTAATGACATGAACCACTCCAGGCCCAATGTATTTTTCTTCTAGTCCTTTATTATATTCAATATACTTTTTATCGCTTTTGAAATTCATAAAATCTTCAAGCGCTTTAGTATAATCTTTATAGATTTTTGCTTCAATAATTTTACCGTAAATAAATCTGGCCGCACATCCTAAACCAAATGCCGCCCCAGTACCTAAAAGAAGCCCATGGACAAACTTCATTAAATCACTTCCCTCAATTTTTAAATATAATATATTTACTTTTTCTTACGTTCCTTAACAGGATTATAAGCTCCCTGCTGCTTAGGATTTTCACCCCACATAAGTTGATAAACAGCTCTAGTTGCGCTATTAGTTGCTCTACGTTTAGCTTTAGAAGCCATACTACCTAAAATACCACGAGGTTTTCTCATAAAATTATCTCCTTTAATTTTATAT
>ERZ1034755.257-NODE-257-length-18332-cov-7.266783_pt1 | contig 18332 bp, 8 predicted proteins | sample MGYA00520596_ERZ1034755 | MGnify/ENA primary metagenome ERZ1034755 (study PRJEB33766, sample SAMN09781701) | gut metagenome | biome: gut microbiome | host: Homo sapiens | place: Madagascar | study: EMG produced TPA metagenomics assembly of the PRJNA485056 data set... | reverse complement strand
TGCGCCGAATGTCTTGTTCGGCGCAAAATACTATCGATTCAACCTAATCATACCAAATTCAGAGCCAAACAGGCAATATACGATATTGCAATACGGAAACAACATTTGCAATAGTTTGCCGTTTTGCACAATCCAAATTGTGCATACTGCACATTCCCGAATTTACCTATTCCCCAGCGCACCCCAAGAAAACAAGGGCAACCGACGCGACTTTTCGTATTACTTTGAAAAGCCCGTATCGGTTGCCATTAAAATATTTTTTAGGGGGCGTTGTTCCGGCAAACCTCGTTCCTTTATCGGAGAAACCGTTTGTTTGCCTGAGGTATTTTCGCTGACGCGAAAATATCTTTATTTTTATATCCGTGCGCGAGCAAATGTTTCACTTGGGTTGCCGGGGCAAGCGCGGAAAGATGCAGAAGTCCCGTTCGTGTGAACGTCGCCGTACTTGGTACGGCAGAGCGCACGAACGGGACTAAAGCGCCCCTCGTTTCTTAAAGTTAAGGCAACCGACCCTGCCATACTCCTTTACGTTGTATTAGCAAAATCGGTTGCCATAAGCCCTATTCAGGGCGCTTGTTCTGCGCTTCCCGCACTTGCCCCGTAGTTGACAAGGTACGGAATCTCATATACCTGCCCTGCGTTCACGTCCTTCCAGAACTTCGCCGTCACCCGGTACTCATGCCCCGGATTGACCTCGCGACCGTTCCAGTCGGGGTTCCATCTGCCCGTTGCCGCGAGTGCCTCCTCGGACACGAAGTCCATGAAGATGGCGAGCGAATCCGAGCAGCCGGCGAACAGATACTTCCCGACGCTGGTCTGTGTCTTGGTATTGACCCTCACCAGCGACGCCCCCGGCAGATAGATCTCGGTGAGCCCGGTGCATCCGGCAAACGCGTAATCCCCGATGCCGACCACGCTCGAGCTGAGCGTAATGCTCCGAATGTTCTTGAGTCCGTAGAACGCGTACGCACCGATGGTGTAATCGTTCTTCCTCTCTGGCAGAACAAGATCCGTCGCGTCGCCGACATAGCCGACGAGCACCGCGTCATTGTAGAACATAAACCCGTTCTCGTCCGTCTTGACGCGGACGGTACTCGACTTGTTCTCGACATGGATTTCCGACACGTCACCGGGCGATTGCAGACTTCTATTGACGATTTCGATCATGCCTTCGCAATCGGCGAACCAATACTTGCCGATCGACCTCACCGATCTCGGTATGGTGATACGCACCATGGAGAGCGCGCCGTTGAAGCAGAACGCGCCGATGGACGTCACCGCATTGTCCGTACCGTCGCTCGCAAGGAACGTCACCTCGCGGAGCAGTACGCAGTCCGTAAAGCATCCGAAGCCGAGGGACGTGCCGTCGCTCTTGATCTCGAGCGTCAGAAGCGCACGGCAGTCGCGGAAAGCCCCGTCGCCGATGACCGTGCAGGCAAAACCGGTAAATTCCACTTTTCTGACCGGCGTCGACGCAAATGCGTGGTTGCCGATCTTCTTAAGATTCTTGTTCAGCGTGATCTCGACGAGCGCCGAATCCGCAAACGCACGCTCCCCGATGGCGGTCGTCTTCGCCCCGAGTGTCACGCGGGTGATGTCCGCATGGCGGAACGCATAGGGCGCGATCTCGTACGCCACGCCGTTATCATCGGCAGGAAGCGTCAGCTCCGTCTCGTTGCCGGTATAGCCGAGCAGATAATGGACGTTCCCCTCCGTCATCCAGAGGTAATCGCCCCGTTTTTCGATGGCGGTCGCGGTGCGGATTGCGGTCGCGTTCAGCGTCAGGAATCCGTAGGACGCATTCCCTGCCTTGAGCGTCAGCGTTGTGTTCCCGTGGTTCACCACCTCGAAGAGCCTGTCACAGTTACGGAACGCATAGCCGCCGATATCGGCAAGCCCCGCACCGACCGTCACACTGACGAGACGACTGCACCCCTCAAAGGCGCGGGCGCCAATCGTCGTCACGCTGTCCGGCAACACCACGGTGAGCAGTCTCTCCGCCCCGCGGAATGCCCCGGCGCCGATGGTAACGAGCCCCGTGGGGAGCGCGGCATCGGCAAGCTTCACACAGCCGGTAAACGCCGCGTCACCGATCGCCGTCACGGTACCCGTATAGGTGATTTGTGCAAGACGCGCGCATGCGTTCGCGAACGACGCGGGAATCGCGGTCACGCCGCTCCCGACGGTGATCGCGGTCACGCCGCTGCCCGCGAGGGTAGCCTCGCCGAGCACCGTCACGGAGTCGGGGATGACGACGGCGCCGAGCGCCGTGCAGCGGTAGAACGCCCGCTCACCGATTTCGGTGAGTGTCCCGGAGGGGAACCGCACCGTCTCGAGCGCGGCACAGTCGCGGAAGGCTTCCCGCCCGACGGAAGTCAGACGGGCGGCGGAGGCATCCACCGTTTCAAGCCGAATCGCATCGCGGAAAGCGTTGTCGCCGATGCCCGTCACGCCCGCGGAAAGCTTCACCGACCGGATGCCGGTCTCGGCGCGGAACGCATTCGCGTAGATCGAATAGCTTTTCCCTTGATAGTTTGCCGGGAGCACGAGATCGGTCGCCTCGCCCGCATAGCCGACGAGATACACCTTGGCGGCGTCCGTCGGATCGACGAAGAAGAGATAACCGTCCTGCTCCACCACGCGGGAGGTCCCCGTCTTGGCAGGTTCAAAAGGCGTATAGTAGGCAATCTGCCCGTTCAGCGTCTTGCCGGCGGTAATGGTACTGGAGGAGCGATTGACGATATCAATGAGTTTGTAGCAACCGCCGAACGCGCCGGCCAGGATCGAAACCGTACCTTTATCGGGCTTTCCGATTTCCACGCTGACGAGAGAAGAACAGCCGTAGAACGCGTTCTGCTGAATCGTCGCGACGGCGGGGAGCACCAGCCGTACCAGCCCCGTATCACGGAACGCCTCTTTGTAAATGGTCTTTACCGTCTTCGGCAGCGCCACGCTACGGAGCGAGAAGCACCCGGCGAACGCCGCGTCCTTCACCGTTTTCGGCCCCTCCCCGATCGTCACATCGGAGAGCGCGGTACAGCCGCGGAAGAGTGCCGCCGGGATATTCCCGAGCGTACCGGGGAGCGCCACGGCCTTCAGCGCCGTGCACCCCTCGAACATGCCGTCCTGCAGAACAGACACATTGTCGCCGATTGTCAGCGCCGTCAGACGCGTGAGCCCGGCGAACGCGCCGCCGTCGGAGGGATAGGAGTCGCACTGTGCCGCGTCGAAGCGCAGCGTCTCAATGCGGGCACAGCCCCTGAAAGCGCTGTCGCCGATCATGCCCACATTCTCACCGATGTAGAGCGTCTGCAGCGCGGTGCAGTTCTCAAATGCGTGGGCACCGATGGCAACCACACTGTCGAACATGGTGACGCTCGTCACCTGTGTATTCATGTAAAAGGCGTACGGCGCGATCTCCGTCACGCCCGCCGGGATAACGATCTCGGTGCCCCGCCCGTCGTATCCGACAAGAGTCGTCCCGTCGAGGAGATACCCGTTTTCGTCCGTCTTGACGGTACCGGTACGAATCTGCTCGCACCCGACGGTGGCATCCTCCGTCTCGAGCCCTGCCGGGGCATGGAAGGAGACGAGCGACACGCAGTTCTCGAAGGCGCCGAGACCGAGGTCGGTCACAGCGTCGAGGTTGACCTCGCGCAGGCGGTAACAGCCGGAGAACGCGTTGTCGCCGATGGTTTTCAGCGTTTTCGGGGTGACGACACGGCGCAGGTTAACGCAGTTACGGAACGCGCTGTCGCCGATCTCATTGACCTCGCCGAAATCGATCCAGACGATGCCGCGCATATCGGCGAAAGCGTCGTTCGAAATGTGCTTGACGCCGCTCTCAATCTTGAGGGAGGTCACCTCGTCGGCGTATTTCGCCCAAGGGGCTACCATGCCTTCGTAGTCGTACATTTCGTCGGAGACGCCGCCGATGACGAGCGTCCCATCGTCGTAGACCTTCCAGGTGGTGCCGTCATTTCTGCCGGCGCCCTCATATTTCACCGTCCTGTCCGCGAGGGACACCACCCGCTCGCCCGCTATGGGGGCCGGCTGCTGCCCACAGGAGGTGAACTGCTGCCCGCAGGCGGTGAGCGCCAGTGCAAGGAGCAGGACCGGCAGGAGTGCAAGCAGGATTCTGCGTACCGATTTCATCTGTGAGTACCTCCGCGTCATTCTCGCGCGCTCCCGCGCACGGAAAAACCTTATTATGTAGTTACCAAATTATATCTTATTTTCCGTGGGCACGCAAGGGGCGAAAACCAATTTCGGAAAGGTGAACAAATTGCTTTTCGGTTTTTGTATATTTTTACATTTCCGCCCCCCGATGGGCAGACGCGCCCTATTTTCTTCCTTGTTAAAAACCGTACGTATGCGCGCCCGCGCGCTGTTTCTCGTGTGCTTGCCCGGATGCTTTTCCCTCTCGCAATTTCTCCGGGTGAGTCTCCCGGGCGCCCCTTTTTCTTCCGTTCCGCCGCCCGGGTTCTGCCGTGCAAACGGGACGCATACATTGTGATACGGAGGAATTGAATCATGCCATACTGTAACGCCTGCGGAAAATATATCCGGGAGGGGTTGCTCTGCCCCTATTGCACCCGTGTCTCCCCCGATGACGAATATGATCCCGTCCCCGACGAAGAAGAACGGGATGCGGCGTCTTTCCCGGAGGAGCCCACCGACACGTCCCCGAACGGGGAGGAGCCGGGAGAATCGGAAGTGAGCGCCGTTTTGACAGACGAATTTCAAATGTCTTCGGACGAGGAAGCGGCGGTGCCGCCCGACCCCGAAGCGGACGCTTCGGAGGGTGCCGAAGCCGTCGGTATCTCCCACGGGGGAGACGCCCCAAGCGAGGGGAATGCCCCCTCTGGCGATCGACGGAGCGCGGGATCGACCGCCGGGGATCCTGTCCCGGAGCTGAACGCCACATTCCGGCGCGCCTACGCAAGGATCCTCGACACCGAGGACACCACCGACCGCTTCTCGCCGCGCGACGTCCGCGCGCACCGTACCATGGCGGCGCTGTCATACCTCGGTATTCTCTGGGCGATCCCGTTCTTTTTTGCGCGCACGTCCCGCTTCGTGCGGTTTCACCTCGGGCAGGGGTTGCTCCTGCTCCTCGCGGACGGGATTACGGCGACCCTTCTCGGGCTGACGCTTCTGCTCGATGGGCTCGCGCCTGCGGTCAGCCCGGCGCTCGCCGCCGTGGTGGAGGTCATCGCCATTCTCGCGCTGATCCTGAAGGTCTGCGGCGTCACCTTTGCCCTGCGCGGCAGGGCGCGGGAACTTCCCCTGATCGGCTCCTGCGCCGACGCGGCGTAAACACCAAGCAAGCCGCACAAGCAAACACAATTCCGAGGGGCACATCCGTTATCCACGAAAAGAGGGGGCACAAGACCCCCTCAAAGTGTAAACCCCGACCGTTCCGACCAAAAAACAGAGGGGGCACAAGACCCCCTCTTGCTAATTGCATCTCGCCGCGTTCCCCTCGCGAAAATCAAGGGCTCCGCGCACGCCTCGCCGGCTCGTCGTTTCGGAACCCATGCTTTTCTGCTTTTCCGTCGTCCGGAACAAGCCCCCGGCGTGTTCCGGACTCGGAACCCTTGCTCCCGAAGTGGTTCGTGCACTCGGGGGCGCAAGTGTAAACCCCGACCGTTCCGACCAAAAAACAGAGGGGGCACAAGACCCCCTCTTCCTTAGCAAACCGCTTACGGTCGGAGTGCTACATTCGCCGCAGGCGAAACAGGATTCGGTTCGCCGCAGGCGAACACGGGTCCGGGAACCGGACCCAAAAGAACAGAGGGGGCACAAGACCCCCTCTGTTCTTTTGGTCGGAGTGACAAGATTCGAACTTGCGACCTCTTGGTCCCGAACCAAGCGCTCTACCAAGCTGAGCCACACCCCGTTTTGACAGAAGAAAACGCCTGAATCGGGAGCGCTTTCCTCAAATGCTCATTGATTATAGCACAGCCGTTACGGTTTGTCAAGTTTTCCTCGAAAGAATGTTTCCGGTGAAAATTTTTCGGATCACCGAAAAGGCGAAAACGAAGCCACGCGATGTTCTGTGGGGATTCGTTTGGCTCCATCTGTCATTTCCTGCGCGGCAAAATACAAAACGGAGGGCAAAATTGCCCTCCGTTCTTTTTTTGTGATGGAAATGCGCGTTATTCTTCTTTCTTTCCGACGCGCACCGCGACGGTGTAGCCGCCGTTCTGAACGTTATTCTCGGCTTCGACCGATGCCGCATCGACGGTCACCGCGCCGGTTTCACCGGTGGTCGTATAGACCAGCGTATAGAACGTGCTGGCGCCGTCCGCCTGCGCGATTCCGTTCAGGCAGGTCATATCCCAGCCGTCCACGAACGGGGTAGTGTCGTCCAGCCCCGAGAGACGATCCGTCAGACCTGTATGACCGCCGTTTTTATCGTTAGTCACGCAGTGCAACGTGGTGATGAACATATCCGCACCCGGATAGAACGCAGTCAGTTCCTCGCAGGTGACTTTGAACAGTTTCGTGAGGTTCGCTTCGCTCGTGCCACTCCAGGGTCCCTGGAAGATGAACGTCATGATCACGACCCGCTGTGCCACCTTATCGAAGAGCGGTACTGCCAGCACCTGGAACCCGTTCCCGAACGTAGAGATGATCTTGTAATTCTCCTGATACGGCCCCTTGCCGTTAAATTCCTTTGCGCCGCAGAGCGTGTACGGTGTCATGCCGGTCGCAAGTTCATAACGCTCGAGGTTATAGAAGATACCGTAACCGCCGCCGGTGTTCGTGCCGGACATCCCCTGCTCGGAGACGAAGCCCCAGCCGGCAAGGATATCTGCCGGAACGTTGGCTGCAGTCCATTTCTGGTAGTCGTAGACAACAATGTCGCCGTCTAGATATTTCGACAGATTCCTGATGAACTTGCCCGCGGCACTGACATGCTTGATCTCGACCGTGACAGGATCGGTCGACTTGACCGCGTAGTTCGCGTGCACGTCGAGGTCGGAGGTCACATGCGAGAAGTCCTCTGCCCAGCCGGTGAAACGATAGCCGTCCACACTGGGAGCGCTCGGTGCCGTCGCGGCTTTGCCGTCCTGTACGGTGACCGTCGCGAGGAGCACGCCGTTATAACCGTAGAAACGCACCGTGTACAGCTTCGCATACTGCGCGACCACGGTCAGATTCCCGTGTACTTCGGAGAAGTCCACACTCCAGCCGACGAACACATAGCCATCGATCTCAGGTGCCTCGGGTGCCGTCGCCGCCGCGCCGTCATTGATGCGCTGCGTCTCTCCGATCGGCGTCACGCCGTCACGCCCGACGAACGTCACCTCGTGGACAATGACCACTTCATACTGTGCCGTGACGTCCATATCCGAGGTCACGCTCGACGTATCCGCGCTCCACCCCGTAAAGCGGAAGCCCTCATAGACGGGCGCCGTCGGAGGTGTCACGCTCTCGCCGTCATTGACGGAGATGCGCGAGATTTCGTTGCCGTCTTTGTCGCGGAAGATGACCGTGCGGACGGCGACCGTCTCATACTGTGCCGTCACGACCATGTCGCCGGTCACGCTCGACGTGTCTGCGCTCCAGCCGACAAAGCGGAAGCCGAGATACTCCGGCGCTTCGGGCGCGGTGACGCCCATACCGTTCGGCACGTCATGCGCCGCCAGTTCCCCACCGTCCTTATCCACAAATACCACGCGGAAGATGGGATAATGCACCGGCGTAATCGTATCGCCCGAAGCGATCCACGTCTGGTCTTTTGCCGCCGCGGCAAGCGCATTCAGCGCGGTGAAAGCCGCGTTGACATCTGTTGCCTCGAGGATATTCACCTTGACATCGACCGTGCCATCTTTGTACGGCGTATGCGTTGTCATGCCGGGGTTCAGCGACGGCAGATAGTAGACTTTCTCTACATTCGGGGTCTGCGGACCGGCAAACGCCTGCCCGATGACCGCACCGACGAACGTGGCGCCTTCCGCCGCACTGACGCGGACGTTAACAAACGAATTTTTCGTGCTGGCACGCCCGTTGTAGCCCATGTAGCCGGCAAAGCCGCCGACCTTGTCATTCCCGTACACGCTGCCGTTCGCCACGCAGTTGCGGATGGAGAGCGACTGGTTGGTTCCCTCCTGCGAGCCGATGAAGCCGCCGACCAGCTCGTTACCGCTGACCTCCGCCGTCGACGAGCAGTCGGTAATGTTCGCGAACGTACCGCCGCCGATGAAACCGCCGACCGCGTTGCCGTTACCGTCGCCCTCACCGATGACCGTCACCTTGCCGTTGAAGTTCACGTTCTTGATGGTCGAGGTGGCGCCGGAGGTTTTGCCGACGATACCGCCGACGTAGGAGCCGTTGCAGTAAGGTGTATATTTGTTTTCGTAGATACTGCCGAAATGATCTTCACTGCGGTTGGCGGCACCGAAGACGAGGATCTCCGCCTCCGCCGCGCAGTTGAGAATCTGCGAGCCGCTCATCTCGCCGACAAGACCGCCGACAAACGAGCCGGAGTTCTGCCCCGCGCCCTTACCGCGACTGCAGATTTCCCCTGTGAACGTGCAGTTCTGGAGCGTACTGCTCACCAGTCTGCCGACAAGGCCGCCGGTCTGCCGCATCCCGAAGACGTACGCGCTTTTCACCTTGACGTTCTTGATGACGGCACCGTCTGTCGAACCGAACAGACCGGTGGAGCAACCGTTATGTTTGATTGTGAGATTTGAAATCGTGTGTCCCTGCCCGTCAAACGTGCCGCGGAAGGAACGGTCGAAGCGGAGCGTCGAAGACTTGTTGGCTTGCACGAACCAGCCGATCGACTCCATATCGGCACCTGTGAGGTCGATATCGTCCGCGAGGACGAACGTCAGCCCCGTCGTGTCGTTGTTGTTGTTCACCCACCGGGCGAAGAGCCGCAGCTCTTCCGCCGTCGAAATGGTGATATTCTTGCCCCCCACGGGCGCAACCGCACCGTGATAGATGTCGCTCATCGACAGGGTCGCCGCGTCGTTGAACTGATCCGTCGTCGGGACAACGATGACCTCGCCGCCGCCCACCGTAAACGTCACGTCGACGTACATGTCGGGTCCGATATTGCCGACGACCGCCTTGAGGCGCTTGCCGCCCTGTACGGCGTACGCATGCTTCCATGCGTCGCCGGTGACGAAGAAGCGACGCGTCATGACTTTCGTGCCATAGCCGTCGCCCGCTTCCGTCGGGGTGAACGCGATGCGGTCGGTGCCGATCGTCTGATCCTGATATTCGGTGCGCACGACGGTCACTTCCCCGCGGTCGGGGATGGCGTCGACGAAGAGATACGTCTCGCCGCCGTCGGTGACGACCCGGGCGGGCATCTCCTGCCCGTTCTGGTAAGCGCGGACGCCGGACCACGTGCCGTCCACCTTAATTTTGATTGTGAGCGCCTGATCGAAGAGCAGGTCGTTCATCCTGTCGGTCAGCGTGAACGTGATGAGATCGCGCCCGGTGGCACCCATCGTCAGGGTCGCCGTGTCGCGCTCCTGCCCGTACTGCGACGCCTTGGCAAAGGTCGTCGACCAGAGCTTCCCTGCCTGCATATACGGCACGAGCCGCGCCAGCATGGATTCGAGGCTGTCCTTACTGGAACCGATCTGATGGTAGTGCGTCGAGACCCAGCCGCCGTTGCCGCTCTCTGCCATATCGAGGAGTTGGGCAAACTGGTTTTCGTTCAGTCCGCTGAACGATGCCAGCCAGTTGTAATCCAGATTGAAGCCGTTGACATACCCGCCGGTTCCTCTGCCACCGATGTAGAGGAGTTTCGAGAGTTCGGGGGTGTTGTAACCGCAGGGGTAAGCAATGATGAGCGAACGGATACCTGCCGAGGCAATATCCTGCGACCCGCCGTAGTAGTCCATCCAGTCCTGTGCCGAAGAAGTCTTGCCGCTGTTGTAATCGCCGGCGGCACGGTGGAAGCGCGAGTGCGACTGGACGTCCATGCCCTTCGCGACCATCTCTCGCCACAGATCGGTGCACTCGTAGGCATAACCGGTCGGCGCGCAAAGCGTCGTCGGAATGCCGTATGCCTCGAACCAGGCGAGCCACTGGGCGAAGTCGCCCATCAGGTTATCGTCCGCCGTCAGCGTAAAGACCGTACCGGCGTTGCCGTACCAGGTGGCGATGTTCGCCGCGCCGTAGGCGCCCGTCGGATAACTCTTATATTGGTTGACGTCTTTCCCCTTCACCTCGCCGAGCGTGATTTTCTGATTCTCGGGGTCGTTTTCGTATGCCTTCAGATACGCGGGCTTGTCGACGACACGGATCGTCACGGCGTTCGAAACGTCGCCCGCTTTGATGGTCACGTCTGTCTTGCCGTTGTTGATGGTGCCGCCCGTCTCAAAGACGGCGTACACCTGCGTTTCACCGATCGAAACGGCAGTCACCGTCCCGTCGGAGGTGACGGTCGCGACATCGGGATCGAGCGTCTCGAAGCGCATGGTGATCCCCGCCGCGGTCAGTTTGGTGAAGGCACCGTCCACGTCGGAGACAGCCATCGGTGCCATGGCGAGTTTGAGCGCCATGCCCCCCCACATCTCCACCGTGCCGGGATCGAGATAGATGTCCTCCACAGTCGGTTCCGGCGCCGTGGTCTTATCGAACCATTGTGCCGTGAGGGTCATATCTCCGGTGACGGGGGTGTCGAAATCCCAAAGTGTCCCCTCTTCGGTCAGCCAGCCGCCGAAGCGGAACCCTGTCTTGGTCGGGTTCGCGGGTTTCTCCACCGGCTTCCCGGCGTTGTTCAGCACGTCGGGGACAGTCGTCCCGCCGTTTGCATCAAATACCACGCGGTAGTTGATGACGATCCAGTTGGCTCGCAGCGTGATACTCTCCGTCACCGGGGTCGAGAAGTCATACGCCTCGCCGTTCAGGAGCCACCCGCCGAAGCGGTAGTAGGTGCGCGTCGGATCCTCCGGCTTCGTCGCGGTCTTGCCGTGCTCCACCGTCTGCGGATCACGCGCGTCGCCGCCCGCCGGATCGAACGTCACACTGTATCGGTTGATCTCCCACTTCGCGGTCAGCGTCAGATGCTCCTCGACCGCCGCCGAGAAATCGTAAGCCGTCTCCCCCACATACCAGCCGAGGAGGTGGTACCCCTCGCGGGTGATGCCGTCCGGCGCCGCGACGGTCGTCCCCTTGGCGACATAGCGCAGGGCAAGCGTCTCGCCGTCTTCGTCGACGAACGTCACGGTAAGCTTGGATGCATAGACCGCGGTCACGGTCAGATCCGACTTCACGCAGTCAAAGGCTTTATCCCAGCCGAAGAAGAGGAACCCTTCCTCCGCTGCGGGAGGCTCGGGCGCCGTCGCAGACTTGCCCCATTCCACCGTCTCGGTTGTCAGGGTTGTTCCGTCTGCTTTGACGAATCTGACGGTAAACGTCTTGATCTTCCACTTGGCAGTGATCGTGATGTTGCCTGTCACCGGTGTCGTAAAATCGTATTCCGCATTGCCGACGTACCAGCCGAGGAAGTCATATCCCTCGCGGGTCACCCCTTCGGGCGCCGCCACGGTCTCGCCGTGCGTGACCGTCTCGGGGGCAGCGGACGTGCCGCCTGCCGTGTCGAACGTCACATTGTAGGTACAGAGCGTCCAGCGCGCCACGAGCGTCAGATCTTCCGTCACCGGCGTCGAGAAGTCGTATTTCCCGTCACCGAGATACCACCCGACGAGATGATATCCCTCGCGGGTCACGCCGGTGGGTGCCTGGGCTCTCGCACCGTGTGCCACCGTCGCGGGTGCCGCTTCCGAGCCGCCCGCCGTGTCGAACGTCACATTGTAGGTACAGAGCGTCCAGCGCGCCGCGAGCGTCAGATCTTCCGTCACCGGCGTCGTGAAATCGTATTCTTCGTCGCCGAGATACCAGCCGACGAAATAATACCCCTCACGGGTGACGTCCGACGGTGCCGTCGCGGTGCCGCCGTGGGCGACCGTCTCGGGAGAGACTGCCGTGCCGCCCGCCGTATCGAACGTAACGGTATAGGTGTCAATCTCCCAGCGGGCTTCGAGCGTCATGTTTTCGCTGACTGCCCCGAAGGTGTATTTCTCCCCGCCGAGGAACCAGCCGAGAAATGTATACCCCTTACGCACAGGATCCTGCGGCGCGGTCAGTACCTCCCCCGCCGTCAGTGTGACGGTGGTGGGGCTTGCACCGTTTCCGGGGTCAAAGGTAATCTCCACCGTTTTGTCGCAGCCGACAAGGGCGGCGACCGCCAATGTGGCGAGGAGCACCAATACCGCAAGGGCGATGACGTGCTGTTTTTGTTTCATAAGTGCCTCCGTTTGACAGCTCGGGTTGACAGCTCGGGCGGTCATTTCTCTATGATAATAATAGTGTAACACGCGCCCGACACCGCCGCAATTTACAGACCCGACGAAAAACGAACGCTTTTTTGTGGATTATGTTCGGCACCCGGCGACTCCGCACGCATGCACACAGGAAAAAAGTACCGAATTTATTCCCGGCATCTTATCAATAATGTACATTTCTTTGCCGGTTACGCCCTGCCGAATCACCGAAAAAAGGAAATTTCCGGACGAAACAGGTCTCCGACGGCTTCGCCGGCACCGTGGGGAGCGGGGATCCTCCGATCAAGGATAAAAATCGGAGAGGAGCCTAAAAACAGGCTCCTCTCCGTGTGTGAGGTGATATTGCGCGCGTTCTTTATTTACCGAACAGGCGTGCGAAGAAGCCGCGCTTTTCGTACGGCGCACGCGTGACGGAAACAACGGTATAGCCCGTACCGCCGATGGCGGCGCGGATTGCCTCGTCCGTCAGATTGTCGCCCGCGATGATGACCGTCTCGCCCTTTGTGTGCGAGGAAGTCACCTTTTTGAGCGGCAGATCCCGGCGGCAGGCATCATTGATATGTGCCTCGCACATACCGCACATCATGCCCTCCACTTTAACCGTATACTGTGTCATCTGACTGCCTCCTTTCCTTATTCGGCGCCCTTGAGCGCCTCGACCATATCGATTTTTCTGTTCCTCCGTGCTACGAGCAGACTCACGAGGAGCGAGGTACCCGCGGTGACGAGAATACTGACGATGAACGTCAGGGGACCGAGCGAAACGCGCATCTCATATTCGGAGGCGAGTTTCGAGAGCAGGAAACCGAGCGTCCAGATCCCGAGCGGCAGACCGATCATCATGCCGACGAGCGTCACGCCCATATTCTGTCCGATGAGCAGTCCGCCGATACGACGGTCGCGGAATCCGACGACTTTGAGCGTCGCCATTTCACGGTACCGCTCGGTGTAACTCATCACACCGAGGTTGTAGAGGACGATGGCGCCGAGCAGAGCGGCGGCAAAGGCCAGCAGTGCAATCATCAGGTTCATGAGCCCGGTCATGCTGTCGAAGGACGCGACGATGTCCTCCTTGCTCTGCGTCGAGGAGACCGTCGGAGACGGTGCGACTTCTGCCCCTTTTGCGTCGGTATAGACCGAATCGAAGTGATACGTGATGCCGACAGAATCGGCGTAACCGTCCGAGAGGATAATGCCCTCCGTCACACTGCGAATGACCGCCGCGACAGTCAGTTCATACGCCTCGTCGGTGCCGTAAGGACTGATTTTCACCTTGTCGCCCGCGCGGAGCCCGTACTCGTCCGCGATGCGGCGGCAGATGTACACCCCCTCGTGTGGGAGTGAGAGGAACCCTTTTTTATCGGCAGGGAAACGCACTTTGTCGTGCGTGATCCGGTAGATATCGAGCGAAACGGGCTTTTCGTCAAAGAGCTCGACGCTCACGCTGGCGCTCGCGTCACCGTCGTATTGCCCGATGACCGCCTCCCGCTCCGCGTCGGTCGCCCCCTCGGCGAGATAAATGCGCGTCGCGTAGTTGGTCGCACCCGTGTAGTAGGAATCGAGGAAGGCGCTCATCGTGTCGCGCATCCCCATGGAAGCCGTGACGATCAGCATACAGCCGACCACCCCGATGAGGCTCATTGCCGTGCGGGCTTTGTGCCGCATGGTGTCGCGCAGATTCCAGCGCGTACCGAAGGACAGTTTGTGGAAGAGTTTCGTGCGCTCGATGAGGAGCGGCTTCACCCGTTTCGGCGTATAGGGGCGCAGAGCGTCCGCCGCCGTGCCGCGGAGCATCTCACGCGTCGAGAGATAGCTGATGCCGACGAGGAGCGCCAGCACAACGGCAAGCACGGGATAGCAGAATCCGGGGAACCACAGTTTCCAGTCGGGCATATCGAAATAGGTGCCCATGGTGCCGGTCTCGCTCATGATAACCCGCGCGAGCGGGAAGCCGATCGCGACCCCGAGGGTGATCCCGATGATTCCGATGATCAGCCCGAAAGAGGTGTAGTGCCAAAGAATCTTCTTATCGCGGAACCCGAGAGCTTTGAGCGTACCGATCTGCGTTTTCTCTTTCGCGACGAGGCGGTGCATCGTCGTCACCATGGTCAGCACCGCGATGAGCAGGAACAGCACGGGCAGGATCAGCGCCATGGTCTTGCCCTCTTCCGATTCCCCCTTGGCGGCGGCATACGACGTGCTTTCGTCGCGGGAGAGGATCAGGCTGGTGCGCCCGAGGGCGTCATTCACCGCCTCAGAGAACGCTTTCTTTTCCATGTCGGATTGCACGTGCACCTGCGCATAGTAGGCAATGTCCGCATGGTCGCCGATGGCATCATAAGCGGCGCTGTAGGCACTGTCATATGCCGTCCGATACGCGTCACGGTAGGTGTCGCTCTCGGCGTCCGCGCCCGTCGCCACAGCGGCGGCGGTCGCCATGGCGGCAGCTTTGGTCGCCGCTACCCGCGTGCGCGTCACTTCCGCGTACCATGCGGGGGAGATGAAAGCGAAGCCGTGCTTGTGGAAGTCGGGCATGATCTGCCCGCCGCTCTCGGGCACGCAGACGAGATATTCCCCGCTCTTGACGAGCCCGCGGACGGTACCGCGGAACTCCGTCCCCTCATAGGTGAGGGTCAGCGTGTCACCGACGGCGACGTGGTTCGCCTCGGCATACTTATCGGAGAGCCAGATGCCCCCGATGTCGTTTTTGTCATAGGCAGCGCCCGCGCGCAGGAGCATGCCCGAGACGTTTTCGTTCTCGGTCACGGTGAGGGCGACGGTGTTGTCCCGCTCCGCCACCTTGACGGCGACGGAAACGAAGCGGCTGACCGCCCCGACTCCCTCGATGGCGGCGATCTTCTCCCGATCCTCGGCGCTGAAGGCGTTGCCCGTCTCACTCACGACCCGGAAGTCCGCGTAGCCGGTCGCCCGGAAAAGACTGTCGGTGTTCTTCTCGATGCTCTTCCATTCCATATTGAAAGCGACGAAGATCCCGACCCCGATGGCGATCATCAGAATCATCGAGAGGAACTGCGCCCGGTAGACGCCGATGGTGCGCCACAGTTTTTTCAGTAGCATGAGGCGCCTCCTTACCAGTCAATATCGTCAGCGGCGGCGGGATGCTCCTGCCATTCCTGCGAGACGATATGCCCGTTCTTGACGTGGATCACCTGATCCGCCATTTTCGCGATGTTCTGGTTGTGCGTCACGATGACGATGGTCTTGCCGTATTCGCGCGCCATGCGGAGCAGGAGTTTCAGCACCATGACGCCCGTCTCGGAGTCGAGCGCCCCCGTCGGCTCGTCGCAGAGCAGAATCTTCGGGTTCTTCGCGAGAGCGCGGGCGATGGACACGCGCTGCTGCTCGCCGCCGGAGAGCTCGGAGGGGAAGTTTTTCAGGTGGTCGGAGAGCCCGACTTCCTCGAGCATCTTGGTTGCGGAAAGCGGATCCGGCGCGATCTCGTCCACCAGTTTGACGTTCTCATGTACCGTCAGGGTCGGCACGAGGTTGTAGAACTGAAAGACGAACCCCACGGTCGCCGCACGGTAAGCGGCGAGCGCGTCGCCGGTGAGCTTTGAAATATCCTGCCCGTCGACGACGATGGTTCCCTCGGTCGGGCTGTCCAGCCCCCCAATCAGGTTCAGGAGCGTACTTTTCCCAGCCCCGGAGGGACCGAGAATGACGACGAACGACCCCTCGGCCAGGGTCATGTTCGCACCGTCAAGGGCGCGGAGTTCGTGATCCCCTGCCGTGTAGACCCGGCTGACGTTCCGTAACTCCACAATGGTTTTCGCGCACTCTGTGTTTTCCAATGGTTGAATCCTCCGTATATCTCTTGATCTGTATGTAAAATGATTTTCTTTGTCTCTGCCCGAAAATGAGTTTTCTGCAGAAGTGCTTTCGCTGTCTTCCCGGGGCGCCGCGCGGGCGGCGCATACATCTTCCGTGATAGTTAGCCATCGCTAACTCCCGGCGTGAAGGAAATGCCCCGTTTCCTTGGCAGGATAGCGCCGATGGCGGGGCGTTTTCGAGTTAGCATACGCTAACTTTCGGTTCAGTATAGCACCGGGGCGTGCAAATTGCAACCCCTTTTTGACATTTTTTCGTCATCTTTTCCGTTTCCCGACAGACAGCGCCGCGCGCGTGCGCCCCCGCCCTTGAAACGGCGGAGGCGGCACCCACTCAAAAACAACCGGGGGCGACCCTTGGTCGGTCGCCCCCATACTTCTTTCAAACACCTTGCCACGACACCTGTCGGTATATTGTTCGTCGTCCCGCACGGGGTAAGCGCCGAACCAATAGCGACTTCCCGCGCACCCCCGCGACGTTTTTCCGTCAATCCGTAGGGGCGACCATCGGTCGCCCGCTGAGCGGCTCCCGCCCCCCGCAAAGCGTTCTCCACCGATTCCCGTAGGGGCGACCATCGGTCGCCGGTCACCGCAAATCGTTTTTTATTTTACGCCGCGATTGCCGTGCGGTGCCCGATTTTTCTGGCTTCTCCCCGACGGCGGCGGCACCGCTTTCACAGCGTCTCCCTTCCCGCAGACCGTGTCGAGCCCCGCAAGGAGCGCCTGTACGGAAACGCGGAACGTGTAGACCACATAGCGCACGAGCTCGCTCTCGCTCTGTGCGTCGTCGTCCCCCGTGAGATAGTCGATGAGCATATCGGTCAGCGCCCCCGTGAGGAAATCACAGAGGAACGGGAGATAGGGGTGCGTCTTTGCTACCCCCATTGCGTTCGCCTCTTCCAGAACCAGCCTTTGCACGGTATCGGCGAGGTCGTCGCGGATGAAGGTCGTGAACTGCTGTTTGCCGATGGCGTTGCACAGACAGTTCAACATATAACTGTTCTCGCGGATATAGCCGAGAAGATAGCGAATGACCGCCTCGTAATCCCCCGTCAGATCCGCCCCGCGCAGGATTTCGACCGTCTCGCGGTCGAGCGTCCAATGCACAAGATCATAAATGTCACGGAAATGATAATAAAATGTCTTATGATTCACCCCGCAAGAAAGAACCAGTTCCTTGACCGTGATCTGCGACAGGCTCTTCTTTTTCAGTGCGCGTTTGAGCGCGTCCGCGAACATCCGTTTGGTGTTCTCGCTCGTGACCCGTTCCGCCATTCCGTCCTCCTCGCCCGCGGGCAATTTTCCTCGTGACCGGCGCAAAACGGCGGGCTCCCCCGCCGCGCGGCACGTTCGACGACAGATGCCTTGGGGCTCGCCATGGCACCGTCACGCCCATCTTACCATGCCGCCGCGTCTTTGTAAAGCCGAGAAGCGCCCTTTTTTCGACTTTTTTCGGACAAATATGCGAATTTGTCCGAATTTTACCGTCTTAGCCGCATTTGTCCGTTGCACAGGGTGCGGCGCGCTGTCTATAATGAGGACGGAGAGCGAGGGGACGCACCGTCCCTCCGCCGACAAATTACTTTTAAGAAAGGAATTACATCACCATGAAAAAACTGACCCGTGTTCTCGCACTCGTCCTGCTCGTTGCCGCCGCTGCGACCCTGCTCGTCTCCTGCAACAAGTACCCCGCGCTGAAGAAAGCGTTTGAGAAGGAAGGCTACACCGAAAGCAGCACCATGGAAGGTATTTTTTCCGACGTCAAAAAGGCTCTCGAGAAAGAGGAGCTTTCCGTCAACCTCCACGTGATGATGAACGGTGTTAAGAGCGCCCTCATCATCGAATTTAAGGCGACCGAGGACATGAAGAAAGCCTACGACGACAGCGCCACGATTCAGGGACTTGTCAAGGACGTTTCCGCGAATGAAGATGCACAGGCATTCGTCAAAGCACTGGAAGACGCCGGCTATGCCAAGGGCAACTGCCTCGTTCTCTCGGTATTCAGCGAAGTGCAGTCCATCGTCAAATCCGTGAAGTAATCGGCAACCGCCGTTTCACTTTTTGACCCCACAAGGGCGCGCCATACGGTGCGCCCCTGTTTTTTGTCTCTTGCGGAACATTGTCTCTTGCAGAGCATCTCCCGCGCCGATTCTCCCCCCCC
>ERZ1034755.255-NODE-255-length-18419-cov-5.487857_pt1 | contig 18419 bp, 19 predicted proteins | sample MGYA00520596_ERZ1034755 | MGnify/ENA primary metagenome ERZ1034755 (study PRJEB33766, sample SAMN09781701) | gut metagenome | biome: gut microbiome | host: Homo sapiens | place: Madagascar | study: EMG produced TPA metagenomics assembly of the PRJNA485056 data set... | reverse complement strand
GTATATAAGTTAGCGCCGTAGAGCCGAATGTATGAGACTTAAGTGTCTTGTACGTTAGGCTCTTTTTTATTGCAGAGAGAGGAAGTGAGATAGTGGAGAACTACGAGAAAGCAGAACAGGATTATATGGCAGGAATGAAATATAAGGACATAGCGGAGAAGTATGGAACCACTATCAACACTGTCAAGAGCTGGAAAAAACGGTATGCATGGAATCGGGGAGAGGGTGCACCAAAAACAGAAAAGGTGTGCACACAAAAGCGAAAGGGTGCACACAAAGCGGTAGCACCTGTAGATGATGGTACGAAAGAGACATTGCAGAATGATGATCTGACACCGGAACAGCAGATGTTTTGTATATATTACAGTAGGACATTTAATGCGGCGCAGAGCTACCAGAAAGCGTATGGATGTAGTTATGAATCAGCGATTGCAAACGGTTCACGATTGCTAACAAATGATAAGGTCCGAGCGGAAATTAAACGTCTGAAAGAAATCAAGCGCCAGCAGATAGTAGCCGATGCAGATGATATTGTGGAATTACAGATGAGGATTGCTTTTGCAGATATTGGAAATTATGTTTCGTTCGGGCAAAAAGAAGTAACTGATATAGCGACAGACGAAACATATATGGTCAGCGTGGTCGATCTGAAAGAATCCAAAAACACGGATACACAGCTCATACAAGAGGTAAAGCGTGGAAAAGATGGCGTATCGGTCAAGCTGGCAGATAAGCAAAAGGCTATTGACTGGCTGTCGAAGTATTTCCTCGTACATCCAGATGATAAATATAAAGCAGAATTTGATAAAAAGCGTGCCGAAGTCAGCGACAATTCAGGAGCACAGATTTTGCAGAATATGCAGACGATAGCGGACATCTTGCAACACCCGGTAGCAAACCGGAGTATAGCTGATCTGGAAGAAGGTGATGCGGATGAATAAACCGGCACCATTAAGCCAGAGACAGTATGAGTATATGCAGAGATGCATGATTAGCTGGTTTAACGTGGCAGAAGGCGGTAAGCGAGGTGGAAAGAACGTGCTTGCAACACTGATCTTTTGCTCACTGCTTGAAACGCATAAGAACAAGATCCATCTGGTAGGCGGTGTATCAAATGCGACCGCAAAGCTGAATATCTTGGACTGTGACGGATATGGATTGCTCAATTACTTCGAGGGCAGATGCCGCGAGGGTAAATACAAAGACCGTGATTGTGTATATGTTCAGACCAAGACCGGCGAAAAGGTTGTACTTGTATCTGGCGGCGGTAAAGATGGAGATGAAAAACTGATAAAGGGTAATACCTACGGCATGGCATACATCACCGAGGCGAATGAATGCCACCAGAAGTTTTTAAAAGAGGTGTTCGACCGTACGCTTTCCAGTTCCGACCGTAAGATATTTCATGATCTGAACCCGAAAGAGGAAGAGCATTGGTATTACACCGAAATTTTAAAATTCCATGAAGAGCAGCAAGATAAGAATCCAAACTATGGATATAATTACGGACATTTTACTCTGGTGGACAATATGAGCATGACGGATGAGCAGATCAGAAAAGTTCTTAGCACCTATCAGAAAGGCACTGTGTGGTATAGACGTGACATTAAAGGCGAACGAGCAGTTGCAGAAGGAATCATTTTCCGGAAGTTTGCAGAGAACAATGAACCATATCTGTATGATGAGGATACAGATCCACTGTTTGAACTTGATATAAAGGGCAAACTGTTACACCGTCCATCGAAAATTACGATGGGGATTGACTTCGGTGGAAACGGATCTATGACAACCTTTGTGCTGAAGCTTTACTTCCACGGATATCATGATCTGAGGACGGCGGAGGAAGCAAATCTGGAGCTATCACCGGATATTGATGCGGATGCTATCTGCGATAAGTTTGTTGAGTTTTATAAATACTGCATGGAAAAATACGGCTATATCACATGGATATTTCCGGATAGCGCAAGCACAACGATGATAAACAGCTTGCGAAGCGCCGCAAGAAAAGCAGGATTGCCATACCGGAATATTAAAGGTTGCCGTAAAAATGAAGTGTCAGACAGACCACGGACGTATGACATGCTGATGAATACCGGAAGGTGGAAGATAAACCGGAATTGCACAAAGCTGCGAAGTGCGATTGGAAAGCTGAAATGGGATCAGGATCACCCGGACAGACCAGAGGATAAGAATATTGGAAACTGTAATGACTGGTGGGATGCGGAGAACTATACAATTTTGGATTTTATTGAATATGTTGATCTGGACAGATAGGAGGATGTTGTAAGGAAAGAATGTGTAAATGCTTATTTAAATACGCTTGGATATAGCGTTAACAGTAATGCGCTTGGAATAATTGACAAGTGTTACAATTGGTATTCCAATCGGCTTATTGATGACTTCCATAAGAGGGTTAATCTTAACAAAAAAGAAATTGAGTTATCCAGGATGAATTTTGCAAAAAGATGTTGTGCGGATGATGCAAATTTATGTGAAATCATATCTGTATCGCCTGAAAAAGAAGAAACAGCCCAACAGTTTATAAATGAGTTTTGGGAAAACAACAATTTCGATGTACGTTATCGCGAACAGTTGGAGAAAACGTCTGCTACTGGAACGGTAGGAGCTTATATTTATCTTCAAAATGCTGAGTATATAAAAGGCAATAATGATATTGTGGAAATTAGAGGTGGAGAGATACGGATTAATTACTGCGATGCAGATTGTATCATTCCATTGACGGTTGAAAATAAACTTGTGACAGAATGTGCTTTTTCTGCGACAAACATCGTTAATGGGAAAGAGCGAACAACACTTGCTATTTTCACAAAAAACAGAGTTGGAACGAAGTTCTTATATAAAGCAGATACGATTGTTTTTGATGAATTTGGCAGAAGATTAGATTCAGAATCATCCAGTCTACAACTCGGCGATGTTAAACCATTTTCTGTGATGATAAATGCAGAAGTAAATAATATCGAGAACATGGAAGGCTATGGACTGCCAAAGATTTATAATTCGATTCCGTTATTCAAAGCAGTAGATCTGTGCTATAACATCCTTTATGGAGATCTGGATAAAGGGCAAAAGCTTGTTTTCCTCAATGAGTTGCTTGCGTGCATTCAGAAAGATGAAGATGGAAAACCGTATCTGACAGCACAACAGAAAGAGCTTTTTATTCTGCTTGGTGATTCTAGTGGAAAGCTGCCAGAAGAAAAGACCCTTGTGCAAGAGTATAATCCAGAGATTAGAGTGGATCAGATTACAAAAGCGTTTGAGCTGGTTCTGTCGTTACTGTCTATGGAGTTTGGGTATGGCAGTAAGAAATATACTTTTGAAAATGGTCAGATTAAGACTGCAACGGAGTATGTCGGCACAAAACAGGATGCCATGCAGGAGCTGAATAAGCAGCGAAAACAGGCGACCGATTATATTGAGGATATCATTCATGCGGCAATGTGGTTTTCAAATCAGTTTTCCGGGACAAATTATAATCTCAATGAAGTATTATCTATCGAATTTGACGATTCATATGTAGAGGATAAGCAGGCGAAACTTGAAGCAATGAGAGCGGATGCATTATCATTCCCGGAAGTGCCAATTTTAAAAGTGTGGTATCTGATGGAAAAATATAATATTCCAGAGGATGAAGCTAAGAAATATATGCAATATACGGACGAACCAATTGATGATGTTGATGATTAGGGGGGATTTAAAGGGCATTATCAGAACAGCAGATAGATGTTTTATCAGATAAATACATAATTGGACTTTACCAAGATTTAGAGGATGAGGTCATAGCTGATATTGCCCGGAGAGTACAGAAAACCGGACGATATACTGAAACAGCGGAACTTATGGCAAAATCAATGGTAGAAAATGGATTTTCTGCGGATAAAATCCGTGTAGAAGTCATGAAAATGCTTCGTGCTGATAAAGATTATCAGATGGCGGTTGCAGAAAACACTATAGCATATAAGCGAGAGGTGCAGCAGATTATTAATAATACCGTAGAATCTGCAAAGGAAGTAGGAAAAACTTTGATAGCAGAAGCCGGCGATATGGCATGGAATAATGATCTTTCTATGTGGGAACAACAGGGGGAAGATCTGACAAAGCCGAACAGCTTAAGCAAATTTATAAAGGCATCTTCTTTGCAGACATCCGGAGCACTTAGGAATCTGACAAAAACGATGGGATTTAAGAATACAGCATTTGGCACAACTGGCGTAATGGATATGTATCAGCGAGAGATGGATCTCGCACTGATTAAGGTATCTACCGGAGCATTTTCTTTTGACCAGGCAGTCAAGGATTGTGTGCATCGTTTGGCACAGAGCGGATTGAGAAGCATTGACTATGAAAGTGGGAGATCGTACCAACTTGACGTTGCTGCCAGAATGGCTGTCAGAACTGGAATGTCACAGCTATCTGGAAAAATCACAGAGGAAAATCTGAAAAACTCTAACCATGATCTTGTAATCACAACCCAGCACATGGGAAGCAGACCGGACCATGCAGTATGGCAGAATAAAGTGTTTTCCTATTCTGGAAAAAGCAAGAAATATCCGGATTTTGTAAAAGAAACAGGGTATGGAACTGTCACAGGATTAAAGGGAGCAAACTGTACGCATGATTTTTACCCATATTGGGAAGGTGCATCTATAATCCCAGAGGATATAAAAGAGCCTGATCCACGGACAATCGGTGGAAAGACTTATACTTATTATGAATCCACGCAGAAACAGCGTCAGATGGAGCGGCAGATCAGAGCGACTAAGAGAGAAATTGAAGCAATGAAAAGTATTGGCGGCGATGCACAGGATTTGCAGAATAAATTGTGTGGACAGATGGCAGATTATAAAAGTTTTTCGAAAGCTGCCGGATTGAAAGAACGGGATAATCGACTTAGAGTATTCACAGGAACAGGTAATACTTCAGTAAAAACAAATAAACCGGTTCATAGTGAATTAAGTATAAAAGATATAAATAAAAGCGGTACAGAAAATCTATTAAAGGCTTATGATGACAAAAGATTATATTTTGGATTAAATGAGACACCTGCTAATGAATTGAAAAATTCAAATACAATTAAAGTGGATTATGACGGATTGCCAGTTAATGTCGCAAAAGCATTTAATGATACCATACAGAATTTATCGAAAGAGTATTATACAGGATTCACTAAAATAAAGGTTGGAGACAAAAAAGAGTTCTTTGGAGTGGAAATATTTGCAACCACACAACACATGAACGCTGTTGGTCAGAAAACACTGGTATTAAATCCGCATAAAGTAGGAAACTATGAGAAATTAGTGGATAGAATAAAAGAACTTTCTTCAAAAGGATACGCTGTAAAGATACCGGAAGGACTGGAAGAAAAATATATTGCAACACATGAATTTGCACATTCCCTGATTAATTTGAGTGGAAATTATAAAAATTATATAGGAATAGATGTTAAACAAATGAAGGGAATCAAAAAAGAAATCGATTCTTTATTTGATTCATATAAGCTGGAAGTTGCAACATTGGAGAATGCATTTAAGGAAAAGGAATTAAATATACTGAATACTTCCTTTACTACTAGTGCTGATGAATTTAAAAAACTACGAAGTGAAGCAATCGAAGCCAGGCGAAAGCTTGATGAGGTTAAGATAAGCAAGTATTCGTTGGAAAGTGCTGATGAGTTCATGGCAGAAGCATTTACGCAGGAAAAACTTTCTTCTGTTTCTACGGTATATTCAAAAAAAGTTCTTGAAGTTCTTGATAAGAATTTTAAGAAAGAATCACTTGAAAATGTTGCAAAAGGTAGTAAAATAAAGACAAATCTCCAATATTTTGCGAGTGTTCCTGAAGAAAAATTTACAGAATATGCGTTGAATCCATTAAAAGCACCAAACAAAGCAAAGGCTTTTGAAACTGCCCTTGGATATACTGCTGAAAATGTAGATGCCCTTATAAAAAATATAAAGGATCATATTGACGAGAATAAGTTTGTTGAAAAGGGTGATAATGGGTATGGTATGCGATATGAGTATGTTGTGAGGTTGAAGGGTGTAAATGGCAAAGAGGCAAATGTATTAACTGCGTGGATTGAACAAAATGGCGAGAAAAGATTAACAAGTGCATATGTGACAAAGAAAGATGTGACGAAATGAGAATAAAAAAGTATGATAGAGTATTATTAAAAGATGGCAATAAGGCATCTATTGTAGAGATTTTTGAGGATGGAAAACTGTTTCTTGCGGATATTGATAGAAATGGAGATACCGATACTGAAGAATTGAAAATAGAGGATATCGAAAGGATTATATAATATATAATAGCATTATTCGCAATAAAACAACTGTTTTTCATTGCTAACATGCAAAAAGTGTTATATAATATCACTAGGGGTGATATATTGAATCCTAGTAAATTTATCTGGTATCCTTGTCCAAAGTGTGGAAGCCACCTTTTGGCAATCAATAAAGATACCGAGGTTAAAAATTTGCCGTGCAAATGCAAGCACTGCAAACGAGAAAGTTTAATAACGATAGTGCCGATGATTAGAGCCGATTAGTCAAGTCTTAAATTAGGACTTGATTGATTGGCTCTTTTTAATGCCGCGGATTGATGTAATGGCAGCATACTGGTTTCCTTAGCCAGTAGTGGTGGTTCAAATCCACTGTCCGCAATTTCCCATATCGCAGAAAGTGCGATTAATTAAATTATTTTAGGAGGATATTATGAAAAACATTTTTGAAATCATGAAAGAGTTCGGTCTCGAAGTAGAGGAAGATAAGAAAAAAGACTTTGAGAAAGCTGTGCTCGAAAATTACAAGACTTCTGCTGATTATGATGTGCAGGCAGAAAAGCTGAAAACAGCAGAGGGTAAGGTGACGACCTTAACAGAAAGCCTGGACAAATTTAAGGATGTAAATGTGGACGATTTAAACGCTACAATTGAAACCTTGAAAACTGACCTTGCCAATAAGGACAAGGAACTGAAAGATAAAATCGCAGATTGTGATTTCAACGATCTTTTGAAAGAAAGTATTACTTCTGCACATGGTAAAAATGCCAAGGCAATCACAGCTCTTCTTGATGTGGATACTTTGAAAGCATCAAAGAATCAGAAAGAGGATATTACTGCAGCTTTAAAAGGTTTATCGGAAGCGGAAGATAGCAAGATGTTATTTGGAACTGCTGATCCGGAAGTTGTCGGTTATGGCAATCCGATTGGATCAGTAACAAAAACAGGCAATCAGACAGGCGCAACGGATGCAATGCGCTCGATCATGGGATTGCCACCAGTAGGGAAATAGGAGGATGGATAATTTATGGCAAATGCAATTGAATTATTTAAACAGTACATTGCGATGCTTGATGAGATCTACAAGTTAGAGGCAAAGACCAATGTGCTTGACGGAGCAAATGAATTAGTCAGACAGGGAGCAAATGCAAATGAGCTTGTTATCCCGATGATCGACATGGACGGACTTGCAAATTACAGCAGAAGTTCCGGCTACGTGAACGGTAGCGTTGATTTTAATTTTGAAACTGTGAAATGTAATTTCGACCGTGGGCGTATGTTCAGCGTTGATGCAATGGATGATATCGAAACTATGGGTATGGTTTTCGGTAAGCTCTCCAGCGAGTTTGTCAGAACAAAAGTTATTCCTGAACTTGATGCATTCAGAATCTCAAAGTATGCGTCTTTAACTGATATCAGCACTGTAGAAGCTGCTGATCTTGCAACAGGTGCGGATGTTGTAAAGGCGTTAAGAGCCGCAACAACTAAGATGAATAATGATGAAGTGCCAGAGGCAAATCGCGTGTTGTTTATTGAAACCGGATTAAAAGGGCTTGTGGATGATCTGGATACTACAAAGTCCAAAGAGGTACTTAAGAAGTTCAGCCAGATCGTAGAGATGCCACAGAACAGATTTTACACAGGCATTAAACAGCTTAGTGGTGGATCTAGTGAGGAAAAAGGTGGCTACACCAGGGCGACCGGTGCTAATAACATCAACTTTATGGTTGTTGAAAAGAGTGCTGCTATTCAGTTTGCAAAGAGAGTAAACAGTAAGATTATTTCGCCGGAGCAGAATCAGGATGCGGACGCATACAAATATGGTTATCGTCAGGTTGCCATTGCGGATGCTTACAAGAATAAGCGTGCAGGTATTTATCTGCATAAATCTACGGTTACAGCCTAAGAAAAAGGAGAGAGTTGTAAATGTCGCAGTTTGTTGATTGGGAGTATTACAGCTCCCTTCATTCTAAAGTAAAGGAAAATGATTTTTTACATACAGAACAGCTTGCAGAAAAAGAAGTACAGCGTGTGATTGGCTGGATCCGGTGGGCGAATATAACAACGGAAACGTTTGGATATGAGCAATTAAAGGATTGTATTTGTAATGTCATGGATAAAATGTCAACGGATGCACAATCTGGCAAGGGTAAAGGACTTTCATCGGTCAGTAATGATGGGTACTCTGAAAGTTATGTTGTCCAGACAGAGGAACAGCTTAGAGGTGAATTGCAGAGCTCGATCAGATCATGGTTAAGCGGTACGGGATTGGTAGGTGCATATTAATGGCATTATTTACGGATACAGTAACGATTTACAACAAAATTTCTGATTCTGAGTGGAAACGAACCGTTGTAAAAGGTGTACAGTGGTCTGATAAAACTGAAAAGAAAAATGAAAATGGTAAAATCAGCATTGCACGGTATGCGTCTGTGACGTTTCCTGTTGGGACTTACAATGGCTTATCGCTTAATTCCTATAATGAGGAGGATTGCCTTGTATATGGAGAAGTTGAGGACGTTGTAGAGGATGTCAAAGGGCAAAGGATTTCTGATCTGATGAAGAGATATCCAAAATCAGGAACGATACAGTCTGTAAACGATAATTCCAATCGGGATTTTTGCAAAAATATTAAGGTGGTGGTGGCGTAATGGCTGGAATCCATGATTACAGTACACCAAAAGGCGAGTTCCACGAGGTAAGACTTCCAAATGGAAAAGTGTCATTCGAAATCAAGTGGAATCCGGGATTTGGTCCCAAAATGGAAAATAAGTTTAATACAGTACAGGAGTTTGTTGATTCTGAATGTTTGCGATTGTGTGAAGATAAAGTACCAAAAAGAGAGAATATCTTAATTGAGTCTGGACATTTAAATACTGTATTTGGAAGTGGACAGATTAAGTACCGTACACCATACGCCAGGCGGTGGTATTATATGCCAGCAAATTTTAATCAAGGATCTGGAAATGGGAAAAGTACTGTAGGTAGGGGAAATTATTGGTTCTACCGAATGGTGGCGGAATATAAAAATCAGATTTTGTCAGGTGCACAAAAAAGAGTAAACGGAGGTTAATATGACTGTTTCACAATATATTGTAAAATTGCTTAGCAATTATGATGGTTTATCAATTGATATGAACCATGTAGCAGACGGCTCCGATCAGTATGGTCTTTTTAAATCACCATCAAGAGATTTAAAGGAAATGACAGACGGAAGTTGCGAGATCACAGAATATTATAATTTTATCGCACGCCAGTCAACCGGATCAAGATCAGAGAGGAAAGAATCTGATGAATGGTTAGAAGATTTGACATATTGGGCAGATGATTTCGCTTACACATATGCATTTCCAGCACTTGATAAAAATAGAACGGTGACCGGATTTTCCATTACCGGGAATCCATATCCGATGGAAGCCAGTGACAAAGATACATTATATCAGATGGCATTGTCCATCACTTATTTACGAGAAAGAGAGGTATCATAAGGCCAGAATTAAAAAGATTAAAAAAACATAGAACTATTCCATTTTTGAACACTGCCGAGACATCGGCATTAACACCTTCGTGGGCAAGAATTGGAAAATCCACAGTATTTGACTTGGTTTTGAACGCACAGACCGAGGATAATGATTTTATTGAGGATGAAATCCCAACAACAGATATTAAATACTACAAACCATCACTTGCGCAGGAGTTACAGGCAAACAAGGGAGATGCGGCATTTGATTATCTGTATGATATGTTTTTCAATTTGCCTACAGGCGAAGATGTAAAGAAAGATCTCCTGATTGTATTTGATGGAAATATTGGATCAGAGGAAACGCCTAAATTTAAGGCATGGAAAACAAAAGCAACTTTAACACTGGATCATTTTGATTCCGTTGCAGAGAAGATTTATTTTAGTTTTTCAATTAACCACATTGATCGAGGTACTGTTACGGTTAGTGATGGAGTACCGACATATACCGCGGATAGCGCGACTTAGGAGGATTTATGGATTATACAGTAATTATTAACAGTAGAAGTTATGATTTGCCGAAAAAGACAGTTTCAGTTATGAATAAGCTGGATGAAGTTTTGAAAGTGGACAATCTTAACATCAAGGCAAGACAGAAATTTGAAAAATTACATGAATTTATAAAAGATATTCTTGGTGAGGCGAATGCAAAAGAGATTTTGGGATCGGACAATCTGGATGAAATAGATCTGTCAGATTTATCCATTGGAGTGCTGAAAATCAATGATGCTTATAATAAACCTTTAAATGATTATAAGATGGAGAAAATGAGAGCAACGTTGAACTCGGCGCAGATTGATAAAATTAATAATCTGGTAAACAGCGCAACAGCAATGGCTAATCTTTCTGGTGCAGCCAATGCTTGATCTAACAAGAAAATCACTACCAAACACCGTCAGAGTGGGCGGTAGTGATTTTTCTATATATACAGATTTTCGTGTCTGGATGCGATTTGAAATCGAAGTTGCAAAGCTGAAGCGTGGAGAAAATATCGATGTTTCGTATTTATTTAAAAACGAAATGCCGGAGCATTGTAATTTGAATGAATTATTTATTTTTTCAAGACCGGAAACACCATTACCAAGAGATATTTATCATCGAAACGTAATCACATTGGATTATGAACTTGATAGTGATCTCATATACAGTGCAGTTTTAGGGCAATACAGCATTGATTTATTTGAAGTGGACGAATTACATTGGCATAAGTTTTTGGCTTTGATACGAGGACTTAACGACAGCACGAGACTTCGTGAAGTCATGGGATATCGCTGTTATGAGAAGAATCAGGATAAAGATAGAGATATATATTCTGAAATGCGTAGAGCATGGGAAATTGATAGGAAAACAGAAACTGAGTTGGAAGAAGATGAAAAATTCAGCAATCTTTTCAACTAGGAATGCGGGGTGAACCAGTGAAGGTCTGATGGATCTTTAGTTTTTGATACAAAATTATTAACAGATGGATTTAAAAAGGGAGTCAGTGCACTGGGCGGCATAACAGTCAACGGCATGAAAACAATTACTGCAGGAATAACTGCCGGAGTTACGGCGGCGGCCGGAGGGATTGCTGCAATCGGAATGGCAGCGGTCAGTGCCTATGCAGATTATGAACAGCTTGCAGGCGGTGTCGAGACTTTATTTGGAGCTGGCGGTCAGAGCGTACGGGATTATGCCGATAGCGTTGGAAAAAGTGTAAATGAAGTGCGAGAAGAATATGGAAAACTTATGATCGCACAAAACGAGGTCATGGATAACGCTTCCAAGGCATATAAAACAGCCGGACTGTCTGCTAATGAGTACATGGAAACAGTTTCCGGGTTTGCCGCATCTTTAAAGCAGAGTACATCTAGTGAACTTGAAGCGGCTCAAATTGCAGATCAAGCCGTTATTGATATGGCGGATAATGCAAATAAGATGGGAACGTCAATGGAATCCATCCAGAATGCTTACCAGGGATTTGCAAAACAGAATTACACGATGCTGGACAACTTGAAGCTGGGATACGGTGGTACGAAGTCAGAGATGGAACGACTTCTTGCAGATGCAACAGCCTTATCAGGCGTTGAGTACGATCTGGACAGTTTAAGCGATGTTTATTCAGCAATCCATGTGATTCAGGACGAATTAGGCATTACGGGAACAACTGCAAAGGAAGCAAGCACCACGATTCAAGGTAGTGTAGGTGCCATGAAAGCATCATGGCAGAATCTGCTTGTCGGTGTTGCTGATGACAATCAGAATTTTGACCAACTTGTAGAAGATTTTGTTGATTCAGTTGGAAATGTAGCAGAAAATATATTACCACGAGTAGAAACGGCTCTTGATGGTGTTGGAACTCTTGTTGAAGAATTAGTTCCGATTATTATTGATCGAATCCCGGAATTGGCGAATGACGTTCTGCCGGATTTAATACAGTCCGGTGTAAACATGATTGCTTCTATTATAACTGGTTTGAATGAAAATTTACCGGAGCTTTTAAGTGGTGGAGAAGAAATTCTTGACACACTTTCAGAAGGAATTTTATCATTACTTCCAACGCTTGGAGATGCGGCTTATAACATAATCACAACATTGATATCAGGAATCACCGATAATGCGGATTCTGTACTCAGCAGTGGTAGTGAGATATTACTTAATCTCGTGAATGGTATAGCAGAAAAACTGCCAGATTTATTATCTGCCGGTGTTGATGCTATCATATCGTTGGCAATGGCGATAACAGAACCCGGTACGCTGACTAATATAATCACGGCTGGTATTAATTTACTGGTTTCGTTAGTTGATGGAATTTTTAATGCACTTCCTAAATTGTTGACAGCTGCACCGGTTATCATTGCACGGCTGGTGGCTGCCTTGATCGCAAATGTACCACAGTTATTAAAGGCCGCCGTTCATATTCTTGTAAAATTGGCAGAATTTATGATTTCAAACACGGCAAAATTGTTAGCAGCTGTACCGAAATTATTTGTTAGCCTTGTAAATTCATTCAAGGAGATGGACTGGGGAAGTATCGGTAAAAATATTCTTGATGGGATTTGGAGTGGAATACAAGCTGGCTGGGATTGGTTGACCGGAAATGTAAAAGATCTTGCGACAAATCTGTTTAATGCTGCAAAAGACGCTCTTGGAATCCATTCTCCATCTCGTAAGTTTAAATACCTTGGCGAGATGTGTGTTGCCGGTTTTGATGATGGAATACAGGATCTTATGAGTACAGACGGTATTACAAAGAATATTAATGCAAGCATTTCAACGGTAAGCGCTGGAATATCTGGTAATGGTGCTGGTACTGGATTAGGAAACTTTAATCAGACAATTAATGTTAATCAGCAGATTTCAACACCGGACGAACTTGCAAGAGCAGTAAGAGTTGAAAGTAAACAGGGATTAATGAGGGGATCATATGGATACTAAAGTGTGTATTCGCTTTGTAAGAAGTGATGAGAGAGAATTTTTAATAGATGGAACAGATTGGAAAATTCCATCAAAAGGTCTGGATGGATTTGGTTCATATGAAAACGACATCACCACGGTAGATAATGCCGTGGGAGATGGCGGGATCATTGTCTCTGACCGAATCGCACCAAAAGACAGGACTGTGACTGCTATTTCACGAAATCCGTATCTGAATGAGGTTTTAAGGAAAAGCGCAATATCATTTTTTAATCCGAAATTCGATTATAAGATGTATATAACATACATGGGCATCACCAGATGGGTGGAAGGTAAAATTTATAAATTTAACATTCCGGCTCAAAATGTAAACCGGGTAATGGAAATGAGCATTACATTGTTAAGTCCAAATCCGTTTTTTAAAAGTTATGATAATTTTGGCAAAAACATTGCTTCTGTGGTCGGAATGTGTGGATTTCCATATTTATGCAGTATAACAAGTGGCACACCAAAGGGAATCACTGGTGGCAAATTCAATTTTGCTAAAAAAGTGCTACTCGACAATGATGGAGATGTAGATACCTATTGCAAAGCAGTAATATCAGCAAACGGAGATGTTGTGAATCCGAAAATCAGTATTAATGATAATTATGTCAGGGTTCTAGATAACATGAAGGCAAATGATGTTATTATTATTGATTTCACACAGAATCCACCAACGGTAAAAAAGAACGGTGTTAATTTTATAGGACACTGCGATAGAACATCTGCATTTGATGATATGAAGCTTCCGGTTGGAAGTTCTGAAATTTATTTTGATGCAGATACTGGAAGCAATCTTATGAATGTTTCAATTTATTATAATAAACTTTATGGGGCAATTTAGGAGAAATCATGAAAGGATTTAATACGATCGCACTAGATAAAAATTATCAGATAGTGTCATTAATACGGTCAACAAATTTACAATGGAGCAGGAAATTTCACGAAGCTGGAACGTTCTCCATACAGATCCCGATAGAACAGTATAATTCGTCAATAAAGTATATTTATACAAAAGACAGACCGGAACTCGGAAAGATAACACAGATAAATTATGTCCGTCAACAACAGTATAAATATATTCAATTGAGTGGGTATTTCATGGAAAAAACATTAGACAGACATGTTGTATTTCAGAACGGTGCATCAAATGTGACAAATGCACCTTCATGGTCATTCCAGAGTGGAAAAGCAGAGAATGTGGCATACGCGTTTTTTAATGCTTTTAAAACGTTAACTACCGCAAGTGGAAGTTCTGATTTAAATATTATTTCCGGGATATCGCTCGGAAGAGGAAAAGATTCTGTGCATTATCGCAACGGAGAACTGCTCGGGTGGAAGATCTATGACATCTTAAAACCATCCGGCATGTCTTATAGAGTACTTTATGATTTCGTGGAAAGCAATAAGAAATTCGAAGTATGGAGTGGATCTGACCGGACGGAAAATAATGCAGATGGAAATAATCAAATTATTTTTGAGGCTTCTGGCATAATGGTGGAAGCCAAACACCATAAATTTACATTTACATATTGAAAAAACCATTTGGTTTCCTTTAATGTATTAGCGACCAAGCAAATAGAAAAAAGGATAACACAAATGGTTTCTGCTAATACATTATGCAAGAATGTTCTTAATGTCAAGAACACAGTGATAGAAAATTTTAATCTTTACTCTGATGAGGATGGCGTGAAACACATCCGTATCAAAGCCAGACCTAATAAATGGCATGAGAATGACTGCCCTTTCTGTCACAAGTCATGTCCTGCTTATGACAAACATTCCAGCAGACCTGCCACTTGGAGGGGGCTGGACTGGGGTGGTATTCTGGTCGAAGTTGAATACCAGACGCATCGTATCATCTGCCCTGAACATGGGGTATATGTTGCCGAAGTTCCATGGGCATATCCAGGCAGTAGATTTACCAAGGATTTCGACCTTACCGTTGCATGGTTTGCATCCTATCTTCCAAGAAGTACCACATCATACTTCATGAGAGTGGACTGGGAAACTGTAGGCCGCTGTGTCAATCGTGCTCTTCACGATTTAGAACCGGAGCGCTCAAGAAGACTTGATGGTCTGGTTAATATCGGCATTGACGAAACCAGTTACAAAAAGGGGCACAAGTACATTACAGTAATCGTTAATCATGATACCAACACAGTGGTATGGGCATCGGAAGGTCATGGTAAATCCGTTCTTGAAAAGTTTTATAAACAGCTTACTCCAGAGCAGCTATCCAGCATCAAGGTTGTTACAGGTGATGGTGCCAAATGGATCACAGAGTGTGTAAATGAATATACTCCTGACTGCGCCCGTTGTGTTGATTCCTTTCACGTAGTCGAGTGGGCTATGACAGCTCTGGATGAAGTCAGAAAAGATATCTGGCATGATGCTTACAGTGAATATAAGCAGGTCAAAAAAGATAATCCACGTGGCAAAGGCCGTCCTAAAAAAGATGCTCCTGGGCTTGCTATTGTTAAAGCAGCAAAAGCTAAGGCAGATGAGATAAAAGGCTCTGCTTACGCATTAGGAAAAGCCCCGGAGCATCTCAGTGAAAAGCAACAGTTGCGTGTTAATTTGATCGCCTCGCAAAATCCCCGTCTATACCGAGCATATCTGCTTAAAGAACAGCTCCGGTTATTACTAAAGCTTACAAACGTAGATGAAGCTGAGGACGAACTCAAACGCTGGCTGTGGAAAGCCAGCCACAGCAGGATACCTGCATTTAAAGAATTATATCAGAAGATCAGGCGCCACAAGACGCATATCTTAAATACAATCCGTTATGGTATGAGTAATGCCAGGATTGAAGCAACTAATAACAAGATTAAGCTCATTATCCGTAAAGCTTATGGCTTCAGAAACATACAAAATATGCTTGATATGGTGTACCTTGTATGCTCTGATATACGCATTCCACTTCCTAACCGAAAGTTGAATGCCGCTTAATCTAGATAAACACTGGGGTTGTGGCGGTTTTTAACCCACCATTACCCCTGAAGAGCCTTATTTTTTCGACAAAATACGGAAATATAAAGAACCCAAATATTTTGATTGATGATACAGAATATAAAAATGCTTGCCTAAATACGAATGAGCAAACAGATAATGATGTCACTACGTATGTTTCGAGAGCTACTTTTAACGCTGCATCTGGCGATGATGAGTATTGGTTTTTATCAAATAGTTCTACATTAAACAGAAATGAGTATACAAGCAGCGATTTGGCTGTTGCTATGGATAATGAAGCGCTGAATGCATTAACCGGATATCCCAAAATTATTAATGTTGAATTTGACGCAATGGAGAGTAGTTACGAATATGGAACAGATTTTGATTTAGGAGATTTATGCAGTATAGAAATTCCGGAAATGGATTTATCTGCTCAAGCCAGATTAATCGGCTGCTATGAAGTCATGAAGTCCGGACAGTGGAGCATGACAATGGAATTTGGCACACCAATAATTTTAAAAAGATAGAGGAGGACAAAAATTATGATAGGATTTCCTTTTGATTCACATGTCACATTTGAGAGTGATGGAACACCGGTGTATGATCGTGCGATTACGTCCGCACCACTCAGAAAACTGATAGCCAAATTATTAACGGATGGCATTTTACCAAACCCATCTACCAATCTGCAGGTCGAAGCAGGTAGTGGAATGAATGTTGTTGTTAATCCTGGTTTTGCAATTTGTGCAGGAGGGTTGAAACTGGAAGAAAATCAGCGGACGCTTGCAATTCAGGCAGCAGATTCTAATTATGATCGAATTGATACTGTGGTCTTAAGATGGAACGATAATGATTCGGAGAGAATCTGCGATTTATATATTGTAGAGGGCATACCTGCAGCAAGTCCTTTAAGACCAAAGCTTACAAGAACAGAATCAATTTGGGAATTAGGATTAGCAGATTTATTTGTAAATAAAAATTCTTCAGCTATTTCCAATCAGAGAATTACGGATACACGTTATGAAACTGCAAGATGCGGCATTATATCGGCAATCAGCGAATTTGATACAACAACATTATATCAGCAAGTGCAGGATGATCTTGCCGGATTTAAAGCATCGGAGCAGGCAGATTTTATAACATGGTTCAATGATATAAAAGGTCAGTTATCTGAGGATGCAGCCGGAAATTTACAAAAGCAGATTGGAACGTTGGAATTTTTAAAAACAGAAGTGAAAACTAATCTTGTCAATGCTTTGAATTGGGTTGTTGATAAAACGTCCAGTGTTATTGCGAAGCTTGGAAGTGCGGATATATCAAAAATCGGGGACGGTACCGTGACCGGAGCGATAGTTAAGAATAAAGAAGCGATAGAGGATGTCTCCCAGAGTTTAACTAAGTTAAATGAAGAAATAGTAAGATACACTGATTATCATGGTTTTGGTAATAACTCTACATTCAACAATGTGAAAAGCGGTAGCATTATTTTTATTAGAGGGTCTGGTAATGATTATTACTATTTAGGTTTTGTCTGTGAAGCACGGATTATAACCATGTTGAATAACGGGTTTACTGTTATGCCAACTTATGATTATAATAGTAAACAATTAACCTTAATGCCTGGTGCTTATTACTACATTATCATATAGATCAATGATGACGTATTTTGCCATTTTCATGCTGTACCAAAGCTTTAACCAACCGGGAAGACCGGACGAACCCCATTAGAGTCCGAAGCGTTGCTGTAGCCCGTAATGCAAGAGTTGTACACATAGGCAATACATTGATGATAACACCATAGCAGTCGGATGTTTATATGGTACATCACGATGTAGTGGCGTTGTATATGGGATAAAATAATTATAATTAACAACGAAATCATGGCTCAGACTATGGACGGCGTTAAGTGGATGGAAGAAGTTACGGAAAAAAATTCACACCATTGGACTAAAAATAGCTAAAGCTTTTTGACCGTTATTAACATCAGAAACATACGCTTTCATCCCCTTTTTTACAAAGATACTTTGAACCATTCCAGAATAGTCATTTCCAAGTGAATTACACGATATATAATTATTAGGATTCGAGTTAAAAACTGTTACTCTTATATAGTCATTATTTCTAGCAGTGGTTGTTATATATCCATCAGATGGAATAATGAAAGGATTGTTTATATTTGTATATGACATAATATTAATCCCATTATAA
>ERZ1034755.254-NODE-254-length-18487-cov-54.291450_pt1 | contig 18487 bp, 24 predicted proteins | sample MGYA00520596_ERZ1034755 | MGnify/ENA primary metagenome ERZ1034755 (study PRJEB33766, sample SAMN09781701) | gut metagenome | biome: gut microbiome | host: Homo sapiens | place: Madagascar | study: EMG produced TPA metagenomics assembly of the PRJNA485056 data... | reverse complement strand
ATCGACACGGCCAACCTTTCCTGTTTTCTCTTCTTCTTATCCATATCCATATCCTTCAAATTTTAACTGTTACTCATTCGTCGCCCTCCACCAGCCTTAGTCCGTGACGCATGGCCGTGGCCTCCATGCGGGGAGAGCGCCTTGTCTGGCTGTCATAGCACACCCAGGTCACGTGGTCGGCATCGGCAAAGTAGTTGTGGAGCTTTATCATAAGGTGCTTCTGGGCACTGCCATTGGGCGAGATGGTCTTGCACCTGAAGCGCGTCTTGCGCTCAAGGCCGTACTTCTCACGCAGGGTCTCGATGCGCCTCAGTTCGCGCATCCTCTCGGAACGCCGCTTGATGAACTCGCGGTACTTGCGGATGTTCTTCTGCTTCAGAATCTCCAGCGGATGCGGATGAGTGGCCCTGTAGCGGCGCGTCCCCTCGATCGTGGCCTCCGAGGGTGTCCTACCGCGCAGCGAGGCGTAGTAAACGTTTGCCTCACATATCCGCTTGGTATCACGTGTCTGCTCACGGCGCACCACCTTCATGTTCTTCTCCAGTCCCAGGTTGCGCTTGAAGCGCTGGAGAGTGGCGAACGAGATGCCGAACCACTCCATCATGCGGCGGTTGGAGTGGATGGGGAACAGCTTGCAGAACTTCTCCTTCACCTCGCCCTCAAGGCAGTACTCCATATATCCACGTTCTGGATGCCGGCGCTTCGGCACCTGGTACTTTGCCTTGCCCGTAGGCTTCAACGGTGTCTTCGTTCCATTGAATCCCATACCGCCTCTCTCAGTTACGCATAAGATGCACCTTCACTACCTTGTGCACCAAGCCCACGCTGCCGGCGTTGAGCTGGTGCTTGATGTCGCGCTCAAGCTGGTGCTGCCACGTGCCTCGCGTGGATGGCTTGATGTGGAGCGTCACCACCTGCCGCACTCCGTCGTCAAAGGTGAGCACGGCAGTCCGCTGTATCTTTGTCTCTGTAGGAATCTCAATCATAATCTTGCTCTTTTTTATTTGGATTGTGTTCATGGAAACGGCTTTTTGTTAACACGTCACAGCGCACATGTTAAGGAAACAGGCTTATCGTTTACACGAGCTGCCCGATTGGGCGCTGCTTCCAGCCCTGCACGGGCAGCTCGCAACCATCAACACTATATACACATATATATATTATCAGTTCTCTTTGCTTCCCTGTTTGGGTATAGATTCGCTTACCATGTGCAAAAGCTCGCACAGCACACCCAGGGCTTTTTCTCTGTCGGCGTTCAGGATGTCAAGCGTAGGGACAACCGCGATTGCAACGCCCAGGAGAAACTCTCTGGGCTTCAGGCCTCCCTGTATGTAGTTGTCGGCAAAAACATCCACCATGCCATCGCACAGTTTTTTCGCCCTGGCCGCATCAACATCGGGGCAGACGGCTTGCAGCCCCTTCCAGAAATCTTCGTACTTCATATCTCTATCTCAGGAATAACGGTTTTGAACTCTACCTCGCCGTTGGGGCCGAAAGTGTAATTAAACTGAATCCTCGCTGTGTCGCACTTGCCTTCCAGTGCCTTCTGCAGGGCCTTCATCACCGACTGGCGTACATGATATGCCATGCTGGTGTCAAACGGCTGGTACATCTGCGGCTTGTGCTGGTGGTAGAAGGCATCGTGGAGTGCGCGTCGGCAGTCGCTCTCCTCCCTCCTTGTCTTCGCCTCCACCTGGATTGCCTCGTGGAGGTCACAGCAGGTCTTCATATACTGCGCCTTCAACTCGTGTATCTGCTGTTGAATGCTATACTTGTCACGCTGAATGCCCTCTCTGATATTCCTCACTAAAGCCAGCTTTTCTGCATACTGTTCGCGGAGCGCCACCATACGGCGGTCAAACTCCATCTGTGTGATAGGTTCCTTTTCCATGTTCTTTTCTCTTTTTGTATAACTACTATCTGGGGCGCAATGCGCCGGTATCTTCGCTGTGTGTGTAGCAGTCGGGGCAGTACCACTTGCCTGCCGCCTCCTCCCAGCCCGAGAGGTGCGCCACTGCGGTAGCCTGTTCCTCGTCGGACCAGGCAATGCTGTCTCCGTCGTGCAGTTCATGCCCGCATCGGTCACACACGACGGCATACATCCGCACCTCTCTCAGCATGGGTGCGCTCCTTCCTCGTCGGGATCGGGCAGCAGCCCCTCCATGCGGCACAGCTCCTCGCTGATGTGCCTGTACATGGCATGGCTCCACTCGTCGCCCGGCTTGCCGTTGAGGTCGTCGGCATACCCCTGCAGTTCGCGCAGGCACTTGTACCGGCCCAGGTCGTGCATGATGTTGCCCACGTACTCGTTCTCGCCCTGCGTGACGCCACCAAGCAGGTGGATGAGCGCCTCTCTGATTTTCCTAATTATTTTCATCTTCACCGCGCATAAGGTTGTACTTCACATCCTCGTACATGGCCATCTGCAGTTCCTTGCCATCGAAATGGCCGAGTGCCACCAGCTGCCCGTTCTCCTCGGTGGCATCCTGTGCCGAGGGTGCCGACGAGCGAATGACAAACAAGTCGAACTCGCGGACATAATCTATCTTGTCAGGGTCCAGTTCGGGCATGTTGTTGCGGGCATTCATGCGTATGCGGCGTATGTCCTCATTGGTCAACGAGGGATGCTCCTTCTTTGCCTTGCGCACGGCTGCAAGTTCAGTCTCGAGCCGTATCTGCTCGGCAGCTTCCAGGAAGATGTGGAAATTCTGCCAGAGAGCCACCATCGTGAAGATGTTCTTGGCTCCCTTCTTTCCCGTAGCGAGAATCGAAGTGGCAAATGTTTGCTCGAGCAGGAGGTATCTGCCCTCGCGCATCCACGTCAGAAGGCCTTTTCGCTCTATTCTGTCAAGCGCGGCAAATCCCTGCAGCATTCTTTTCTGCAGGCGACGACCCCTGAAACCGCTGAGAATAAAATTCCAAATTCTCTTGATTGTTCTTGTAATCATAATGTATATGTTTTATAGTTTGATGTTCAACAAATACTCCCTATATCTTCACAGACCGTGGGAGCCTCTAAAAACCTAAAAAAAATGAAGTATCTTTTGTATGAAAAACTAACACCGCCGCTATCCTCGCGGACCGCCAGACGGCCACAATCAACGTAATAATTAACTTAATGCGTAATGAATCTGGTGCCATCCACTTCGAGCACCAAGACGTCGTTGACCACCCTTATCTCACCGCTCTCAACGAACTGTACCCGCCGCTGGTGGCGCAGGGTATCAACAGACAGGCAAACGCAGTTTCCCTCATCCACATGTCCGCTCTTGGTGAGGAACTTGATGTAGAATGGCATGCGCTGCACGTTACGTGCTGTCTGGGGATGCACGTAGCCTGTTGTCCTGCGTCCCGTGCGGGGGTCGTCCCACTTCCACTTCTCGGTGTAGCGCCGCAGTTCGGTGTAGGACTGGGTTGGTCGGATTTTCATATCTATTGCTATTTTATGTTTATTCTATCTGAAATGTCGGGAACTCCAGATGCAGGAACTTGTCGAGCGCTGCCGACACCTGCTTGGGTTGCTTGCCGAGCGCCACCTTCCTATGACGGAGCACGTCGGGGAACAGGATGTTGCGCAGGGCATTGCCCCAATCGGCCTTGTCGGTGAACAGGCCGTGGTGGGGATAGAACGCAAGGGAGTAGCCCGCCAGCTTCACGGGGTATGCCCGTTCGTACATGGGTCCGCTGATGGTTATGCTCTGCCCGGCAGAGTACAGCACGAGGTGCGAAGACACCTCGCTCACATCGTCGGCAGGAGTGTAGAGCACGTGGCGGGTATAGTCGCACAGATACTTGTCCACGAGCACCGCACAGTCGCGGCTGGTGGACAGCACCAGGTCGGTGATCCATCCGCGCTCAAAGCACTGCTGCAGGAACACCACCGTGTCGGCAGGGACAACGGGCATGGCAAGCACCATCACATGCGGCTCCTCGATGAGGAACGCGATGGCACGGTATAACTTCTCCATCGTCACATCGCCGTGCGTGTAGAACGTGAGCGCCCTGGCCGGAGCCTGCACCACCGCCTGCGGCAACTTCTTATCCACACAGCAGGGCGGAATGAAAAGCAATGTATCGTCCATATCCGCACTGTTTATGCTATGCGCCTGATGGGCATGATGATGATCTGCACGGGAGCCACAGGCTCGTTGGCCACAAACAGCGCCTGCTTGTCGGCACTGCTGAAGAGCATGCGCACCTCGCCGTCCAGCGTGTTCATGGCGTTGAGAAGCATGGGCGCACCCAGGCAGATGCTGAATCCTTCCTCGCACTGCACGTCCTCCAGCAGTACCTGCTCTGCTGCCACCGATGCGTTGATGGTGTCGGCGGCTTCCACCAGCAGGCAGTCTCCGTCCCTGCGCAGCATCACCGCCTGTGTAGCGCTGTCGCTGAAGATGCTTACGCGCCGGATGGCACCGGCCATCTCCTTGGCATCGAACACCGCGTAGTACGGACTGCCCACGGGGATGATGGCGTTGTAGTTGGGGTACTTGCCCTCCAGCGCCTTGCACACAAACTCCGTGTCATCGGACTGGAAGCGGATATTGTTGCCATCGGTGTCGATGCTGATGTCACCCTCGCCGGCAAAGGCCGACAGGGCGCGGAAGAAGCGGTTGTGCACGATGATCCTGCAGGCACACCCTGCACGGAAGAAACTGCTGCCCATATAGGTCTTCTTCACCAGCTGGCGGGTGTCGGTGGCCACGAAGTAACAGGATGAGCGGTCCTCAGAGATGTCGATACACAGCGAGTTCAGGATGCGCTTCACCTCCTCGCGGCACGAGAAGGCCTGCGCATCGTTGACAGCGGCGAAAAAGTCGGCCGCAGGCAGGACTATGCTGGTCTGCCCCTCCTGTGCCAGGGCAGGTATCTGCGGAAAGTCGGTACCGTCCATGTAGGACAGCACCACCCTACCGCTCTTCACCTGCTCGCGAACCGTCATGCAGTAGTCGAGCGTGAGGGAGTGGTTGTCCTCCAGCGTCATGTTCACAACGCAGTCGGGCAAAGCCCCCAGGAAGGACAGGATGCTGCCGATGGGCAGCGCCACGGGTGCCGTGAACGTGCCGCTGGTCAGTGTGAGGGGTGCGGGGATGGTGAGTTGCGACTCGGAGGTAGATGTGGTGAACATGAAGCGTCCGTCGCGCATGCTCAGCAGCACGTAGTCGAGGATGCTCATGGCATTGCGCTTCTGCATACATTTTGCAGACACTCCCAGCGCTGCAGAGAGCGCCTTTGAAGATATAGCCTGTAGTTTCATTTCTTATTTGTTGTTATAGGTTAGAATGGAAGGTCGTCATCTTCTGGGTTGTAGCCTGCGAAGTCGGGCTCTGCTCCCTGTGCGGGTGCCACATAGCCGGTGGCGGCTCCTGCCTGGGCATACGTGGGCTGCTGGTACGTCGAGGGCTGCGTGGGCTGTGGCTGGTAGAGCATGGCAAGGCGTTTGTTCATGCGCTGGCGGATGGCCTTGAAGAGGTGGGTGTTCTCGTCGGTCGGGTCCTGGTTGACAATCTCGGGGTCGCGTTCCTTGTTGGCCTCCTTCACTTGCTCCACGAGCTTGGGGAACATCTTCACCACCGTCTTGATGTGTTCGGTGGAGAAGGACAGCTGCATCTCATGCGTAGGCACGTTCACGTTTGTGTTGCCACGCTCCTGTGCCGATTGCCGCACACGGTTCTTGTACTGCTCGTTCAGAGGCCAGATGTTCACGCGCATCTTGGCCAGCATCCGCTGGGGGTTGTTGGCGGCAGCCTCCACCTTAATCTCGTTTGCTGCGATGGGTATGCAGACAAACGCTCTCTCGGGGTTCTTCGCATCGATACCCTTATACACCTGCGCTCCACTGAGCGAGAGCAGGTCAATATTACCACTGTAGCTTGCCATATTATTTATTGTTTATTGTTGTTTGTATTATCTTATAAAGCGCATCAAATAGGCATAAAACTTTAATGCTTCTTTAGAGTAACAGGGACAGACTGAGCATTCGGAAATAGAATAGACGCCCTCAATGTCGTCCAACGAATAACTTTCAATGCAATACTCGTCGAACATCCTGCAAGGTTCTCCACCTATAGGATAGTCGTCAACGCACTTACCTTCGGAATCTATCTTTTCGTAATCAACATACCGACCCTGGCACGGCGTGAACTTAGAAATGTCCTTTGGCTCGAACACCAGAAGCCTTTCGGCACGGATAATTCCACGCAACCTGCGTAAGTCCTTTTTTGCCTGCTCGGAATCTCCGATACCGAAACAGAAGCCTTTGGCCGTGCTTGCTGTGCCGCGAGTCTTGCTATGATCGGTTGTGTTTGTTAATGTCTCGCCACGTACCAACTGACAGCATTCTTCGATGGACATATATCGGTATAACTTCATACTCGATGCTTGATGTGGTTACACATGCGCCGTTACTCCTCCACTGCCAGTTGCAGCTTCTCGTCCTCGATGTACTCGTTGCAGTATTCAGCCGGCACATAGGTGTGGGCGTAGAACTGCGTGGCACCTATCACGCGAAGAGTCTCGCGCTCGTTCCACACGGTGACGAATTTGTGCTTGATATAGTCGAACACAATATTCTTGGCTGTCACCACATCGTAGGCCCACACCACGAACATCTCTTTGCTATGCACGCCGTATTTTGACCTGGCGCTGCTGTCAGGATCATATATCTCTGCATCGATGAACGAAGCCTTGACCTTGAACGGCTCCTTTACAGGGGCATCGGCATCTTCTTCGAGTGCGGCCTCCTCGGCCTCAATGTCTTCCCTGGTGCGACCGATAAACTGAAGTCCTTCGATTATCTCTGACTTGATAACGGCAACAGAGTCGGCATCCTTCGTCTTGAAGATGTCATTTACGGCTCCTTCGGCATAGTCGGCGGCAAGGTTCTGCGCACCCTGCAACGAGTCGCAGCGCACGATGAGCACGGCTGTGTCACCCCATTCATTGCGCACAGTGACCTTGACGTGCACAATCTTGCCGAACGAGATGCGCTCCTGGGCGCGATGAGGAATGTCGGCGACCTCCACCTCCTTGATTTCCTGTTCCTCCAGTTCCCTGAGCATCTTGTCTGTAACCATCTGTCCACGATGCGCAATAATCTCATTGCGCTCTATCTGAACGGTTTCCTTGGTGTCGGCATCCATGAACGTCTCGGTCCATGAGTACGTTGCATTCTTTGACAGATAACGGCCCACTGCATCGGCCACTGGCACTACCTCTGTCTGGTAGTCTTTTCTGAGCATTACTTTCTTCATCTCTATATCACTTAAAAATTCTACATCCATATTCTCTATGCAAGAACCTCCAAAAACTCTATATAAGAACCTATAGGAACTCTACCCAAGAACCTCCAGGAAGAGCAACCCAGAACCTGTAGGTACTTTTTCCGCTCGTCAGAACGGCAGGTCCCCCTCCTTTATGTCCGGCACTGCCGCCGTGGCTGTGGTGACTGCTGCAGGTGGAGCCATGCGCCTGCCCTGCTTGCGTGTCTTGTTGTTCTCCCAGCGTTCCTTCTCTTCATCGGTGAGCTGTACGATATTGCCGTCATCGTCGCGGTATGGCAGCGGGTCGGGCTTTTCGGCAAAGGCTTTTGCTATGCGCTTGAGCTCTCGGTAATCCTTCGGTATCGCATCCTTGCCGGGGCGGTAGAAGAAGAATACATGCTTGGAGGTTTGTAGGTAGCGGATGAATTTCGGCTCAATGGTGTTGTCATTCTCCCACTCGCGACCTGTGAAGTACTCCTGCGTAACCCATGCCTGCAGCTTGAAGCACTTGCGCTGCTTGTCGCTCTCGTTCTCGAAGAGGTGCTTGGGGTTGCACGTTATCGACATATTCTCGCAATAGTCGTATATCTTCTTTTTGAAGGTGGCTCGGCTATACTCCTTGCTCTTACCCTCGGAAGCGTCTGCCCAGTCACGCATAAACTCGTTGAACATATCGTCGGTACAGATAGGCACTCCATAGACCTCGTTGCGAGAGAAGAACCACTCAAAGTAGCGCACGATGCTTTCGGTGAGCTTCTGCACCATCTGACGGCGACGCACATTGCCTTGCGGTGCAATGGCAAAGGTGTGATAGCGCATGAGGAACTGAACAGCAAGAGCGCAAAGGTAGATGGTCTGGTTGCGGTCGGTGTCGTCAATCTCCTCTGGCTTCATACTGAAGTTCTTCATCAATGCAGATGGCAAGCGGGCTGCCTTGTGCTTCTGTGGATTGGCTCGCGCGAAACGATTGGAGAAGCTGACGAGGGGAAAACGTCCTACCGTAGAATCGTCATCATCCGACATCGGATAGTTGCAGGTGATAACACTCTTAGGTGCATCCTCCGCAGCGAACGTCACAGGGTCAACCATCTTTCTCTCTACAGTCAAGCCCGACGTAATCATGTTATAGAAATACTTCATGGGAAAAGCCTTTGGTTTGTCTTCCCAATGCAGTACTCTGTATTTGTATGGCTCAGAAGACAATTTGCCCAATTCAAACTTAGCGTCTGTGACTGAAACAAATCGCTTCATATCAACATCGAGCACATAAACAGCACTTCCCACCACCAATTTTACGATGAGCGACTTGCCCGAACCGCCAGTAGCCTGCTTTTCATCTGGAATGTCGTCTTCGAGGAAGTAAGGGCAAACGGGGAGCATACCTTTATCGGAACGATAACACAGACGACCGATAGCCGAAATCATATTGACGAAATGCGCACCTATTATGGCTTGTTCTTCATCCGTCAATTTCTTCTTGTTGCGTTGCGCTTCCTGTTCCTGTTCCCAAAGGACGTTTGAACAACCGCGCACAATACGCAGAATAGGCCAAAGGTCTTGCTCGCGCTGACCTTGCCAATCGACTACCCATCGGTAGGTTTGCGCCCATTCTTCGAGGTCGGCTTTCATCTGTCCTATCTCAAAAGTAGAGAACACCAAAGACCCGTCCTCATTCTGCATCTTCTCTTTCTTGTCTATCGCTTCCAAGCGGTCGCGGTATTCCTGGCGCTCGGTGATGGTGAATGGTGTCTTGAAGGCTCGCATCGTGAAATCATACGGCTTCTTGGCGAGCGAGGGGATGAAGAAGTTTATGTCATCGTAAGACACCGTGCGGATGCTTTCGGGCGTTATCTTCAATGCCACATTATTGAAGTAGAAGTACTCCGTCTTGGCATCAAATGCGTCGGCAAAGTTTATCACCATGCTCTGCAAACCTCCGGCAGATTTCTCCGTGAAGGCCTTGTCTATCATATTGGCACAATCGGACATCAAGCGTCGCTCGTTGTCGCTATGCCGCCATGCCTGTTCTATATATTCCAAGAGCAATGTCTTCGCTGCCTGGATGATGCTCTTTGCATCGATATACTCCACAAAACATTTGTTCAGGTGGATATACTGTCCTACGAGGTCGGTGCTCTCGGGGTCTATCATGCGGTAATATCCGTGAGCAGTCATAAAAAGCCACAACCTTGTGGGCGATACCTTGCAGGTAGGCGGCTTTGGCTTTCCGCTACGAGGATCACGCGGACATTCTATCTCGAATGGCTCCGTGTTCCTGGCTCCACGCAATCGGGAGTAGAGTGGAAGACGCACATCGTGGTCGAACTGGAAGTTCTCTTCTGCATTCATAGTGTATGTCAGCAGATAGTCGCGCACGCTTCGGGGAGAGCAGCCATATAGCCATTGCCAACGTCGGCAATAACGCGAGCGGAAACCATCGGGCAGCATTGCATAATACAAAGAGCTGAACTTTGTGCATATAGCCCCGCAGTCGCGCTGTGAGGCAATGTCGTTGGGATAGAGGATTATCACACGCTCGGCAAAGCGGTTCATCTTCTGGTATTGCACGGCACTGAAATCAAGATTCTCCCGTTTCCATTCGCCACGCTCTATGTACCAAAAATTTCTCCGTCCGATGGAGAACGCCACGTGATACCAACAAAAGTCTTGAAAATGCTGGTCTTCTGCCTTGTCAAGGCGCAAAGAACGCATGGCATAATACACGCTCAATGCGTCTTCGGGTGTGCGGCAGAAGACGATGTTGCGGGCTTTTATCTGAGCTGTGGGAATTTTCTCCTTCTCTTGCTTGAATGTTCCTTTACCCTCGCCGTCCTTGTCCTTACGTTCTACCCATACTTCTTTTTCCTCGGTATATTGTTCTTCGGGCTCAAACTTCTGTATGGCAGCATGCACGGCTGTATTGTCGCTCTTGCGATTATCCATCGCATGAACAAACACGTTGTCGCCCATGAGCCACTTGCTCACCTTCCTCACGCTATGCTCCTCGGCGGTAGAGAACACTATCGGTTCGCTCCCTGCCATTGCCGGACGGAAGAAGCATCCGTAGGAATTTTGCGGACCTATCTCCTGCGAGGCAAAGCATACGAACAGCGGGTTCCAGGGCGTACCATGAATAATCTCGCTCACATGCTGACCGTCGCGTATCACATCGGGCAGCGTCACGCTCAGAAGGGAATAGATACGGAAGTCCTTGTTGAACATGTCAGGCGTGAACGTACTGCCAAAGCCGAAGCGAGGCAACCCCTTGTCGAGCGCCACCTCACACCCAAGGGCAGCAAGCTCTTGTGGCGAGAAGTCGGTCTTCGGCATGAAAGAGAATGTCTCGATGGTCTGCTGTGCCTGGGTACGGTAGTCCATCTTGGCAAACACCTCTGGGAAGGCACGGCGCACCTCGTCGGTATCGCCATACACATCACGCACGAGTCGTTGGCAGATGCGCTGAAGACTATATCCGTGCATCGGGAGATTCATCTTAGCTGCGTACAGCTCGATGGCTCCGTAGCCAGCCTTACCCGTGCGGGTGCATTTCCACTTCACAGCACCATGTTCTGCCAGTCGATTGCCGTCAACGCCAGCGCCGTCGTACATACCACCACGCTCATTCTTATAGATGATAAAGTGGGGAGTCTGCCGGGCATCGGCATCCACGTCCTGCCCCTTCTTGCAGATAGGGCAGAAGCATGCGGTCTGCCCCTCGAAGCGCTGCTCTGTGGCAGGCTTCACGAGAAGGTGCAGGTCGATGTTAGCGAGGCGGTTTAATATCGGATGGTAAAACATGTTATACTTCTTACATATTTAACAGTTTATTCAGCTTCACTTGCCGGGTTCGGCACCAGCACTCAGCCTGCATCCTGTTGCAGACAGCAAGGCCGAGTGCGTCGGCAGACATCATCGAATGACGGTAGCCGGAGAACTCCACCACTACCCTTTCGCCGGCCTTTCCGTTCCTGCGGAACAGGGTGGCCTCGCGATACAGACGGAAACCGCAGAATAGAGGCGAACTCTTGCCGAACAGAAGCATCATCACCTTCAGCACAAGCGTATAGCCTGCTCCGATGAATACCAGCGCGGGGCGCTCGTCGAAGTCACCGCGCACATCGGTGGTCCAGGCTATCTCGCGGTGGTAGTCGTGGGTGAAGTAGCGCTTTGCCACCGACCTCTCCCTGGTGGGAAAGATGGGCACCACGTCCTCCACATACAAGCTCTCGTCGGGCTTGTTTGCGCGGCGATGATACACAAACGCACTCTCACATCTGGCTTTCTTGCGCATACCGCCTACACCTTTAGGTTTATGTTCAGGCAGCGCAGATGCTTCATCATCTGCCACGTGCTGTATATGCTGCGCTTGCAGTCATACACAGGGTCATGGGGACACCCCTCGCCTTCGTAGCGATCCACCAGGTCATAGGCATCCGCCTCGCGGTACTCAACGCCCATGCTCTGACACAGCAGATATGCTCCCTCGAGGAAGAAGGTACGGTGATCCCGCACATGTGTATAAGGTATCTGAGCCGCCTTGTTGAAGTCAATGCCATATATATAGCATACATAGCGCAGTATGGCTGGATCGTAGTCTGCCCCTTGTGCCCACAGACACACCTCGTCGGCACCAGCCATACGGGCGGTGGTGACTATCCATTGGATGAATCGTTCCACGGCATCGCGCAGGTGCTCCTGCTTGCCACCGGCAAAGAGATGCCTCTTGGCCTCTTCACTCTGTCTTCTCCACCAGCGAGCTGTGTCTGCGTCGAACGTAAATCCGTCAACGAAGGCCGACTTGAGGTCGATGTTCGCGCGGAACGAGAAACGCTCATCCCCGATGAACGGGGTTGCGTCTGCGGTCCTGTGCCATGCCACAGCTGCGATGCTCATCACAGCCGCCGTGGGACAGAGCGCACACGTCTCCAGGTCAAAAGTTATATCCAATACCATACCCTATATGCTGTCTTATGTGCGTGTCGGCAATACGCCACACACATGATTCTCGCTCCTTCTCTACTACTTCTCAACGAATGGCTCCAGCACGGCGCGGATGCCCTCCTGTTCCCAAGGCCGCCAGCTCTCAAGCGTGAACCGCTTGATGACGGTGGCGGCGCTCATGCCTCTCTCCTGCATAAAGGAGATGAACATATTGCGCAGCCCTTTGGTCTGCCCAAGGCTCTCGTAGAACGTATCGTCCGTATTGATGTTGCCAGCCTCAATATTTTGCTCATTTATCAATCCCAAAAATCGAATTTTGAGATTTTTAATACCAGAAAGCTCCCACTCAGAGAAACCCTTCTGAAAGAATCTGAGGTAAAAGGTGGGCTGCGAAAAACCTTTTTCTGCAAGATTCTCTTGCAAAATCTTCTTTTCGCTCACGGAAATCTCGGAAATCCCCCACGAAGAGAACGGTGTGGTGATTTTTATCCAATTTTCTTTGGTCATATCAATCTCAACGTCTAATTTTGGTGCAAAGATAGTTCTAATAAATAGAACAACAAATCGTAACGTTTAATTTATCGAACATTTAACACACTTTAATAATAATAAAAAAGATGAAGTACAATTACAACTATGGTTTTCTGCAGCAGTGGCTGGATGCCAACAAGCACATTCCACGTGGCGTAATCAACGAAGCGTTTGCCACATCAAGCAACAACAGAATCAAGGCGTGGGCGAGAGGCGAGAGAGCCATGCCCGTGCTCAGCATTCTACGCTTCTGCAACAGCTTCCAGGTGCCACTCTCTGCATTCTTCCGCAACGAAGATGCTGAGAAGGACAATGATCATGCACCAATGCCGGTCAAGACGGGCGACAAGATTGCCCCGCACGGTGGCTACGCAAAAGACACAGATGAGCGCAAACGCGGGGAACGTAAAGCCGTTGATCCAACGGAAGTGACGGTAACAGCATCCACCATACCTGGGGACGACCGCATGGAGGCGGCTGCATGCGCAACCACGGACAACGGCGTGCCCAACGAAGACGGAGGCAACACACAGGAGGGCAGAACGGACAGCAGTGTGCCAGGCATCATCGTGGGCAACATCAGCGACGCGAATATGGCCGCAATCATCAAACTGCAGAACGAGCATGTGGCCATCGTCAACAGACTGCTTGACGAGATAGGCAGACTACAGAACGAGGTGCTACGGCTGAACACCGAACTGGGCAAGGCCAGGGACTACAAGCATGAGGACAAGACATACAGCATCGCGGCTGAGGATGAATAGGCCCACCCCGGCACAGCAGACAAAAAGAGAGTCACCTGTCCTCACGGATGGGTGACTCAAAAACCTAAGTAATACAATTCTATACTAATGAAAAGAACCTGAAAATCATCTTACTGTGTTGCCTCCTTCTGTCTCTTCCTGCGGGCAAATCTTGCAGAACCGATCGGTTCACAGTCGGCCGAACGGGACTCATACGGCACGTCCACGTACCAATGCCCGTTGAGCGGGAACACGATGGGCGTGGAGTGTCCGAACGTGAAGGGCAGCGGCGATCCCTCTTTGGTGCACACGGGCTTGAAGTCGAGGATGCTGATAAGTTCGGTCTCGCTCACAACGGGCAGGGCGAACATCTCCTGTTCGAGGGTGGTGCCCGCAGCAGGCATGTAGGCCACCTGTCCCTGCGTGCCTTCTATCCTGTCCCACCCTGCCCTGTTGCCGTTGTCGTCGAACTCCACAGCCGCAACGCCTCCGGCAAATCCGTCGGGGCTCTCGTACCAGTGTCTTGCACCCACTCGCTTTGCCCATTCCAGCGCTATCCGCTGTGCCTCTGCGCACCGCTCACTGAAGTCGGCAAGGGCGGCACCGACCTCCGAATCCTTCTTGATCTGATAGTAATAATGTGGTTTTTCCATAACCAGAGTTTTTACAATATATATATACTATACTTTTATACTTTCGGAACGGCATAGATGACAGGTTCACCGCTCTCGTCATCGTGCATCTTGAACCCAAACGTACCCAGGTCCTCCAGGTAGAGCGCCAGCGGGTCGCCCAGCGGAGTCACCACCGCCTTGAAATAGGTGCGCAGGCGGGCATCGGTAAACACCTCGCAGTCCTCGCGCCACCTGTCCAGCGGTTTGTATCGCTCACAGAACGCCTTCAGCTTGGCAGGTATCACGTAATCCTGCAGAGTGACCTCTGCCGACTCGCACAACTCATCCTTTTCTTTCTTTCTCATACTGCTTACGGTATTTGGCGATTGCGCACACCAGCAGCATGCCGATGAGCGTTACCCAGAATGTCTTCAGCTGTACCACCAGCCTTTGCCACCACGACAAGGGGCTGGCAGCGCTTCTGTCCTTATAGGAGGAAAGGGAGTCAATGGCAAGGGTATAGTTCTCCCGAAGTTCCGACAAGGACACAAGCAGGCTGTCCATCCGCCTTGTCACAGAGTCGTAACGTGCCTCCTGCCTGTGCCTGATCGTCTCTGATATGCTGTCCTCCTTGTAATTGCCCTTGCGCACAACGGTGCGGTCGGTTGTCACCGTTCTGGTTCCTTCGGCATCCACCGACTCGGTGATGCGCTCGTCGATGCGCTCCTCTGTCTCCCCGGATGAGGAAAACGTGCTGGTCGCATGCAGGGAGTCGCCATGCGTCTGCACGACCACCGTGCTCTCCGTTGTGGAGTGTCGCGCACTGTCGGCCGTCTGATGTACAATGCTGTCGCTTAGCGCATGCGACACCTGCGTGACCGCCTGCCTGGATGACGAGCATGTAGCCAGGAGAATGACCGATGCGAAAAAGTATATAAAACGTCTCATATCTCTTTTGATTTGCTGCAAAATTAGGAGTAAACCAGGAAACGATACGGACAGAGAAAAAGAAAAGCCACCGTCACTCTGCTGGACGGTGGCTTGAACATGGTCAGTTGTGGATGATGCGGAACTGCACTTCCCGACCGTAGCACTCGCGCAACTGTCGGAAGAATGTCAGGGCCTCCTTGGTATTGTCGGCAAAGGCACTCTGGAACCTCACGTACATGTCACGCGGCCCGGTCACATGTACGGTATTGTCCTCGAAGCGGTAGAAGCGGAAGTTGTAGATGATGTTGGCAAAGGCGCCACGGTACGCCGTCAAGAACGCATCCCACTCCTTTTCGCCCGGCTTCACCTCCTCGGCTTCATCAAACGCGAAGCTCTGCTGCTGTGCCTCGGTGTTCACACTGTGCTGCTTTATCCACTGCTCCATAATGTAGAACACGAAGTCTTCCATCGTTCCGCTCCATCTATGCGGCTGCTCCACTGCCTTGGGCACGCCATTATAGGCATACGCCTTGAAGTCGTTCCAGAGGTCTTCGGGGACATCCTTGAATACGGCCATCATGCGCTCTTCGTCGAGCGTGGGATATATATCGCATAATGCCTTGCACAAGCGCTTTTCTGATGCTTTGCGATGATCCCGCTTTGCCTTTTTCTGCTGTGCCACCTTCACGAACTCTATATAACTCGGCTCTCCCGTCTTCTTGCCACGCGGACGTACCTCTTTGATGTCAAAATAGAAATCTATTTGTCCTGCATCACATACGCGCTTGATGTCGTCAAGGGCAGTCTTGATGATGCGGGACTTAAACATGCTGTAACGGGGATATTTCACGTCGGTTACGTTTCCATCGGCATCACGCTTCACAAATCCCAGATAGTCGCGAATTTCAAATGGAGTAATCTCCACCTTCGACAACTTGAAGTTTTTCATCTTATGCCTTACAAGATAATACATCAACGGCATGTTATCTACCTTTCCTATGCGTGCAATGTCTTCGGGATGCGACACGTAACCAAGATTCATGTCGAACATTTCCCACACCATATCCGTATTCAGGTAGATGTCTATATATCCTCGTGTGCGGTCCACCTGCACGTCCGTCAGTTCCTCGTCTTCGCCCAACTTCATTCTCACCTGTGTTCCCTTGTCGGTGACAGGGGTGTCTATCTTTGAGAATATCTGCATCAAACGCTTGACAGGTCTTCCTTCATCGTCAAACGTGCTCTTCTCTATCTGTACGTTGAGCACTTCCTTCAGTGCCTCACGCACTCTGCTGTACGAACTGGAAGATACGCCCAGTTCGCTCAGCTCTATGCGTATAGGAGGCAGGGCATCTCTGTCTTCGCGCGTCATAATGGGTTTTGGCTTCTCGTCAGAACCTTGCAGCGCAGGATTGCTAAAGTACTTGCCGATATACACTTGCAAATGCTCAACCACCTTCACCATGATGTTCTGCTGAAGCAGGGTAAGCCCCTTCTGCGCTCTGGCATAAGCAAAAGGTGTATTGATGTATTTCTTTATTATCTGCTTGTCGTCTTCCATTCCATGCTTGAATTAGTGTTGCAGCCTGTAAGTCACTACAAAAGTGTGCCGAAGTCACTACATTTGTGTGCTGATTTCACTATATTTATGTGCTGTTTTCACTACAAAAGTGTGCTCTTTTACGTTGCAACTCGCTGATTTTCTTTAATTTTCAGTTCCGATAATATAAGAATATAGAATATAGAGGAATCACTGATTCCTTTTTATATCCTATAATATATAAATATACTATAAAATCTTCTATCTTCTATATTCCGAAGTTTCAAAATCATTGAATGTACGAGAGTTATACATCAAAACAGCACAACTTCGTAGTGAAAACAGCACACTTTCGTAGTGAAAACAGCACACTTTTGTAGTGACTTCGTAAACAAAAACGTAGGTTTGGTAAAAACATTTAGTAGGATTTCACCTTGTTTCTCTCCACAAACTCATGTATCGCCTGCAGGGCGAGGTCTTTTAGCGTGCGGCGGGTCATCACCTTCATCTGCATCAGAGCCATATAATCGTCGATGGGCACATCAACGACTATTCCGTTTGTGGCTTTCGCTACAGGTTGAACAACTGGGCTTGTCGTGTTCGTTGTAGTCTTGCTATCGCCAGACACAGACACTTGTTCGGTCTTCTCCTCCTTGTTGTTCTCCCTGTTTTCCTTGCGCTGCTGACGGCCAGCCTCAAATATACGCTCGTTCTCGTCTATAGCGTCTGATTTGTCCAGATCAAATGGCGTAACTCGCCTCCTCATTTCTCTTGCCATACCCTATAATATATTAAAACGTGAAACTATTGATTATCTCTTTCGTAAATCTTTCGTAGTCCTGCCCTACCCTACTATACGGCGCATAGGAAAATATGTCCTCACGCATGGCCTGCGCCTCCACCATCTTGGTGTCGCGGCGTGTGTATGCGTCGAACATATAGTCCTGGTACTTCTCGCCCAGGTATGCCTTGAACTCCTTGGTGGCATTGGTCTGGTCGTTGCTCATCACCATCAATAAGCCGCGAATGTCAAGTTCTGGATTCAGATCCTCACGTGTCTCCTCGATGGCATTGATAATCTCGGCAATACCTTTTGTTGCCAGCACTTCGAGCTGCACGGGCAATACCACGCTTGTAGCTGCTGTGAGCGCATTGTATGTGAGTAGCGACATGGCAGGGGGGCAATCTATCAGCACGTAGTCGAAGGCTTCCGTAACGGTCGTTACACCCTCGTCTGCCAGTTCCGTACCACTCAACTCGTTCAGTGGTTTAGCAAGCAACTTATAAAGAGCCTTACGTGGCATCGCTCTCTGATTTAAGAAGGGTTCGATGGATATAAGTTGTGAAGCTGCCGGAGCCAGGTAGATTCCCTCGCGTACTTGATATACGGGCAGATTGCTCTGCTGCACCAACGCATCGTAAATGGTAGGCTTGCCTGCATTCAGTGTCTCGCTCCATCCGAAGAGGAACGATGCACATGCCTGCGGGTCGATGTCGATGATGAGCACACGCGGAAGGCGTTTGCACCCGTTGGCATCCACGCCGAACTCGCCACGGCCAAAACGGCGCAAACCAGCCGCCAGGCTCTGTACTGTTGTTGTCTTTCCCACGCCTCCCTTGTGATTGACAAAGGCAAGCACTTCTCTCAGTCTTTCCATCTTAGTATATTTAATATATTCATTTATCGGTTTTCTACTTAAATACGTTAGTACGAACATATGTGTGTATCAACGAACGTGTATATGTATCCATGAACGCACAAGCGTACGTGAATATAAACGTATATCAATACGTAAATACGTGAGTACATTAGTATATTTTGTATTATGTTGCAAATTTAAGAATTATATTTAGTCTTACCAAACTTTCCTCTAAATATTTATGTATGTTTGTGTGTAGTTAGGTATTTGTATATCTATATACATA
>ERZ1034755.253-NODE-253-length-18500-cov-7.888696_pt1 | contig 18500 bp, 15 predicted proteins | sample MGYA00520596_ERZ1034755 | MGnify/ENA primary metagenome ERZ1034755 (study PRJEB33766, sample SAMN09781701) | gut metagenome | biome: gut microbiome | host: Homo sapiens | place: Madagascar | study: EMG produced TPA metagenomics assembly of the PRJNA485056 data set... | reverse complement strand
ATATTGCATTTCTTTACCTAAAATATTTGCCAAAAATCTAGAATTGTTGTATAATGCCGTTGTATAAATTTACTAAAAATTGGTAACTACACAAACTATCAGTTTAAATTTTGCTTTGAGGTATATAATGAAAGGAAACGTAAACTATTTCAAAAAACTTATAATTGTGCCCCTACTTTTAATTTTTGCACTAGGCATCAATTTCGGTTTGGTTAGCAACCTACTCGCACCAAAGTCGGCTCACGCTTACACGGGCAGTGACCTAGCCTTCACCGACCCCAACTTTGCCAATCCAAAATCTGGCAGTTATCCAAAGAAGCCTAGCGGGTTCACCGAATCGGGAGACCAATCTAGTCTAGCCATCAAGGCGGGTGTCATTGATGTAAGTTCGACAGGGTTCAACAAAAACAAGTCCAAATACGACATCAGTGCCAATCCTGGCACTAGTTCGTCAAACGACTCCAATATTTTGATGATTAACTCAAAGAACGCCAACAACTCGTTCGGTTACATCTCGGATAAGATTGCTCTTGCGTCCAACGGTTATTACAGCATCAGCATTGATGTCAAGAGCACATCAGCCATTGCCAACTTGTACCTAACCAGTGCGGACGACTCATTCGAGCCGGTCAGCATCAGCAACGTCAATGCTAACGTTTGGACAACTTGCTATTTCTATGTGCACACCAACGCGGTAGCAGACAGCGAAATCAGCCTTGAACTCTATCTCGGCTCACGCGACGGCAAGACTGGACAAGGCATCGTTTACTTCGACAACATCAGCGCGCAATCAATCAGCAGTGACCTATACAACACTGAACTCAACGCTCTTGCTGGCAACACCAATGTAAAAGAACTCAACCTTGCCAACGCAGATTTATATAGCCAAGAATTCAACTTTGAAGAATATGGCGAAATCAGCCTTGACAGTGAAAAGTCATCTTCCATTGGCGACAATGAAGTGGCAACCACTGGCATTTACAATGTGGCAGACAGCCTTGTTACCTTGGCTGACGGTAAAACAATCAATTCACCAAAAACTGACCTAATTTCTAGCACAAACTATGTACTCGGCATTATCAATCACAAGAAAGCCAATGTAGCATACAACGCACAAGAATATACTATCAAAGCGGGCTACACCTATCGCTTCACCATTATGGCTAAACTCGTTGACGTCACCAAGGGCAATGCTTGGGTCAAAGTAAGCACTACAGACGATAAAGACAATGTCGTTGACAAGTCTGTAACCTTCTCATCAACCAGTCGCAGTCAAACTAACGGCTATCAACCTATCAACCTTTACGTTGTGGGTGACCCAACCAAAGACCGCACGGTTAAATTGAGTTTCGGTTTGGGCGAAGACAGCATTGGACAAATGTTCGTTTCTCGCTATTCTATCAGCCTAGTAAGTTACACCAACTACTCAAACGTTTCAGCCGGCAGTTATGTTGACATTCTCGACCTATCTAGCGACTATGTCACCAAGGACGACTACACACTCACCAACGGCAATTTCACACTATTCAAAAACAACTCCACCGATTTGAGCAAGACTTTCATCGGTTCTGCCCCACAAGGTTGGACTTCAAGTTTGTCTAGCGAAACAATCGACCAAAAATATGGCATTGTTAGCACCAACACTCGCGACATCAGCCTAAACAAGACCAAGTTTGCTAACCTTGACTACATTGGCAATGTTCCTAACGAAAAGGTGACTAACTACGCACTTGCACTCAACAATGACGTTGCTGGCGTGCAAACAATGACTTCTGCTAAAAAGTCACTCAGTGCTAACACTAGTTATTCATTTATGGTTTATGTTCAAACCCAACTTTACAGTGGTTCAAAGAACGGCGCATACCTATCTCTCGAAACCAGTGACGGCGGTTTGACACTAGCCAACATTGACAACATCAACACCAACGGCGTATGGAAATGCTATGTGATGAAAATCACCACAAGCGACAAAGCATACGACGTAACACTCAAACTCAGTCTTGGCAACCCTAACAACAGCGAAAAGACTGCTAGCGGTTATGCCCTATTCGACAGCGTGGCAGTTGACTATCCAAGTTTTGCCGGCCTTGACGCTGTCATCAAGGAATTCAGCCTTGCTGAAAACACTTTGGTTTATGGCGACACCAAAATCAAAGACAATATGTACAACTCACTACTCTACACATCAAACTATGTTTCGGGTAGCAAAAATGTGGTTGCAGGCGTTGTGAAGACCAAGAACGCTACAAACCTTACAACTGACAACGTTTATAACACAGAACTCAAAAATGACGGCAACGTGCTCGCAATCATCTCAACTGATGACACTCAATACAATCTCACCAGCAAAATGCAATACACATTTGAAGGTGGCAACTATTACGAAGTCATCGTACCAGTTTACACTGACGTAAGATGTGACAATGACGAAAACAACACCAATTTCGGTGCAACAGTTCGCCTTGACGCATTCGACAAAGTGTTTGAAAGTATTAACACTAAACAAAGTTGGAAGGACTACAAGTTCTACATCAACTGCGAATCATCTGCATCTGCCAAATTCATTTTGGGTCTGGGCAAAACAGACGCTGAAACAGCCGGCAGTGTGTACTTCGGCTCACCTATCATCAATAAGATTAATGATGAAACCGCATTCAACAATGCCATCAAGGAAGCCAAGAAAGTTTCAACTAAACAAGTGCTCACAATCAACGACGGAAACAAGACGAACACTGACGACAATGGTAACACCAGCAAAGTTACTGCAAGCACGGTTTTGATTACACTATCTTCGCTCATCTTCGGTGTGGCAATCATCATTGCAATCGTTGGCGCAATTATGCGTAAGTATAAAGGCAAACTCAAACGCAAAGTGAGAGTTAAGGGCGACAACTATGACCGCAACGATACAATCTTGGCTAGTGTAAACCGCAGACAAGCCATTGAAATTCGTGACGCGGAAATCAAACCTTTGGCTAGTCAACGCGACGCCTTGATTGCCGAAAAAGAAGCAATCGAAACGGAATACAAGCATAATTTGGCTGAGAGCCGTTCACTCAAAATGCAAGGCGCGTCCGCAGACAAGCACGCTGTGGCAGAAGTGGAAACCAAACTCAAAAACGCCAACAAACATCTCAATATGTTGGCAAAACAAATCTCCAAACTTGATTTGAAGATAAGTTACTTGTCTAGCGAGCAACACCTATTCGACATCACTCAATCTATCATTGAAAAAAGCCGTAGCGACAACTACGATAAGACAGTCGAAGCCAACAAAGAAAACAAAGACTAATCTATAAACAACTGTTGTCCTATAAAGACGCAGTTGTTTTTTAGTTTGTTTAGGCTTGCCAGCGCGTCAGCGGTTGTGCCATATTTCTCGGCAATCTTGGGCAGAGTTTCCAGCGGACGAACAATGTGCGTGCGTCGGCTGGACTTGTGTATCACCAGCCACGCACCCGCGCGCCAAACATTGTATTCAAGGTCGGTCAGTCGGCAACCATACTTTTTCAGCACTTGCTGTTTGGTCTGGTTGGGTAAAATGCGGGTGACTATATCTCCCGAAAGTTCTGTCTTTTTTAATGTGCAACTCATATCTTCTCCGTCATATTTTATGCGGGCAAAAGATATATTATTTCAAGGACAAGTATGAAATCTTTTGTTAAGGCTGTTTTCATTTTGACGATTTTCTCTACCATAACGCGTTTTATGGGGTTCATCTTTCACATCTATCTCAGTCGTGAACTGGGCGCGGAAATGCTGGGGCTGTATCAAGTGGCGAGTTCGTTCATCGGCATATTGATGACCATTGTGTGCAGTGGTATTCCGCTCACCACCGCCAAACTGACTAGCAAATATATCTATCTGGGCGACGTGAAACACAAGCACAAAGTGGGTGGCTCGGCAATGGTCATTGCGCTGGGACTAAGCGTAGTGCTGTGCGCAATTGTGTATCTTGCGCGCGGGCTATTTAACCATATCTTTGCCGACCAACGTTGCGTGGAAATTATGATACTTATGCTCCCCGCCGTAATATACTCGGCTACCTATTGCGTGTTTAGGGGCGTGATGTGGGGCGAAAACAGATTTTTCAGCGTATCTATCACCGAACTATTCGAGCAGATTGTACGCATTGTGCTCACGGTTGTGCTCATCAAGACGCTTGCCGACCATTCGCAAGCCACGCTAGCGGTGTCACGCGCGTTCAGCATTGCATGTTTGTCGTCTGCGGTGCTGGCGGGCATACTCTTCTTTAAATTCAAAAACAAACTCAACTTTAACAAGGGCGAATACGTCAACGTGCTGACGAGTTCGTCCGCAATCACGGGCATTAGGCTTACCAGCAGTTTGACCGCACCAATCGCCAGCGTAATCGTGCCGGCGCAGTTGATTGCCAGCGGACTAACGAGCAGTCAAGCGCTCTCGCTATACGGCGTTATGATGGGTATGACCACCCCGCTTTTGTATGTGCCGATGAGTTTCATCGGGTCGCTGGGAATGGCGCTCGTGCCCAACCTTGCGGGCAACCTTGCCAAAGGAAATTACGCTAGCATTCGCACCAGTTTGAAGAAATGCTTTGCCGTCGTGCTCTACCTTTCTATTATGTTCATTCCGGTGTTTTTGGCAGTGGGCAAAAGCATTACGAGTTGGCTGTATCACAACCAAATGGCTGGACTACTTTTGCAACAATCTGCCATTCTCGTACTGCCTATCGCCATTATGGGAATGAGCAACAGCATTCTAAACGGAATGAGTTTGGAAAAGAAATCTTTTTGGAACTATCTTATAGGGTCGGCAATTCTACTCGTAGTGCTTTTGGTGTGTACGCGAAGTCTGGGCATTCAATCGGTCATTTTGGCGACGGGGCTATCGACCGGCACAATTAGTGTGCTCAACATTCGATTACTATACAAGTTTGTGCCCGACCTTAATCTTGGACTTCTGCGAGATTTGGGCAAATACGCCATCATCTGCCTACCTACCACGCTTTTGGGCGTCTGGTTACACAACCTATTCTGCATAATTATGCACAGCCTAATTTCTGCCATTTTGTGCAGTCTGGTTATGGTGGTGCTCTACACCCTGCTCGCGTGCGTCATTGGGCTATTCAGCCTTGAACAACTACATATTAGGCGCAAAGAAATGAAAAAGGCGGTTTAGTCTTTTTCTTTTTGGCAAAAATTGTGTTATGTTTGTAAGCATTGTTCGTGTATTTATCATATATTTCGTCGTGCTGGTGTTTTTGCGCATTATGGGCAAAAGGCAAATCGGCGAAATGCAACCTTTTGAATTGGTCATCACGCTCATCATTGCCGACTTGGCGACAATGCCGATGTCAGACAGCGGTATCCCGCTCATCAACGGGCTTTTGCCACTCGCCGTGCTGGTTATCATTCATTTTGTGCTAACCTTTTTGTCGCGCAAAAGCATATTAGTTCGCACGGTTATCAGTGGTTCGCCTGTCATCGTCATCAACCCCAAGGGTATTGATTATGCAAAAATTAAACAACTCAATATGACGGTGGACGACTTACAAGAGTCTTTACGCGAGTTGGGTTATTTTGATTTATCTCAAATCGAGTACGCCATTGTGGAAACCAACGGCAAACTCTCCGTTTTGCCAACAGCAGACGCCACACCAGCGCAAGCCAAGGATATCAAGGTCACCAACCCACCGCCAAAGATACCTTATTTGGTCATCAGCGACGGACAACTCAATAGCGAAATGGTAAAACAATCGGGCAAATCGCAAGACGAAATTGAGTCAATCCTGCGTAGCAAAAAGGTGTCTAAACTCAAAGACGTTATCGCAATGACGATAGATATGTCCAACAACGTCTATTTGCAGACCAAAAACAAACCGTTTATCAGTTTTAACTATGGGGGTGGCAAATGAAACGCATAATTGCCGTAATCGTCATCACTTTGGGCATTATCGGGCTTGCCATTTGGGAATTGTTGTACATCGACAGCACGATTGACGTTATGAATGTGAAATGTGACGAAATTTATACCGAAATTAGCACGCAAACCACAGTAACAGATAAATTGTCACAGCAAGTAGATAACATCGAAAAATACTGGCTAAAACGCGAAAAAACACTCTGTTTGGTGATTAGTCACAAAGATATGTCAAATATCGGCGACTATATCGGCTATCTCAAAGCAAGCGTGCGCAATGACAACCTTGCCGACTGCCAAACCTACGCACTACTCCTGCGCGAGAATATGGAGTATCTCGGTCATATGATTAGTTTCAACTTTGAAAACATTTTGTAAAGCAAAATTTCAAACTGTACTAACTTATTTAGACAAAAAAAATAAGCCGTGTGGCTTATTTTTTTATTGTGGCAACATTCCGTCGTCAGCCTTGGTTTTGGTTTGTGGCAAAATCTTGTCGTCTGTCTTCAAACGTGCTTTGTATTCGCGTTGGCGCTTTTTGAGTTTTTCCACTTCTTCGCGCACTTTTCTTTGACCTTCTTCACGCAATTTTCTCACTTCGTCTGGGCCGTCGTCCAATTTGCGATGGTCGTGAACGTATTTATCAATTTGTTGTCTGCACATCTTGGAGATTTCCAATCTTTGACCATCTTCAAATGTGAGTTGATGTTGTGTTTCGTTGTTCAATTTTTCTAGGCGCGCAATTACGACTTCCAACTGTTCATATGTGTAGGTTGAATAGTTGTCCAAAATCTTACCTTTAATTTTCTTGTCCGCGATAACTTGACGTTTCTTCTTCACACCTAATGGGTCACGGCTGATTGCATCTCTTCTCGCACTTCTTTCGGCAAGAACTTGTTTAACGTATTGTTCCGTTTCAAAGTCGTGATTGCTTATGCGTTCTTCGAGTGTAGTAAACTCTACTTTGTCTTTAACTTTAAGGTGACCTTCCGTATATCTATGCATTTCTCTCAATTCTTTTAATCTAACGGCAGAGGCTTCTCTTGGTCTTTTGAGCGCTGCTAGTTTGACACCTTCCAACGTCTTATCTTCTTTTGCACGAGCGAGTTTACTAAGTTTTCTTCTTTTCATACGCTCTTGATACTCTTCTGCTAGATATTTATATGCTTTCTCTGGACGGTCAGGTACTAATTCGCCTTTGAAATTTCGTTTTGTTGGATAGACGCCTTCTCTAATCGCACGGTCGATTTCTTCCAATCTGTCTTCAAGAACTTCCTTTCTCGCCTTAAACATCGATTTATCTGCATCTTTGGTGGCTCTTGTGCGCTGTTTTTCTGCTTGTGCAATTCTGCGCTCAATCTCTTCACGGCTCCATCTATAAATTGACGCATTTGAATACAACTCGTCTTGTTGTTGTAATTTCAATTTCTCATAATTTGCCATAAATTATCTCCTTACACACCTTGATTGCTGACTCTATCTCGTGCTCACTTCTTCATAGTTGGAAGTTACGCTATCAATAGTAGGTCTTTTGAACAATTTCTTGCGATTTTGCATATATGCTTCAAACTTTTCTTGCAATTTCTGTTGTGCCAAACGCTCTGCCTCAGGCCTACTCATATTCTTGCAATTATCTCGAATGAATTGTTCATAGAATGCTAGGCAATTACTGATGATATCAAGTTTTGCTTTGTCTTCCAAAGATATTTCGTCCGCCTTTTCGAGTGGGTGTACAAATTGTTGAGCCATATACACCATATCCGAATATTTGTAGTTAGAGCATTGGTCAAGCGCTTCAACTCTCAATGCCAAGACTTTTTTACGGTCTTTGCCTCTGCATTCAAGGCTACCACATCTGTCAAAAATGCCAGAAATGCTCTTTTTCAATCTGCTAGTAGTACGTTGTCTGTGGTCAGCGTCATTCAAAAGTCTTACTCTGGCTTCCGACTCTTGCACGGTTTCTTGTACTCTCAAACGTTGTAGATTTCTCGCTTCTTCATACGAAATGGTTGGCATAGTGCGCTTTTTGGCACGCAACCATTCCATTTTTCTAGCGTCCAAAGGTGAAAGGTCTGCGCTGGCTTTTTTGAGTTCTTGGCTAATTTCAGTTAGGTCTTTATATTCTCGTCTAAATGAAGATTTTGAACTTTCACAATCTTCCACAAATTCGTCGAACGCTTTGTCTTCTGCTTTTCTGTCTTTTTCAGCGCGTTTGCTGTTAGGGTCGCGACTTAAAAGTCGTTTGGCCTCTGCTTGATGATATTCAAGCAAATATTCCTTTGCTTTGTCGGTCAACACAACGTTTGAGTTGCCGATTGTCTTGATTCTCTTCTCAATAAATTCAATAATGAATGGCACTACTTCCTTGCCATATTTTGAGTCTTCTTTCAAATATGTCTTGTAGTCATCTAATCTAGATTTAAGAACTCTCAAATCGCCATAAATCCAACAATTTTCATCTGCAAATACTTCTTCGTACGCCTTCGCATAAGCGCGCCAATTATAACCGTACCTTGCCATAAACAACCCCTTTTATTTGACTATATACTAACAAGGCGTAAACAAAATGTCAAGTAGTTTAGTCAAAACTATCTTATTATGTCGAAAATTAGACGAATTGTTCGCTCATTTTTCACAAAAAAAAGTGCGTTAAAACATCGCACTTTTTGTAATTTAGTTCTTATTTAAAATCTTTTTCAAGAATTGACCGGTGTAACTGCCATCTACTTTTGCTACTTGCTCTGGTGTGCCGGTTGCCACAATGCGACCACCTTCGTCACCGCCTTCTGGTCCTAGGTCTATGATGTAATCTGCCACTTTGATGACGTCAAGGTTGTGTTCAATGACGATAACGGTGTTTCCGCCGTCAACAAACCTTTGCAAAACGGTGATAAGTTTCTTCACGTCATACATATGCAAGCCGGTGGTTGGTTCGTCCAAGATATACACGGTTGAACCTGTGCCACGACGACAAAGTTCGGTCGCAAGTTTGAGTCGTTGTGCTTCGCCACCGCTGATGGTGGTGGCTGGTTGACCGAGTTTCATATATCCCAAGCCCACGTCGTACATTGTCTGCAAACGGGACTTGATGGTTGGAATGTTTTCAAAGAATGACAAGGCTTCTTCCACCGTCATTTCGAGCACTTCGTAAATATTCTTGCCCTTGTAATGCACGGACAAAACTTCACGATTGTAACGCTTGCCCTCACACACTTCGCAAGGCACATAAACGTCTGGCAAAAAATACATTTTCACCTTTTTCACGCCGTCGCCGTCGCACGCGCCACAACGACCGCCTTCAAGGTTGAAACTGAATCTGCCCATATCAAAGCCACGTTCTTTGGCTTCTGGTGTGGAGGCAAAAAGTTCACGAATTTTGGTAAACACGCCCGAATATGTGGCTGGATTGGAACGTGGAGTGCGCCCGATAGGTGTCTGGTCAATGGCAATCACCTTGTCCAAGTCTTCGAGCCCTTTAATCTCTTTGCAATCGCCTACCGTATAGTTGGTGCGGTTGAAAGTGTTGTTGAGCGTTGGGTAAAGTATGTCGTTGATGAGCGTACTCTTGCCACTGCCACTCACACCCGTAATGCAAGTCAACACTCCCTTTGGAATCTTGACATTCACATTCTTCAAATTGTGCATAGTAGCGCCATTGAGTTCGATAAACCCTTGATTTGTCTTTTTGCGGTGAGTTGGAATCTCTATTTTTTGCTTGCCGGACAAGAACTGTCCGGTAATGCTACGTGGCTCGTTGATAATGTCTTGCAATGAGCCTTGTGCCACGATTTCGCCACCGTGCACGCCCGCGTATGGTCCAATGTCAACGAGATAGTCGGCTTCGCGCATTGTGTCTTCGTCGTGCTCCACTACGATTAAACTATTGCCAATGTCTCTCAACCCTTTAAGGCTATTCAAAAGGCGTTCGTTGTCGCGCTGGTGCAAACCAATGCTTGGTTCGTCCAAAATGTATATCACGCCCGTAAGTCCACTGCCGATTTGGGTAGCAAGGCGAATACGTTGCGATTCACCGCCCGACAAACTGCCCGCGCTACGACTTAAACTTAAATATTTCAAGCCGACGTCAATTAAGAATTTGAGTCGTGCATTAATCTCGTGCAAAATGCTCTCGGCGATTCGGCTGTCTGTTTGGTTGAGTGGTAATTCTTCAAAGAATGTCTTTAAAGCGCCAATACTCATATCTGTGAGTTCTACGATATTTTTGTCCGCAATCTTGATGCTGAGCGCGAGCGGATTGAGTCGTTTGCCGTGACACTCCGGGCATTCGTCTTCGCTCATAAGCGAGGCGATTTCGTCCCGAATGTAGTCGCTCTTGGTTTCGCGGTATTTACGTAAAAGATTAGGCACCATTCCTTCGTATGGCGCGCCCTTGGAAATTACTTGCGTCATTGGGTAGTCATGACCCTTGGCTTCCGGTTCACCATAGACGAGCATTTGGCGGATTTCTTTCGGCAAATCTTTGTATGGAGTGTTGATGTCGAACTTGTATTTGTCTGCCAAATATCTAAACACTTTCATTCCATAGCCTTCGCCGTACATATTCCACCCGCTAGCGTACAATGCGCCTTCTGCAAGCGAAAGATTGGCATTCATCACCACGGCTTCTTCGCCTATTTTCATCACATAACCGAGTCCGCTACACTTTGGGCAAGCGCCTTGTGTGGAGTTGAAACTGAAAAATGCCGGCTCGATGTCTGGCATACTAATTCCGCAATCTGTACAAGCGTATTTGGTCGAGAAAAGTCGGTCTTCGCCGTCCACATTGGCAACGACAATGCCGTTGGAGAGTTCGAGCGCCTTTTCCACCGATTCGGTTAGTCGCTTCTCCACGCCTGCCTTGATAACTATTCGGTCAATGACAATGCTGATGTCGTGGCGTTTGGTCTTGCTGAGCGAGATTTCGTCATCAAAGGTGAGCATTTCGCCGTCAACGATTAAACGCACGAAACCGCTCTTTTTGTATTCGGCGATTTCTTTCTCGTGCGAGCCTTTTTGACCACGAATGACCGGCGAGAGAATCATCACTTTACTGCCCTCACCAAAAGCCATAACTTTATCTACGATTTGGTCGAGCGATTGCATTGAGATTGCCTTGCCACATTTTGGGCAATATGGCTTGCCTATGCGGGCAAATAAAAGACGCAAATAGTCGTAAATCTCGGTAATCGTGCCCACCGTACTGCGTGGGTTGTTGTTGGTGGATTTTTGGTCAATGCTGATGGCTGGGCTGAGCCCGTCAATGCTGTCAACATTTGGCTTCTGCACCTGTCCCAAAAACATACGCGCATAGGCGGACAAACTCTCCACATATCTGCGCTGTCCTTCGGCGAAAATGGTGTCGAATGCAAGTGTTGACTTGCCACAACCGCTCACGCCCGTGAACACAACAAGTTTGTTGCGCGGAATAGTAAGGTCGATGTTTTTGAGATTGTTTTCTTTTGCACCTTTAATGGTAATATTTTCTAACATATTTCCTACTTCTTCTTTAATTTTGCTTTTAGTTTTGAAATCTGCTCACGCAGTTCAATCGCGCGCTCAAAGTCTAGCATACCGCTAGCCTGTTGCATAAGCCCTTTGAGTTTCTCGATTTGGTTGATAATATCTTTTTTGTCTGTGAATGTGACGTCCGCTTCCTTGACAATGTGTAAACTGTCGTTGATAGACTTGACAATCGTCTTTGGCTTGACGTTGTGCGTTTCATTGTAGTGCATTTGCAGTTCGCGACGACGGTTGGTTTCGTCAATGGCACGTTGCATACTGCCCGTGATGTTGTCCGCGTACATAATTACGCGACCTTTATCGTTACGGGCGGCGCGACCGATGGTTTGAATGAGTGAGGTGTCACTACGCAAGAAACCTTCCTTGTCCGCGTCGAGAATCGCCACGAGTTGCACTTCTGGTAGGTCAAGCCCTTCGCGCAAAAGGTTGATGCCGATGAGCACGTCAAAGTCGTCATTGCGGAGTGCGTTCAAAATCTTCACGCGCTCCATTGTGTCAACGTCGCTGTGCAAATATTTTACGCGCAAGCCATTCTCGGCAAAGTACGAAGTTAGGTTCTCCGCCATTTTCTTGGTGAGCGTCACGACAAGAATTTTACCTTGGTTGGCAAGCACTTTTTGGATTTCGCTATATAGGTCATCAATCTGCCCTTCCGACTTGCGCACTTCGATTTCTGGGTCGAGCAAGAAGGTTGGGCGAATGACTTGTTCCACCACTTGACCCGAGAGCGAGATTTCGTATTCGTTCGGTGTAGCAGAGCAATAGATTGTTTGCTTGATTCGCGCGTTAAACTCATCAAAATTGAGTGGGCGATTGTCGTAGGCACTCGGCAAGCGGAAACCGTAATCTACGAGTGCGGTTTTGCGCGCACGGTCGCCGTTAAACATTCCGCGAATCTGTGGCAAGGTGATATGACTTTCGTCCACGAAAAGTATAAAATCATCGGGAAAATAGTCCAAAAGTGTGAATGGTGGTTCGCCCGGCTTTCGCCCGTCAAAATAACGGCTGTAATTTTCAATGCCCGAGCAATAGCCCATTTCGCGCATCATTTCAATGTCATAGTTCACGCGCTCACGAATGCGTTGTGCTTCGATGAGTTTGCCTTGGCTCTCGAAATATTTGACTTGGTCTTCCATATCTTGCTGAATGTTTTGCAAGGCTTGTTGGAGTTTGGCACTGCCGACGGCGTAGTGGCTGGCTGGGAAAATGCTGATATATGTCAAATCATTGTATCTGTGTCCAGTAGTTGGGTCAAACTCGCTGATACGCTCGACCGTATCGCCAAAAAACTCCACCCTAATGGCGCGCTCGCTCGAATCGGCTGGAAAAATATCTAAAACGTCGCCCTTGGCTCTAAACGTGCTACGTTTAAAATCCACATCATTGCGCTGATATTGAATGTCGATGAGTCGGCGAATGAGTTCGTCGCGGTTAATTTCCTCGCCTTCGCGGATAGGAATTTGAAGATTGTAATATTCTTCCGGTGCGCCCAAACCATAAATGCAGGAAACACTGGCAACCACGATTGTGTCGCGGTGAGTGAGCAAACTGGCGGTGGCGCTGTGACGAAGTTTGTCGATTTCGTCATTGATTGACATATCTTTCTCGATGTATGTATCGGTTGACACGATATAGGCTTCTGGCTGGTAATAGTCGTAATAACTGACAAAAAATTCCACGCGATTGTGTGGAAAAAACTCTCTAAATTCGTTGCAGAGTTGTGCTGCCAAAGTTTTGTTGTGCGCAAGCACGAGCGTTGGGCGGTTTAATTTGGCAATGACATTCGCCATTGTAAAGGTTTTACCACTGCCCGTAACACCTTTCAACACTTGTCCGCTAAGACCGTTTTGCACGCCTTGGACGAGCGCGTCAATGGCTTCTGGTTGGTCACCCGTTGGCTGATATGATGAAACTAACTCAAACTTTTTCATATCGCTCTCCTAGAAAATCCATTTAAGCAATAGACCGATTATAAAACTGATTACGGCGAGAATTACCGTTCGGGTGATGAGAAAATACCACGTTCGTTTGCTATTGGTGAGTTCGCGGTAAAAGCCTTCGCCCTTGGTTTTGAGCGAAATGCAGAATACGGGTTCGCCCTTACGGTCGGTGCGGGTAAGGTCGATGTAGTTGTCAAAGGCGAGATTTGTCATAATCTGGTCAAGGTCGGTGGTGGTCAAAATATATTTGTCGCTGACAAAACTAATCACTTCACGCGGAGTGATTAAACTACTTTTCTTGCCCATACACTTTTGGTATAGGTATTTCATTACATATTTTTCTTTACTGTTTAACATACTCACCTATCTAATAATAAGCAACGCAATCAACGCTCCCAAAAAACTGGAAATAAAGCCGACCAAACTTTGAATAAACAAATTCTTTCCAATTTTAGTATTTTTCACACTCGCCGTTTTTATGCCAAGTTTCGCCATAACGGGCAGGCTGACCGGCTTTTTAAGGCAAGTGTAACAAATGTTCTCGCTGTCGCGGTATTTGCAAGAGATAAATTCGTTGTCTATAAGTTCGTCCACAAACTGCGCGAATTGCGTTTTCTCCTTCCATTCGCTCGCCACGTCGTTAAAACTTATTACGCGGTAGTTGGCGGTGGAATTGAACTTATACAATATTTCAAACAACTTCATTGACAAGTCTTGCGCCATAATTTCTCCTTAAATGTTAATTATATCACAAAGCAAACAATTTGCAACCTTTTAGTTAAATTTGTTTTATGAGTTCGCGGGCATAGTCGAATGCTTGTTTGTAAGGCTGGTCGGTGGTTAGGTCAATGCCTATATCGTTGAGCGCGTCAAGTGGCAGTTTTGACCCGCCTACGCGCAAAAAGTCTAAATATCTATCGGCAAAGGTCTTGTCCTTGAAAATATTTGACACAATGGCAAGCGCGCAGGTCATACCCGTGGCGTATTTAAACACATAGTATGAGCGGTAGAAATGCGGAATGCGAGCCCAATAATAACCCATATAGTCTGGCACTTCAACCGAGTCTTTGTAATACTCTTTGGCAAGGTTGAAATATTTTTTGTTGTAGTCTTCGTAGGTTAGAGCATTGTTATTTTCTAGTTCGGTGTGGGCGAAATGCTCAAACTCGCTATACAAGGTTTGGGTGAAAATGGTGGACATATACATATTCAAAATCTTCATAATGTACACGTCTTTTTCCGCCTTGTCTTTGGCTGTGGAAATCATATAGTTATAGAGCAAAAGTTCGTTCACCGTGCTGGCAATCTCGGCAAGGAAAATGCCATTGTCTGCTTTGGTCGATGGCTGGGCGCGCTCGATAAGTTCGTTGTTGATGGCGTGACCCATTTCGTGCGCAAGGGTGTCAACCGAGTCGAATGTGCCGTCAAAGTTCATCATGATGACTGCTTTTGAGCCGTGATTGTAACTGCAATACGCTCCCGTGGTCTTGTCCTTGTTTGGCAAGTAGTCGATTGATTGGTCGGCGTATTTCATCTTCACCAAATTTTCGTACTCCTTGCCTAGCGGGCTGACCGCCTTCAACACAAGGTCTTTCATCTCGTCAATGGTGTAGTTTTGGTTGACATCACACCAAGGTGCGCTTAAATCCCAAAAATGAATTTTATCCACACCGAGCAAATTTTGGCGGGCTGAAATGGTGGAGTGCAAAACGTCAAGGTTAGCGTGCACTTGGCGAATAAGCGTGTCATACACTTTGCGGTTTAGGTCGTCGCCGTTTAGTCTTGCAGTCAAAACCGTTTTATGCTTGGCAAGGCGTGCGTGGAAAATGTCGTTGTGCACGTGCGCGGTGTAGGCGCAAGCAAGCGTCTTGTTAAACTTGCCATAGCCGTTCATAAGATTGGCTTGGGCGGTGTGACGCAAATTCTCGTCGTGCGACCTTAAATATTTGCCATAATACGCTTCGTTGAGTTCGTGTTTTTCGCCTTTCGAGTCAACGGCTGGTTCAAATTCGAGTTCGCTATCGCAAAGCAAATCTCTCATTTCGCCTTCACTACCCAAAAATTGTGACATTTTGGTCAAAAAATCCGCAATTCGCTTGCTGACGATGTGTTTTGAGTTCTTTATAATATCCTTGAAAAACATATCATAGTCGGCAAAATCTGGGTCGGTCGTGAGTGAGCGTAGATAACCCTTTGGCAGTTTGTTTAGTTCGGGCAAAACGTATGTTGAATATTTGGCGGTGGATTGCAAAATGGTTTGCGCCTTTTGCATAATTTTTTGTATATCCACGTTCGCCATATCCACACTGTTTGAATTGCCTAGCACAAAAAGTGCGGGTGCAATGAGTTCGTCGAGTTGCTTGTCCAGTGCCAAATAGGCTTTCAACTCCTTTTTGTCGCCCAGTTTGCCCTTAAACTTGGCAAGTTCGGGCGCACGGCGGGCGTACTGCTCCAAAATCTTTTCAACATCGCTCAAAAGACAGACGTCGTCCAAATTCCATTTGTATTTTGCTTCAATTTCGGTTCTTGTTTTCATTTTCACACCTTTTATGATTATAGAATACTATATTTTGTATTTTTAGGCAAACTTTTAGGAGTACAAAAGAAGTTATGAATATAGATTTTACATTGTTTGGCTATCTTGCACTTTGCGTGTTTTTCACCACGGCTTGCACGATAATAGGCGCGACAGGTGTGTTTTTTCTCAAAAAAGAAAGCCCAAAACTCGAATCGTTCTGCACGGGGTTTGCTGGCGGAGTGATGATTGCGGGCAGTTTCTTCTCGCTTATCAATCCCGCGCTGGAATTATGCCCAGAAAAAATAGGTTACAAACTGGCATTCATAATCGGCGGGCTGGTTTTGGGTCTTGTGTTTATGTTTGTGTGCGAGCACGTGTTTTTGAAGGAAAAAGAAGCCTTCTCGCCGAAAGTGATGTTCTTGGCAATCACCTTGCACAACATTCCCGAAGGAATGTGCATTGGTGTTGCGTTCGCGATGGGCGGGCTTGGCAATTTGGCAGGCGCAATCGCGCTGGCGATTGGCATTGGCATACAAAACTTGCCCGAGGGCGCAAGTGTGAGTCTGCCGATGTATTCGTATTGCAAAAACAAGAAAAAAGCCTTTAATTTCGGGCTGATTTCCGCCCTAGTTGAGCCGGTTGGCGCACTTCTTGCATTCGTGTTCGCATCCGCCATTAGTTCAATCCTGCCACTACTTCTTTGTTTCGCGGGCAGTTGTATGATATTCGTCGTGCTAACCGACCTTATGCCCGAAAGCTGCCATATAAACAAAAAGATTGCCACAATTAGTATGGCAATCGGGTTTATAATAATGACAATGCTTGACCTACTTTTGTAGCCAAGAAGGTTTGCTCACTGGATATGGTCTAAACGCGGTAAATGTTTCGGTAATCTTGCTAGAACCGGTAATCTCGCCCACGCTGGCATTGAAATAATAGTCATCTTCGGCAACAATCTTCACGAAGTCGCCCTTGCTGTTGACCGTGAAGGTTATCTTGTTGTAATTGAAGATTGGCATTATACTGCCGAGAACTGACTTCCCGCAATAGTTGATGTATTTCGCGTAGGCTTCAGTGGCTTTGCCGTTGGTGACAAGTTGAATGGTGAACTCGAAGTTCCCGTTAACGCGTTGTTTGAACGATGTCTCCTTGGCAATGGTCGATTCGTTGATGACATAGTTGAAGCCGTTAGGTCCAATGCCACGCACACTCACCCAGTTGGATAGCGTGTCGGTTACGACTTCGTCGTCGCAATGGTCGTACACCATTCCACGATTTAAATCGTAATATGTCTCACCGTTAGATGTCTTCGTGCCCGTGGTCTTGGTGGTGGAAAGTTGGTCACCATTGGTGTATCTAACACGTGAAGTATACACATTTTGGTTGACATTCACAATTCCACCCACCGCATAATAACTCATCGTGCCAGTAATGACAGATTTGTAGCCGGAAGCCGTCTTGAAACGGTCGTAAGCAGTCTGCCACGCCTTTGCGCTGTCGCCCTTTTTGTAGAGCGCGCCCACTGTTTGCGCTGGGTCATCGATGTCGATTTCGGGCACATCGTCGTCTTTTTCTATTGGGTCTGTTATCTCTGTTTCATTAGATGAACCCTCTGCCTTTGGCATAAAGTCCACTGTATTTATACACACTAAACACATTATTGCCACGAGTGCAAAAATAAGGTAGTTTAGCGTTCTCGCTTTGTTCATTTATCTCGCTCCGTTTGGACGCTGAATGGCAAAATATTTGCCCCAGTTGGTATATTTCGTTGTAACGGAGTTGGTGCAAGTCGCGTTAAGCCCCATCACCGTTATGATGTAACATTCTTCCGCCGTAACGCGTGACGGAATGCCGTCAAGGTCGGTGAGGAATGTAAGATTTATATATTTGACGACAGGTCGCGTGCTACTGCCCGACATCACTTCCAAATTGCGAATGTAGGCGGTCTGGCTGGCGGGGTCAAGTTTGATTGTGCACCTATACCCCTTGCTCCCTATCTGCAATTTAGAATACTCCAAAATTGTCGTCTTGTCAATCTTATAATACGAATTCCCCGGTATGAGCCCAAACTCATTGAAATATTCACTCTCATTCATTCGATTCCAGCCGTCATCATAGGTCGCCACGAACGAATCACTCACATTTTTGGCTTCGCGGTAATAGACCGTACCGTTTTCCGTGTAGGTTTGCCTACCCACTGTCACACCTATAGACTCACTCTTGACGCTAGCGTTGAAACATAGCCTGCGTCCTTGCGTGTCGCGCTCAATCTTGGTATAGACTTTTTGCGTGACGTTGCCCACAACCTTGACGTAAGTCTTAACCGAGCCGTTAGCGACCGATTTGCAACTGATGTCGCCGTTGATGTAGGTCATTGCCTTGTCAATGAGTTGCTCGGCTGTGAATGTGGTCGGCGTGCTGACCGGTTCGTCGTCGGTTGGTGGTTCAATGGGTACAAAAGGCTCGTCATCGGTCACCACATCGCCCGTGTTTTCACTGCTTGCACTGTTTGCCCCACTCGACATAATTGGCACAAAAATATTCAGTGCAAATATCACTGAAATAATAATAGTTAAAATATTTAGCATTTTTGTGTTTTTAATCATTTTGCCATATTATAT
>ERZ1034755.250-NODE-250-length-18583-cov-5.029523_pt1 | contig 18583 bp, 19 predicted proteins | sample MGYA00520596_ERZ1034755 | MGnify/ENA primary metagenome ERZ1034755 (study PRJEB33766, sample SAMN09781701) | gut metagenome | biome: gut microbiome | host: Homo sapiens | place: Madagascar | study: EMG produced TPA metagenomics assembly of the PRJNA485056 data set... | reverse complement strand
CCGAAATGAGAGCGTGGAGATCCCACAGATATATCTTTACCTCTGGCAGTCCGGAGCTTCCCGCAACCAACTGCGGGTGTCGCAGTTCTTCTCTGTTGATACAGCCAGGTCGCTGGTGCAGATGAACGAGTATTATCCCGACCTCATGGAGCGGGTGATCCGCAGAGAACCAAACGCCTATCTTGCAACCCTGTATTGGGACAGCGAGATGTTTGGGCGGCGTTCACGCACCCGGCGTCAGACCGAGGGAACGGCAATCACCAAGGACTACAAAGCCCTGCTGACGGAGATGTTCTCCGATATGCCACGGTATTTTAACACCGACCACAAGATAAAGGTGGCGAAGACATACCGAGGGCTGTTCCTGAAAATCGGGGTCATAGCGACCCCTAAGGACTACCAGCAAATGTACGAAGCCCTCCAGAAAGGCGACCCAAAGCTCCGCTCATTCCGTGCGCTCTACCAGAATATCTACAGCCGATACATCGAGGATGCAAAGGCTGCCCAGAGGGGAGGTGAGCGCACATGAGCGATAAGAAGCTGACCGCACCGCTCTCCACTCTGGAATGGGTAGACAGAAATAAACTCCGTCCTAATGACTACAACCCCAACAAGGTCAGCCAGGAGAATTTGAAACTGCTGACGCAATCCATTCTCACCAACGGTTGGACGCTGCCTATCGTAGTCCGTCCCGATTACACCATCATCGACGGCTTCCATCGCTGGACAGTTGCCGGGACAGAACCCCTGTACTCCATGCTTGACGGAAAGGTGCCGGTGGTGAAGGTGTCCCACGAAGACCAAAGCGAGGACATCTATGGAACGGTGACCCACAACAGGGCGAGAGGTACACACCTGCTTGAACCGATGAAAGCCATCGTGAAGCGGCTGCTGGACGAAGGAAAGTCGGTCCAGGAGATCGGCAAGCAGTTGGGCATGAAGCCCGAGGAAGTATTCAGACTATCCGACTTCTCCAGGGATGATTTCCTGGAGATGATGATAAGAGGGCGGAACACCTACAGCAAGGCAGAGATGTTCACGACCATCTAACAGGCAGCAGAAAGGAGGCGGCGTGATGGAGACACGAGAGAAAATCCCTGTATTCATCCTCACCCACAAAGGGAAAACCGTGTGTATCTGTCATGCCAAATCCAAGGGATGTGGAAAGCCCTGTCCCAGAGATACCGTAGAGCGGGATAAGTTCCGTGACTGGGAGAAGGTCATGCAGCGTAACCGATACGGCAAATAGGTCAGAGACAGCCCCTGTGTCTTCGGACATGGGGGCTTCACTGCGTCGTGCCGTGGCGCTTACACAGCCAGCGCACGACCATTGCTGCCGCTCTGACCGAAATAAACTTAACTTGTGAGGTGGTGATGTGAGCAGCACGAAGGACGCATCTATGGAGCGCACTCGGAAGCGAGTGATCGGCGATTACAAAAAAGGCGTAAAGCCGAAAGAACTCGCAGAGAAATATGATGTCAATATCAACACGGTCAAGTCGTGGATAAGCAGGTACAAAAAGAATGCACCCTCTGCACCTGCACCTCCACGGAAAGTAGGCGCACCCTTTGGCAATTCGAATGCAGTCGGAAATGCAGGCGGCGGCGCTCCCCGGGGGAACACCAACGCACTGAAGCACGGCGGCTACTCCTCCATCTTCTGGGATACGCTCGACGATGACGAGAAGCAGATGATAGAGACCATGGACTGCGATGGGGAGCGGCTGCTGCTCGATGAAATACAGCTTCTCACCGTCCGAGAGAAGCGCATCATGGCAACTATCAAGAAGCACCGGGACACCAAGGGCGGGCAAGCAGTGTCGCAGATCGTCCGCTCGGAGGACAAGCGTGAGTTCGCCGATGCTGCGGAGCGGCAACTCTACGAGGAACGCATACGGGAGAAGGTCGAATGCGGAGACCGCCTGCCGGGGCGGACTTACCGGCTCACCACGACCACCGAAGCGACCTATGACATCGTACACCGGCTGGAGGAAGCCCTGACCCGATGCCAGGCACAGAAGCAGAAGTGCATTGACTCGCTGAATAAACTGCGCATCGAGCGTGGTGATGACGGCAAGGCTGCACCCGAAAACAATCTGCTGAAAGCACTGGTGGACGCGACCAAGGAGGACATAGACACGAATGATATACCAGAGCTTGAGCAAGAGACAGAATGTGGCAATGACCTGGTGGAATAGGCCGCGCTTCCAGAACTACCGGGGCATCATCTGTGACGGTTCTATCCGCTCCGGCAAGACGGTGAGCATGGCCGTGGGCTTCATCCTGTGGAGTATGGAGCGCTTCAACGGTCAGAACTTTGCCGTCTGTGGGAAGACAATCGCTTCCCTGCGCCGAAATGTCATTATGCTCATGCCCCAGCTGCTCAGCGGCATCGTGGAGATCACGGACAGGCGCAGCGACAATATGCTTATCATCCGCGCAGGAGATGTGACCAACCGATACTACCTGTTCGGCGGTCGTGACGAGTCATCCTATACGCTGGTACAGGGCATCACGCTTGCCGGGGTACTGTTCGATGAGGTAGCTCTGATGCCCCGCTCCTTTGTGGAGCAGGCAATGGCTCGTTGTTCTGTGGAGGGCTCAAAGCTGTGGTTCAACTGCAACCCCGAAGGACCTACGCACTGGTTCTATGTGGAGTGGATCAAAGCGGCGGCAGACAGAAGAATGCTGCACCTGCATTTCACAATGAATGATAATCCCTCACTGTCGGTGGAGAAGAAAGCCGAGTATGAGAGTATGTACTCCGGCGTCTTTTACAGCCGGTACATCCTGGGATTGTGGGTGCGAGCAGAGGGGTTGGTCTATCCCATGTTCGACCGAGACAAGCACATCACCCGTGTCACGCCTGCATACAGCCCTCGCCATCGCTACTATGTGGCAATCGACTACGGCACGGTCAATCCCTTTGCTGCAGGGCTGTATGACTATGACCCCGCAGCGCAGAAAGCGACCATGATACGGGAACTGTACTACAACGGCGGCAGCAACCGTCGTGTGGACAATGAGGCATATTACAAGATGCTCTGTGACCTTATCGGGGACTACCAGATACAGTACATCGTGATCGACCCGTCTGCTTCTTCGATGGTCGAAACCATACAGAAGTATGGGCGGTATATGGTCGTGAAAGCAGACAACGATGTGCTGAACGGCATACAGGATGTTACCAAGTTCCTGAATGCCGGGTGCCTGAGTTTCCACAAGGACTGCATCAAAACCTTTGAAGAATTCGAGTCATATTCCTGGGATGAAGACAGCCCGGAGGATGCAATCATCAAGGAGAATGACCACAGCATGGACCAGATCCGCTATTTCTGCCGGACGGTCCTGCGCAACGAACTGAAATGGATAGTTTAAGGCGGTGATGGAATGAATATCTTTTCGCGCCTGCTTAGGAGGATCAAAATGCTTTTTTTCAACAGTGGCACGGACATAGCGAAGGCCTTTGGCGTCGAACTTATCTCCTCGCAGGAAATGACACGAGCTCTGCAAAGCTGGGACCGCATCTCGACCGGCAAGCCACCGTGGTTGAACGGCGAGGATGAAATCGGAACGGTTAATATGGCAAAGCACATCAGCGACACCCGCGCAAAACTGGTGACGCTGGACATCGGCATTGCTGTCTCTGGTTCTCCCCGGGCGGATTACTTGCAGGGGCTGGCTGATGACCTACTGAAGCGCTTGCCTGACCGTGTAGCGGATGCGGAGCGCTTGGGCGGTGTCATGCTCAAGTGGAACGGCGAAACATGGGATTTTATTCTGCCGGGAAACTTTGGAATTACGGCGCAGGACGACAACGGCGAAATCGTTGGTGCGATCTTCGCATCGTATTCCACCCAAAAAGGCAGTCACTTCACCCGTCTGGAATACCACCGCTTCGAGGGTAGCAGAAAAGACGATGGTGGCAAGCTCTACAAGGTCACGAATAAGGCGTTCGAGAACCGGCTCAGTCCGAAAGGTGAGGTAACGCTGGGGCAAGAGGTCTCGCTTGAGAAGGTCGATGCCTGGGCGCACATTGCGCCAGAGGTCACCATCTCCAACCTCGAAACCCCGCTGTTCGGCTATTACCGTGTTCCTGGTTCAAACACCATAGACCCGTCCTCGCCCTTGGGCCTGTCCGTTTTTGCCAATGCCATATCGGAACTGAAAGCAATCGATGTTGCCATCAGCCGTAAGGATACTGAGGTCGAGGACAGTAAGCACATCACCTTCGTGGGACAGCAGCTCATACAGAGTGCCCAGAACCGCAATGTGGAACTGCCCCGCTTCGTCAAGGGGCTCGGCATGGGTATCTCCGATGGTGAGACTTCGGCTATCCACGAGCATACGCCGACCATGCTGACCGATGAGCGCATCAAGGACATCAACTTCGACCTCTCTATGGCTGGCGTAAAGTGTGGCTTTTCCGAGGGCGTGTTTGTGCTGGACGGGCAGACCGGCATGATTACCGCAACGCAAGTCGAGGCCGACGACCGCGACACCATCCAGACAATCAAGACCGACCGTGACGCACTCAAGGACGCTATTACACAGGCACTGGCCGGTGCGGATGCGCTGGTCACGCTCTATAACCTCGCCCCCTTGGGAGAATACGAGGTCAATTTCAATTTTGGAGATGTCACATACAACTATGAAGAGGACAAAGCAGCATGGCGTTCCTACGCCCAGCAGGGCTGGATACCCAAGTGGCTATACTTTGTAAAGTTCGAGGGCATGTCCGAGGAGGAAGCCAAGGGTATCACCGCAGAAGCGGAAGCTGCGGCTACGGAGAAAGCGCAGCTCTTTGGTGCAGAGTAGGAGGTAGCCCATGCTGACCCCGCAGCAGATACTTGAAATTATCGATACCCTGTACCCGCAGATAGACGAGCTGAATACCTGGATCATGGCTGACATCATTAAGCGCCTCATGGCGCGGCTGGGGCGAGGCAAGCTGTACATGACAGCTACCGATGATTGGCAGCTACAGGTCTATCAATCTGCAGGGGGACATCTGGACGCTGTGCAGCAGGAGATAAAGCGCTGGACGAAAGCGACCGATGCGGAGGTCAAGCGTATCTTCGAGGATGCCGGTATCAAAGCTCTTGCCTACGACAGCAATTTCTACATCGAACACGGGCTTGCGGGCATTGAGCTTGCACAGTCTGAGAGTATGATCCGGCTGCTTGAGGACACCTACCAGCGCACGGTGGGCACGGTCCACAACTTCACCCGCACGACCGCAGAAGCCAGCCAACAGCAGCTTATCAAGGTTCTGGATGCGGCGCATTTCAAGGTCAACTCTGGCGCCGCCTCCTACACACAGGCTGTGGAGGAGGCCGTCAGCAGCATCGTGGATACGCAGACCAAGGTATTCTATCCCAGCGGTCATGTTGACACCATCGAAACAGCGGTACTCCGTGCAGTGCGTACCGGCGTGGCACAGGCTGCCGGGAATATGGCAGTGCAGGGCATGGAGGAACGGGACTGGGATGTGGTGCTGGTATCTGCTCACATCGGCGCCCGTTACGGTGACGGTGGAAAGAACCCCGGCAACCATTTCTGGTGGCAGGGTAAGCATTACAGCCGGACAGGGCGCACACCTGACCTGCCGCTGTTCGTGGAAAGCACAGGCTATGGCACAGGTGAGGGACTGTGTGGGTGGAACTGCCGCCACAGTTTTGGGCCTGGTGACATTCGGCACAACCCGTTCGCACAATTTGACACCGAGGAGAACAAGAAAGTCTACGACCTCAGCCAGCGCCAGCGCACAATGGAAAGTCGTATCCGCCGCTCCAAGGCGAAACTGGTCGGGCTGAGAACGGCCATAGACGCCGCTCAGGACGCCGAAACAAAGGCGGCGTTGGAAGATAAGTATGCAACTACCGCAAGGCTCTTGGAAAGGCAGAACATCAGTTATAACCAGTTCTGTGAGGACAATAGCTTGAAGCGGTTGGGTGAGCGCATCCAAATAGCGCAGTGGACACGGGAAGATGCCCGGAAATCCATTGCGGCCGTCAGGAAAAGCAAATAACCGCAAGGCAGAGTTTCTACGGAGGCTCTGCCTTTTCTTATGCCCCAGAGGTATCGCCGGTTCGACTCCGGCAGGGGTACAAATTGGTCTGTCGGCGGACCTAACAAAGCCGAGACCGGCTGGACGCTGCATCGTCCTTAATATCTGCTATTGCCGGGTATCACAGGAGGTTCTATGAAAACCGAAGAACTGACCGCATTGGGGCTGACCGATGAGCAGGCCAAGCAGGTACACGCACTCAACGGTAAAGACATTGAGGCTGCGAAAGCTGCCAAGGACAAGGCCATCGACGACCTCAAGGCAGAGCGTGACGGGCTGCAGACCCGCCTCGGCACTGCCGAAGACACGCTGAAAAAGTTTGAGGGCATCGACCCTCAGAAAATTCAGCAGGAGATCCAGGACTGGAAGCAGAAAGCGGAAGATGCAAAGGCGGATTTTGCCAAGCAGATGACGCAGCGTGACCAGAAGGACTGGATCAAAGCGAAGCTGGACGAGTACGGTGTTTCTTCCCCCTACGCCCGCTCTGCCATCACCGCAGAGTGTATGTCTCCCTCTGCGGGACTGACCTGGAAGGACGGCGCATTTTTCGGCTTTGACGACTTCATGAAAGCCGCCAAGCAGAAGGACGCCGGCCTGTACCAGACCGCCGAGGAAAAGGCTGCGGCGGAAAAGGCTGGAAAACAGAAGGAGAAAGCACCTGCTTTTACGGGTCCCACGGGCAACCCTGGCTCTGGCTCCGAGAAGTACACCACGCCCAAAATCTTTTAACATGAAGGAGAATGAACTATGCCTCGTATTACCGCACTGAACATCCTGCTGGATACTACCGGCAAGGAATATCTGTCTGAGTTGTATGGCAAGACCATTGAGGGCGTGCAGAAAGCCCTCATTTCCGGTCCTATGAAGAATATGGACCTGTCCGGCGATCCTGTCTCCGGCACCGTCGAAGCCAAGCGCTTCGTGAATGCCACCTCCAAGGCCTACGGTACTGCCCGTACTGCGGGCAAGGGTGACGCTGTTAAGGCGAAGCCCGTAACTGTTGCTATCGACACCGACAAGGAGATCGTGGAGGAACTGGAGGACAAGGATGTCCGCCTGTATGGTGTTGATGGTGTGCTGGATCGCCGTTCTGCAAACCACATCCTGCGCATGGCGGCGGAGCTGGACAACGCCTTTTTCGCCGCTGCTGCCAGCTCTGCCAACGCTCTCAACATGAGCGGCTATGCCAGCGTATCCGAAGAGCTGGAAGCCATCATTCAGGAGTGCGAAACCACCCAGAATGACTTTGTGGACGGTGTGCCTCGCTCCATGATGCACCTGATCCTGTCTCCCAAGTATTACGGCAAGGTCCGTAATGATCTGGATAAGCAGACCAACAACGCCAATGTGGACACTTCCGCGGAGGAGTTCTACGCATGGCACGGTGTCCGCACCTACTCCTGTGTCCATCTGCCTGCCGGCTGCGACTACCTGCTGATGGTCGATGGCTCTGTGGCACAGCCTGTCATGGCTGACCAGTACACCGCCGAGAAGATCCCTCTGTCCAACGCCTACGGTGTCGAGCTGTTCTATCACTACGGCACCAAGGTCGTCACTCCCGACCTGATTTTCAAGAAGGGTGTGTTCACCAAGGCAACCACCTATAAGGCAGGCACTCAGTATTACACCGAGAGCAACGGCGTCTATACTGCTGTCACCATCTCTGCCTTTGCCGAGAGCACTGACTACTACATCATGTCCTGAGGAGGTTTACCATGCTTTTTCGTAACCTGAGAAGCGGTGGCATCGTGAGCGCCACCAACGAAGACAGCATTGCGCTGATGCAGCGTTCTCCTATCTATGAGGAGTACATCCCGCCCACTCCTGAGAAGAAGCGCAAGAGCGGGAAGCCGCCCAAGCAGGATACCCCTGATGCTGGGCAGGATCCCGATACCCCTGATGCTGGGGGCGAAGCCGACGCCGGTCAGGACGGCTAAGGAGGGGCTGATATGGCATACGCAGACTTTACCTTCTACGGCAAGGAATTCCACGGTGATGTGCTGACGGAAGATACTGCCCCGAAGTGGCTGGACCGTGCCAGTGATGAGCTGGACGCTATCACTTTCGGGCGGCTGACCTTCGCATATCCCACAGTGGAAGCCCATGTGGTCAAGGTGCAGAAAGCTGTTTGTGCCATCGCCGAAGCCCTCTTCTACATTGATGTCCAGCAGAGGGCGGCATCCGCGCAGAAGGCAGGGGACGGCAGCTACCGCGGAGCTGTTGCGTCCGTCTCGTCGGGGCGGGAGTCTATCTCGTACTCGATAGGCGGCGTCAACAGCTCTGCCTACGCTGCCGCTGCCGCCAGCGCAGAGGCACAGGCAAGTCTTATCAGCTCCATCGCCGTGCGGTATCTGGCGAATATCCCTGATGCGCTCGGTGTCAATCTGCTGTATGCGGGAGGTGTTGGGCGTGTTCCAAGATACAATCACGGTCTTTAATTTTCATGAAGCGTCCGGCCGGTGGTATCCCTCGGTGATCTCCGGCGCAGACCTTGGTGTTACGCGGTCACAATCGGCTACAACCACAGGCATGACCAACGCCGACACGGTGACGGTCTTGGTGCAATGCGCCGAAGACCGCAGTATTACCACGGCCGATGGAGTAAAGCGGTTTGCAGACCCGAAGGAATACGCCAAAAGCACCGCCCCTGCGGAGCTTATCACCTTCGCTCCCGAATGTGACTTCATCTTTGCGGGCGCATGGGCTGGCACAGAGTCTCTGGTCGATGATGACCACGACAGTGGACTCTACCATGCCATGAATGAAGCACATGATGGGGTCTACATGATAACCTCTGCGGGCTTCTTCGGCCTGCTCCCTCACTTCGAGATAGGAGGGCGCTGATGGCTGATCTACCCAAAATCTCTTACTCCGGCGGCGGTGTGCGTGTCAAGGTAGACCTGGGATCGCTGGAACAGCGTATGCATGAAGCCCAGCAGTGGCTCGGTGACAGAGTGCTGGAGGACTGCCGTGCCTGTATGCCACACCAGACAGGTGACCTGCAACAGCGGTCAAAAACGGAGGATGGTGGTAAAAGGGTGGTTTTCCCGGGCCCGTATGCCAGGTATCTGTATCATGGCAAGGTTATGGTCGATAAAGATACCAAGAAAGGGCCTCGGAAAATCCCTACGGAAGCTGGCGGTTATGTGCTGCGTTTCCGCAAGGGTGCGAAACTCGTTGCCACTGATAGACCGCTGAAATACTCTAATCCGCAGGCAGTGCCGGAATGGTTTGAACACGCCAAACGGCAGTACGGACAGTTCTGGATCGAGGGCGTTGCGGAGAAGATTGGAGGGAAGTAAATGCCAGAAAAGGTTAAGTTTGACATTGACGGCTCTGATGCTGTCAGCAAGGTGCTGAAAGACCTACTCAACCAGTTCCCCGGATTGCCTGCCGGGGATAAGGTCGTGGAGTTCTCCGTGTTGAAGGACAATGCCGGCATTGGCTTCTTTCCGACCAGTGGCGCAGTTCTCCAGAAGAACACGGAGGATGTCACCGGCCATGTGACCCAAGTGTGTCTGTATCCGTTTAGTGTGGTCTACCGTGCGGCGCCGAGGTCCGAAACCCAGCGTATGAGGATCAAAGAGTTCCTCGATGCCCTGGGCAGATGGCTGGAGCGCCAGCCGGTCACGCTGGGCGGCAAGACCTACCAGCTCAGCACCTACCCCGCCCTTATAAGCGGAAACCGTATCATTAAGACCATCAGCCGCACCAGCCCCGCCTACCTCCACTCTCCCTATCAGGATGGTGTGGAGGACTGGCTTATCACGCTGCGGCTTGATTACACAAACGAGTTCGACATTTGATAGGAGGAAACTATGCCGAAAATTGAACGCAAGTACCTCGCTCACTACCTCGATGCAAAGTTCGGCGTCAAGGGTGAAAGCGAGCAGACCTACACCCCTGCCTATGACCGTCTGGGCAAGGATTTGGAGGAGTATAACGAAGAGCTGAACCCTGATGTAGAGGTCAGCAAAAACATCTGGTGCGAGCAGAATGTGCAGCACAACGGCTACGAGGTGCAGTCCGAAGTAGATCCCTACTACGCATATTCCGGCGATGCACTGTTTGAATACCTCGCAAAAATTGCCAATGAGCGTCTTACCGGCGATGCCTGCAAGACCACGAAGGTGGATGTGCTGCTGAACAATGACGGTACTGTGGCATGGGCGTACCGCGAGGATGTCATCGTCGTACCGAAGTCCATCGGCGGCGACACCTCTGGTGTCCAGATTCCCTTTACCGTCTACAACGCCGGTAATCGGGTCAAGGGCACTTGGTCCACCGAGGATAAGACCTTTACTCCGGACGCTGCTGGCTGAGCACCAGCGCAGTTATAAGTGCCCCCTGATGCCTTTTCAGGGGGCACTTCCATTTTGATTTGAGAACAGGAGGCCTATATCATGGCAGAGGAAATCAGAAAGCAGAATCTCGGCATTGTTGTTGATGATGGCAGCGTTACTGTGCCGATTTGCAATAAGCAGGGTGAGAAGATTGGAGAATTCGCATTCCGCCCCACCGACATCGGCATCGTTGACCGCTTCAACGACCTGGCAGCGGAGTTCGATAAGATTGTCGAGCCGCTGGAAAGCGTGAACATCAAGCCGGACGGCACTACCGATGAGCGAAACGATGCCGAATTTGCTGCGCTCAGAGAGGCGGAAACTCGGCTGTATGCTGCCTGCGACAAGCTGTTTGGCGGCAATATGTCCGAGGCGTTCTTCGGTAAGATGCACCCGTTTTCCCCCATCAATGGGCGGTTCTACTGTGAAAACGCTCTGGCAGCGGTCGGTGCTTATATCTCTCAGCAGTTCGGCCACGAGGTGAAGAAGATCAACAGCCGAGTTGAGCGGTACACCCACGGCTACCGTACCGGCAAGCATAAGCGCGGCCGGCAGTAACTGCCATGATCGAGCTACCGCAGAGCCTTGAAGTCAATGGGACAGAATACCAAATCCGATCTGATTTTCGGGATGTCCTGAATATCGTGATTGCATTTGGTGACCCGGACCTCGAGGACAACGAAAAAATTTACATCTGCCTTTTCGTCTTGTATGTGGACTTTGACCGTATGCCGGAAAGAGACTACGAAGCTGCTTTCAACGCTGCTACGACCTTCATCGACTGCGGGCTGAATGAGGAAGGTTCAAACGGTCGGCCGCCTGCCCGTGTCATGGACTGGGAGCAGGATGCCGGTATCATGTTCCCTGCCATCAACCATGTGGCCGGATTTGAGGTCCGCTCCGCGGAGTATATTCACTGGTGGACCTTTATGGGCTACTACATGGAAATCTCTGAGGGCATCTTTTCTCATATCCTCGGCCTGCGTGTGAAGAAGGCCAAGGGCAAGCCGCTGGAAAAGTGGGAGCGTGAGTATTGGCGAGAGAACAAGGCCCTGTGCGTACTCAACGCCAAACTGTCCGAAGAAGAAAAGGCGGAACGAGACAGGATCAACGCCCTGCTTGGGTAAGAAAGAAGGTGGATAAATGGCAGGACAGGCAGACGGCTCTATCATCATCGATACTGAGCTGAAATCTGACGGGCTCAAGGCTGACAGCGAAGAACTCCTGTCAGCCATCAAATCTTTATCCGCAGAGGTCAAAGCCCTTGGGCAGACGCTGAAAGGGCTGTTTGCAAAACCGCTGAAGCCCGAAATTGACACGCAGGATGCCAATGCGGAGGTCGCCGCATTGGAGGATAAGGTCAAGGAACTGCAAGCCGCCATCCGTAAGATGCAGGCAAGCTCTGTGGGTGGCGAGGCTGCCCCTGCGGTAAGTCTGGGCAATACGCCGGTAAAGAGCAGCGGCATCGAGAAGGAAGTCAATGCTGTGCGGAACAGCGTCGAAAAGCTCGAACCTACTTTCCGCAAGGCAATGTCCGGCAGCGAGAGCGCAGCGGAATCCTTTGGAGAAAAAGTGTCTGCCATCGAAGATAAGATTGCAGAGCTGCGGGTACGCCTGGAAGCTGTCGGCAATGCAAAGTTTCCCACAGACCAGTATCAGTCACTGGTGGAATCTATGGACAAGGCGGCGGCGAAAGCTGACGCCCTGCGTGAGAAACAAAAGACGCTGGATGCACGGGGCGTATCGCATAATTCCCGGCAGTGGCAGAATTTGCAGGTCGATATTGATCGTGCAACGGAGCGTGTAGACCAGTACGCCGAAAAAATACGCGAGCTGGAGAGCAGCGGTGGGGCGTATGTGGCAGGCGTAGATACCAGCCAATACGCCCAGATGGAACAGACCATCGGTGCAGCGGAAGCCCGGCTCGGTGAAATGCAGGATAGTCTGAGACGGTCGGATAACTGGGCGAGTAAGCTCGGTAGGTCGCTCAAAAAAGCCGGGACATGGACAGTCAGCAAACTGGCGTCAGGTGTGAGGTCGGCTGCTTCCGGACTGGCGAAAATGTTCGTCAATACGAAACAGATCAACAGCCAGTTCAAACGGATGTCTGCCAATGCAAAGAAGTTTACCATCAGTCTATTGGGCGCAAAAGGCATCTGGGCGCTTCTACGAAAAGCGGTCAGCGCCTATATGTCAGAAAATGAGGAACTGTCTAATACGCTCAATCGGTGCTGGATCAGCATCGGCAATGTCCTCGGACCTATCATCACGAAGGTCATAAACCTGGTAGCGCAGGCAGTTTCCTATCTCACGGCATTCCTGAAGCTATTCCAGACCATAGGTCCTGGTGTATCGAAAGCCATAGGAAAAGCCAGCAGCGCCGCATCCTCGGCGGCAGATAAGCTGAAACGCCATGTGGCTGGCTTCGATGAGCTGAATGTCCGCTCTGAGGATAAGAACGGCAATAGCAGTACGGATCCGCTGCTGGATGCTGAATTGCCGGATTGGCCAAAGCTCATGGTGGATCAGCTCAAGAACGGAGACTGGGCAGCAGCAGCGACTACGCTGACCGACCAGCTTAACGGCATGGTCGCAAGCGCGGATTGGGCAGGTATCGGTACTCGGATCGGGGCTGCGCTCAACGGTGCTTTGACATTCCTGGCAACCGCCATTCTCAATTTCGACTGGTATTCCCTGGGCGTGAACCTCGGTACTGGTATCAACAACATTATCCGGAATGTGGACTGGGCGAACCTCGGTGTTGTGCTGGGGGCGAAATTCATCGTCCTTATAAACGGGCTTGCCGGTCTGTTCGCCACCCTCGATTGGGCTGGCATAGGTAAGGCGCTTGCAGACTCCTTTATGGGCCTATGGACCTCCATAGACTGGGCACGGGCGGCGCAAGCCCTGTCCGATGGTGTCATAGGCATTTTGACCACGCTGACCACGACGATTGAGAACATCGACTGGCAGCAGATTGGACGGGATGTTGCGACCTTCATCGGTAACATCGACTGGGGCGGCGTAGTGAGCGCTCTGTTTGAGGGCATCGGTGCCGCTCTGGGCGGCCTGGCAGCGTTCCTCTGGGGGCTGATCGAAGATGCTTGGAACAGCGTGGTCGATTGGTGGTATGACAACGCCTATGAGGACGGAGAATTTACCATTGGCGGCCTGCTTGAGGGCATTTGGAACGGAATCAAGAACATCGGCACATGGATCTATGATCACATTTTCAAGCCATTCATCGATGGCTTCAAAAAGGTGTTCGGTATCCACTCACCTTCCACCGTCATGGCGGAACAGGGCGGGTATATCGTCCAGGGCCTTCTCAACGGCATTTCCGAAGCGTGGCACAGTATCACGGAGTTCTTCAGCGGCGCCGTGGATAAACTCAAAGGATTCCTCAGTGGCGCATGGGGCAAAATCAAAGATACTGCTACAACTGCGTGGACGGGCATCAAGGACGGCATTTCCAATGCCTGGGATAAAATCAAAACCACGACATCGAATGCCGGCTCTGCAATCGCAAGCAAAGCATCGTCTGCTTGGAGCAGCGTGAAAAATTTCGTATCGGATAACCTGACAAATGCGAAAAACACCGCCGCCAATGCGTGGTCATCCATGAAATCCACCGTCAGCAGCACCCTGTCGAACATCAGCAGTAACACTGCATCGAAGTTTTCCAGCGTGTACTCCACTATCAACAGCAAGGTTTCATCTATCAAGTCTACTGTGAGCAGAGGTTTTGATACGGTGAAAAACAGTATGACCAGCAAGATGCAGTCTGCCATGTCCATCATCAAAAATCAGGGATGGTCTGGCGTTGGTAGTGCTATCTGCGACGGCATCGGTAAGGGCATCAACGCCGGGTGGAATTGGCTGAAGACCACGGTCGGCAATCTCGCAAGCAACCTGCTCAATAAGGCAAAATCCGTCCTCGGTATCCATTCGCCGTCCCGTGTATTCCGGGACGAGGTCGGTTTGAATATCGGCTACGGTATCGGCGAGGGCGTAGACGCATCTCAGTCGTCTATCCTCAAATCCGTGTCCAGCGTGGCTGATGCCATTGCAGAGGAGTTCAATGCTGGAGACTACCAAATCGGCGGCGTAGTTCCTACTGCCGAAATCGACGGTTCTCTTGCCTCGTTCTCGGATAAGATCGCCGACAGCTTCACCACGCTGCTGGATAGACTTCAGCGCATTGCAGACAGCGTGACCTTCCGCATCCCGACTGTGGCCGCTGGCGTCGTCCCGTATGGCGTACAGGTCACCAATGCCCGGCAGGACAACGACCCGCAGAGGGTGTCACCTGATGCCCTGCAGGCGTTCAGTTCGGATGTGGACGAACGACTGGCAGATATGAGCTACACCCTGCGGCTTCTGCTGGCGGCAATCAAGGCGCTCAACCTCAACATCGACATCGATGCTCTGGCTGACGCAATATCTCAGCAGCAGCGTAACCGCTTGCGGAACTTTGGAGGTGCGTAATGGTCGGGGTATTCAAAATCAACGGGCGAGACTACTCGAAGTACATTAAGCAGAAGACAGGCCTCGGCTGGGGGCGAGACAATACCAACGACAGCGATGCCGGGCGTGATCTTGCAGAAACGATGCACACGATGGTTACATCCCACCAACGCACCCTGTCCCTCAAAATGGGCCCTATGCCCTTCGAGGTAGCTATGCAGCTGGAAGCGGATCTTGAAGCCGGTGACGATGGCGTAGAGGTCGAGTACCCTGACCTGAAAGACGGTATCTGCAAGCGGCTGTTTTACAACACATCCATCGATGCGGCAATGGAACAGTTCACTGAGGACGGCATCCAGGTTGATGATATTGCCTTTACTCTGATTTCGGTGAAGGAGGCGACGCTCTGATGCAGACTGCTCCTGCGAACTGGTCGACGATTTTCGCCGCTCCGCACAAGACTGAGTATAAGCTCATCATCGGCGACAAGGAATACCTTGGTGATCGTATCAGGGGCATACCCTCTGTCGCGAAACCGCTGCTGGAGAAGCCAGCAATCGGACGGGTCTGCTCGGCCACCATGAGCGTCACTGTGCAGCCGTACAGTGACGCTCCCATCCCTAAAGCCGCTCGTGTCAAGGCGTATTGCAGACTGGTTACAACTGACGGAAACAGCTCTACGGACTGGGTGCCGCAGGGCTGTTTCTATGTCACTTCCCGTATTGCCAGAACAACCCTCAATCTGTCCCTGCGTGACGACATGATAAAGGCTGGGCAGACCTATTTTGACAAGGCTCACTGGTCTGAGTGGCCGCAGCAGCAGTCCGAAGTCGCTGCCGATATAGCCAGTATCATGGGCGTAGAGATCGACAGCCGCACAGTGCTGGCGACCGGCGCAGCATATCAGGTGCCGTACCTCGGCTCTGATGTGCTGATGTCGGAGGTGCTGGCTCTGATCGGCGCATCCAACGGCGGCAACTGGATCATGACAGACGCCGGGAAACTCCGGCTTGTTCCGCTGGCCTCGCCGAAAGCAGTAAGTGCGGCTGACGCTGACATCGGCAGTAACTGCAAGAGGTACACCGAGGACGGCGTAGCGGTCAAAATCAGCAGGGTCACGCTCGCAGACGGAACGACCGGCAACACCTACACAGCGGGAGACGATACCGGCTATGAACTGACCTTTGACCATGACAATGCAAGCCAGCTTCTCGCAAATAATGTCCTTGCTGTGGTAAATGGTGCTGAGTACAATCCTTACAATTTGCAAGGGGCGTACCTGAACCCGCTTGTGGAGCTGGGGGATACCGTGTCGGTCACTCTTGCAGACGGCAGCAAGACGGCTCTGCTGGTGGGCAGCATAAAACTCTCCTGCAATGTCGGCTATGTGGCATCGCTGCAACTGGACGCAGAGCAGGACGCCGAAGAAGAATTCCCGTATCAGTCCGCAGCAGAGCTGAGGGAGAAGCGCACCGTGCGCACCAATCAGGCGTATTACGGTGCGACCATCAGTAAGGCGGACGGCATTATCATCCGCCGTATCAAGAACGACACGGAAGAAGCCAAGGTCACCTTCAACGCTGATGAAATGGCTTTTTACCAGGGCGATACGCAAGTCCTATTTTTCGATCCGGTTGCACGGATATGGAAGATGTCTGCGGCAGTGCAGATCGATGTTGAAGACGAGGACGGTAATATCACTTCGCTGAAAGCCCTTGCGTCCGGCCTCACCTCCGATGTGACTGACCTGCAGACCGGCTATTCCAATTTGCAGCAAACAGCGGAGGGGCTGACCACCACCATTCAGGACATCAACGGTAAGTACATTGAGATCAAGCAGACGGTGGACGGCGTGACTGTAACCAACGAGCAGGGGGAGACCCTTATCAACGGTGGCAGCATCTATACCGACAACCTCTATCTCTCTCGGCTGTTCTCGAAGGACAGCTTTGACAGCTACATTCAGATGCTGGACAACGGGCTTAATTTCGTCCTCGGTCAGAGCGAGACAATCGGTATCGGCTACTATTCTGCGGATAAGCCGCAGCCGTATATGATTTTCGGCGCTGGCAGCAAGCCCGGGAGCAAAGCGCCGGGCATGGTCAAGAAGTATGCGGACGGTATCTGGATCGGCGACAGCGCCGACCGTGATAAGTCGGAGATCACCTCCGGCACTGGCATCTTCGTCAATACGGCTACTCAGACGATTTATAAGTACACAAATGGCATCGGGGTAGCATTGGCAGATACCTCCAATGTAACGGCGGTGTTCGGATAAGGAGGTGACCCCGGTGACGAAATGGGACTGGACAACCTCGGCGGCAAGGCAGAAAGCATACGCCGCATTGACCAGTCAGGGCAAGACTGCGGATTTTACCGCGGCCGTCTGGAACGAGCTGCTGGACACCATATCCGCCCAGCGTATCGACTGGGACAGTCCGGCATGGGATGATCGCATCCTCAATCTGGCGTCTGTGAAACTGACAGATACCAGTAAGGCAATGACCGCCGCCCGTTTCAACTCTGCCGCCCAAAATATCCTGTTCGTGAAGGAATGGCCGTGGGTCACTGACCTGGGACGGTCGCAGGTGAGAAAAGGAGATCAGTGCAAGGGACAGTATTTCCTCTGGTTGGTGGAGAAACTGAACCGCTGGATAGAGGAGCTGACGCCGCTTTCTATCGAGGCAGACGCAGAATTCCAAAGTGACCTGACCCTTGCCTTGTCCCTCCTGCAAACTCTGCGAGTGCAATACAGTGGGCTTATTGCACAGTACACGGGAACGCTTACGCCCTCCATGCTGCAATCGCTTCCCATCCGCACCAATACTTTGTTTCAGTTTACTTCAAGTCTGGCATTCAGTTCTCTGCGCTCTTTCCCGTTGCATATCCTTCTTGCACCTCAGACCGATTTCTCAGCGACCTTCGAGTTCCTGACGAGCCTGCCTGTGAGGGCACCGTGGTTTATGCGCTCCCACTTGACAGCGGACTTCTCCATGCTTATCACCAAGCGCATCATAGCGATCTTGCGGGTGCTTTCCAGCCTGCAAGCTGACGCCGGATTGATGCGCGTTTTCTCCGTGAAGGGAACGCTGGCGGTGGTGGCCGAAATAGACGCTCTGGTGAGGGTTATAACCGTCCTGCGTTGCTTTGGCACGGTGACGGCGGTAACAACATGGTCTGCGGAACTTGCGGCGCTACAGGCCGTTGGAGTGGCTGCAAACGCACACTTCAATCACACCTCGTCAGTTGCGGTGACAGGGCTTGCCGCTCAACACGCAGCGGGCAGTATCAACGGCACAGTATCTGCAGAAATGTGGGTGCGAGAGATGTATGCCGAGAAGATACGAGGGCAGCTTCTATCGGAAACTGCCCTTGCGCTCTCGATTGGCGTACACGGCCCTGCTCCTGTTGCCGGAAACCTGCAAATCGCATCAGGCTTCACGGCGAAGCTGTTCGCTGCGCAGGCGCAGGCTATGGCAGCAATGCTGTCTGTCATAGCCGTAATGCAAGGTGCGGCGGCTACACCGGCGTCGCTCCGTGCTGCTGGTAGTCTCTCGTGCCTCGCTGAGATCGCCGCAGCAATGCACACCCCGCATTCTGTACCGCTCTCTGCGTCGCTCATGGCGGCTTTAGGCAGCACTGCATTTGTGGCTCTGCCCAAAACCATGCCGGTGCAGTTCGGCTTGATGGTGCTGTTTTCATC
>ERZ1034755.247-NODE-247-length-18673-cov-4.198947_pt1 | contig 18673 bp, 19 predicted proteins | sample MGYA00520596_ERZ1034755 | MGnify/ENA primary metagenome ERZ1034755 (study PRJEB33766, sample SAMN09781701) | gut metagenome | biome: gut microbiome | host: Homo sapiens | place: Madagascar | study: EMG produced TPA metagenomics assembly of the PRJNA485056 data set... | reverse complement strand
GTTGAAGGCAAGAGGGTGACACATCGCTGCCGAGCAAATAAAAAGCCGCCGTTTCCGAACTGAATTGATATCAAAAACGGCTTTCGGTCAAACCCCTCAGTCACTTCGTGACAGCTCCCCTGCAGGGGAGCCTATGGGAACCGAGCAATACTTTTTATTTTTAAAGCCGCTTTCAAATTCTTTGCTTTATTTCATAGTCAATATTTTCACAGACTTCGTCAAAAGATGTATTAATCTCGTAATTAGAAAAGCGAAGTACCTTTATCCCCTGTTTTTCAAGAATCTCGGTGCGCCTATCATCATATTTTCTGCCGTCATCTTCATAGTGCTGAGAACCGTCTATCTCAATTGCTATTTTCGCGCGGTTGCAATAGAAGTCCAGAATATAATTGCCGACAACTTTTTGTCGCTGAAATTTCAGCGGATGCTCTCTCAAAAAATCATACCACAAATGATTTTCCTGCGGGGTGGAGCACTTTCGTAATTCTTTCGCCCGCGAAATCAAATTGCCGTTATATTTTATCATTTTAACTTTCTCCGTTTCATAGGCTCCCCTGCAGGGGAGCTGGATTGGCAAAGCCAAGACTGAGGGGTTTAACCCGCTCGGTAAAAAATAGAATCAATAAAATTTTTTAAGCCCTGTTTTACAGCTTCTCCGCAAGCTCGGCGATATCGGTTATCTCGGAGCTGAGTTCAATAAGATATCCGCGCGTGTCTTCATCGCGCAGGAGATATTCTCCAGCACGGCGCACGGCTCTGTAAAACCTTCGGTCGATTTTCTCCGGGCAGCGGAGCAGCGGACACATACCCGCGCGCGGGTCGGGCACAGGCACTATAACAATTTCATTTTCGCGCTCGACCGCGAGCGGAAACAGCGGGAATATCCTGCACGCAAGCGGTCTTTTGCGCCTGTCGCAGCCGCCGCGGCAGACGACAACAGGCTCGCCGAAGTTGCCCTCGGAATCATTTATTTCAAAATCTTTGCAGTTTTCGAGCAGCTCTTTTTCGCCCGGGAACAGACCCATGCCGTCATTGTCCCCGCCGGAGCAGCAGCGCGCAGAGCAGAGCTTTCCGCAATTAAAAGGCTTGAGCGGGGTTATATTTTCAAGCTCATCGAGCGCCTTTTGCAGCCCGCTTTTGAAATTGTTTTTCATATATCTACCCCTCCGAGCACTTCGCCGACCTTGCCGCAGATCAATAGATCGGATCGCGAATCCGCCGAAGTCGGGCTCATATTGATAACTACAAGATGTTTGCCGTTGAAGTAGTTCACAAGCCCCGCCGCAGGGTAAACAACCATGCTCGTCCCCGCGATTATCAGCGTGTCGGCTGAGGCTATCGCGCTGACCGCGCCGCGCACCGTCTCGTCGTCAAGAGCCTCTTCATAGAGCACAACGTCGGGCTTTATTATCCCGCCGCAGGAGCAGTGCGGCACGCCCTCGCTTTTTATCATATAATTAACGTCGAAGCTCCTGCCGCACCGCGTGCAGTAGTTTCTGAGCACGCTGCCGTGCAGTTCAAACACATTTTTGCTCCCCGCCGCCTGATGCAGACCGTCTATGTTCTGGGTCACGACCGCCGAGAGTATGCCCCTCTTTTCAAGCTCGGCGAGCTTTTTGTGCGCGGCGTTCGGCTTTGCCGAGACGGCATATGAAAGTATTTTATCGCGATAGAATCTGTAGAAATCCTCCGTCTTGCGCTCAAAGAAAGTGTGGCTGAGCATCTGCTCGGGCGGGTAGTCATATTTCTGATTATACAGCCCGTCAACGCTCCTGAAATCAGGTATACCGCTCTCCGTTGAGACGCCCGCTCCGCCGAAAAATACGAGCGAGCGGGACTGCGATATTATCTGCGAAAGTTCGTTTTTCATCTGTATCACTCCGTTTCTGTCGAAGATAATTATACCATTTTTCGCACGAAATCAAAATATTTTTTACAGATGCGGCTCGAAAAATCCGCAATGTTTTTATAGAGATTCAACAAACTTCCGCTTTCGCGTGACTTTTTTACGATTTTCTATTTACAAACGCTTTTTATGCTGTTATCATAGGGACAACAAGACAGTGAGGTCATCATTATGAAGCTTTCAGCAAAACTGACAGCTAAATATTTTCCCTATTACTTTAGCTTTACCTACTTTTACGGTAAGGCTTATTTGCGTTTGACCGCAGACAGGGAAATGACAGCACCGAGCCGCGCTTAAGGCGCATAAAACTTGGTAATCTCCCCCGCAGTTGAACGCTGCGGGGGGTTTTTATTTTACAATTTTTCACCGGAGGGAAAAACAATGGTAGTTATTCTTAGAGAAAATTACAACGAAGAGCAGCGCGACAATCTTGTGAACTGGCTTGAAAGCCTCGGCATCACGGTTCACAGCAGCCTCGGCGAGCACAACACCGTGCTCGGACTCGTCGGCGACACATCGGGAATCGACATCGACCTTATCAAGGCTCTCGATATCGTCGAGGATGTCAAGAGAATCCAGGAGCCGTACAAGAACGCGAACAGAAAGTTCCATCCCGAAGATACGGTAGTCGTCATTGACGAAGAAAAAGATATCAAAATCGGCGGCGGCAACTTCCAGATCATCGCGGGTCCCTGCTCCGTTGAATCAGAAGAGCAGGTATGCGGTATCGCGCAGGCGGTTCAGAAGTCCGGCGCAACTCTGCTTCGCGGCGGCGCGTTCAAGCCCCGCACCTCGCCCTACGCTTTCCAGGGACTGCGCGCAGAGGGTCTCAAGCTCCTGCTCGAGGCAAAGAAGCTGACCGGCATGCCGATAGTCACTGAAATCATGGATCTGTCTCAGCTGCCGCTGTTCGACGATGTCGATGTCATTCAGGTCGGCGCGCGCAACATGCAGAACTTCGAGCTCTTAAAGCAGCTCGGTCATATCAACAAGCCCATACTTCTCAAGCGCGGACTTGCGAGCACTCTGCAGGAGCTGCTGATGAGCGCCGAATACATCATGGCGGGCGGCAACATGAACGTTATCCTCTGCGAGCGCGGAATCAGAACTTTCGAGACTTACACCAGAAACACCCTCGATGTTTCCGCCGTTCCCGCTATCAAAACCCTCTCGCATCTGCCGATAATCGTCGACCCCAGCCATGCGACCGGCATCTCGAAGCTTGTAAAGCCCATGGCCTTTGCAGCCACCGCCGCCGGAGCGGACGGACTTATTATTGAAGTCCACAATGACCCCGAGCACGCACTCTGCGACGGTCCGCAGTCGCTGACACCCGAGGCGTTCGACGATGTGGTCAAGGGCGTCAACAGCATCCGCCCGTTCGCATATAAAATGTAAGGTTGCCAACAGTCTGTCGAAAGGATATAATAATTATGAAAACAGCAGTTATAGGCCTCGGACTCATAGGCGGTTCAATGGCAAAAGCGTTCAAAGACAACACGGACAGCGAGGTTTACGGTCTTGATATAAACGAGAGCGTCATGCTCAAGGCGAAGCTCGTCGGCGCGATAGACGGCGAACTGACGGACGATATCCTCGCGCAGTGCGACAGAGTTATAATCGCGCTCTATCCCGAATCAACGGTCGAATTTCTTCAGAGCAAGGCGGACATAATCAAAAAAGGTGCAGTCGTTATAGACTGCTCCGGTGTAAAGCGATATGTCTTTACACCCGCTCACGAGCTTGCAAAAGCCCACGGCTTTGAATTCATCGGCGGACACCCGATGGCGGGCGTCGAGAGATGGGGGTTTGACAGCTCGTTCGGCATGCTGTTCAACAACGCTTCGATGATCCTGACCCCCGACGGCGGCACGGACATCGCACTGCTGCACGAGATAAAGCAGATGTTCCTCTCGATAGGCTTCGGCAGCATCACCGTTGTTTCTCCCGAACAGCACGACAGAATTATCGCCTACACTTCTCAGCTCGCGCACGTCGTTGCAAGCGCATATATCAAGAGCCCGACCGCACTCGAGCACACTGGCATGAGCGCGGGCAGCTATAAAGACATGACGCGCGTCGCGTCGCTCAACTCAAATATGTGGAGCGAGCTGTTCCTCGAAAACGGCGACAATCTTTTGAACGAAATAGATAACATTATAAATAATCTGACCGAATACCGCGACGCGATAGCGTCAAACGACAGGGCGAAGCTCGAAGCCCTGCTCGAGGACGGCACGAAGAGAAAAGCCATCTGCGGATAAAAAACAGGAGTGAAGACCATGCAGACCGTAAAAGTCAGGGCATCGACCGAATACGATGTGCTCATTGAGCGCGGGATATTAAAAAAAGCCGGAGAGCTTATAAAAGAATACACGGGCGCCGGCAGAGCTTTGCTGATAACCGACCGCACGGTGGACGGGCTATATTCCCGCGCCGCGCTCGAGTCGCTGAAAAGCGCGGGGATAAACTGCGAAAAGTTCGTCTTTGAGGACGGCGAGGAGCACAAGAGCCTCAAAACAGTCGGTGACATCCTCTCGTTCGCGGCGCAGCTCAGCCTCAACCGAAGCGATATATTCATAGCCCTCGGCGGCGGAATAGTCGGCGATGTAACCGGCTTTGCGGCAAGCGCGTATCTGCGCGGAGTCAGATTCGTCCAGATACCGACGACGCTTTTGGCGGCGGTCGATTCCTCGGTCGGCGGCAAGACGGGAGTCAATCTCCCCGAGGGCAAGAACCTCGCCGGGGCATTTCATCAGCCGTCGCTCGTTTTGTGCGACCCCGATTGCTTCGACACGCTGAGCGATTCGCTCTTTGCCGACGGCGCGGCGGAGAGCATAAAATACGGCATAATCTCCGATGAAAGTCTTTTTGAAATTTTCGAGTCAGGCGACGTAAAAGGCAATATAGAGAACATCGTGCGCCGCTGCGTCGAGATAAAAAGCGACATAGTCTCGCGCGATGAATTTGACACGGGCGAGCGTCAGAAGCTCAATCTCGGGCATACGCTCGGCCACGCAATAGAGCGGTGCAGCGATTTTGCTGTTTCACACGGTCACGCGGTGGCGATAGGCACAGTTCGCGCCTGCATCGCGGCGCAAAAGCTCGGCGTGTGCAAAGATAATATATCGGAGCGCGTGAAAAAAGTTATGGCACGAAACGGGCTCCCCGTCTCGACCGATATTCCCGTTCATGAGCTCGCGGGAGTCATGCACCGCGACAAAAAATGCAGCTCGACGGGAATAAATCTCATTCTGCCGACTAAAATCGGCGAGTGCATCCTATATAAGACAAGCCCGGACGAGCTCGAAAGCATATATTCTCTTTGACGGAGGGCGCAATGGATATCATAATAACACCGGGCAAGCTTCGGGGCACTCTCGAAGCTCCGCCGTCGAAGTCGCACGCGCACAGGCTGATGACAGCCGTGGCGCTCGCAGGCAAAAAAAATTCCGAATCGCTCTGCACCTCCGAGGACACGCGCGCAACCTTTCGCTGTCTCAATGAGCTGCATGACGGCGGCATTCTCGACTGCGGCGAAAGCGGAACGACTCTGCGTTTCCTGCTTCCCGTCGCCTCGGCGCTCGGAATAAACGCGGAATTCATCGGCCACGGCAGACTGCCGGAGCGCCCGATGTCAGCACTCAACAATGCGCTCAGAGAAAACGGCGCAGTGATTTCTGCTGATAATCTGCCGATAAAAGTCTCGGGGCAGCTTCATCCGGGCGTGTTCAGAGTTCCCGGAAACATCAGCTCGCAGTTCATATCGGGTCTGCTTTTCGCCCTTCCGCTTCTTGACGGCGACAGCGAAATAGTAATAGAGGGCAACCGCGAATCGGTCGGGTATATCGACATGACGCTCGATACGCTCAGAAGCTTTTCTATCAATATAGAAGAGACCCCGAGCGGATACAAAATAAAGGGTCCGCAGAAATATATCAAGCCCGACTCCCCGCGCGTTCAGGGCGACTGGTCGAACGCCGCGTTCTTCCTTTGCGCAGGCGCGCTCGGCGGAGAGACGGATATCACGGGGCTGTCACCCGACAGCCGACAGAGCGACCGCGCGGTTGTGAGTATACTGAAAGACTTCGGCGCGGATGTAAAATGCGGCGATATGATTTCAGTCCGAGGAAACGGACTTCGCGGCATTAAAATAGATATTTCGCAGTGTCCCGATCTCTTCCCGACCCTCGCGGCAACCGCATGTGCGGCTTTGGGAGATACGATATTTACAAACGCCGCGCGACTAAGAATAAAAGAGAGCGACCGCATCGAGGCGGTCGAAAAGATGATAAATTCACTCGGCGGTTTCGCCGAAAGCACGGAGGATTCCCTGACCGTCCGCGGCACGGGCACACTCCCCGGCGGCGAGGTTGATTCGTTCAACGATCACCGAATCGTCATGGCGGCGGCAGTCGCGGCATGCATATGCGAAAACCCCATTGTTATACATGACGCGCAGGCGGTGAACAAATCATATCCGAACTTCTTTGAAGACTACAGAAAACTGGGAGGCAAAGCGGATGTCATCTGAAAACGGACAGAACATAAAGCTCACGGTGTTCGGCGAATCGCACGCGAGCGCAGTCGGAGTTGTTATTGAGGGACTGCCCGCGGGCGAAGCGATAGACGAGGAGCAGATAATGCAGTTCATGCGCCGCAGAATGGGCGGCAAGGCATGGAGCACTCCGCGAAAAGAGGAGGACAGGCCTGAATTTCTGTGCGGTCTGCTCGGCGGCAGAACCACGGGCGCGGCGCTCTGCGCGATAATACGCAACAGCAACATCCGTCCTGCGGACTACGAAAACATAAAAAATATCCCGCGTCCGTCCCATGCGGACTACCCCGCGTTCGTCAAATACGGCGGCGCGAACGACCGAAGCGGCGGCGGGCAGTTTTCCGGCAGGCTGACGGCTCCACTGTGCGTCGCAGGCGCGATAAGCGAACAGATACTCGCGCGAAAGGGCATAAAAGTTGCCGCGCATCTCTCGCGTGCGGCGGGCATCGACGACACGCCGTTTGACCCCTGCAATCCGGACAACGGGATTTTTGACAAGCTCAAAACAAAGCTCTTCCCCACCATTGACGACAAGGCGGGCGAAGAGATGACGAAGAAAATAATCGAGGCAAAAGAGTCGCTCGACTCCGTTGGAGGAATAGTCGAATGTGCGGTCACGGGGCTCGGCGCAGGGCTCGGCGACCCGATATTCGGCTCGGTCGAGAGCAGGATATCTTCAATGATATTCGGCATCGGCGGCGTGCGCGGAATCGAGTTCGGCGCAGGATTCTCTGCGGCGGATATGACCGGAAGTGTCCACAATGACCCCTACTGCCTCATTGACGACAAGATAAAAACGGTCACGAACAACCACGGCGGCATCATCGGCGGACTCACGAGCGGAATGCCGATAATATTCAGAGCGGCGTTCAAGCCGACCCCGTCGATAGGTCTGCCGCAGAGGAGCGTCGATCTCGATTCGCTCGAAGAGACCCGCCTCGAAGTCAGAGGCAGGCACGACCCGTGCATCGCGGTGCGCGCAGTCCCCTGCGTCGAAGCGGCGGCGGCAGTGACCGTCCTTGATATGGTGCTCGGCAAGTAAATTCATACGGAGATGGTAAAAATGGAGCTTTCAGACTACAGAAAAGAACTTGACTCAATTGACGCGCAGATGCTTGAGCTTTTCAAGCAGAGGATGAACACCGTGCGCGGCGTTGCGGAATATAAAAAAGAAAACAAGCTGCCCGTCCTCCAGCAGGGCAGAGAGCGCGAGATTCTTGCCGCTGCGGCGGCGGGAGCAGGCGAAGAGCTCGAAGACTACGCCCGCACATTTTTCGCGACCCTCATGGATGTCAGCCGCTCTTATCAGGAGAGACTGACAGCAAAAGGCGGCGTTATCTCGGGAACTATAACCGATGCGCTCAAAAACACCCCGCCGATATTCCCGAAGCACGGCACCGTCGCCTGCCAAGGCGTTGAGGGCGCATATTCCCAGCTCGCCTGCGACAAACTCTTTACTGCTCCGTCCATCTCATATTTCAAGAATTTCGAGGGCGTGTTCGCCGCCGTTGAACAGGGGCTGTGCGAATACGGTATTCTCCCGATTGAAAACAGCACCTACGGCACGGTAAACGAGGTCTATGACCTGATGAAAAATTACCGTTTCCATATTGTAAGAAGCATCAAACTCAAAGTTGACCACTCCCTGCTCGTCCTGCCCGGCACCGAGCTCAAAGATGTCAAGGAGATATTCTCCCACGAGCAGGCAATCGGCCAGTGCTCTGAGTTTCTCAAGGCGCACTCCGGCATAAAAGTCACCGTGTGCGACAACACCGCCGCCGCGGCAAAGATGCTCCACGAGAGCGGCAGGCACGACGCCGCGTCTATTTCGTCGGCGGGCTGCGCGAATCTCTACGGTCTGAAAAAGCTCGACACCCGCGTTCAGAACACGGACGGCAACTTCACCCGTTTTATCTGCATCTCAAAGAAAGCCATGATCTTCCCCGGCGCAGACAGAATAAGCCTTATGCTCTCCCTGCCGCACAGACCCGGCTCGCTCTATTCGCTCATCTCGAAGTTCTCCGTCCTCGGGCTCAACCTCACAAAGCTTGAGAGCCGTCCGATAGCCGGCAGTGACTTTGAATTCATGTTCTATTTCGATATCGAAGCGTCAGTATACTCCCCCGCAGTCCTTGCCCTGCTTGACGAACTTTCGGACAGCCCGGAGCTGTTCGTGTTCCTCGGCAGCTACTCGGAGGTCTGACATGAAGTGCGCACTCATCGGCGAAAGACTCGGTCACAGCTACTCGAAGCTCATTCACGAGGCGTTCGGACTGTATTCATATGAACTGGTCAGCCTGCCGAAGGACAAGGTCGGCGAGTTCATGGAGAATGAAGAATTTGACGCATTCAATGTGACTATTCCATATAAGCGCACGGTCATGCCCTACTGCTCGTACATCAGCCCGGAGGCTCAGAAAATAGGCAGCGTCAACACCGTTGTCAGAACATCGGACGGGCTTCACGGATTCAACACCGACTATTTCGGCTTCAAATCCATGGCGGAGCGCGCGGGAATAGATTTTGCGGGCAAAAAGGTCGTCATTCTCGGCAGCGGCGGCACCTCACTGACCGCGAGAGCCGTGGCATCGGACGGCGGCGCAGAGAGAATAACCGTAGTCTCCCGCTCCGGCGAATACAACTACGATAATCTCGAAAAGCTCGCCGACTGCGAAGTATTGATAAACACGACGCCTGTCGGAATGTATCCGAACAACGGCAGCTCGGCGGTGAACCTAGACAAATTCCCGCGCTGCGAGGCGGTGCTCGATGTGATATATAACCCGCTGCGCACAGAGCTTATCATGCAGGCGCTCGAACGCGGGATAAAATGCTCGGGCGGGCTCTATATGCTCGTCGCGCAGGCGGCGCAGAGCGCAAAATATTTCTGCTCCGCCGAGATAGGCAAAGAAGAAATCGAGCGCGTATTCCGTTCGCTCGCGCTCGATGTTCAGAATATAGTCCTCGTCGGTATGCCCGGATGCGGCAAGACGACCGTCGCCGAAGAGCTCTCGAAGCTCGCCGGGCGAAAGGCGGTCGACACGGATTCGCTCGTCGAAGAATCAGCGGGCATGAGCGTACCGGAAATATTCTCGCAATACGGCGAGAAACGCTTCAGGGAGCTTGAAGCGCAGGCTGTCCGCAGCGCGGCAAAAGAAAAAGGGCTGATAATCGCAACGGGCGGCGGCGCGGTGCTCGACCCTGAGAATGTCCGCGCACTCAAGGGCAACGGGCGCATATATTATCTCAAGCGAGACCTCGATCTGCTCTCGCTCGACGGCAGACCGCTCTCGAAGAGCCGCGAGACGCTTGACAAAATGTTCGCGACGCGCGACCCGATATATTCAAATTGCGCGGACGCGGCAATTAACAATGATTTATCCCCTGTGTTGACCGCACAGCGGATAAAGGACGAGCTCGGCTCGTCCGATATATAGGAGACAGGTTTGGCAAAAGGGAGCAGAAATTCTGCTCCCTTTTGTCCTTTTCATATTGCTTGTAGCGAAGTTTGTCAAAGGTATTTTCTAAATTAAACGGTTAATATAAAAGTAGAGAAAATCAAACCGACAAACTGGAATTTGTCAATTAAGTTCTTCAACGAAATTTAGAATACGTTGCGTTGCCAACTCATCCCTGGACAGTTTTAGCAATTCGTCAGCCGTAATCCATTTATAATCAGATGTTTCTCCTTCTTGCAAAACGACACTATCCTCATCTACATCCGTAATGCAAAGATACTCCACATAAAACGATTTATGGCTGTGGTGGAGCACCCTTCCTATTTCTACCAAATTATTGGAAGTAATTCCCGTTTCTTCATAAAGTTCTCTAGCGGCACAGATTGCAGGTTCTTCACCTTGTAATGCAGAACCACCCGCTGTAGCCTCCCACATTCCGCCCAAATGCTTTCTTTTATCCCTTTGCATGATGAGATAACTCCCATCTATATGTCTAACAATTATTTCACAGACCAAATGAAAAAAGCCTTCTGGAATTACCTCTCCTCGAACCAAGGTTACACCCTGAATCTTTTTGAAATCTCTATCATAAGCGTCCCACAGTTCCATATTTCGTTTACCTCCACAAAGTCCGATTTGTTGAGCCGATGCTCAGTATAGCACACTCGTGCCCCAATCGCAAGCGATCCGCAAGGGCGCACTCACTCACCACCTGCCCAAGATCGGGCGGCAGCAGTGATTATATCGGTAAGTTTCAAAGACTGTTTTCAGCAAAATGGATTGAAGATAAATACTATATTAAAGATATCTAAAATTTTCCCCGGCCAGCGCAATGTGACCGGGGAAAAATTATTTATCCAACCGTGCTTTGAAGCTTTTCATCATGTCCTCGACACCTGCGGCGAACGCGGACGCGGTGTGTGCGCCGATGGAAAATATCTCCTGATAATGAGCGTAGTCTTTGAAAAACAGCTTTTCAGCGAGCTTGCCGTAGCCCGCGAAGAACATGCAGTAGTCATTGTCCGGGATGATATATCCGAGCGCGTCGTTCGCGAGCCCGAAAACCGCCGTGTCCCCGCCGACGATATCGCAGAGACTTTTGAAGCCGCTCGCCCTGTTTGTAATGCTGTTTTCCGCGAGCATATCTCCTGTGCCGCTGACGAGACCGGGTGTTATCTCACCAGGCACAAGCAGGGCTTTGAACTCGCCGCCGAGTTCGAGATATCCCGTCTCCGTCTCAAGTTCATATATTCCCTTTGCGGGTCTTGTCATATCAAAGCACGCGAAGCCGAGCTTCCCGATTATCTTTTCGAGCGGATTATCGACCATGAGCGCCGTTTCTTTGTGTATTGAAACAAGCTTCGGCTCAAGCTCGCGCTCTTCGACAGTGCATTTGCCTATTCTTTCGACGGCGCTTTTATACGCTTCACCGCTGTTTTTCGGCGAGAGCAGAGAATTTTGTTCTATTTCTTCGCGCTCTTTTGTCATCGCGAGAACGAGCTTTCCAAGATCGCGCCCGAGAGCCTCGGTCTGGCGTGTAAAGTTCTCTTCCTTTACTCCGCCCGCTCCCCTGTTCGGGTATATTCCGTTGACCGCGCCGTTGATAAAAATGAAGTTTTCGCCCGCCGAGTTTATCTCACGCTCCATATAGAACGGGAAATCGGCGGAGAGCATATCTCCGCGGTTGTTTTTTATCCGCAGTCCGTTTGCGTATGGGTGCGCGCCGAAGTTGACCAGAACTGTCGGGCGGCTCGCGATATTATCGGGCACGAAGCGCAGGCGGTTGAGGCGCGGCGAATATTCGCGCGGCGGACGCTTGGCGAAGATGAAATCTTTTATCCCGTACTCGCTCAGAGTCATGTCGCCATACGGCTTTTTTGCCGAATATTCTTTGAGCTTTTCGACGCTGTTTTCGCCTATCTGCGCCGCAAAAAGCCGACCCGGTTCCATATTTCTCACCGCCTCGGCGACGGCTTTTTTCGTCTTTTCGACTATAAGATCAATAAACGCTCCGTCAACGCTCGGCAAGGGCTGCGAGTGCGTTATCAGCCTTGATATATTTTCAAAAAACTTCTTCCCCGTCACGCTCCATATGCCCATGGTGTCTATCGAGCTGTGGGCGTGGGTCGAAAAAATATTGATATATCCGACATTGTTCGTGCGGCAGAACGAATCAAGCTCGCTTCGTATGCGGCGAACGACCGTGTTTGTGAGCCCGATGCAGTCAACGGCGCAGAACACCTCAGCCGCCCTTTCCTCGCCGTCACTTATGGTTATCGCCCGCACTTTTATATCATCAAGCACGCCGCGAACCCTGCGCGGCGGAGCGGAAAGATTGCCGCCGATATAATAATTTTTCGCATCAATATCCGGCGGAGTTATGCTCCGCTCGGAGAAGCCGAGATACCAACTGTCGCCGGCAGTGTCCGCAATGCGTATTGTATCTTCGCGCTTATCTTTCGGTTTTTCCGTTTTGAATCCGGGCGGCTCGGGCAGAATTTTATTCAGCCCACTCAAAAAAACCGTCAACCCCTGCTGCGCCCTGAATGCGCGGGCGGCGCCTTTTTTGAATTTCTCATCAAAAGTATACATATCTCACCTCGCGAGCAAGTAAAGTTAATTGCCTTTACATTATAAATTATTCCGATGCATGCTTTTTTGTCATTGTCCGTGCCGTATGCGGCATATTATTCCTGTGCCCGCTTCTCTTCTTTCTCTATAATACAATGTTTAGAAGAATATCGCAACCCCGGTTCATTCACGGTTCGTACAAATTTTCTTTACTTTGATTTAATGAATTTTTACTATTCAGTACACAATCGGATGTTATTATGTCAGTGTAGTGAGAGGGAAGAAAAGCCAGACGGCTACCAACTACGAAAGGACATCAGCAAGATGAAAAGCAAAAACTGCGTTCTCGTCTGTGTAACTCCGCAGAGCAAATGCGAACAGCTGATCCGTTCCGGGTCGCTGATAGCGCAGCAGTACGGAGTGCCGCTCGAAGTTCTCAGCGTGTTCCACGAGAGGGACGGATTCAGCCCCGATCCCGCAGTGCTTGAAGATCTGTACGAATGCGCAAAAAACGAAAACGCGCAGATGAGCGTATATTTTAACGACAGTCCGGCTATCCTCGCCGCAGTCATCGCCAAAAAGAAAGGCGCTGTTGACATCGTCACCGGATTCCCGAAAGAGAGAAGCACGCATTTCGTCTCCACCCTGCACACACTTGTGCCGGATATCCAGATAAGCATGGTCGATGTTGACGACAACGGCAAAATCTATCGCATGATCCCTCAGGAAGCCCAGCCGCACTATGAAATGGTCGGCGCTCAGGGCGTATAAACAAGACAACCACAAACTTTTCCGGTTTTTTCATTGTTATTCTCCAAAAGCCAAGACAGCGAACAGAGCAATCTGTCCGCTGTCTTGGCTTTTTATCTGAAGAACCCGTGTAAAGCTAACAAGCTTTACGCCTCATTTACTGTTTCAACGCCTCTGTCGGCGGTTTTGCACAGGTGGACGCTCTTGACGAGCCCGCTCTTTTCGAGTTCGGCGCGGCATTTTTCGGCGTCGCTCTCCAACTCGAACAGCCCGAAGACGGTCGGACCGCTTCCGCTCATCTGTGCGAGCGAACTGCCGTGGCGGCGCATGATGCTCTTTATTCTCACGCGCTCCGGCACTTCTATAGTCTGTTCAAAAACATTGCCCGCCTGACGGCAAATACCCTCGAAATCGGCGTTCGCCGCAGCGTCGAGCATGCCAACCTTATTCGGATGATATATGAAGCTCGCGGAATCAAAATCGCCGTAGGCGCGTGCGGTCGAGACGCCCGTTGCGGGCTTTGCGAGCACGACGAAGCAGCTTTTGAGCGGCGGAAGATGCGAAAGTATACCGCCCGTGTGCTGTGAGAGCATAGTGCCGCCCGCGATGCAGAAGGGCACATCGCTGCCGATCTTCAGCCCGATATCGCAGAGCCTCTGCGTGCCCATATCCGTCCCGAAAAGTCTGTCGAGTCCGACTATAACTCCCGCGCCGTCCGCGCTTCCGCCGGCAAGACCCGCTTCAAACGGAATATTTTTTTCAATGTGTATGTCAACTCCCCTGCCGCTGAGCCCCGCTTCTTCGAGAAAAGCCTGCGCCGCGCGGTAGGCTATGTTCTTGCTGTCGGTCGGCAGAGCCGGCTCGGAGCAGGTAAGGCGGATGATACCCTCGCCGTTCTCCTGCACAGTCACCGTGTCCGCAAGCGAGACCGACTGCATGACCATGAACAGCGAGTGATAGCCGTTCGGCAGTTTTGCCAGAATGTCGAGAAAGAGATTTATTTTTGCGTTTGCCCTGAGTTCGATCTTCATGACTGCACCTCTCTTTTTACTCTATCGGGATCTGCACGGGCTGGCGGTTCTGGAACAGCGTCACGCAATCGAATCCGCTGCGCTGCGCTATCTCCATGCCGACATCGACTCCCGCGCCGATATCTTTTGCATAGTGGGCGTCCGAGCCGACGGTCACGAATTCGCCGCCGAGCTGTTTAAAGCGCCGGACAACATCCTCTTCGGGCATAGTTTTGCCGAGCTTCTGTCTGAGCCCCGAGGTGTTTATTTCGAGCGCCTTTTCGTTCTTGACGAGCAGAGAAAGAATCTCATCGACTTTGTCCGAAAACTTCGACATATCAACAGATATGCCGTGCTCGCCGACGATATACCGAAGCGGATATGTCATATGCGCCAGGGTATCGAACTTCGCCCAGCGCGCGAGCTTTATAAGCTCGTCAAAATATTTATTCATCAGGTCGGTTATATCCCACTGGGAATAATCAAGATACATAAAATCCTGTTCATTCTGAAAATTATGCACCGAACCTATGACCATATCATAGGGCAGATTCGCGAGTATCTTCTCCGAGGTCGCGACATCGTACATCGGCTGACCGAGCTCCACGCCCGCGCAGACGAGCAGCTTCCCGCGAAACGCCGAGCGCGCCTTTGTGACATCGATAAACGACTGGAGCGCCACGCGGTCATAGTGATCTCGTCTGTAGAAATCCGCCTCGACATGGTCGGTAAAAGCTATCGCCCGAAGCCCCGCCATTTCGGCGCATTCGCACATATACATCGCCGAATGATGTCCGTCGGGTGAGTTGTCGGTATGAACATGAGTGTCGATAATTCTTTGCGGCATCGCGCTTCCTCCATGATACTGACGGTAAAGTATACAATATGATAACATATTTTTCCGCCCAGTAACAGTATTAAACACAAAAAAGTTCAAATTGTTCAACCGCTATTGAGAATGGGCATAAAATATGGTAGAATATCTTGATATCAGATGTATATAAGTAATTCTGATAAGTGCACAGGAAAGGAAGAATAAAAATGAGAGCTGTCATGACTGTTACGGGCAAGGACATAATCGGTATCCTCGCAGAGGTGTCCGGAAAATGCTCGGAACTCAATGTAAACATAACCGAAGTGACGCAGAGCGTCCTGCAGGATCTTTTCTGCATGATAATGCTCGTTGACACGGAGAAATGCTCCGTGCCGCTGTCCGAATTTTCCGATATAATGAGCCGCCTCGGCCGCGAGCACGGGCTCGATATCCATGTTATGCACGAGGACGTGTTCGACTCGATGTATCACGTCTGATCTACGCACCTGAGAGGATCCTTACTATGATAAACACAAGAGACATTCTCGAAACGATACATATGATCGAGGATGAAAACTTAGATATACGCACGATAACCATGGGCATCTCCCTGCTCGACTGCTGCTCGCAGGATATCGATGACTCCTGCCGCAGAGTATACGACAAGATAGCGCGCAAGGCGGAAAATCTTGTCAAGGTCGGCTGCGAGATTGAAAAAGAATACGGCGTGCCGATAATCAACAAGCGCGTCGCAGTCACCCCCATCGCCATGCTTGCCGCCGCATCGGGCGGCGACCCGGTGAAATACGCACTCACGCTCGAAAAGGCGGCGCAGGCTGTCGGAGTCAACTTCATCGGCGGCTATTCCGCACTCGTTCAAAAGGGCTTCGCCCCCGGAGACGAGGCACTCATCAACAGCATACCCGAGGCGCTCGCGAGAACCGAGCATGTCTGCTCGAGCATAAATATAGGCTCGACAAAGGCGGGCATAAACATGGACGCGGTCGCGCTCATGGGCAAGATTATCAGAAAGACCGCCGAGCTCACCGCCGACGACAACTGCATCGGCGCGGCAAAGCTCGTTGTTTTCTGCAACGCACCCGAGGATAACCCATTCATGGCTGGCGCATTTCACGGCCCCGGCGAACCTGAGAGCGTGATAAATGTCGGCGTATCGGGTCCCGGCGTTGTCCGCTGCGCCCTCAAGAAGATTCCCGACGGCAATCTCACAGACGTTGCCGACACGATAAAAAACACTGCATTTAAAATAACCCGCCTCGGTCAGCTCATCGCGAGCGAGGCTTCGCGCAGGCTCGATGTGCCTTTCGGCATAGTCGACCTCTCACTCGCGCCCACTCCCGCAGTCGGCGACTCCGTGGCGCATATACTCGAAGAGATAGGTCTCGAACAGTGCGGCGCTCACGGCACAACAGCGGCGCTCGCCCTGCTCAACGACGCAGTCAAAAAGGGCGGCACGATGGCATCGTCGCATGTCGGCGGTCTCTCCGGCGCGTTTATCCCCGTCACCGAGGACGCCGGAATGATAGACGCCGCACGCGCGGGCACACTGAAGATAGAGAAGCTCGAAGCGATGACGGCGGTCTGCTCCGTCGGTCTCGATATGATAGTCGTTCCCGGCGACACAACCGCAGAAGTTCTCTCGGCGGTTATCGCAGATGAGGCGGCTATCGGCATGGTGAACTCCAAGACGACTGCGGTCAGGCTCATTCCCGCCATCGGCAAGAATGCCGGCGAGGAGCTGAACTTCGGCGGACTGCTCGGCTCGGGTCCGATAATGCCGCTCAACACCGCATCTCCCGCAAAGATGATCTCGCGCGGCGGACGCATACCCGCTCCGCTCCAGAGTCTCAAAAACTGATTAAAAAGGAAGTTTTTCAATGAAGGTACTCGTCACAGGCGCCAACGGACAGCTCGGCTACGATGTTATAAAACGCCTGAACGCCCTCGGGGATGAACCCGTCGGCGCGGACAGAGAAGAGTTCGACATCACGGACGGCAAGGCAACGGAGGATTATATCACCGCCCTGCGCCCCGACGTCATCGTACACTGCGCCGCCTATACCGCAGTCGACAAGGCAGAAGACGACCGCGACACCTGCCGCAGGGTCAATGTCGACGGCACAAGAAACATTGCCCTCGCCTGCGAAAAAATCGGCGCAAAGCTCGTCTATATCAGCTCCGACTATGTTTTCGGCGGCAGCGGCACTCAGCCGCTCGAAATCAATGCGCCGAAAGACCCGCAGAATATCTACGGGATAACAAAGCTCGGCGGCGAGGAAGAGGCGAAGAAATGCCAAAAGCACTTCATTGTGCGCACCTCGTGGGTGTTCGGAATAAACGGCGGCAACTTCGTAAAGACTATGCTCCGGCTCGCCGACTCGCACGAGAAGCTGATCGTCGTTGACGACCAGACCGGCTCGCCGACCTATACGCCCGACCTCGCAAGGCTTATCTGCGACATGATAAAAACCGAAAAATACGGCACATATCACGCCTCGAACGAGGGCTGCTGCACATGGGCGGAGTTCGCAAAGGAGATAATGCGTCAGGCGGGGAAAGCGACTGAAATAGTCCCCTGCACCACCGCCGAATATCCCGCGAAGGCAAAGCGCCCGGAGAACTCGCGTCTTTCTAAAAAATGCCTTGACAATTCGGGCTTTGACCGCCTGCCGCCGTGGCAGGATGCGCTCGCAAGATTTCTCAAAGAGCTTGATTTAGCATGATATTTTTAGTATAATAAATTGATGGACAACCAGTTTGACTTCTTATTTTTGAAGGGAGGACTTTCCTTGATAAGACTTGAAAATCATCTCGGCGTTATCGAGATATCTCAGCCCTATTTCGCGTCCCTCATCGGCAATGCCGCCTCCTCTTGCTTCGGAGTTGCGGGCATGGCCAACAGCAATATGCGCCAGGGTCTGCGCGCCGTTCTCAACAAGAACGGTCACTTCGCCGACCAGGGCATCTCCGTGCGCAAGGACGGCGAGGGTCTTATTGTTGACCTGCACATAATCGTGTCCTACGGAGTCAACATATCCGCCATATGCCAAAGCATCGTCAACAAAGTCAGATACACGGTCGAAGAGGCTACGGGACTTGAGGTTCACGCAGTCAATGTCTATGTTGACGGAATGAAGAACGAATAAAACCGATTTACGGCCGCATGACAACGGCTGTCCGGGGAGGAAAATAAATGACAATCACAGGAGCAATTCTGCGCAACGCTGTTATATATGCGGCGCAAATGATAACTTCTCACCGCCAGGAGATAGACGCGCTCAACGTCTTTCCTGTGCCTGACGGCGATACCGGCACAAATATGTCCATGACCATAACCAACGCCTCGCGCGAGGTCAGGGTCAAGGACGACAGCGAGAGCGTCTCGGCTGTTGCAAGCTGCGTGGCTTCGGGTCTGCTGCGCGGCGCAAGAGGCAACTCCGGCGTTATCCTCTCGCTCATATTCCGCGGAATTTCCAAGGGGCTCAAGGGTCTTGACGAGGCTGACGGTGCAGCGATAGCCTCCGCGCTCGAACACGGTAGTTCCTCGGCATATAAAGCAGTCATGAAGCCCACAGAGGGTACGAT
>ERZ1034755.242-NODE-242-length-18821-cov-6.047533_pt1 | contig 18821 bp, 18 predicted proteins | sample MGYA00520596_ERZ1034755 | MGnify/ENA primary metagenome ERZ1034755 (study PRJEB33766, sample SAMN09781701) | gut metagenome | biome: gut microbiome | host: Homo sapiens | place: Madagascar | study: EMG produced TPA metagenomics assembly of the PRJNA485056 data set... | reverse complement strand
CAATAATAGTTTGTGCTTTATATGACATAATCTTACCTCTTTCAGTCCATATATGCTAACCCTGTCAATTTTCGATATTTTTAAGAAAAGCTTCAAGCTCTTCTACAGTAAAATCTGTATTTAAAAAAGTACTTTCCATCTTTGTTAAACAATTACTCGAAGCAGTTCTATCAGAAGGAGTGTCAGAAGAACAATACCACATATAGTGTTCATCCTGAAGACAGACTTTAGCCAATCTCCCGTATAGGATTCCATTGACTTCCTTACGGGAGATTTTTAATTGCTTAGCAATTTCACTGGCCTTGATTCCATTGGAATTTTTAACAAGCTCAAATATTTTCTCTAGTATTATATCGTCCATTTAGAAAAGTCCATTCTCTTCTTTGAAACTCTCAACAACCTCATATATTTTTGCGATATATTCATCACGGGTAGTAGCTCCGCTTGTAAACTGCTCATAGAGCCACTCTATGCCACCACGAACATACGAGTTGAAAAGCTTCATATTTTCAGGCGTGTCAGAATTTTTAAACGCTCTATCAATTTTTTCATCAGCATTAAGTCTTGTGGTGTTATCCACAAGCATAACGATTCTGAAGATGGAAACAAGATTATCCTGTTCTCTATTCACAACATCAGCAAAGATTTTAACGGTGTCTGAACTTGCATTTTCATCTTCGCGACGAAGGCCATAATTCACGCCTACAATGGCTGCCGTCATATAAACATCGATCATTCTCTCGAATATTCCGGCAACCTTTTCTTTGTGGTCATTCTTTTCGGTTTTTTGGCTCAAATACTTCAGATATGTAGCGCATTTGCCACGAATATAAATATCACCAGTAAACATTAGCCATCCCTCCTAACCGAAGATTTAATCTCAGAGTGCTTAACGATCTGATAAATCATACCGACTTTCTCGCTCATATCGGGCTGAGCAAACTCCCAGTCCTTATTCATAACTACAAGAATTACCTGTTCTGCCACTTGCGGAAGCACTCTGGAAATGTTCGCAATATGCTTCTCATCCGCATTGGAAAAAGGTGCGTCCATGACAATAGGATACGGCTCGCTCGAATACTCAATTTCTCCAGGCATATTTCCTTTAGTTTTTGCTTTCTTTCTAGCTAAATCAACAATACCAGCAATGAACGCAAAATTCTTTACGGTATCAAGTCCAGGCGAAGTATCGTTTACAAAGACTCCATTTCCACTATCAACCTTAAGCGTAATATGATAGTTATCATCAATCTCTACAACACGCTGACCGTGATACATCTGAGAAAAGAGAGTATTTATACTTGCATACAGATCTTCTTTAACAACGCGCTCAGAGTTATCATAGCTTACCTGGAACCACTCGTAGATTCTAGTTGCATATTCAAGAGCTGCTGTAATCCTCTTGTTTTTCTCAGAAGACACGCGCAAGCCATTTATAGCGCTCTCAAGCGACTGAATCTGATTCTTCACTTCACCAATTGCAGAAGTGATTTCAAGGAGCAGATTTCTCTTAGCAGTAAGTACCATATCATTCTCTTCATTGTCGCGCTCATACTTACCAACATCAATATTTCCTTGAATAGATCTGCTCAATTCAGTAAAGTGAGCACGCTTATCGTCCAACTGATTTGCATTTTCTCTAATCCGAATATAATCGCCTCTAACCGTCTCAGCGAAGTTCTCAACTTCAGTTTCATAGCGCTGACAGTCACGCTTAAACTCTCTAATCGTAGTACCAATATGCTGAGGAGGCAACAAGCTCTGTTCAAATCTGATATGATTTACTGCACCTTGATTCATCGTCAAATCAGCACCGCAGATACACTTTCCGCGCTGCAAAATATATTCAATAGAATCATAATGCATCTTAGGGATACCCTCGCCATCTTGCTTTGCATCGGCAATCACGCGATATACTTTAGAATAAAGCGCTGAGGCGAAGAACTTGTATGCGTTTCTGGTAAAATCACGAACAATCTGCTGCTCAACATCAGCCTGATTCTTTTGCAAAAATTCTATATCGCGTTCTACTCTTGTCTTTTCTTCCTGACGTGCTTTTGTATCAGCATTTGCAAGGATCAATGCGGTTAATTCTCTCTTGCGATCTTCAAAATAGATAATCTCTTCTCGCACCTGTTTTTCACGAACTTCAAGTGTTGCAAGCTTTTCTTTGGCCGCATCAAGATCTCTCTTGAGTCTAATGCTCTTCTCATCCTGACCGATATCCAGTTCTTTTTGCAGTTTACTGATTACAGAATTAGTCTTTTTCGGAGAAAAATGATCAACAGCTTCGCTGATAGTTTCCAATCCCATCAATCCTCTAACCGCAGAAACAACATTACCCTTGCTATTGATCTCGGATACATGCTCTCCGTCAAAGAAGAAGTAGCCAGAAAGTGCCTCCGGTAATATCTTGTTTATGGTATTCTGACACTCGAAAGTAGGAACTTCCTGCATCTCGCCGCTTTCTTCTTTGTATTCTACTTTCAAAGCTGCTCTAGCACAGGAAGGCTTGTTTCCTTCGTTCTTCGTTACAACTTGTGTTCTGCGAATAACATACAGCTTGTCCTCATGCTGCAATTCCACTTCCACAGAAACCTCAACAGAGGAAAACATGCTCATTTCCTGTAATGTTTCGGAGTTAATCAGCTCTCTCGTTTTGAAAGATGTTGTTCCGTACAAGCACCAGTTAAAAGCCTGAATAAGCGTAGTTTTACCACTTGTGTTATCGCCTAAAATAACAGTAACGTTCTTTTCTTTATCACAAGAGAACTCAACAACTTGAAGGTCTTTATATTGTCTGAAATTCTTCAGTGCAATCTGTTTAATTAACATTTTCGACCTCCTGAATAATGAGCTTAATGATCTTTTCTACCATCTCGTTATCCTTAAGCTTCTTAGTCTTATAATTCTCGCGTTCCAACATATAAACACGCATCTTGAGACGCTGCAACTTTACTTCATCAACCAGATCGTCCTGATGTTCTGTGTCAATAACATCATATTCCATAGTCATGTCCTCCTATAAAATTCAACTGATAGTATTCGTTGATCTTGTCAACGAGTTTGTACGATTCTGAAGGGTTTTCACAAAGTCTAACAAAATCATCAAGGCGTTCTTTTTCGCGTTTGAACAATGCAATTTCGCAATCTACATTGCCGATTTTTTCGGTAGAATCTAAACTACGAGGCAATGTAATGAAATCATAAATAACTGCAAATTGCTTTCCTTTCGCACGACGCAGTACACGACCTCTTCTTTGAATGTATTCTTTCGGGTTTGTGCTGCTTGCCATGATGAATGCAGTTCTGATTCCGGGTATATTCACACCTTCATCCAAACACTTAATGGCAACTAAAGCTTGTAGCAAATGACCTTCTGCGAAGCTCTCCTTGATTCGTTCTCTTTCCTGAGCATCTTCTTTAGAGGTAAACATAGAAACTCGCATATTCAGCTTGTTTCCAAGAATATCTACGACACGCTCTATTTGTCGTGCATCGTCCTCGTCATAGTCATCTTCTCGATCTACAAACACTTTTGTTGCGCCACAATATACCAGAATATTGTTATCGTGTTTGTATTCTTGCATTAGCTCTTCAAGAACACGCAGCTTATTCCGTGCGCCAGCTATAATCCTAGATCTCTTAATCAGCAACATTTCTGCCGATTTGGGAAGCTCATCTCCTGGATTCTTTCGAAGAATGTTAATTATCTTCTCTGTTAACTCCGTATACTCCCTAAGTTCATCCGGCTCTAGATTTACAACAACGGGATGATAAAAATACGGAGTTAAAAATCCTTGCTTTATAGCATCCTCAAGCGTAAAAGTGATGCATTCTTTTTTGAAATATTTGTACAGACTTTGCGTTCCTTCTTCGTCATGATGACGTTCCAGGGTCGCTGACAATGCCAATCTGTATTTGAAGTTTTCCAGCATACATTTTTGCAAGCGTTTCGCACCAAAATTATGTGCCTCATCTACCACAATACAAAGATTGCCTTTCGCAGCACGTAAAATATCTTGAACATAATCTATGGAATAAGATGCATTAACCATTATTGCACAGAAATTCTTAATTACACCTAATTTGTAATCGCTTATTGTTAGTTTGAATTTCTTCTTCCAATCGTATTTGGAATAACAAATCAACGGTGTTACGTTAAATCGTTTGATATCTTCAACCCATTGTTCAACCAAGTGCTGATACGGACAGAGAATGATGACACCAATGTTGTCTTTTAATTTTTCCGACAAGGCCGATAACGCTCCCAATGCAGTAAAAGTCTTACCTGCACCTGTTGCCATATCGAATATTCCTTGTCCATCCGATTCAATCCAATTGTTTATAGCTTTCAACTGATATGGGTGGTCATCGAAGGAAACATCAGGAGGAATGCGAAAAACATTCTTCGCAATACTCTCCGTTTCTCTTTCTTTTAAAGAACATTCAAGAGCATCAACTTGGCTGTCAACCTTATCTCTTTTGTACTCCAACAGCTTTTTAACCGCTATCTCAGGAAAATCAATAATCGTTACATGAGAGTCTGCGTTTGTCCAAAGCATGTGGAATGCCAGCTCTTTTTGAGCGACCTTTTTCTCTTCAAAAGATGATTGCCATGAACAATACACGTCCATCACTTCATAGTTATCAACAAATGCGGTTTCCGATTCATTTGTAGATCCTGAAAAAGCGATTATATTATTGTCAGCATCATACACAAGGCCCATCTTTTCGTGATAAATACCAAGTTGGTTGCGACCGTGAGTGAATGCTATTTTTATATCCAGTTTTCCAACTGCAATCAGCGTAGCAAGCATGTTGAGACGCTCGCTTTCAAAGTAATTGGTAGGCTCTTTGAATTCTCTCATTATCGCGTGGGTTACTATCTGTTCACGTGATTCATATCCTTTTTGGATCGCTAGAATATCTTCCTCGGAAAGTCTTGGTGAAGCAATCAGTTGAATATGTCCACCGTTAACTACCATTTCAGATATTCCCTTTGCAATTTGAATCAATGCTGTAGAAGAAAAGAAACCTACCGCACGTTTATACTTGACTGCACGAGATAAAATGGGGATATAAAAGTCCTTTATAACATCGCTCTTGCCAGATCTGTATTCAGTTTTTATTTCGATATCTTTGAATGACATCTTTACAAACTCCTTATTCCATCTAACAACAGGTCGATATCTTCTTCAGTATTAAAATATCCTACGCTCACTCTAACAGTTCCACCGTATTGGTGAGAGTCAATCAAATCGTGAATATATGGAGCACAGTGATATCCAGTTCTAACTGCCACATCATACTCTTCACTCAAAATCATACCAACATCATTTGCGCTATATCCATCCACATTGAAGGATAGAACGCTGGTGTGATGAGCCGGCAAATACAACTTAACGCCTATTTCTCTTAATCCCTTAATCAACCGCTCCATCAATTTTGCTTTTTTGTCGGCTATAGCAGATATTCCTATTGTTTTAAGCCACTTTAAAGAGGCATTTAAACTTGATATAGCAATAATATTGGCGCTGCCAACTTCGAATCCTACAGGAAGCTCAGCAGACATATTCAAGTTTAGCGAATCAGAACCCGTTCCTCCGGCAAGTGATGTCATCAATGGTGTGACAGATCCCGAAACAAAGCCACCGATTCCCCATGACGAGTACAAATTCTTATGACCTGCAAAAACAACATAATCGATATTAGATTTTTTCATGTTAATCGATTCAAGACCTGCTGATTGCGAAGCATCAACAATAACTATTGCATCATATTGCTTTGAAATCTCTGTAATTGTTTCAATGGGAATAATCGCGCCTGTTACATTGCTGATATGGTTCGTGAATACATAGTCCGGCGGATTCTGAGAAAACAGATTTTCCGCTTTCTCTCTGTCGAACTCCTGAGTATGCGAATCAAACGGCAAAATCACAATCTCGAAATTATAGCGCTCTTGCATCAAATGCAAAGGGCGAGCTATCGCATTGTGCTCGAATGGGGTGATATAGACAGTCTTATATTCATCCCACTCCAAACCCATGATAATTTGGTTAGCCGCTATGGTTGCGGAAGGTGTGAAAACCACATTGTTAGGATTCTCCACTCCAAGCAACTCAGCCATCAAGTATCTAGTTTCATTCACTACCTTCATGGCATCAGATGCAACTTTATAGCTACCTCGACCAACATTCACTGCCATATTCCGTTGCGTATAATCTACTGCCTGGTACACTTTTTCCGGCTTCGGAAATGTTGTAGCGGCGTTATCCAAATAAATCATAGGATCTCCTTAATCAATAATATCCTCTATCAGTTGCGCTAAAATAGCCAACTGCTCGTCTGTTTCCAACGCACCGTTGTACTCATCAAAAACGGCACGCAAATTGTTAATAACAGTTTTGCCAAGTGGAGATATGGTACTTGATGAAAATGTCTTTTCGAGTTTGGTTCCGGTAAGAGATATGGAAACCATGCACTCACTGTCACCTGTTACTGAATCTTCGTGATAATCGTTGATCTTTGCAATTGCATCAGCAACATCTTTGATAAAGTTACTTGCTAAAGAATCGCTCCAATCCTCGATTTCCATAGAGGCAAACTCAAACATCAGTTCATTCAAGATTGCATCATCGTCATAGGTAGAAATCTTTGACGCAAATCCAAGAAGTGCGTTGGAATTGGAGTCAAACACGTGCTTCTTAGTGCTATCGGGAAGTTTCTTATACCAAGCCATCATAGACTTCGCCAAACCTCCCTGATATCCAGGCACGAACAATGCAATCAGCATCTTGCTAATCTCTGCTTTGCAATTTTTAATGTGTCCATCAAAGAACTCTTTACAATGCCTTATTCCATCGACTGCAAGCTGCAATTCGTTTTGTGCTGCGAAAATCGCAAGTAAAGAATCAAACACCAATTCACGAGAATTAATTTCAAACTTCATCAGTTCTTTTCTGAAGTTTTCTGCTTGTGGCACTATTGTTCGCGATTCGCAATTCTCCCAGTAAGACTTAAATTTCTTAGTATACTCAGGCAAGGAACGAATCCAGTTTTGCATGCTTTTAACAACGCTATAAATATGATTGATACTTGTTGTTCTGACATCTGCGTTATCGGCAAAAATCTGCTCGAGATTTGACAGATACTGCTCCTTTTCTGCAGTTCCTGTTTCAATAAGCAACTGATAGTTTGCTGGAGACTCATTCAAGGCAGAAAGGAGGCTAGGAGTAAGTTCCATTTCTTTATCTTTAAAGTAAAATACTACACCCTCCTTGTACTGACGAAGCTCGTAGGCAATTAAAATCGGAATTATACCTTTTCTTAAACCATATGGAGCTGCGCAAAGCTTTTGATAAAGACTTTCAAAATTGCGTTTTCCAGCTTCACATCCGGCTATGAATACATGAATCTCTTCCAACACGTTGTTCAAACCGATATCCTTAGTTCTCGGATTCATATCCAATCCTGTACGCGAAAGAACAGATTTGAATATACTTACTTCCTGCCCATATCCAGTCATACAAGGAATCTCATTGCTTTCAGCATAATCTAATATTTGCCGAACGACAAGATCACGACCTTTGATGTTTTGAGCATTGAGAGTGTTTTTGTTAACCATTTCATTGTTAATGATTGGAGTTTGATCATAACATTGGTTGCATATTCTGGAAATTGTCTGAATCAAATGCACTTGACTATCTACGCTTAAATCCCCTTCGCCGTTCAAATATACGCTATGCTGACTGCGAGGAGCAAACATAAGATCTACATAATCCCGAATGCGCGTAATCAGATCCTGTTCATAAATCTCCATTTCCTCAAGATAGTGAGGATCGAGATGCTGAAGATTCTCTTCCTTGAGGTGCGTAATTGCTTCAATTCGCTTTAAAATCTCAGCGTTTTCAAAAATCATATCTGAAATGCACACAATAATTTGCGGATGCTTTGAAAATGCTTTAATTCTGCTTTCGATTCGAGCTTTATCTGTAACTTTATCTTGCACGACATAAACAATCAAACCATCGTATCGATATTTTGTTAAAAGTTGCTCGGCGTTTTTCAAAGCAACAAATTCTTTTGCATCCAAATAAACTTTTTTGAAATATCTAAGAATGCTAAATCTGTCATTGTGCTCTCTCGGGAAAACAAATCCACTATCGCATATCTCGTTAAGCATCTTGCCGAGGTCGATTTTGATTGCCTTACTCTTCACGTAAGTGTCAACGCTCTTTTGAATATCTACACCGTTTGCTGTCAACAAAACATATTCGGAAGTATCACGCTGTGAAAGGATATGTTCTTTTTGCAAGAATCGCATAGCCTTATCAAAAACAGTATCATCCATCAGTAATGCCGCTTTCAAATGTGCGGGTGTATTCTTCAAACGCTCATTACCAATCATGCTGATTATCGCCATAGCCTTGAGAATGCGAATCTGGGACTCTTCTTTGGCTTGCATCAGTGCAGAATCCGTCTTTTTCCAAATGCTATGAACTTTTGCATTAAATACTTCTTTTTTAAACAGTTCCTCGAAGTAACTATAAATATAGTCTGGAGTAATAAATTCAATTGCTTCGCGTTCTTCTTTCAAGAATGCCTTGAAGGTATGCTCGCCATCCTGTGCCAAGAATGTAAACAAGGTTCTTTCGTTTTGACCGACAAGTTCGCTAATATTTAACAATGCATAGGCACTTAAAGGAGTTAATGGGAAACAACCGTATAGCAGTTTCTTTTCCAATGCATCTTCTGACAACTCGTTGAATACATCGATCATCGCAGATTTGTTGCATACTTCAGCAAATCTCGCCTTGTTCTTTCGCTTAAATGCTGCAAAACCCGAGTCTTTAACAATGGCGTTAGATATTAATTCATAGCTTTGTTCAGACGAAGCCACAAACTTGATGTGTTTAAATCTTCCCTCAACGGTTTTAAAACTGTCACTCGACGAGTAGTCCAGAATTTCCTTGTGCGTAATACAAGTAAAATGTATTTGGTTCTTTCCACTACGAGATGCAATCTCAGCCATGTCCTGAATAATTTTGAAGTTGAGCATTTTGCTCTTATCAATATTTGCCTCCAAGAATTTGCTAAACTCATCGAAGATAATATTGATGCCTGAATAGTTCGTTTGCTCGGCTAATGCATCCACAACCGATTGATACAGCTTCACAACATCCATATTTGTCATGGGATTAAATGCTGTACCAGCTGCAATTTGCGGATAACAATCGCAGAAAGTTGAATATGCTTCCTGATCGAATCTGCACAATCCAACTTTAAGATCTTCCACCTTGAGCTTCTTTTTCTTTAATTCAAGTATAAGTTTTTTATATGCTTCAGGGAAATTTGCTTCCCACTTATTTATAATCGAAATTGCGGAGTCAAAATATGTTGCCGGAAGCAAGTGCTGCAAATTAGCCTTTGCAAGAGCATCATTAATCGCCAATAAAAACGACTGATTGATATCGTTGAAATTGCTATTAATGATTACAGGAAGCGTCCTTATTTCAGCCTGAACAATTTCACTAGCTAATGCACCTACCTCTTCATTTACAGTAGAGATTTTACGGCAAAGATCGTCCAGAATTGCACGATACTCTTTCCGCTCGTTCTCAGATGCAGCAAACATATCAAGTGATGTTATAGCCGAGAGTACCAACAAAAGATGTGATTTACCTCTTCCATACGGGCCTACTAAAACATTTGCACGGCTTTGTGTGTCATTGCTATAATAGAAGGATTTCAAAAAATCGCCAAGAACTTTTACAGACTGCTCGGTGGGAATATATCCTTTTACCTTTTCAGGTTTATTCAAATCATATTCCAAATTTACAGAAGTCTGAAATCCCTCATTTACATGTATAAAATCAGAATATATCATATCATTTCATTCTCTTTTCGTAGTACTCGCGCATAATTACCTGCGGTGTTCTCTCGGTGTTAATATACACCATATCCAAGCCAGCGGTACGGTTGAGAGTAATGTAGCCCGAAACTCTTAACTGGTCCAGATATTCGTTTATAAGCACACGATCAAGATTGAACACTTTTCCGATGTTATCAGGATCATTGATAAGAGAATCGATACTCACAGATCCCTTGCCTTCTCCCATGTTGTCTAGCATAACATATAACACCGCTAATTTATCAAGTAGTTCTCTTGCGGGAGGCGTTTTAACATATGTACCTTTTTTATTTGCGCTCTTGCGAATCAACCCTAATTCAACCATCGGGCATCCAAGGCTTTCTTCAGGATCTTCCACTATATCTGTCGCATTATACATTCTAAGAATACTTGCACAATCATCCGCAAACAAGCTATCAGAGAACGTTACTCCCTCAGCAAGGCGTTTATTTAACTCTTCCTTGCACTTTTCAATCATATTTTCTTTTGTAAAGTCCTGTCCGTCGTAATTGTTAAAAAAGATGTTCCAAACAATGCTTAATCCCTCTGAATTTTTTACAATGTTATAATGCAGAAGAAACAGCGTGAACACATCATCAAAATATGGATCGTAACGCTCAACAATTTCTCCAAACTTTTCGGTTATAATTTGTTCTCTAGCTCTACCACCTGGAGCATTTTCTTCTGTCAAGCCAGTCGCTCTAAGCCAATAGCGAATAGATTTCACCATTTTACTACCGACGCCAAGTGTTTCCATAGCATCATCTTTAGAAAAGAGCGTTTTATCTTCTCGAACACAACGCATGCCTTTCCTAAGCCAGCCCTCGCGTATATTGAAAGATTCGTTGCCTTTCAATTTTACCTTAGTAAGCTTTTCTTGTTTATTTATCATCAGAGTATCCCTTTCCTCTAGGCAAAAGCACCCTTCTCATATAACAACCGCCAGTATAATGATTGATGCATTCAAAGCAATGCACGCACTTGGTTTCGTCAATCAAGTATTTATACTCGGTGTCACCTTTACCATCTTTGATAAGTCTGATTGCACTATGCTTGCAAGCGTTTTCGCATGCATGACATCCAGCGCACAATTGATATTTAGTAATTTGGCATTTAAACTTAAGCTCAATCTCATTGATTTTTGTCTTGCCAGCAATCGGAGTAGACAGTATCGTTATCTTCAGCTCATTCATTCCACGTCTGCCCTGAAGTTTCATGATAGGCAACTTTGTTTTGAAATCCAAAATATAGACTTCACCCAAACGTTCTTTTCCCATCGTAAAGTCTAACACACCAAAAGGCTTAAAAAACTCATACAAATCATCGGAGATTGGCTTGTTGAGAACATAATTGAACGACTTCGCATCTGTTGCACAAGGCTTAAATGCAATCGCGACATTCTTGCTTAATTCTATACCCGCTCCACCTTGACGAGCTTTCCACCCACCGTTTGATACATACTCTTCGGGATCTTCTTTCCCCATTTTAATGGCAAAATCAAGCAATATGTTTCTAAAACGATTGTACTGCTCCGGCATATAGATGCTCGCCAAAAACTGCGACCAAACACTGTTGTTTGGACAGCACCAGCATCCAACTCGGGTATATCCCAAGCGATACGCTTCGTTAAAATCAATTCCTGTTGTAAGCAGATAGAGCCAAATATCGTAATCCATCCAGTCAATGATTGGAGATGCCACCAACTGTTGAGTAATCTTCTTTCCATCGGAAGATCGTTCATACGTATTACGACTAGCAGACTCGCTTCTTCTGATACCATAGAAAGTTAAAACTGTCTTTCTTCCGCTAAAAGTCTTTTTGATTTTTTCGCCAATAAATCCAGTTTTGAATATTGTACAGCACCATCTCAAAGTTCTGCTAGGCGGGCCAAACGTTTCGCACAAGTTAAAGAAGTTTTGCTCTCTGTTTTCCGCACGCAGCATCGGCGTTCTCTTGTTTGTGGCTCTAAAGCGTTCTACGTATTCATAAGTCTGTGGAAATTCAAGAGTTGTATTTCCAAAAATATGTATGATGGAAGGATTGCCTGTTGCCTTTCGAACTAGATCACTCACAACCGTCGAATCCTTACCACCAGAGAAAGAAACAAAAGCCGCATTAAGATCGTCGTTAAGATATTTCTTCGAATATTGCGCAATGTAGCTTTTTGCTTCAGAAGTGATGTAATCATATCTTATAGCATTTGCTTTAACCCACTGTGCAATCATTCTATCAAAATGCTCATATGTATTGTGACTCTTCAGTTCATCGAGTTTTTTGCGAATGTCAGATGGATCACAGTTTTTTAAGTTAGTAACAGAAAGCGGAATCTTCTTTCCATTAACGTAATATCTGTTTCCTGAACCGTTCCATACCGAATCCTCAATAAAACAGAACGGTTTTCCAAGCATTATTTCAATAAGCAAGCGCTCTTCCGGAAAAACCGGGCGTGCGTCGGAAGTAAAATACTCACCTTTACAACCACATATAGGACAAACCTCTTCATAAACTGGTATATTACAGTTTGAACACCAATATAGTTTGCTCTCTACTTCAGTTCTCGCCCCACAAACAGAGCACTCGCTGCTTTCAACATTTATGTTGCAATTTTTGCAAAAGTATATTATCACGAGTTATACCTCTGTTTTGAGATTATTGATTGTTATCGGGGATCATTTCCATGATATCGCCAATATCGCAATTAAGAGCTGCACATATTTTCTGTAGCACTTCGGTATTAACATTTTCGTTTTTTGCAAGTTTAGTAACGGAAGCAGAACTTATCCCCGCGGCTGCTTGCAAATCTTTCTTCTTCATATCACGGTCGATAAGCAATTTCCAAAGCTTTTTATAACTGATAGCCACTTTTACACCTCTACAAAATAAAGTACATGAATAGTATAACACATTTTTCGACTTTCGTCAATAGAAATCGTTCGTTCGCAAGAAAAATTCTGTGAATTATGATTATTTTCTTTTCGAGCATATGCTTATAAAATTCAAAGAACCGAAGACGAATCAAATGCTATCAGAAAGCCCTACCGCTTACATGAATTGACGCAAACTTGCCGATGCTCCATTGTCCTCCTTGCATTTGAAATACAGTTAGAGCGTAGCAGTTAACCGTTTGGCTTTGATTATCATATCAAACCAATGCGGCAAAAAAGTGTAAATACGAATTTTTACCGCATCCCGATTTGAAAACATTTTCTTTGCCTACAGCGATGCAAAAATTCCGCTTTTGCAATTCTATCGGAACTATCATCGGAACAATGTTCGGAACTATATGCGGAACTATATGCGGAACAATACCTCCACTTTCTCTCGGTATTGTTCCGATAGAAAAAGGACAGGTTTTGACGCCTGTCCTTTTGGCATATTTCATTTTCTTTGCTCTGCAAAATAGTACTTTTGCGCATAGAAAAACCGTTCATCGAACCGCTCGGCGGCAATTTTGCTGACTTTTCGCCACGGGGTCAGCATATCGAATGCGTGGTGCAGTCCTTGATAAATATCGATGTTCGCTTCGACGCCCGCTGCACGCAGATTTTCGATATAGGTAACAGTTTCCGCATAGAACGGCTCGGCGGTGGAGACGAAGGTATATGCCGGCGGAAGCCCGGAATAGTCCTTTCTCCTTGCCGCGGAAGCGTAGCACGGAATCTCGCCCGAAAGCCCGGAAAGGTACTTTTTCCAGCCGTAATGGTTGCGTTTTGTGTTCCAGACGGGCGCATGGTTGTCTCTCGAAGTTTCGGTGTCCTCGCAATCGATCATCGGGTAAAGCGGCATCTGAAATGCGATTTGGACGCCGTCGGTATCTTTTTCATACATACAGAGCACCGCCGCAAGTCCTCCGCCCGCGCTTTCGCCGCCGACCATGATCTGATCAGAGCGCACGCCAAGCTCTGCTGCGTGTTCTTTCAGGTAGACCAATGCCGCATGGCAATCTTCCAGTGCCGCCGGATATGGTGCTTGTCCCGTCAGACGGTATTCTGGCGAAACGACGACTGCCCCGTACTTTCGCACACGATTTTTCGCGCGCGACATATGCACCATGCCTGCCATGCCGGTCACATACCCGCCGCCGTGAATCCACAGAACACCCGTGCGATCCGTGCTTTTGTTTTTCGGTGAAAGGATCAGCAGCTTCAGCTTTCTCCCGTCTGCCGGAATGCAGATTTTTTTCGTTGTATATTTCATGACTGCCTGCTCCTGCGCAATTTGGATTTGGTCGCCTCGTAGCTGACGCCCGTGAGAAACGCAATAGTTTCGTCTGTCGCATCGGGAAGCAGAACCGAGATCCAGTGCAGCTTGTTCATGTGATACGCTGGGTAAACGCCGTTGGCTTTGCCGAATGAGCCGAACATTTCAACCGGCAATTTCAGGTTGACGACATCGACCATTTCGTCGCTGTCGAAGCCGAATTTCCGCCGTGATACCTTCATCAGAAGCGCAAACCACTTGCGGTTGTCGGCGTGACGAAGTACCGCCGTTTCAAAATCCTCGTCAAACGGATAGTCCGGCGACGTGCCGAATGTGCCAAGGCAGTAATCAAGGAAGGATTGTTTTGTCATTGTTTAATTCTCCACAGAGTCATTCAGTAAAACAATCGCAATCATCAATATTGCCAACAACAAATTTACTTTTAGCAATTATTTTACCTATAGATGCTTGAATGCGACCGATTATCGTAAGATATGAATCTAAATCTGCAACCACAAAATTTATTGCTTGATTCAGTGAACGTTCAAATCCTATTGTATTTTCCATTACACTTTTCAATTCTGCAACAGAACTTTCGTTACTAGCTGCTGAGTCTCCCATAGTTCTCAATGCTTTCAAATATGTAATCAAATGAGGTTTGTTTTGATCATTTGAGGCATATTTGTTTTCCAACAATCCAAGCACATCCTTCTCAATCTCATCCCACAAATCAGAAATAGCTTTGTTTCTCACTCTCAATTGAGAACTGAACGTATCAATGTATTTAGCAACTTTTTTTGATTCTTTTCGCACAAAAGCGGCTGTTCCTCCGCCACCGGATTTCTTTACTCTTTCAATTTCAGCCGTACTCGCAGATGTACCTTCATTCATCGTGTTCATTTCTGAACTTATTCCATTGATGTTTTCCGTTAACTTCTCGGTGTTTTTCTCTATATCGGCTAAATAATCAAGGAAACCTTTATCTGAATCATCTACTAATACTACCGTAGGTTTATCTGAAAACCAATAAACATCATCTATTTTTGCCAAACTCAGAAAATCATTAACAGGATTGCTATAAGATACAGAACTGTCAATCGCACCATTCAAGTTCTTTTCCAAATAATCAACAAGTTCCGCAAACTTCTTGAAATGGGTGTTATAGTCTTTTGCACGATACTGTTTCAAATCAAAAGGAAGTGTTGACAAATCATCTTGGGTAATTACGATAGTTTTCTTATTGAAACAATGAGCTAATCCAAGTTCATACATTACATTTGCATTTAAGCCAGTCAAATCCGCAATAACGACATCAGCTTCATATATAGGCTGAATAATGTCTTTTAATATGCTTTGCTGATTCCCTTCATCACCGGCATTGGTAAATTCAAAGCGTTCCCCAAATTTAACTTTAAGCATCTCATATACTTCCAAGAATTCATCCTTGAATGGCATTATTACAAAAACTTTTTTCTTGTCCATTGACTTTCTCCTTTGTTATCGAATGTTAATATCTGCTTCCAACTTTGCTATCCCCTCCATTATCTCCTCAAAACTCGGTTTCACACCAAACAGCATATTCTGCATATGCTCATAGTCATCACGGAGTTTGTTGAGGTTATAATCGGGTGGCATGAGTCGCATCGTGCCGCGCTTTGCGAGGTCATATCTCGCCCATGGGCAACGGTAGAACTTGTCCTTAAATTCAACAACACGTGTTAGCAGGTCACTATCTGCCAAAGCGTTGTCCTTGACTTCGGTTTGCATCATGCGATAAAGATCGTAATAGTGTCTCGAATATCTCACAGGGAACTCTTTGCCTTCCGGGCGGAAAGCCTCTCTATGTAGAATCGTGACCTTCTCCCAGAAAGTACGCTCCGGTAAAACGGTTAAAATATCGGTTGATGCTTGCTTGAAAAGTCTGCCGTATACCTGAGCCGCATACGGCGTAACAACAGCCGTTTTTACAGGAGTCCACGCGGCAAGAGCGCCGATTTCAAGGCGTATCTCCTGCAGGATGGACATATCCGAGAAACTGTTCGGATATGCTATTTTCACGGTCTGTGGATCGTCTTCATCAATGAAGCATTTGATATTTTCTCCAAGCTCAGCCGTAAGATCAGCAATGACAGAAGGGAGAAAAGTATCGCGCAGGAACACCTCAGCTCTTGTGTTGGCGTCTTTATTAAAGATATCTTGCTTTGTGTTACTGCGTGCTTCCCATGGCTCGTTGATGCCGTATCCGAGAACTCGCCAGTCAAGAATCAAATCGATATCCTCGGAGAAACGTTCGATTAACCCATATGCTTTTGAAAGGCTTGTACCACCCTTGAAGGCAATATGATCTTTCCATGCGCAGCGATGAAAAAGATAGTCGAGCATATAGCACACCCAAAAGTCCTTTTCAATAATGGCATCCGTCATACCCATTTTGGCGGCGGTGTTGTGGAAAAGCGCCTCACGGTCGTGTGCCGGTATAGTTGCAATATTTCTCATCTTGCCCCTCCGCAAATTTCTTTTATAACATCATAGATCCACGATGTTGCATATTTTGCCTCTGCAAACATCGCAGTTTTTTCTTTGTCAGTTGTTACTGATGCAATTTGATTTATGATTTCGTCGGTGATGTTTTCCTTACCAAGCGCTTTTAATGCTTGAATAACAAGTGCTGTCTTATATGAAATCTTTGAAATCTCTTTGTTGGTAGTACGCTTAAACCTGATAACCGTATTTCCGTAGGTGTACTCTTTGTATGTTCCATCACTGACGTAGAGCCAAACCGCAGGCACTTGCGTAGAAATACCGAGCATATTCAATGCGGTATCGCCGCACGGAACGATTGTCCATCCGAATTTTCTTGCCAATGTGTGTGCCACCATATCAGGCGAAGGCTCAACATATTCGCCTAAAAATTCATTATATTCGGGATATTCATAAACGCCGAAAATGATCCTGCGAATCAATCCTGCTTTTTCAAGGCGAAGCAGTGCTTTGTTTGCAGCATCCAACGATGCTAAATCCGTAAAATCAGAGGTTACAAAAATTGTACCTTTGGGCGAGTTCCGGATTCTATCTTCAATTTGGCTTATAGAAATAGTTCGTTTCATGTTATCACCTCGTCGGATATATTATACACTAATTCCGACGAAATATCAATAGAGTTGCGATAAAAAATTGATTTTTTAAGTCAAAAGCCTGCAGAGAAAGGATTTTTAGGGAAAGTCTCTTTGCCACACCCCTCCTGTGGAGACTCCGATTGGGGCAAAACCGTTCTCTTTGCCTACTGCGCCTCAGTCGCTGCGCCGTGAAAGGATTTGACTTTCAAGTAGTTTTGTGCTATACTGAAAGTAGAAAGGAGGGCATATGAAGAAAGATATTATAAAGTCCGTAGTGGACAAATCCGATCCCATTGGATTGCTTGAAATGCACTGTCCGGCAGATGAATATGCCCCCGAAATCGAGATGATTTTTGCGAGAATCCGAGAAAATATGACTGTCAGAGAAGTCTCTGATATTATTCGTGCAGTGTTCCTTGAGATGTTTGATGAATCCGTTGACACAAACCTTTGTGATTCCATGGCGAGAGAAATGCTCTCACTTGATTGCTGACCACACCTTTGACCACTTACGGCTTCGGACTACCCGGATTACATGCCGCGAAGAGCACTCGAAAGCAGTCGATCCGGACTAAAAAGCCCCGAAAAGCCCGTAAAATCACGTAAAAAATCAGGATTTTAGCGTTTGGGAGCAGGATGCCGCAGGTTCGAATCCTGTCACTCCGACCAAAAATCAGCCGAAAATGAGGTTTTTTGCCCCACTTTCGGCTGATTTTTTGCTTATAATCGGCTTTTATCAACCACTTCGGAAAAATCCCCTGACGGCAGAAAAGCGGCTTGTGCCATAGTTACTGCACAAGCCGCTTTCTTTTTTCGGAAGGCTTTTTCTTTGCCTACTGCGGTGCAAAATTTGTTTTGCGAAATACCTTGACTTGGGAATGAACAAGAGTTATCGTACGAGCCAAAAAACCCCGAAACGACCACCAAAAATCTTGAAAAGAAACACCCTTTATGATATAATTGGTTGGACGAATACGAAAGGGAGTTTGAAACATGGGGCGTTTACCGGATGAGTATTTTAGTGATTACGAAGCATATACGGAAGACGAAATTGCGGAAATAACTTCCAAAGGCATTTTATTAAAAAACGGCATGTTTATTGATTTTTCGGTTTGCGCCGAAAATTTCAAAGAAACAAATCATCAAAGCAGTGGAAAATGTGTAGGTGAGCGAGAGATTAGCTTTTTGAGTTTCACGTTCTATGCTAACCCAAAGCCTATCATGATCAAGTTTTTACCACGCAATAAACTGATCGAATTTTTCTCTCCGAACAATACGCTAAAGCGATTTCATTCATTGCAAAACAAAGTTATATATTTGGGATACACAACGTACGATTTGACATAACAAAATACTCCTTTGATGCGGCGACAAACCATATCGGGGGAGTATCTTTTTGACCACAGTTTATCCCACTACGGCAGAAAACGGCTTATGCCATAGTTACAGCACAAGCCGCTTTCTTTTTTTCAGAAGGCTATTTCTTTGACTACTGCGACGCAATTTTTACTCTGCGTTTTGTTCCAGCATTACGATTAGTTTCTTAAACGCATCTTCCTCTCTGACAAAATCAAATTGTCTGTTCTCCAATG
>ERZ1034755.240-NODE-240-length-18897-cov-7.317270_pt1 | contig 18897 bp, 15 predicted proteins | sample MGYA00520596_ERZ1034755 | MGnify/ENA primary metagenome ERZ1034755 (study PRJEB33766, sample SAMN09781701) | gut metagenome | biome: gut microbiome | host: Homo sapiens | place: Madagascar | study: EMG produced TPA metagenomics assembly of the PRJNA485056 data set... | reverse complement strand
GGCGAGGGGCGGCGGCGGGGGCGGGCATTCCCTTGTCGTGTCGAGCAGGCGCGCGACCGCGTCGCGCCGCAGCGCGTTGAGCGCGGCGGGCGAGAGGTTCAGCCCCTCCCCGAGCATGAACGTCATATCCCGCGGCGCGAGCAAAAACGGCGTGTTCCCGAGTTTCGAGAGCCGCTCGCACACGCCTGCCGCCGTCAGCGGCGCACTTCTCGCCGGGGCGGGGATCTCCCCGAGAACCTCGGCGACCTTGCCGCCCGGTGCGCGGAGCGTGAGGCGGGCGGGGACCCCCGCCAGAATCGTCACCTCCGCCGTGAGCGGTATCTTCGGGAGCGTCGGGCGGGCGGTGTCCGCCCCCGCCGCGCGGCTTTCCTCTTTGTCGCGCTCGCTCCGCACGCCGGTCATTCCGGCGTCGAGCCTGCCGGTGAAATACCCGTCCGTAAAGCCGGAGCGGGAGAAGACCCGTTCGAGTTCGCGCATCTCGCCCGGCGTGGCATTCCGCCCCTCGTCGAGCAGGCGGCGATAGATGGCGGTCACGCGCCCGACGTAGTCGGCGCTCTTCATGCGCCCCTCAATCTTGAGAGTCGAGACGCCCGAGGCGATCAGTTCCGGGATATGACCCGCCAGCGACAGGTCTTTCAGGCTGAGCAGGTACTTCCCGCCGTTATACGGCAGGCGGCAGGGTTGCGCGCACGCGCCGCGGTTGCCGCTCCGCCCCCCGACCTGCGAGGAGAAGAGACATTGCCCCGAGTGCGAGACGCAGAGTGCCCCGTGCAGGAAGATTTCGACCGTCTCGGGCGCCCCCACGACCAGTCGCTCGATTTCCTTTTGCGGCAGTTCCCGTGCCGCCACGACCTGTGTGAAGCCGAGGTCGGCGACCTCTTCGGCGCCGGCGGTGCTGTGCAGAGACAGTTGCGTCGACGCATGGAGTTCCAGCCCCGGCAGATGCCGATGCAGGTGATCGGCGAGACCGACGTCCGCGACGATTACGGCGTCCACTCCCATGCGGAAGAGCCGCGCGGCGTAGTCTGTCGCCGCCGCGAGTTCCGGCGCGTACAGGAGGGTGTTCAGCGTCACGTAGACGCGGACGCCCCGTGCGTGGGCAAGCGCCACACACCGCGCGAGCGTTTCGTCATCGAAGTTCTCGGCATAGGCGCGGGCATTGAATGCCTGCCCCCCGAGGTACACGGCGTCTGCCCCGGCGGCGAGCGCGGCGAGGAAAGCGTCCTCGCCCCCGGCGGGCGCGAGCAGTTCCGGCAGTTCTCCGTGTCGTCTCATCTCCGCACCTCCTCGCCGTCCCGGATTTGCTTTGTTTCTATTTTAATACATTTCCCCCCGCTTGGCAAGAGGGAACCGCTTCCCACGGCGGGAAAAAGCGTTTCTCGCAGCAGGAGGAAAGCGTTCCCCGCGACAGGAGGGAAAAGCATCCTCGCACAAAGAGGAACCATGCCCCGCCGCCCCCTCGTCTTTCTCGCCGCCCCGCGCGTTTTCCGCGCCGCTCTGTTTTCCCCACGTCGTTTCCCGAATCGCTTTGCGTCCACGCCGTTTTTCCTCCGAGAGCCTCTCGGGAGAATCAAAAGAGAAATCGAACCGGGGCGCCGCCCGGCGCCCCGGTTCCGTTATTTCGATTCCGTAAATCTGATTTTCTTCTTCGGGAGCCACTGTGCCCCCTTGTCGGGGCGTTGTTCCCCCCTTTTTGGCGCCGCTGTTTCCCCTTTTCGGGGCACGGCTTGCCTTCGTCTTTGGTTTCGGGTCGCCCCGCGTCCGTTACTCTGCCGGGGTCGTCTCACCGCCCGCGGCGGTCGACGACTTCGCGACCATCATGCTACGGAGCGCTTCGAGTGTCGCGCGCTCCTCCTCGGTCAGCGAGTTCTCCGTATCGGCAAGACGCGCGTCGATGGCGGCGTCCATTTCCGCTTTCTGCTTGGTCGTCACCGTCAGGGTCGTCGCAGGTTTCCCCGTCTCCTCATCGACCTTGCCTTTTTCGGACACGACCTCCTGAACGGTCTTCGAGGCAAGAATATCGTCGATGAGCCCCTCGGACGTAATCTCGTCCCGGCGCCCCTTGGTGGTATAGGAAATGAGGTTGTTGATGGCGGCGGCTTCCTTCTTCCGCTCCTCTTCGTCCATCTCCGCGATGCTTTCGAGCGAGTCGGACACAATCCCGGCGATGGTGGCGGTGTTCTCTTCCCCGACCTGGTTCTTCAGATTGTCATTGTTCTCGATCGTGGTCGTGAGCGCCGAGGACACCAGTTGCGCCGAGCCGGGCGTGAGCGAAATCAGAATCTGCTCCATATCGCCCCGCAGTTCGTCCTGCGTGACTTTATCGTCCGACGTGGTTCGCGAGACCTTGTGCAGATACACATATGTCTCGGAGATTGTCTCGATACTGTCCGTGAGGTCGACGAGGTCGGTGCAGACCGTCTCGGGCGTCGTGTGCGCGAGCCGATCGAGCGGTGCGTCGAGCGCCGTCTCATACCCCTCGGGCAGTTGTTCCTTGATGTTGACGGAGAGCACCGTCTCGCCGTCTTTCCACTTCCCGGCGGCGAACGACAGGATCTCCGCCAAAATGGTTTTCATGTTCTCGTCGTCCTCGACGGCACCGATGAGCCCGACGCGGATGGCGGTGAGGTCAGTCGTCTTGTTCTCGTCGAAGATGGCGTTGAAATCAATCAGAGACACATCATAGATCGCACCGTACAGCCGCAGGAGCGCGTCGCACTCCCGGTCGAGATCCAGCCCGCTCGCGCCGGCGGAGAGATGCGAGAAGAGGAAATCGCCCCCGAGGCGCCGGATGGCGGCGACCGCCTTGTTGTTCGCCCCGGCGGAGAGCTGCCCGTCGAGTTCCGGCGGGAGTGTCTCGTTTACGAACACCTCTGCCTCCACCACCTTCGGATAACTGTCGGCGGCGAAGCGCAGATAGCCCGCATAGGGCATCAGCAGGCTGATGACAATCAGCGCACAGCCGACGACGGAGACGATGACGCCCGTCACGCGGGAGAGCGTGTCGATCGGCTTTTTCTTCTTGGACGGCAGGAACATACAGAGCGCCGCATACAGAATCCAGAGGAGCGCACGCAGGAGCATGAACAGCAGGCTGTAAAGAAGCGGTGCAAGGAGCGCCGTCAGAATGGACAGAATATATTTCACGAGCGTCTCGGACGCGTGTATGAGTTCCGCGATGGAGGCGGCTTTTGCGTCAACCAAGGCGGTCAGTTTTTCACGGATTGTGTCCCCGAACACCGCGATGAGGCGCACGGATACGAAATAGGCAATCACGGCGGCGACGGCAAGCGAAACAAGGCGGAACAGCGAGCGCGCGAAGCCGCGTTTCAGCCCCCAGATCACCCCGATGATGAGATACAGCAGCGCCACCGCCGAAACGGCAATGGTGCAGATCAGACTTATATTCACGGTTATCCTCCCGGGCGCCGCCGCGAAGGGGCGGATGTCATCGAAAAATACGAACGTGTATGCAAGTGTATTGTATCATGTTTCTGCCGAAAATGTCAATCCTTTCATACCCGGCTGCCACAATGTAACTTCATTGACAAAAATCGCCTCCTGTGCTATGATAGATAAGGTGTGCACACAGCGTCCCGGGCGGAGCCCGTCGCGTGCGCGCGTAAACGCTTATAAAATACGGGATTCGGCGTATAGTAATCTTATTCCCCGGCGCTTCACGCAAGCGTCGGTACACGCCCGCCGCCGAGATGACCGGCAGAGGGGCAACCGCCTGATCTTAAGAGGATTCTGACATGAAAATACTTGTTACCGGTGTCAACGGGCAACTCGGGCACGACCTTGTCGAGTGCCTCGGGGCGCGCGGGCACGAAGCCGTCGGCGTGGATATCGCCGACATGGACATTACGGACGGGGCGTCCGTCGACCGCGTTCTTTCCTCCGTGCGCCCGGACGCCGTCATGCACTGCGCCGCCTGGACGGCGGTAGACGCCGCGGAGGACGCGGAAAACCTCGAAAAAGTGCGCCGCGTCAACGCCGGCGGTACCGGGCACATCGCCGAGGCGTGCGAAAAACTCGGATGCAAACTCATGTATATCTCGACCGACTATGTGTTTGACGGCGGCGGGGTGCGCCCGTGGGAGCCGGACGACGCACGGCACCCGCTCAACGTGTACGGCGAGACAAAGTACGAGGGAGAGCTCGCGGTCGAGCGGCTCGAAAAGCACTTTATCGTGCGCATCGCGTGGGTCTTCGGCGTGAACGGCGGCAACTTCGTCAAAACCATGCTGAACAAGGGCAAGACGGTCAAAGCGCTGCGCGTCGTCTCCGATCAGGTGGGCAGCCCGACCTACACGCGGGATCTTTCCCGCCTGCTCGCGGACATGATCGTCACGGACAAATACGGCACCTACCACGCGACGAACGAGGGCTTCTGCTCCTGGTACGACTTCGCGTGCGAGATCTTCCGTCAGGCAGCGGAGCGCGACCCCGCGACCTACGCGGACGTGACGGTCGCCCCGGTGGACAGCAGCGCGTACCCCGCCAAGGCGAAGCGCCCGACCAACAGCCGCATGAGCAAGGAAAAACTCACCGAAATGGGATTTACAAAACTGCCGACATGGCAGGATGCCCTCTCGCGGTATCTCACCGAGCTGGGCATGTAAGGAGAAAACATGGGACAGATCAAAGTGACAAAGGCTCCGATCGAGGGGCTTTACATCATCGAACCGACGGTCCACGGCGACAGCCGCGGCTACTTCACCGAGACCTACAACCGGCGCGATATGGAAGAGGCGGGACTGACGATGGAATTTGTGCAGGACAATCAGTCCATGAGCACGAAGGGCGTCCTCCGCGGGCTCCATTTCCAGAAGCAGTATCCGCAGGGCAAACTCGTGCGCGTCATCCGCGGCAGCGTATTTGACGTCGCGGTGGATCTCCGCGCCCACTCGGAGACTTACGGCAAATGGTTCGGGGTCGAACTGACGGCGGAGAACAAGAAACAGTTTTACATCTCCGAGGGCTTTGCGCACGGGTTCCTCGTGCTGTCCGACGAGGCGGAATTTTGCTATAAGGTCACGGACTTCTATCACCCCGGCGACGAGGGCGGGCTCGCGTGGAACGACCCGACCATCGGCATCGAGTGGCCCGGGCTCATCGGTACCTACCCCGGCTCGGCGGACCCCTCCGGCTACACGCTCGCGGACGGGACCCCTCTCAATCTGAGCGATAAAGACTGCCGTTGGCTCCCCCTCGGCGAGACTTTCTCTTTTAACTGATATGATGAAGATCGATATCGTTTGCCCGCTGTATCACGCGGAAAAACATCTGGACGGCTTTCTCGCGCGCCTGCGCGCGCAGCGCGACGTGGAGATTGTCCGCGGCGTGTTCCCCCTGACCGACGACGGCAGTGATCTCACCGCCGTCAAGACGAAACTGGACGCCGAAGGCTTCACCTACTTCACGGTCACCCCGAAAGAGTTCTCGCACAGCCTGACGCGCGAGCGCGCGATCCGCGACTATTGCGTCTCGGACATCGTTCTGATGCTCTCGCAGGACGTCACCCTGGAGGGGGACGGAGCCGTCGCGACCCTCGTCGCGGCGCTCGGCGACGGCGTTGTCTACGCCTACGGGCGGCAGATTGTGAAGCATAAGACCATCGAGTATTATGTCCGACGCAAGAATTACGGCGCCGACTCCTTTACCGTCTCGAAAGACGACATTCCGGAAATGGGGCTGAGAGCCTTCTTCGCTTCTGATGCTTTCGCGGCGTATGACCGCCCCGCGTTTCTCGCGCTCGGCGGCTATGACGGGATCCCCATGATGATGAATGAGGATATGTATTACGCGAAAAAACTGCTGGACGCCGGCTACCGCAAAGCCTATGTCGCCGGGGCGGTCGCCGAACACTCGCACCGTTTCACCCTGAAGCAACTCTACCGCCGCTACTATGCGACGGGCGTCTGGTTCCGGGAACACCCGGAGTTCTCGGACTACAAAACGACGGACACCGGCATGAAACTCGCGCTCTCGGTCTTTGCCGGAGCGCTGAAGCACTTCAATATTCCGGTTCTGCTCCGTTTCCTGCCCGACATGACGGCGCGCTACCTCGGTATGAAGCGCGGCGCCAAAGCCCCCCGCAAAAAAGGGAATTGACCGGGGGCGGCTTCCGCCCCGTCATGGAGCCGCCGCTCTCTCATCGTGCAGGCGGCGTCCCCGCCCCTGCCATGCAGACGGTATCCTTCCCCGGCACCGCCGCCGCGATACCGTACCGTTTCCCCGCCGCCGATGCGGCGGGTATCCCGGCCTCCGCACCGCCCGGACGCGGCGGCTCGCTCTCCGGCGCCCACGGCGCCGGCACCTCATCTGCTCTGACCGCTACGGAAAGGAGGAATACCCGTGTATAAGCATATTTTTCTCAACCCCTTCTATTGGTATTCCGCCATCTGGAGTTTCGTACTCCTGCTCTACCCTCTCAACTGGACGAAAGCCTACGCGCCCCTCGACACCCGCCTCTGGCTCTTCTTCCTCGCGACGGTGGCGGCGTCGCTCTTCATCGGCTTCTACTTCGGGCGCTACCTGAAGCGCACGGCATTCCCCTACCGTCGCCCGGAACACACGATCGCCTGCGCGGCGCTCCTGCTCGTGGGCTATATCGCCGACTTTGTGTACGGCGGGTTTGTCCCGCTCTTTGCCGTCCTCGCCGGCTCCGAAAAAACCTATAAGGATTTCCACGGTATGCCGTCGGTACACGGTCTGCTCCTGTCCTTCTCGCTCTTCTTCGGCGCCTATATGTTCTATTGCTTCCTGCGGGAAAAAGACAGACGCTACAAGATCCTCTTCCTCACCTACGACGGCATGATCCTGCTCATGTTCCTGTTCCTCTACACCCGCGCGTTCCTGATGCTCATGGCGTTCATCATCGCCGTGATCCTCCTCTCGTTCTGTAAGCGGATCCGCCTCTGGCATCTGCTCGCGACGGCGGCGGCGGCGATCGTCCTCTTATACTTCTTCGGCGTCCTCGGCAATATCCGTTCCGGGAGCCCGTGGAACGACACCAGCTACCTCATGGGCGTGGCGGCGATCGACCCGGCGAGTGTCCCCGCCTTCCTGCCGAAACAGTTCCTGTGGGCATATGTGTACCTCATCTCGCCCCTCGGCAACCTCAATCATCTGGTCGTCCACTATACGCCCACTTTCGAGATCGGCGGTGTACTGTACAGCCTGGTGCCGGACATCATCGGCAGAGTGCTGTTCCGGCACGCGAGCGATGTCACCCTCCCTCTCGTCATCAAAAATCTGACGGTACTGAGCGGCTTCGGCTCCATGTACTATTTCGGCGGGTTCCTCGGGCTATTCACCGAGTTCGCCTATATGACGCTCCTCGACTGCGCGCTCATCCGCGTGAGCCTGTACCGCTCCGAATATATCTACCCGACAGGCGCCCTCGCCTGCACCGTGACCGCCTTCCTCTTCTTTGAGAACTTCCTCAACTACACCGTCGTGATGTTCTCGTTCGTGTACCCGCTCGCCGTGATTCTCACGGTGGCGCTGTTCCGCCGCTATTCGCCCCGGTACCGGCACCGCTACGGCACCCTCCTCCCTCTGACCCCGGAGGTGCGTATCCCCGCGGGGTTCACCCCCGGCGACGACGACTGACAGCAGAGCGGTGCGCCGGGCGCACCGACGCGGCACCCCCGATGCGGGGGATTCCCGGATAAGGAGCGATTCTTTTATGACACCGAAAAAATGTCTGGTTCTGCTCTGCACCTATAACGGCGAGCAGTATCTCCGCTGTCAGCTCGACAGCGTCCTCTCGCAGACGGGGGTCGAGACGCACATCAGGTGCGCGGACGACCGCTCGACCGACGGCACCGTCGCGATCCTCGAAGAGTACCGGGAGCGCTATCCCGATCGCTTCGCCTATACCGTCAACGAACAGAACAAACGCTTCACCTATAATTTTCTCGACCTGTTCTTTTCCACCGCCGATACCGATTACGATTACTATGCCTTCTGCGACCAGGACGACTATTGGCTCCCGGAAAAGGTAAGCGCCGCCATGGCGAAGATCGAGGCGGCGGAGCCGCACCCGAACGGCGTTTTCTATTGCTCAAACCTGACGGTCGCCGACGAGGATCTGCGCCCGATGGGGCTCCAGGAGGATCCGCGGATGCTCCGCCGGACGACGACGGCGACCGTCAAGTGCGAGAACATCGCGACCGGCTGTACCGTCGTCATGGACGCGGCGTTCCACCGTCATGCCCTGCGCCACTATCCGCAGGGGATCTTACTGCACGACTTCTGGCTTTTCCTCATCGCCGTCTTTACCGCGCGCGCGATTTATGACAAAAACGCCTATATCCTCTACCGCCAGCACGGCACCAACCAGATCGGCACCAACAAGAAGAAATTCTCTTTTGCGGGGCTCCGCAAGTTCTCCCGCATGAAGAGCAAATACCCCGCCCTGATGCGGGAACTGGTCGCCGGGTACGGCGATCTGATCCCCGCAGAGGATCTCCGCGACATCGAGACGATCCGCGACTATCGGCAGAAGTTCGGTTGCCGCATGAAACTGCTGTTCTGCCGCCGGTTCCGCCGCCGCAGTGCCAAACTCACGCTGATTCTCAAAGTCGAAATACTGACGGGCAAGTTCTGACCTGCCCCATGAGGCCTATTGCATGAAGTTACTCAACCGCTATCGCTCCCTCAGCCTGACGGCGCGGGCGTCGGTATGGTTCGTGTTTGCCACGCTGTTTCAGAAGGGCATCAACATCATTACCACCCCGATTTTCACCCGGCTGATGAGCAAAGCCGAATACGGGTCTTACTCCGTATTCAATACCTGGTACAATATCTTTCTCGTCGTCTGCACGTTCAATCTGGCGGGCGGGATTTTCAATACCGTCCTCCACCGGCACAAGGAGCGCAAAGAGGAGATCACCTCCTGCGCCCTCGGGCTGGAGACGGCGCTGACCTTCCTTGTGTTCGGCGGGTACCTCATCTACTATTTCACGGTCGGACATCTGCGGGGCGATACCGCCGCCGGGAACCTGCAGGGCATGACCCTGACGCTGTCCCTGCTCATGTTCGCGCAGGTACTCGTGAATATCCCCACCTCGCTGTGGATTGCGAAGTGCAAATACGAATACAACTACTTTGCCTGCTGTCTCGTCATTATCCTGCAGTCGCTCGCCCTGCTCGGGCTGAGCATTCTCCTCGTCGTCACCTTACAGGACAAGGTCATTGCCCGCATCATCGCGAACCTCGTGATCATGGGGATCGTCGCCGTGGTGGTTTTTGTGCTTCTGCTCCGGCAGGGGAAGAAACTGTTCTCATGGTCTGCATGGAAGTACCTGTTGCTCCTCGGTCTGCCGCTCCTCGTCCACTATCTCGCGCAGGACATCATGGCGCAGTCCGATCAGTTGGTACTTGACCGCTACCGGGGGAAGGACGTCGTCGCGACGTACAGCCTCGCGCACCAGATCAGTTGGATCTTCACCATTCTGACGACCGCCATCAACACCACCTTCGTCCCCTGGGTCTACCGCAAAATCGACGAGCGCGATTTCGCCCCGGTGAAGCGCGTCTCCGCGATGACCTTCTCCTTCATCTGCACCGTGACGCTGTGCGTGTCGCTGGTCGCCCCGGAGGCGATTCTGCTCTTCGGCGGGAACGCCTATCTGGAGGGCGCACGGCTGGTGCCGCTCCTCATCAGTAACGTCATTCTCATCACCGCCTACGACCTGTTCTCGAACGTCGAGTTCTTCTACTCCAAGACGGTGATTGCCTCGCTCGCGACGGTCGTGTGCGCGGCGTTCAATATCACCTTCAATTTCGTGTTCATTCCGCGCTACGGCATGATTGCCGCCTGCTGTACCACCCTCGCCTCCTATGCGCTCCTGACCGTGATTCACTACGTCGTCATGCGTGTCTTCTGTAGGAAAAAAGGGCTGCCGGATCTGTTCGGCTCGGGGTATATCTGGCTGCTCTCCGCCGTAATGATTGCGCTGAACCTCGCGACCCTCCTCCTGCAAGAATACCGCCTCGTGCGTTTCGCCCTGCTGGCGGCGATCCTCGCCCTGCTCATTTTCCTCGCCGTGCGGTACGCCAAAAAGCGCCGCCAAAGAAAGGAACCCGAACAACATGAATGATCAAGAACTGCATGAGACGCTGACGCAGGCGAAGGCGGATCTCCGCTCCTGTTCTCAGTTCAATGTGCGCCTGCTCAGCCCCCTGACGCTTTGGCTCGCGAAACGGCATTTGCGCCGCGGCACCAACCCGAATTTTTTGACCCTCTGTATGCTCCTCACCGTCCTTGTATCTCTCCCGTTCTTTTTCTTCGGGAATGCGGTGTGCGCGATCATCGGATTTCTTCTGATCCAGTGGTTCGAGATCTACGACGACGCCGACGGTATTGTCGCGCGCGGCACGGGGCAACTCTCGATCTACGGGGAACAACTTGATTTCCTCATGCACATCATCTGCCACCCGCTCTCCCTCGCCACTTACGCTTTCGCCGTTTTCCGCACGTTGCCCGAGGCGCCGATGCTCCCCGCGCTCCCCTGCTCGAATACGGTTCTGATGCTGATCCTGTTCGCGGTTTTTGTGCTTTCCGAGCTCGGTCTGCGCGCGCTGATCGAACTGGACTCCATCACGCGTGAGAAGCGTCGCGCCCGCGGCGAGGAAATCGCGCCGCGCGACCTGCGCTGCCACTCGGGCAGAGCCATCGTGAAGATGCTCCTCTCGGCACTCCTCTGCTATCCCTATCCCGTATTCATGCAGACCTTCCCGCTCTTCCTCGTGATCGACCTCTTTGCCGGTACGCACATCGCCTTTTACGTCTATGGGGTGTTCGCCTGCCTGTGGCTCCTTTCGTTTCTCAAGAACTGCCTCACGCACCTGCTCCCCTTCATGCGCCGCGCATAAAGGTCGCTTCCGTATGCCCGCCGCCGACGCGAGGAACCCCCGCCGCGTGCGGTTATCCCCCGCTTTCCAACACGTTTTTTACAAAATAAGAGGACACGGCAGTCACTTCTGCCGTGTCCTCTTGTACGATTGTGCCCTTGCCGGATTGTTTTTGCGCCGGGTTCGGGGGAGGCGGTTTTGTGCCCCGTGCCGCCCGTTTCCGATTGCCCCCGCGGCATTTCGGTCGCACGACGCGCCACCGGACTCCGCCGTCGCGCCGCCCGTTTTTTGTCTACGGCGCCGAATGAAAACGATGCCGCCCGGTGCCCCCTTTTCCGTTTACGGCGACTGCCGGGGATCGACGCCGCCCGTTATTCGAGCCCGGCGGAGAAGCGCTCCATCATGTCGGCGATGGCTTCGCTCACCTCGCGGCTCATATAGAAATTCTCTTCATGGCTGTTGATACAGCGCACGAAGTGTACGAGTTCCATACGCAGCCCTTCCCCGTCATTCTCATAGAAATACGGGCGGTTCTTCGTCGCGTCCTCGAAACGCACTTCAAAGTAGCCGGATTTCCACCACGGCGCGGGAACATACACATAGCCTTTCGTGCCCGCGACCCGCAGATCGCCCTCCGACTTGACGCCGGTGCCGACATGGAGCGTCGCCAGAGCGCCGTCATAGGTCAGATCCGCCTTGGTATAAATGTCATCTCTGCCGCCGAGGGTCTGCATGTCCACCTTTTCATAACGTGTGCCGAGGATCTTCAGGATCGGGAGGAGCGCAATGGCGCCCCAGCCGGTGAAACTGGTGTAGTAATGCGTCTTGCTTAGCCACTCCCGCACCTCGAGGGTCGTACACGTCACGTCAATCGACTTGATGTCGCCGATCATGCCGCTCTTGATGAGCAGAATAAGACGGGAGAAAGCGACCGAATAGGCGGTCTTGACGGAATCGAAAAGGGTCAGCCCCCGCTCCCGTGCGAGATCAAAGAGTTCGGAAACCTGTGCGCGCGTCATGGCGATCGGAGACTCGCTGATGACGTGTTTGCCCGCGATGAGCGCCTCTTTGGTGTACGCGTAGCGTTCCTCGGGGCGCACGGCGACATATACGGCGTCGTTGTTTGCGAGCAGGTCGGTGTACGTCTCATAGGTGTGCTCGAACGCTGCGGCGAGTGCGGGCGCCGCCTCCGGCGTGTAGATCGCGTCCATCGTGACCCCGTTGACGACGGCGGCATTGTCGCGCAGTTTCAGCATCGCGGGGTCGCTCCCGACGGCGCCGATGCGGACACTCACGACGGAACGGAGTTGACTGCTGGAGATGCCCGCCGTGCGCGGCAGATAGACGACCTCGCAGTATTCGTTCAGATAGTCGAACTGTCCGCGCCAGTCGGAGCCGATGGCGAAGATTGAGATGTTGTAGCGCTTGATATCGTCGATCTTCTGCCCGATGTACTCCTCCGGGATGACCTCGTCGGCGATGCCGGTCTGACGCACCGCCTCCATGCGTTCCATCAGGGTCTGCTGTACGTTGATCTTGCCGCGCGACATATCGAAATTTTCGGTCGTGACCCCGACGATGAGGTAATCGCCCAGCGCCTTGGCGCGGCGCAGAAGGCGGATATGCCCCTCGTGCAGAAGATCAAACGTGCCGTAGGTGATGACCTTGATCATGGATTACAGCCTCCCGCCCGCGGCAAGTTCCGAGAGCGCGGTAAGCAGCGTATCATAGTCGGCGGTCGTGAGTGCCCCCATGTGTCCGACGCGGAACACCCGATCGCGGAGCGCGCCGCCGTTCGGGCAGACGAAAATGTTATATTCGTCCTTGAGCGTCTCAAAGACCGTATAAGCGGAAATGCCCTCATGCACCGGCACGAGCGAGGTGACGGCGTTCGACGGCACCTCGGCGAAGGGGCGGAGCGGGAGCCCGCGCGCCTCGATCTGCCGGCGGAAGTACATGGCGCGCTCGCGGGCGCGTTCCACCTCGCGGCGGACACCGCCGTCCCGCACGAGTTGCGAGAGGCGCGCATGGAGTTGGAGCAGGATGCCGACCGCGGGCGTGAAGGGCGTCTGTCCCCGTTCGCCGTCGCGCAGATAGGCACTCAGATCAAAATAGAGAGAGGCGACGCCGGCGGCGGCGATGCGTTCCTGCGCCGTCCGGTCACAGCAGATGACGGAGATGCCCGGCGCCGTCGCGAGCGCCTTCTGCGAGCCGGTGATGACGACATTCACCCCGGCGGCACGCATATCGAGCGGGTCGCAGAGGAACGAACTGATGGCGTCCACGATGAGGAACAGCCGGTTCCGGCGGCAGAAATCCGCGATGAGATCGAGGTCGTAGAGGACGCCGGTCGATGTCTCGCCGAGGTTGACGAGGAACGCCGTGTACCCTGCCCCCTCAAAGGGCGCGAGCGCCTCGGCGGTCAGTACCCGACCGCTCTCACAGGGAATGGGCGTGTAAGGCACGCCGTGGATCCGCAGGATCTCGCAGAAACGGTGCCCGAAAGAACCGCCGTCCACGACGAGTGCGCGGTCGGCGCCGCTGAGCGTGTTCATCACGGCCGCCTCCATGGAGGCGGTGCCGGAACCCGTCATGAAGATGACGCGGGCGTCGTCCGGCGCCCCCATCAGTTCCTTCACCGCCTGCTCGTTCTCCAGCATCACACGGGAAAACTCGGGCGTTCTGAAATAGGGGATCTGCTCCCCGCCGATTGCCAACACCTCGTCGCTCATCATAACGGGGCCGACTGCAAAATTCAGCATACGATCTTCTCCTTTTCGTCACCGGGTGGCGCCTCCCGGGCGCCCGCGGCGGTTTGTGCGGTAATGCCGGGCGCCCTCCCGGGTGTCTCCCGTGCATTGTCCTCACTGTATGTCATGAAATACGACAGGGCAGGACGGTACCGTCTGCCCTGTCGGGAAATTACTGACGGCTGAGTCTTTCGCCGTACATTTTGTCGTAGTAGTTGCGGTACTCGCCCGAGATGATGTTCTCCCACCATGCACGGTTGTCGAGGTACCAGCGGATGGTCTTCTGGATTCCGTCGGCGAACTTCGTCTCGGGGAGCCAGCCGAGCTCACTGTGGATTTTGGTCGGGTCAATCGCGTAGCGCATATCATGCCCCTTGCGATCGCTGACGTGGACGATCAGATCCTCGCTCTTGCCGAGCGCCGCGCAGATGAGGCGCACGATGTCGATGTTCTTCATCTCGTTGTGCCCGCCGATGTTGTAGACCTCACCGACCTTGCCGTGACGGATAATCAGGTCGATTGCCTTGCAGTGATCCTCGACATACAGCCAGTCGCGGACATTGAGGCCCTCGCCGTAGACCGGCAGGGGCTTGTCGGCGAGCGCGTTTGCGATCATCAGCGGAATGAGTTTCTCCGGGAACTGATAGGGGCCGTAGTTGTTGGAACAGCGGCTGAGCGTCGTCGGGAGCCCGTAGGTTCTGTGGTAGGCGTTCACGAGCAGGTCGGCGCCCGCCTTGGAGGAACTGTACGGAGAACTTGTCTTGAGCGGCGTCGACTCGGTGAAGAACAGGTCGGGGCGGTCGAGCGGCAGATCGCCGTACACCTCGTCCGTCGATACCTGATGATACCGTTTGACACCGTGTTTCAGGCTTGCGTCCATCAGCACCTGCGTGCCGATGATGTTGGTGCGCAGGAAGATGCCCGGATCCTCGATCGAGCGGTCGACGTGCGACTCCGCCGCGAAGTTGACGACAATGTCGGGCTTCTCTTCCGCGAAGAGGGCGTTCACCGCCTCGGCGTCGCAGATGTCCGCGCGCACGAAACGGAAGTTCGGGTTCTTCATCGCCGTTTCAAGCGTCGAGAGGTTGCCCGCGTAGGTCAGTTTATCGAGGCAGACGATTCTGTCCTCGGGATGCTTTTCCTGTTCGTAATAGATGAAGTTCGCGCCGATGAACCCGGCGCCGCCGGTCACAAGGATCGTCATACCGTATCCCCCGTTATTTCTTTTTGTTCGTGGTGATGCCCGCGACCCGTTTGAGGTATTCCCCGTAGGTGCTGCTCCCCATTTCCTCTGCCGCCGCGATCAGCGTCTCGCGCGTAATCCAGCCGTTGCGGTAAGCGATCTCTTCGAGGCACCCGATCTTGGCATCATGGCGTTTTTCCATACCGCGCACGAACGCGGTCGCTTCGGCGAGGCTCTCGTGCGTGCCGGTGTCCAGCCAGTGATAGCCGCGGCCGAGCAACTCACAGTGGAGCGCACCGTGCGAGAGATAGATGCGGTTGAGGTCGGTGATTTCCAGTTCTCCACGTGCGGAGGGCTGAATGGTCTTGACGTAATCGACCACTTTGCGGTCGTAGAAGTAGAGCCCGGTCACGCACCAGTTGCTTCTCGGGCGTTTCGGCTTCTCGGCGAGGCTTGTCACCTTGCCCTCTTTGTTAAAGCCCATGATGCCGAAGCGCTTGGGATCCGGCACCTGGTAGCCGAATACGGTCGCGCCCTCTCCGTTCTCGGCGCGCTTGACCGCACTGTGCAGTTTGCTCTCGAGCCCGCGACCGACGAAGATATTGTCGCCGAGCACCATGGCGGCGGCATCGTCGCCGATGAACTCTTCCCCGAGCAGGAATGCCTGCGCGAGCCCGTCGGGAGACGGCTGGACGCAGTACTCGAGGTGGATGCCGAACTGATGCCCGTCACCCAGCAGATCGCGGAACCGCGGGGTGTCCTGCGGCGTGGAGATGAGGAGGATATCCCGGATACCCGCCTTCATGAGGACAGACAGCGGATAAAAGACCATCGGTTTGTCCCACACGGGGAGCAATTGTTTACTGGTGACTTTCGTGAGCGGATACAGTCTTGTGCCGGAGCCTCCGGCAAGAACAATCCCTTTCATACTTATGCGGCTGCCGCTGAGGGCAGCATCTCCTGCGTTTCATTAAAATAATGTGCCGGGGAGCGGCAATCTTACCGCCCTTTCGTGCGCGGATGATAACGGCTCAACCGTTGCGTGGCAATCACGCGACACATGAAATGAGGGGTGACAGCGTATTTGTCACAAATGCTCGCATATTGTACCATTTTATTGCCAAAATGTCAATAGCTTTTCCATTTTGCTCCTCGGGCACCGCCCCGGCACGATTTCGGAAAGCAGTCTTATTACCGTCAGTCATGCCCCGTTTCGCCCCGTTTTATCACCGGCGCCGCGCCCGGTTTCCATGTCGTCCCGGAAAAAGATCATTTTTCCTGCGCCGGACGCCTTCGTCTTTTTATCAAGTCAAAACCGCCGCTGTGGGGCGGCACCACCCGCGACGCATATACTGATTGAAAAGGCGGTCGCCTGCCGCGCCCTCCGGCACCGTCCCGCCGCCGAGACGACTCTGCCGTTGCCCCGTTCTCAATCCCGCAGCGGCAGCCGGCGGTCACCCGTGCCGACGAATAGATTCCGGCGGTCTCTCCCGCAGGCGAACCGTCATGCCCGACTTTCCCGCACGAGCCCTCGTAGGGGCGACCAATGGTCGCCCGCGTCCCCGGCATCTTACTGCACGCCGTTTCGTTTTTATGTGCCGAAAAGCAACCAAACCGACCGGAGGGAGGAACCGCCATGCCCCTGCCGTTTCTTGTGACCGCGCTCGCCGTCGCCATCAGCCTCTGCCTTTCGGAAGAGACGACGGCGCTCCTCTCTCTGCTCCTGACGCAACTCGCCGACACCCTCGCGACCGCCGCCGCGCTTGCCGCGCGCTGTGCGCGCGCGACGTAAACAAACCGTTCTAACCCCCGCGGCAAGACCCGCTTTCGGTGCATGCCGACACCCGATCGTGACGATCGCCCACCCACTTCTTATCAGAAAGCCCGTCCGCCGCTTTTGGCGGCAGACAAAAAAGAGAGGATAAAAGCAGGGCGGCACGAACGTCCCCGGCGGGCAGAAACAGGGCGGACAAAAGCAGGGCAGCACGGACGTCTCCGACAGGAAGGAACAGGGCGGAGCCTACGTTTGTAGGCTCCGCCCTGTTATTATGTGAAACACGACGCGGAGAAAAACGATTCCCGTCAGATACGCTTCAAAAGTTCTGCCTTTTTGCTGTCGTACTCCTCTTCGGTGATGGCGCCGCGCTCCTTCAGCGTGTGCAGGTGGTCGATCTGCAAAAGGATTCTGTCGGTTTTCCCGAGCGGCGGCAGGAGCGCGTCCTCGCGCCATGCGGCACATTTCTCCCCGAGCCGACGGAAGATCACTCCGCGCTCAAAGAGAAACAGCAGGATCCCCGCGACGACGAGCACCACGCTCATCAGTTGCGACGGGGAAAGGAAGAAACCGGTCGCCCCGCGGTCGTCCCCGCGGAAATATTCCAGTACAAAGCGGAAAATGCCGTAGGTCACGAGCCATCCCTCGAGGTTGTACTTTTTGACCTTGCGGTACAGCGCCATCATCAGCAGAAACAGCAGGAGTTCGAACCCCGCCTCCCACAGCTGTGTCGGCAGGACGGGGACGCTCCCGACGAGGTTGTTCGGAATATCGAGATCGGCGGGGCTCCCGTCCGGGAACACGACGCCGTGCGAGAAACTGACCTTCCCGTAGCAGCACCCGCCGAGGAAGCACCCCACCCGCCCGAAGGCGTGTCCGAGCGCAATGCCGGGGACGAGCAAGGAGAAGTGCGAGAGTACCTGCCCCCGCTTTTCGCGCAGGAAAAAGTGCGCAAGGAGAATGTAGGCGGCGAAACCGCCGATGATTCCGCCCTCCCAGGTGATTCCGGCGGCGCGGAAGTTCCCTTCTTTCAGCGAGTGGAAGAAGGAATCAAAGATGCCCGCCGAGAAGTACATGATGACGAACGAGACGGCGAGGAGCCCGAGCGACTTCAGAATCACGCGCGTCGGCTCTTTTTCGGCGTATTTCAGGAGCAGAAAGCCCGTGAGGAAACAGGCGATGACCCCGATTGCGACCATCAGTCCGTAGCCGGGGAGCGCCAGCGGACCCAAATGAATGACGGGAAGCATTATTGTGCCGGTTTCCCGACGATGCGGACGGAAACCTCCTGCCCCTCGAACGCCTCTCTCGCATTTACGTAGAACTCACACTCCACCGTATAGCTGTTCCCGCTCTTGGCGGTGCCGATCCAACGGGTCGAGGGTTGCAGACCCTCGATCGAGCAGGTGACGGACACGTTATCGTAGCGGCAGTCCTCACCGCCGAACTGTACCGTCACCTGAATGACCCCGCGGCCGACCCCCTCGGAGACGAACGTGAGATCCTTCTCGCAGACGGTGTACGTCATGTCGATCTTGTTCCCGGCGGCAAGATCCGTCAGGGAGACCGTGTCTGTAGTGGAAACATTGCTCCGGCAGAGTTCCCCGCATTCATAGCACGACGAGATACAAAGATCATCATAGTTATGCCCCGTCTCGCGGCAGTCTCTGTCACAGCCGCGACAGAGGATCCCGAACGACGCGCACGACCAAAAATAATACGACACTTCGCAGGTGTTGCATTTCGCGACGCAGTCGAAAGCACACCCGAACGAGTTGGTAAAGCAGTTGAGGCACGACCCGACGGCAGAACACCCCACGAGCGCCAGCGTACACACCACCAGGAGCGCCACCACCACGATGACCGCCGTTTTTCTTTTCTTCATGATTAGGAGCCCCTCTTCTCTCATCGGCATTTTTGCATCTGTCACCGACCGCCGCCGCGCATACGCGATTGCACCCGCGTGACAATCATTCTTAACAACTCGCATTATATGCCAAACCCCGCCGTTTGTCAACCGACAAATGCGGGCGACCGTCGGTCGCCCGCTCTCTCCCCTTGCCCAAAAAGCACACACCGCGTCGGGCATATCGGCTGCCGAAAAAGCCTTTGCGGGGCGACGCGGGAAAACCGTCTTTGAAAATAAGGAAAGGAGAGGGCTTCCCGAGGAAAAGTCCCCTCCGGCAAGATCATTCCTTACTTACTTCGTTTCAGATACGGCGAGCGGAGAAAATCGTCCCAGATACGGCGGGCGGTGTCTTGTGGGTCACCCGTGTGTTCATAGGTGCGGTCGCAGAACGCGGTATAGATGCCGAGCACGC
>ERZ1034755.239-NODE-239-length-18914-cov-18.519805_pt1 | contig 18914 bp, 8 predicted proteins | sample MGYA00520596_ERZ1034755 | MGnify/ENA primary metagenome ERZ1034755 (study PRJEB33766, sample SAMN09781701) | gut metagenome | biome: gut microbiome | host: Homo sapiens | place: Madagascar | study: EMG produced TPA metagenomics assembly of the PRJNA485056 data set... | reverse complement strand
ATCTGGAAGAGCGAGTTGAAGTTCATGAATTGGATTCCAGTCTTCTCGTATACCTTTTCCTTGCTGATTTTCTCGTCGAAATATTTCTCCATCATGCCGAAGGTATGAGGGTCGCGGTAGGCGAGAGGGTTGCGGAGGATATCCCCGTTTTTATCTACATATACGAAGTCGCATCCCCAGGTATCGATACCGATGCTTTCGATATGGATGCCGCGTTGCGCCACGAGTTTCAGTCCGGCGATGATTTCATAGAAGAGGGCGAAGATGTCCCAATAGAAGTGATTGCCGGTTTCGATGAGTCGGTTGTCGAAACGGGTGAGTTCTTCCAGTTCGAATTTGCCGTCAGCCAGGCTTCCCAGGATGGTTCTGCCACTGGTAGCACCCAGATCTACGGCAAAGAAGTATTTTTTTTGTTCCATTTTGTGTAGCGTGTATTTTAAGTTATTGTTATTTGCTATTGTTATTTGTTTGCGATGCAAAGATAGGATGAAAACGCAAGATGAAACAAGAGAAAATGATATTAGAGCCTAGGTTTTTGGCAGCGTGTCAAGAATCTAGAAAGAATATCAAAAATTAAAGTTTTTAGTTGCTCAAGTTTCGCATGTAAGCTTCACACGCCCTGAAAGGGCAGAAGCCCCTAGCCCAGGGCATCGCCCTGGGGTATTACGGACGCAAACCTGTCGCCCTGTAAGGGCAAAAGCTTTAAAACTCCAGGCACAACATAAGGCTTTTGCCCTTACAGGGCGCCTTGCTGATTGCTATTATACCCAGGGTGATGCCCTGGGCTAGGAGTTTTTGGGCCTTCAGCCCGTACTTGAACCGCATGCGAAAGTTCTGTTATGTATATTTTTATCGGGTTGTATTTCTGAAATCGGATGGTTTCATACCAGTCTGATTCTTGAATTTTGCCGAGAAGTAGTCAGGTGATTCGAAGTTGAGGCGGTAGGCTATCTCCTTGATGCTCTCATCGGTGGTCGAAAGCAGTTCTTTGGCTCTCTGCAGCTTCAGGTTCTGCTGGTAGAGTGCCGGAGCAAAACCCGTATGTTCCTTGAAGAGCTTGCGGAACGACGAATAGCTGATGCCCAGTTCCTGGGCTATCTCTTGGATAGTGAGTGTATCTTCCAGACTCTCACGGATGCGCAGTCGGGCCTTGTTGATGATGTCCACATGTTTGGAATCCTTGCTCAGAATGATGTTTCTCTCCAGGGAATACATCTTTCCGATGAGATGGTTCACGATGCCCGCCAGGGTCTGCTGGGAGTATGCTGCCTCCTCCTGCGCCGTCTTGTAAGCCTCCTCATAAAGTGCGATGATTTCATTGCTGTAGCCCACGTGATAAATCGGCTTTTCCGGTGAGAGGAATCCCGCCTTCACACGGTCGTTGATATTCTTTCCCTTGAACCCGATCCAGTAGCTCTTCCATCCCTTCGTGCTTGATGGGTGATAGGTATGCCATTCGCCAGGAAACAGCAGGAAGATGTCACCAGCCTTGATCTTTGTCTCCGGAAGATGGGCAGAGCGGAACACACCTTCTCCTTCCGGCTGGTAGAGAAGTTGGTATTCATCGAGGGTTCTTCCCTTCTGGATATCGAAATAATATCCATCGGCATGTCCCTTGGTAGGATATTCTTCCCCTGGTACGATTTCCTCCCGTCCCACGGTGCTGATGGTGAGGCCCCATTCGGCGTCTCTTTCTGTTGCTAAAAGGTATTTACTGGTTTGCATATTGTTTATTCGTTTCTGTATAATTGCTTTTAGGCATTTTCTGTTGAGAGCTGCCTTTTTGCTAATTCGTTTGCAAAAATACACAAAAAAAATCATTATACCTTATTATAATTGAAAAAAAAGTATTTATCTTTGGCAGAAAATAGGGAAATTTCACGAAAATAATATGGTATTTTCCATAAAATCTCACCCGATACAGTAGAAATTACGTCCCGACGTAGCATCGGATACGTCCTGATGCAGTAAGAGATGCGTCCCGACGTAGTACAAGATACGTCGGGATGTAATTCCTGAAGCATTGTGATTCCCATCTAGTCAGTCTCATTTGCCTTTCAAGTCAGCTTCATTTGCCTTTCAAGTAAGCCTCATTTGCCTTTCAAGTAAGCCTCAGTTGAATGTTGCGTAAGCCTCATTCGAAAAAAAGTATCTTATCAGAATTTTCGTATCTGGTTCAGAGCGTGGTAATACGTGGCAATAAGGTGGCAATAAAATACCCCCTTATTGCCACGCGCTATACGCTTATAATCAATGGGTTGGCTGTGAGTGTGGCAGATGTGGCATTAATTTGACGAAAAATAATTTTTCTATTGATGAATTCACCCATTAACTCCTTTAACTTCTGAACTAGCGAAATTTGAATATATGAGTCCCTTTTCAAAGTGGGCTCAAGACTTTTATAAATCATTTTTGTGATAGGCCACTAATGCATGAAAAAATGAACCTAGCGTATGAAAATAGTTGTAAAGTGAATAGCTAAGAAAAATCCCTGTACCATCGCCCGACTGTATCTGTTGGTAGATGTTTCTTAATTTCCCGAACGACCGTAGAATGTGATAACTTCTTTCACTTTAACCAATATACCTTATTATATATGCGGAAAAGTATGTAACTTTGTGCTGAAATGTATAAAAAAACAAAGATTTGAATAATAATAATGATACTTGAACGATTTTATTCTATGAAAATCAAGACTATTTAATAATTTTGTAGCAGAAATCCTTTTCAAGAGGATTTGCGACTAACAAAACAAGATTATCAGAGCAGAAAGCAAGCTTATTAGAATCCTAAAAACAACATTATTCTAAAGCAGGAAGCAAAGATGGTCTAACCGAAAATATAAAAGTAAAATCTTAACGTCATAATAAACAAAATGAATAACAAGCTATTTATGAAAAGTTCGGCATTGCCTGCAACTTTGTTTTGCACGGCATTGATGCTTGCCCCTCTTTGCGGAGGTGCAGGTTCTGCTAAAGCGACTACGGCTATAGCTCAACAGACAGGTATCCTCAAGGGTACTGTTGTTGATGCCAATGGTGAAGCCGTTATTGGAGCTAGTGTTATCATCGAGGGACAGAAAGTTACCCAGGGTACGGTTACAGACTTTGATGGTAACTTCTCTCTCAACGTGAAGCCAGGAGCCAAGTTAAAGATCAGTTACATTGGATTCGTATCACAGACCGTGGTTGCCAAAAACGGCATGCAAGTGGTCTTGAAGGAAGAGGCTACTTCCCTCAAGGCTGTAGAAGTAGTAGCCTATGGTGTACAGAAGAAGGTAACCGTTACAGGTGCCCTTTCCAGCGTGAAGAGTGAAGACCTGGTCCGTACCCCTGTAGGTAATGTCAACAATGTGCTCGGTGGTCAGCTTTCGGGTGTTACCACCGTACAGTATTCCGGTGAACCGGGTTCTGATGCTGCGAGCGTATTTGTTCGTGGTAAGGCTTCTTTCAATGGTGCCGACCCTTTGGTTCAGGTGGATGGTGTAGAGCGAAGCATGAGCGATGTGGATCCTGAGGAAATCGAGAGCATCACCGTTTTGAAGGATGCTTCTGCCACAGCCGTATTCGGTGTGCGTGGTGCCAACGGTGTGATCCTGATTACCACCAAGCGTGGTCAGGAGGGTAAGACCAAGATCAGCGGTTCTACTTCATGGGGAATCCTGACTCCTACCAAGATGGTAGAACAGGCAAACAGCTACGAGTATGCTACCTTCCATAATATGATGCGCCAGAATTCGCATGGCAAGAATGGTAATCCGTTGAGTCCTCAGTTCTCTGATGTCGTTATCCAGAAGTTCAAGGATGGAAGTGATCCTATCCGTTTCCCTAGCACTTTGTGGGCTGAATACATTATGAAGGATGCTACCATGCAGAGTAAGCACAATCTGAACATCAGCGGTGGTACCAAGACGGCACGCTACTTCATCAATGTAGGTTACTATACCCAGGGTGGTCTGTTCAAGGAGTTTGGGCAGAATTACGACTTCGGTTATCAGTATAACAGTTTCAACTACCGTGCCAACCTCGACCTGGATGTCACCAAGACAACCACCATCTCCTTCAATCTGGCAGGTAAGGTAGATAATGCCAACAAGCCATATTCTGGTCAGGGCTCATCTGGTCTGATCAATGAGGCTTATCAGGCTACTCCATTCTCCAGTCCGGGTATCATCAACGGCAGATACATCGCTACCGAGACCCAGTATGAGGATTGCGGTACCGACCAGCTTCCTTTCGTGGGTGGCAGCGGCATCACCTATTTCGGCAATAATGATGTGAATGGTGGTTTCATGAAGACTACCAACAACAAGCTGCAGTTCGATCTCCAGTTGAAGCAGAAGCTTGATATGATTACCAAGGGTCTTTCTTTCAAGATGAAGGCTTCATACAATGGTGCCTACGCCATCAATAAGAATGCTTACGCCAAAAAGGCTACCTATACCCCTGTACTCCAGGACGACGGTACCTATAAATATAAGAAATATGGTAACGAAGAGCAGTTGAAGTATGAAGAGAAGACCGGCCGCAGCCGTTACTGGTATTTTGAGGCAGGTCTCAACTACAACCGTTCCTTCGGTTTGAACAATGTGGGTGCCATCCTGCTCTACAATCAGGACAGCAGCTATTATCCGAGCACCTATACCAATGTGCCTCACCGCCAGGTAGGTCTGGTAGGTCGTGTTACCTACGACTGGAACAACCGCTACATGGCTGAGTTCAATGTGGGTTACAATGGTTCCGAGAACTTTGCTCCGGGCAAGCGTTACGGTACTTTCCCTGCTATGTCTGTGGGTTGGGTGGTCAGCGATGAACCATTCTTCAAGCCGCTTACCAAGGTAGTAAGCTTCCTGAAGCTCCGTGCCAGCTACGGTCTGGTAGGTAATGCCAATCTGAACGGCAACCGCTTTATGTACACCGCCGATCCTTTTGCTATCAACAATAATGGTGTTTCTACCCGTGATGGATACGGATACATCTTCGGTGTTAACAACACTACCGTATGGAAGGGAGCCTACGAGATGGCGCGCCACAATGCCGACATCACCTGGGAGCACGCCTACAAGCAGGACTATGGTTTCGACATCAACTTCCTGAAGGATAAGCTCCGTGGTAACTTCGATTACTACTACGAGCACCGTACCGACATCATGATGATTGACAACAATGTACCTACCATCATCGGTTTCAAGATGCCTTACACCAACGATGGTGAGGTGAACAGCTGGGGATGGGAAGCATCCCTGAAGTGGCAGGACAAGATAGGCAAGAACTTCAGATATTGGGCAGGTGTCAACCTCTCTTACAACCAGAATGAGCTGATCAACAATGGTGAGGCTCTGCAGCCAGAGGCTTATCAGATGGCAAAGAACCATCGTCTGGGTGCCCGCAGCATGTATCAGTTCTGGCGTTATTACGACGAGCAGACACCGGCACTCTATGAGAAGACTTTCGGCGAGAAATTCCCTACCCAGCTGGTAGAGAACATCCAGCCTGGTGATGCTGTGTATGTGGATTTGAACCACGATGGAAAGATAGACCCGAACGATAAGACCCGCGACCTGGGCTATACCGATGATCCTGAGTATATGGTTGGTCTGAACCTCGGATTCAGCTACAAGGGATGGTCTGTCAATACCCAGTGGACGGGTGCCTGGAACGTAAGCCGTATGCTGGATGGTGTGTTCCGCTCACCATTCTACAACAAGACCTCTCACGAGATGGGTGGACTCCTGAAGTATGTGGTGGAGAACAGCTGGACAGCCGATAATCCATCTCAGAGTGCGAAGTATCCTCGTGTATCATTGGATTCCTGGGAAAACAATTATGCCACTTCTACCCTCTATGAGAAGGATGCGAAGTATCTGCGCCTGAAGACCCTGCAGATTTCCTACGATTTCAACGCTCCGTTCATGAAGCGCATGGGTATGAACCAGTTGCAGTTGGCATTCAGCGGTTACAACCTCCTTACCTTCACTCCTTATATCTGGGGTGATCCTGAGGCACGTGCTACCACGGCACCATCCTATCCATTGCAGCGTACTTACATGCTGTCTTTGAAGGTGGGCTTCTAATATATTACACATTAATATATATAAAAAGGTAAATACAATGAAACTTAACAATATATTCAGAGGAATCGTTCTTACTGCCGTTATCGGTTCTGCGGTGACGGGTTGTACAGAGCAGATCAAGTTTGGAGATTCCTTCATAGAAAAGACTCCGGGTGGCGATGTTACCATTGATACCATCTTCAATAGTGCAGAATATACCCAGCAGTTCTTGACCAGTATTTATAAGAACCAGTACTACGGTCTGCCTTTCAAGGCGGGTGACGGTAACTCCCACAGTTACTTCAGTGGTCAGATTGAGGCGATGTCAGACTGCTGGCACAATCCTACAGCGTCAGTTGCTATGTATAATCTGGTGTATGAAGATTACATGACAGCAGCCAGCAGCAATTCCATCTATGGTTTTGACAAGGAGAATATCTGGGAGATGGTGCATGCCTGCTACCTCCTGATGGAGAATATCGACCGTGTGCCTGATATGGATGAGGCTACCAAAAAGCAGTATGTGGCTGAGGCGAAGTGCCTGATAGCATCTTCCTACTTCAACCTCTTCCGCATGTACGGCGGTCTGCCTCTGGTTACTCACTCATACGATGTAAACGGAGATAAGCTGGATGCGCCACGTGCTTCGGTAGAGAAGACACTCGATTTCATTCTCAAGCTTTATGATGAGGCTATCAATTCAGGAGCCCTTCCTTTTGCTTATTCTGATGATGATGTCACTACCATGAAGGCACACTGGACCAAGGCAGCTGCCATGGCGATGAAGTGCCGTGTACTGCAGTTTGCTGCTTCTCCATTGTTCAACGACGACCAGCCATATTACAGCGGCAAGTATTCCATGGAGAATGCGAGTCAGGACAGTCTGGCTTGGATGGGTGGCAAGAAGCCTGAGTTGTGGCAGCAGTGCAAGAAGGCATGTGAAGACTTCTTCAATGAGAATGCCAACAACGGCAATCCTTACCATCTTGTAGAGCCTACAGCCCAGACTACTGAGGCTTATCGCTTTGCCTATCGCTTTGCGTATATCAGCCAGGCTAGTCCGGAGGTCATCTTCGAGACCCGCGTTACCGACAACAACCACAACTCTAAGTATTGCTGGGCGGCACGTCAGTATATGCGTACCCTCGACCGCCAGGCTTATTGCCCTACCCAGGAGTTCGTAGAGATGTTCCCTTGGGCTGATGGCAAGCCATTCAACTGGGAGGAGACCGAGAAGGCTGGCGAATTGGACCACATGTTCATCAAGGGTGACAGAAAGGTAGGCAAGCAGGAACTGCAGAATGTAAAATATACCCGCGACCCTCGTCTTTATGAAACTGTAAGTGTGAACGGACAGCGCGACAAGGTGAATGTGGGCGATGGTAAGTCAACCGGTCAGAATGTAGAGTTGTATGTGGGTGGTACCAATGCCGGTACAGGTCCAGACAATTGTGTGGGTGCTTTTGCTACAGGCTATTTCCACAACAAGTACATTGCCGACGGAATCACCGGTTCTGCCTACGAGCGCGAGAAGCCACACTGGGTAGAGATGCGTCTTTCCGACCTCTATCTCATCTATGCCGAGGCTCTGCTTCAGGCTGACGGCAACAATGTCAAGGCTTTGGAATATATCGACAAGATTCGTGCCCGTGTAGGTTTGAAGGGACTTGCGGAATGTAACCCATCAGAGAATCTTACCACCAACAAGGATAATCTCCTGGAAGAGTTGCTGCGCGAGCGTGCCTGCGAGCTGGGATTCGAGAACACCCGCTTCTTCGATATGAAGCGCTATAAGAGAGCCGACCTCTTCAGCCGCACTCTCCATCGTCTGGTCATCTATCGCCAGGTGAAGGATGATGCTACGGGCAAGTGGGAGACCTCTACCAACAAATGGTATAATGGCGACAGAACCAACAAGAAGCTGAATAAGGACAATGATGCCTGGTACGAGCCATCTCATTTTGAGTATAAGCGCCTGCCTATCACCACGGGAGCCCGTGCATGGTGGAATGGATTCGATGTAAAGTGGTATCTGTTCCCATTCCCACAGACCGAGGTATTGAAGGGTTATCTCGTTCAGAACCCAGGCTGGTAATCCCGCCGGAGGTTATCTCTTGAGTAAAGGTTACTTGATTAAAGTTACAGATTAAAAAAGTAAATTCGATGAAAAATAATAAGAATGCTGTACTGATGGCGATGGCTCTCCTGAGCCTGCCAGCTTCAGCACAAGTCAAAATAGATTCCATTGCTCCTCATCGCTATGCGGCTCAGAGCATCGATGTGGGCGCCAATGCGAACTTCTCCCGCGAGCAGTCAACTTCAGCAGTGTCTGTCATCACCAGCGAGAGTACCAACAAGCGCAGCGCCAAGAATATCGGCAACTCTATCCTGGGACAGGGTTCCGGCTTGATTTCGCTGCAGAATTCCGGCAACTATGCCGGCATCAATCCTACCTTCTACATCCGCGGTATGCAGAGTCTGGATGGCAACACCCCTCTCTTCGTGGTAGATGGTATCGAGCGTGATATCCAGTATATCTCTGCCGAGGAAGTAGAGAGCGTATCCGTATTGAAGGATGCTGCTGCCACCGCACTCTATGGCTACAAGGGTGCCAACGGCGTGGTGCTCATCACTACCAAGCGCGGTAAGTTCAATTTCAAGGAAATCAAGGTGAATCTGGACCATGCCATCAACTTCATGGCTCACAAGCCTAAGTTCGTGGATGCGCAGACCTATGCCAAGGCGATGAACGAAGCTTATGCCAACGATGGCTTCGAGAACCCTAGATATACCCAGGAAGAGGTGGATGCCTTCGGATCAGGCAAATATCCTTATCTCTATCCTAACGTTAACTGGGTGGATGAAACCTTCCGCAACCACAGCGTTACCAATATGCTCAACGCTTCGTTTACGGGCGGTGGCGAGAAGTTCAAGTACTATGCCTTGCTCGACCTGCAGTATGACAATGGTTTCGTGAAGAATCCGGATACCCACGAGGGATATTCTACCAATAATAAATATGTGAAGGGCAACCTGCGCATGAATATGGATATGATTCTCTCTAAGAATACTACCATGAAGGTGAACCTCCTGGGTGTGCTCGCCGAGTCGAATGCTCCGGGCAGTTCTGCCAACTTGTGGGATATGGTCTATAGTCTGCCTTCTGCTGCCTTCGCCGTGAAGGGCGAGGATGGCAAGTGGGGTGGTAACTCTACCTGGGCGGGTACCGTTAACCCTGTGGCGCAGTCGCAGGATGCCGGTTACTCCAGAAATCACAACCGTGGTATCTATACCGACCTCACCATCCGTCAGGAACTCCCTGCGGTATTGAAGGGTCTGGCTGTTCAGGGCCGCATCGCTTACGACCATTTCTCCAACATCTACGAGAATTACAGCAAGACATACGTATATGGAAGTCCTACGGTAGCCGACTGGCTGAATGGCGAACCACAGTTGGGCAAGGCTTTCACGGGTGGTTCTGAGAGCGATCTCGGTGCCTCAATCTCCACAAACAGCTTCACCCGCCGTTTCCATGCCGATGCCAGTGCCGACTATCAGAATACCTTCGGCGCCCACAGCATCTACAGCCAGTTGAAGTACGATTACGAGTTCAGCGATGAGTTTGCCATCAACAGTACGCTCTATCGCCAGAACATCAGCTGGTACACCCACTATGGTCTGCTCGATCGCTACTTCCTCGACCTTGCCCTGGTAGAATCCGGTTCCAACCGTCTGGCTCCTGGCAGCAAGTGGGCGTTGTCGCCTACGGTATCAGCAGCCTGGGTACTCTCCAAGGAGAATTTCATGAAGAATCTCAACTGGGTGGATTTCCTCAAGCTCCGTGCTTCCTACGGCATTATCCAGACCGACATCCTGCCTGAGAGCGGATGGATGTACTATATGCAGCAGTATCAGACAACTGGTGGTACCTATCCGTTCAACAGCGGTTTCCAGAGCGATTTCGGCAGAACCTATCTTGATGCCATTGCTACTTCCGGTCTGACCCGTGAGAAGGCAGCCAAGTTCAATGCCGGTGTAGATGCCACCCTGTTTGGCGGTCTCGATTTCAGCTTTGATGGTTTCTACCAGCGCCGTTCCAACATCTGGGTATCTACCGCAGGCAAGTATTCTTCAGAGTTGGGTGTGGATGCTCCATACGAGGGCGATGGTATCGTGGATAGCTGGGGTTGGGAGGCAAGTCTCGACTACAACAAGCAGATTGGCGACGTGAAGTTCAACATCGGTGCCAACATCGATTACTATCGCAGCCAGATCAAGGAGCAGGATGAGGCTCCTAAGCTCTATCCTAATCTGGTAAGCACCGGCCATCGCGTAAGCCAGCTCTTCGGCTACAAGGCTATCGGCTTCTTCAAGGACCAGGCAGACATCGATGCTTCCAAGCCACAGCTTCTGGGCAGCACTCCTCGTCCGGGCGACATCAAGTATGAGGATGTGAACGGGGACGGACAGATTGATACCAACGACAAGACTGCCATCGGATATTCTACCGTGGCTCCAGAAATCTACTACAATATCCATTTGGGAGTAGAGTGGAAGGGACTGGGCGTAGATGCGATGTTCCAGGGCACAGGCCGTTATAGCGGCGTGCTTTCTACCAAGAGTATGTACAAGCCATTGGTGGGCAACACCACCATCTCTCAGTACTACTACGACAACCGCTGGACTCCTGAGACAGCCGGCACAGCCAAGTTCCCGGCGCTGAGCTCAACCAGCAATGCCAACAACTACAATACAAACACCCTCTGGATGTTTGACCGCTCATTCTTCAAGCTTCGCAACATCGAGGTTTATTACAACTTCCCTAAGGCGATGCTCGCCAAGACCAAGCTCCTGAATGCAGCCAAGTTGTATGTGCGTGGTGTAGATTTGTTTAGCTTCGACCATCTCGATGAGTCAGATCCTGAGGTATTCGGCGCAACCAATCCTCTGAATCGCAGCATCGTGGCTGGTTTGTCAGTAACATTCTAATTATCTTAAAGTAGAACAATAATGAAAACAAATAAATTAGTATATGGTCTGTTCGGACTCTTGGCGCTGGCATCTTGCAGCGATAAGATGGATTACAGCGAGACGGTAGTCAAGGATAAGGATTATGTGATTCAGACCTTCGAGAAGGTGGGTGGTTTCATGACCGATATCTACAATTATGCAGACTATGATTATGGTCAGAACTTTGGCGGAGGCATGCTTGCCTCTGCCACCGACGAGAGTGTTTACTCCGTAAGCGGTACCAGCATCGAGACCTTCTATAACGGCAGCTGGAGTCCATCCAATGCCCAGGGCTCGCTCTGGAGCAATATGTATAAGGGCATCAAGACCTGCAATGTGGTATTGAAGGATTTCCAGGACTTGAAGTTCGAGGATTTTGAACTCAATGCCGACTATCAGCAGCAGATGTTCCGTTACGAGAACTACAAGTGGGAGGCCCGCTTCTGGCGTGCTTACTTCTATTTCAATCTCGTTCGCCAGTATGGTGGTGTGCCTGTCATCGACCCTGAGATGGCGGCAGCTGATGTCAATAATCAGCCTCGCAAGTCATCTGACGAGGTGTTCCAGTACATCTTCGATGAATGTGACGCCGTAAAGGACAGCATCATCAAGGATTACTCTGACCTGGGAAGCATGGCTCTGAGTACAGCTGAGGATGGACGTGCCAACAACCTGACCGTTCTTGCCCTCAAGGCTCGTGCTGCGCTCTATTGGGCAAGTCCGCTCTTCAATCCTTCTGGCGATAAGGAGCGTTACCACAAGGCTGCTCTCTATACCAAGGAATTGCTGGATGCCTGCCAGGCAAGAGGCATGAAGCTCGCTGCCAAGTATGCTGATCTCTGGTCAACCAATAATTACAAGGATGCCGACAAGAAGTGCGAGATCATCTTCGGTCGCCGTATCTATGGTAGCAAGATTTCAGCTACCGATCCTAAGGATAATATGGTAGAGAGCTACAACTATCCGTTCGGTATCGATATGGCTAAGGCAAGTTACTCTGCTTCCGGTAGAAACTGCCCATCCCAGAACCTGGTGGATGCCTACGAGATGAAGGCTACGGGTAAGGGTATCAATGAGGCTGGCAGCGGTTATGATGAACAGAATCCATACGCAGGCCGTGACCCTCGCTTCGAGTTGACCATCGCCAAGAACGGTGATGTATGGCCTACTGCAGCCCGATATAACAAGGCTAAGCTGCAGACCTATTATGGCGGCGTGAATGCAGAGCCATTGGTGGGTGCTACTCCTACGGGTTACTATCTGAAGAAGTTGCTGCATGGTGATGTCGACCTTACTTCAAAGACCAAGAAGCAGGGCGACTATCATACTTGGGTTACCTATCGTCTGGGTGAGTTCTATCTCAACTATGCTGAGGCTGTATTCAAGTATCTGGGCAGCGCCACTGCTACGAGTGCCGATCTCCCAATGTCGGCAGACGAGGCTGTGGACAAGATTCGCCAGCGTGCCGGAATGCCTGATTTCCCTACTTCGTTGAGCAATGAGGAGTGGTGGAGCAAGTATCAGAACGAGCGCATGGTAGAGTTGGCCTTCGAGGGTCATCGCTTCTGGGATGTACGTCGCTGGAAGGAGGCTGACAAGTTCTTCAAGAACATTCAGGAGATGAAGATTACCAGGAACGATGATGGTTCCTTCACCTATACCCGTGAAACCGTACAGCGCCAGTGGGATGACAAGATGTATCTCTTCCCAATCCCTAACGACGTGATGCTGAAGCATGAAAAATATGGTGCCAAATGGGAGCAGAATCCAGGCTGGTAATTTATGATTATAAGAATAAAAAAACTCGTTGGTAAAGAAGCCAACGAGTTTTTTTTGTAATCTATTTAGCAGGCAATCTTTACTTGCCATACTTGCTAGGCGCTATTCCATACTTGTTCTTGAAGCACTTATAGAAATAGGTGGAATCGGAGAAGCCAACCTTTTCGCTGATCTCGCTTACGGTGTATTCGCCTTCCAGCAGGAGCTTGGCGGCAATGCGCAGGCGCTCGTTCTGGATATAGATGTTTGGCGAAACACCCATGATGCTCTTGGTGCGATTATATACCGTGGTACGGCCCAGGCAGAGCAGCTCGGCAAGGCGATCTACATTGAAGTTGTTATCGCCGATATGCTGTGCCACGATAGCCTCCAGCTTATCCTTGAACTTCTTGTCGAGGGTGGACATCAGGATGGTAGGCTCATTCTTCTTGAGCTCCTTCACTGGCTTGACCAGGATTACTTCTCCGCAGGAAGACTGCTCTGCTTTCTCTAGTGGAGCATTTTCCTTAAGAGTCGTTTCCTGACCAAGTGCTTTCTCCTGCTGCGCTTTCTCTTCAGCCTTCTGCTTCGCTTTCAGTTCCATAGCCACAAATTGTAGGGCTCGGGCGATGAGGAGCTTGAAGTTGCAAGGCTTCACCATATAGTCATCTACGAAATTCTTGTATGCCTTCAGTATATGGCTGGTATCATCGAAGGCTGTCAGCATGATGACAGGGATGTTCTGCGTTTCCGGATCTGCCTTCATATTGCTTACAATCTCGTAGCCGCTCATCTCCGGCAACTGGATGTCGCTGATGAGCAGGGCTGGCTTGATTCTCCGGATGTTCTCGTACCCCGTCTTGCCATTCATGAATGTTTCTACATGGAAATAGACAGACAGCTCCGACTTGATCTGCTCCAGCATGTCCGGATCATCTTCTATCACCATCACGGTAACGTTGTTGATGGCTTTCGGAGTCATCTCCTTTACAATCATCTCTATCTCGTCCTTGTCGATGCTGTGGTCATCCAGCGCCTTCTTCTCGATGATATCCTCCGGCTGATACTTGCCGGCATCATTTGGCAGGGCAAGGCAGAAACGGCTGCCTCCGAGATCCTTTGAACGCTCGTAGGTGAGCGAACCCTTGTGGATTTCTGCCATCTGATGCGCCGTATAGAGACCGATACCCATACCGCCCTTGGAAGCATAGCCGTGCATGAATGGCTTGAAGAGATCAGCCTCTCTTTCCGGTTTGATACCCGGACCATTGTCTTCTACCGAGAAGAACACGATGTTGTTCTCCTGATAGAGTTTCACGCTGATAATACCCTTGTCTGGGGTATATTTCACGGCATTGCTCAGCAGGTTATACACGATGGTTTCCACCTTTTCCTGGTCGAAGAGCATCTCGTGGTTGCTGGTCCAAGGAGTGAAATTCATGGTGATGTCCTTCTGCTTGGCCACGGTATAGAGATCATTGTAGATGGCGCGCACGAAACCGATGATTTCGCCCTTTTCTACATTCAGCTTCATATTGCCCGTATTGATCTTGCGGAACTCCATCAGCTGGTTGATGAGTCGCTGCAGTCGCTTTGTTCCTCTGGAGAGGGTATAGATGGAGTTCTTGGAAGCATAGCCTTCTCCCTTGGTCATCATCTTTTCCACGGCACTCTGGATGATGGCGAGCGGGGTGCGGAACTCATGAGAGATATGGGTGAAGAAGTTGATTCGGAAATCAGACATCTGTTTCTCCAAAGCAATCTGCTGGTTCAGCTCGAAGTTTCTCAGCCATGAACGGTAGTAGAGTACTCCGGCTCCGCAGATGATGAGCAGATAGATGCACCACGCCCATACCGTATTGTACCAAGGCTGGCAGATGGTGATGTGCAGCAAGGTTTCCTCGCTCCACTGGTTGCTGCCTATACGGGTACGGATATGTAGGGTGTAGCTGCCTGGGTTCAGGTCTCTGAACTCGGCATGGTTGATTCTGGTCATCGGGCGCCAGGTCTTGTCTATTCCCTCCAGATAGTACTGGTACATCGCATTCTGGATGTGCGGATAATCGAAGTTGGAGAAGTGGATGTTGAGCGAATTCTTGTCGTGTGGCAGGCTGATTTCCCGTGTATAGTTCAGCGCCTTGGTTAGGAATTGCTCATTTTCAGCTTCGTATATCGAGATACCATTGATGGCGAGGTCGGTGATGACTGCTCTCATGTGGGCTGGTGGCATGCTGATGGTGCGGGATGGCTGGATGAAGATCATACCGTCGGCAACACCGAATACCAGTCTGCCATCATTCAGCTTGGTGGCGCAGTTCTCCGTAAAGTTGTTGCTGAAGATGGTGCGTCCTATCTGGAACGAACGGATATCATTGGTCTTGGCGTTGAGACGGGAGATTCCTTCCTCTGTACCAATCCAGATATTGTCGTAGTTGTCCTCCTCCAGTGAGCGGGTATTGTTGTCGGTGAGTCCCTTGCTGGTATCAAACAGCTCGTACTCCAGTTCCCGGGTCTTCTCGTTGTAGCTGCATTTCAGAATGCCGCCAGTTGCTGCAAACCACAGTTTTCCGTCATGTGCCTCGATGCCGCAATTGATTTCGCTTACCGGCAGCTTTCCGTTTTCATCATTGAAGCGGAGGAACTTCTGGGCTGTAATCTTCTTTTCTGCGGTATTCACCATCAGGATGCCATTGTTGCTGCATACCCAGAGTCTGCCTTTGCGGTCCAGAAGCAAATCATGGATTTGGGCTTCCTTACCGTCAGTATTCAGAAACTGCTCGAATTTGCGTGGCTGCTGCCCCGTTTTCTGTGGGGTGATGAGCAAGCCTTCTCCCCAGGTAGCAATCCAGGCTCTTCCTTGCTTGTCGAAGATGGTCTTGTAGAAGGATACGCCCGGAGCATAGTGGTCCTTCTCATATTTCCAATATCTTACATTGTCAATGTAGATGCCGTCTCCCTTGGTAGATATCCATTTCTTGCCCTGTGGATCTATGGCATAGTCATAGGCGCAGGCATCGGTCTGCTTTTCTATCGTTCGCTTTTGGGTTCTGGCATCATAGATGTAAGTTATGTTGGCACGGGTAGTGACGGCGAGCTTGTCATTGCCTATGTTACTGATATGGCGCACGTAGTTGCTCCATTCCCGGTTGGAATTTGGTTCAATCTTGACATGCTCTGTGTTGAGATCCTTTAGTTCACGGCAGCAATATACGCCATCTCCCGTACAGATCCAGATGCATCCGCTGCGATCGATGAATACGCTCAGCAGGAAGTTGGAATGGAAGAGTGGGTCCTTGTCAGCTGTTGAGAAGTGCTGGAGTTCATCTTCCTTCCGGTTGTAGATGAAGAGTCCGTTACCATAAGATACGATATATACATTTCCGTTGGCATCTTCGGCAGCCACGAAGTTCTTGTCTCTACCGTTGATGTATGCCTGGTCATCGAGCAGATGGAATTTTCTGAAGAGTTTTCCCTTCTTGTTGAACAGGTAGGCGTTTCCCTTCTTGTCGTAAAGAAACTCATAGGATTTGAGAAGACTTTTCGACATGGCATTCGGTATCTGGATGGCTGGCTTGTGGAAGATGCCGTTCTTCAGATTCATGGCGAAAGTTTCTTTCTGGGTAAAGATATACCATTCTCCCTGCCAGAAGAAGGAGGCGCGCGATTTACCCACATATCCCACCATGGATGGAAGATGGGATTTCCGGACGAGTTTGCCCGAGTTGTCATAAAGGAAGGCATCGCCCTTGTCGGTCAGTACGGCGATATGATTGCCGTCAGTAGTCAGGGTGATGATGTGTCTGTCTTTGAGCACCAGATGGCTCTTGCCATCAGGGGTGATGCGGTTAAGACCTTTATCGGATGCGATCCATACATTCAGTTTGCCATCTTCTGTCATCTGTAGCTGATGATCGCCTATCAGTTTGCCATTCTTTGTAGTATAATCTGTGGCTTGAAATTTTCCGTTGCTATAAGTCAGGTATCTTACTCCGAAATCTCCAGAAAAGAGCCACATGCCATTCTGGCTCTTGAATCGGTTTTTCAAGAGCGTAGCATTCTCCTTATCGAAATAATTGGAGAAATGAGCAGTTTCCAGGTCGAAGCAGCAGAGGATGTTGGATGGATTGTAGCCCCAGATGAGTCCGTGTTTCTCGTCGTTGATGAGCTGTGAGATGGAGTGGTGGGTCTTTTGTCCGGAGTTCTTGCTGAGATTGGTGAAGTTGATAAACTGATAGCCGTCATATCTGCTCACTCCGTTCGGTGTTCCGAGCCAGATGAATCCGTCTCTGTCCTGGATGATGTCGTTCACTGTATTGCACGACAAACCGTCCTTAGCCGAGAGTCGTTTCCCGTCCAGTTTGATGCTGCCGGATGCCTGTAGAGGCATCAGCCAAAAACAGATGAATCCTACTATATATAATAAGGTGTAGAATATCTTTTTCTTTCTTTTCATTTGATAGGTTATTTGCTTTTTTGCAAAAATACGATATTTTTTTTAGACCGCAAACAAAAGAAAGGAAAAAAGTAATGTGAAAAAGCAAATAATGAGCAAAAGTCAAAAAGTAAGGTTGAATAGTCAAAATATAAAGTATGGTCGGCGAAATAAGATTTACTTTTGCATTTATAACTAGCATGTATTAATAAATAAAAAGAAAAAACGAGCCATTAAACTATTTTTTTAGAGTCTGTTTGCCTGTTACTCTTTTTGTTCAAGGTGGTGATTCTTGACCTCGACTGGGGGCTCTGCTGAGGATGCCATCTATACCGAAGAGAACACTTACTTCGAGTCAAACACCATTCCTATAACTACCGCAGCAACCAAGAGTAGTATGTACTTGAACAGTGTTGACGATATTCTGAACTCTGAGGCAGACTTTCTTCTCATGCAAAAGCTTATAAGAAAGGAATAATAGGCGAATTGTATGATAGTTCGCTTTTTTGAATGATATTACTAGGTAGATGAGCAGAATTATGCGTACTTTTGTAGCTGAATAATAAACAATAAACAACTTCCATCATGCAAATCAAACAAATGTTATTTCCGATGATGAGTATGGCGCTGAGTATAGCTTCTTACTCTCATCTCAATGCTCAAGAATTGACTGAGGTATCACAGATGGAGAAACTTGACCGTGGACTGGTGGCTTTGCCTGCCCAAAATCAGGGCATCTTTCTCAGCTGGCGATTGCTGGGTACGGATAGTAGGAACGTATGCTTCGACATAGAAAGGGATGGAAAAATTATCGCCCATCAGGTGAAGCTGCCCAATTTTACAGACCCGAAAGGTTCTTCAGCCAGCAGCTATCGGATCATCTCTTATCAGAATGCCCCCAAGATGGATGCTCCGGCTGAAAGAGAAGTTTCGAAGGTGATAAAGCCATGGAATGATCTCTATCGCTCCCTGCCCATCAACCGTCCTGCCGGTGGTGTTACTCCCGATGGGAAATCCTACGAATATACTCCCAACGACTGTAGCGTGGGCGATGTGGATGGAGATGGAGAATATGAAATTATTCTGAAATGGGACCCAACCAATGCCCATGACAATTCGCATGACGGCTATACGGGAGAGGTTATCTTCGACTGCTATAAGTTGGATGGAACTCAACTCTGGCGCATCAATCTGGGCAAGAATATCCGTGCGGGTGCTCACTATACCCAGTTTCTGGTCTATGATTTCGACGGCGATGGCAAGGCGGAAATAATCTGCAAAACATCGGCGGGTTCGGTAGATGACAAAGGCAGGTTTGTAAGCGATGCGGCTACGGATGCCGGAATCCGTGAACTGGACAATGCTGCCGACTATCGAAACAGACGAGGTCGCATTATGACAGGTCCTGAACTGCTTACTGTATTCAATGGCGAAACCGGAAAGGCGATGCATACCATCTGGTATCAGCCCAACCGAGCCTTCGGTATAGGCAATCAGGTGGAAGAGGGAGAACATCTTGAGAACGGATTCCCTGCCTATTCTTCAGTCTGGGGCGATAAGAACAACTATGGCAACCGTGGTGAGCGATATCTGGCTGGCGTGGCTTTCCTGGAGGGTGCCGACAAGAAGCCGAGTGCCGTGATGTGCCGTGGCTATTATACC
>ERZ1034755.237-NODE-237-length-18940-cov-6.191528_pt1 | contig 18940 bp, 16 predicted proteins | sample MGYA00520596_ERZ1034755 | MGnify/ENA primary metagenome ERZ1034755 (study PRJEB33766, sample SAMN09781701) | gut metagenome | biome: gut microbiome | host: Homo sapiens | place: Madagascar | study: EMG produced TPA metagenomics assembly of the PRJNA485056 data set... | reverse complement strand
GATCTCCCGCATTATTTCGTGCCGAAGATACGGTCGCCGGCGTCACCGAGGCCGGGGACAATGTATGCGTGTTCATTGAGACGCTCGTCGAGCGCCGCAGAGTAAACGTCCACGTCCGGGTGTTCCTCGGCGAGTTTCTTGATTCCCTCGGGCGCCGCCACGAGGCACATCATGGTGATATGTGTGCAGCCGGTCTGCTTGATGCGCGTGATTGCGTCGCAGGCGGAACCGCCCGTCGCGAGCATCGGGTCGACCAGAATGACCTGGCGGTTCTTGATATCCGGGGGCATCTTGAAGTAATAGTCATGCGGTTCATGCGTGTCGGGATCGCGGTACATACCGATGTGGCCGATGCGGGCGACAGGCACAAGACGCATCAGACCGTCTACCATCCCCAGCCCTGCACGCAGGATCGGAACGATCGCCAGTTTCTTCCCGGCGATACGCTTCAGCGTCGCACGGCAGATCGGGGTCTCCACCTCCACATCTTCGAGCGGGAGGTCACGGGTAATCTCGTAGCCCATAAGCATGGCGATCTCATCGAGGAGCTCGCGGAAGTCTTTCGAGGAAGTGTTTTTGTCGCGCATGAGGGTCAGTTTGTGTTGGATCAGCGGATGGTCAACCAAATGGAATGTACTCATTTCTTGTATCCTTTCACTTCTTTTTTACATGGAAAAACGCGAAAGGAAGGTGTCTTTCTCCGCGTTCTCCGATATTCTTATCCATTATACAGTGATTCGCCGTAAAAAGCAAGGCAAAAGGGAGAGAAATTTTCCGGCGTGTTTCACCTTTTTTTCGGCGCAAGCGACAAAAGCGTTACTTCCCGATGAAAATACGGAGCGCCGAGACGACCCCGTAAGACGCAAGCGACATAATGACCCCGGCGGTCATGACGCCGAGGAGAATGGTCGGAATGGCGTAGCGTTTCGGCAGTCCGCAGACAGAGGCGACCAGCGCCCCCGTCCATGCACCGGTACCGGGGAGCGGCACGGCGACGAAGGCGAAGAGCCCGAGGCACACACCGAACGTAACACGCATTTTTTTCTTTTCCGCACGGGTCTCCTCAGCGCTTTCTTCTGTAACGGTCGCTGCCTCCATAGCGGGTATGACCCCCTCGGCGGAAGAGGCGGCATCGCCGGCGTCGGGAACGGCGCCCCGGGTGCTTCCGGCGTCCTCCCCGGTGGCGGCGGGCGTCTCTTCCCCGCTCTTCGCCCGCAGTTTCTCCGCACCGCGGAGCCCTTTCCGCTCGATCCAGCCGACGAGGCGCGGAAAGATATGATGTCGCTTCATAAAGGCGAGTACGGCAGGGATGAACAGGAGGATAAACGGCACGGGAAGCATATTTCCGAGGACGGCGGCGATATAGTTCCAGTAGAACGGCAGACCCAGCATCGCCCCGGCGGGGATTGCGGCGCGCAGTTCGATCACAGGGACAATGGAGATCAGAAATACATACAGGATCTTTTTGAACATATGGACTCCTTAAGCGTCGGTCGGGTGTTCCACCATGGCGGCGAAACGGCGTGCCGCCGCCGCCATATTGGCGATCAGCGTCTCGGCGGGCACATCGCGGCGATTCCGGAAGTACGCATCCGCCTCCAGCGTGATCTCCCCGGCGTAACCTGCCGTGCGGAGTGCATCGGCGACGGCGGCAAAGTCAATCTTCATCGTGAACGGCAGTTCATGGGAGTCATGCCAACGGTCGTTATCATGGAGGTGAATCGCCTGCAAGCGGGTGCCGAGCGCGCGGATCATGTCCGGCGCGGAGGTGCCGAGCCCGCGCATTTCCGCGTGTCCGATATCCAGGCAGGCAACGAAGTCCGGGCTGTTCACGGCATTGATGTGCGTGACGAAATCCGCCTGATTCGAGCAGGCGGCGAAAACGGCGTGATCCTCAATCTTATCCCAAAGCCACATATTTTCGGTGGCGATTTTGACGCCGAACGATTTTGCGATGGGAAGCAGTTCGCGGTACATCGCGGCATTGGCTTCCGCGCTCTTGTAATTATCGGGGTGGATAATACAGATTTTCCCGCCCGCCTCGGCGGTGTACTCAAGCGCGCGGGGGAGCATCTCACGGATCTCGGGGCAATCCACGGGGTACGGCGCGTGCGACTGGTTGCACACGATCCCCACCGCGTCCGCGACGCGACGCAGTTCCCGCACGAAGGATAGACCCTCCCGCCCCTCGAGCGGGTGTCCGACATGGCGCACCTTCCCCGTCGAATAATCCATGCGTCCCATGGAAAAGAGCGACAGGTCATAGCAGTCAAAGCCCGCCGCGGCGAGCATCTCAATCGTCTTTGCCTCGCCGCCGACATACGGCGCGATCGAAGCAATTTCGCTGGAAATACGCATATTTTTCTACCTCTTATTTCATGATATCGGTCAATGCATCGCCGGAATCTCCGGCGCGCGTAAAGCACGTGACGTTTTCGATATGCCCCGTGCGCGGAAACAGATCAAACGGCGTGACCTCTCCCATGCGGTAGCCGAGATCGATGAGGAGTCTCGCGTCACGGGCAAGGGTATCGGGGTTACAGGAGACGTACACGATACGGGGTACCGCGAGGCCGGAGAGATACCGCAGGAGTTCCGGTGTACTCCCCTTGCGCGGCGGGTCAAGCACCACGACGTCCGGGTGTACCCCGCCGGGGATACCGTCAAGGAGGTGCCGTGCATCTCCGGCGTCTCCCTGATAGAACCGCGCATTCGTGATCCCGCTCTCACGGGCATTCAGCGTAGCGCATTCCACCGCCTCCGGTGTGAGTTCCACCCCGATGACCTCCCGTGCGGCGTGCGCCATGGAAAGTCCGATAGAGCCCGTCCCGCAATAGAGATCGAGCAGCTGTTCCCTGCCGGTCAGGTGCGCAAGTTCCGCCGCCTTGGCGTACAGCAGCGTCGCCGCCGCATGATTGACCTGATAAAACGCCGCGGGGTGAATCCGCAGGCGCACACCGGCGAGCGTATCGACAAGATAGCCGCGCCCCGCCAGCGTGCGGTAGGTATCGCCGCAGATGACGTTCGTCACCTCGGTGTTGACATTCAGCACGACCCCGACCAGCGCCGGGTGGCGTTCCATGAGCCGGGCGGCAAAGCCCTCTGCCTCCGGGAACCTGTCCTCCCCGACGACCAGCGTCAGGAGGATCTCACCGCTCTCGCTCCCGCGGCGAAGATACACGTGGCGCAGAAGCCCCTGCCCGCGCTCTTCGTCCCAGACCGAAAGCTGCTTCTCGGAAAAGTAAGCACGCAAGTCCTCGAGAATCGGCAGAAAAGCGGGATCCTGCAAGGGACAGCGCGCCGCCTCGACGACGCGGTGCGTTTTGGCACCGTAGAACCCCAGGAGGTAAGAACCGTCCGCCCCGCGGGCGATCGGATACTGCGCCTTATTGCGGTAGCCGGAGACACACGGGGTTCCGTCGGCACCGGACGGCGTCACGACCCCGGCAACTCTCGTCTCCGGCAGTCCGACTTTACGGAACGCGGCAACTACGGCGCGGCGCTTCAGCACCGCCTCATGCGGATACGTGACATGGCGATAGGCACAGCCGCCGCACCCGGCGGCGGGGCAGTCGTCCGGGATACGCCACGGCGCCGGCGTCAGGATCTCTTCAACCCTCGCGACGGCATAGGTGCGTTTGACGAGAATCACACGGGCGCGCACGGTCTCGCCGTCGACCGCTCCGCCGACAAATACCGTCATGCCCTCATGGTGGGCAACGCCGAAGCCGAGGTTATTGAGATCCGTGACGTCCAGCGTCAGCACCTGATTCTTCTGCATCGTATTGCCCCCCTTTCCGAGACATTCACACGCGGTATTTTATCACACACGCGCGCCCGTGTCAACCGGCACGCATATGCGGCAAGGTAAAGCATGGCTCTTTTCTCTCATGCCGTCTCCTTTATGTCAATCAGTGTGCGGGTGTGCCTGCGAAGGGGCGTCGGCTCCACCGCACTGCGGCGTCAAAAATGCGTGTCATGCGTTCCCCCGTTCCTCCGCTTGCATTTGTGAGGAGAATCCTGTCAGAAGCCGTCGATGTAGCAAGGCGGAGCCGAAAAAACATGGGACTCTCCTGCGCGGAGAGTTTTCTAAGCGTGGGAGAGGCGGTCGAAAGTTGCGTCGGATCAATTGACCGTTTTCCCCCCGGCGTGATACAATATGTTATCTGCGAGTCACCGGGGCAATCATGACACGGACAGTGACTCCCTTGCCTGCCCCATAGCGCAAGACCCAAACCGAAAGAGGAACCGTTATGGCAAACAATCCGAATATCACCTATCGCAAAGTCAATCATGTACACAGCACCAAAGAACTGCTCGCCCGCGCCAAAGAGGAAGTCGGGGATAAGATCGCCTACCGCTACTTCGTCGGGGCGGACGTGGAGAGCGCGACCTATGCGGAGTTCTACGACCGTGTCATGGCACTCGGTGCCGCCCTCGCGGAACTCGGGCACATCTCCTCGCACATTGCGATGATTGGCGCAAACAGTTATGACTATATCACACTTTATTTGACGGCACTCGCCGGCGACGGTGTGTTCGTCCCCGTCGACAAGGAACTGCCGCCCGAGGAATATCTCCACGTCATCGCCGACTCCGACGCGACCATCGTGTTCTGCGACGAAAAATACGAGGAGACGCTCCGTGAAAACGGTGACAAGATTCCGAAAGTCACCCACATCGTCAACCTTTCGAGAACGGAAGATGACGGCAAGTGCCTTTCTTTCGCAAAACTGTTGGTGCACGGCTACGAACTCGAAAAGCAGAACCCCGGGGCACTCCTCTCCCATGTGCGGAACCCCGAAGATCTCGCCCTCCTCGTCTACACCTCCGGCACGACCGGACTCGCCAAGGGTGTCATGCTCTCGGAAAAGAACCTTCTGAGCTGTGCCTGCTACGGGCTCGAGATCTCCACCATCTATGACACGGGGCTCTCTGTTCTGCCCTATCACCACACCTATGAAGCCGTCACGGGGATCCTCGTCGCGATCCTGTATCACAGCACACTGTGCATCAACGATAACCTGCGCCACGTCCTGCGCAATCTGCAACTCTTTAAGCCGGACTATATCTATGTCGTCCCCGCCTTCGCGGAAATGTTCTACAAGAAGATCTGGAGCAACGCCAAAGCCTCCGGCAAGGAGTTCTTCCTGAAAGCGGCGATCGCTTCCTCGAACGGACTCCGCAAGATCGGCGTCGACAAGCGCGCGTCCCTCTTTAAGAATATTCATGAGGCGTTCGGCGGCAATCTCAAACTGATTGTCTGCGGCGGCGCACCTCTTCGCCCCGAACTCGGTGCATTCTTTGATGCGATCGGCATTCCGATCTTCAACGGCTACGGCATCACGGAGTGTTCTCCGCTCGTGAGCGTCAATCAGGCAGAGAGCAACGACTGCTCGACCGTCGGGATTCCGCTCCGGTGCGTCGACGTCACCATTGAAGACCCCGACGAGGACGGGAACGGCGAGATCTGCGTCAAGGGCGACACCGTCATGCTTGGTTACTACAAACGCCCCGATCTCACGGCAGAAGTCCTCTTGCCGGACGGCACCTTCCACACCGGCGACTTCGGACGCATCAACGAAAAGGGGCAACTGCTCATCACCGGGCGCAAGAAAAACCTGATCGTCCTCGACAACGGCAAGAACATCTTCCCCGAAGAGATCGAAAACTACTTGTCCGGCATTCCGTATGTACAGGAAGTCCTCGTCTTTGGCATCAAGAATGCGGAGGGTGAAGAAGTCGCCCTCGGCGCCGAGATCTTCCTCTCCGAAGAAAAAGTCAAAGAACTCAAAGTGACGGAGCCGGAAGCCGCCCTCAAGAAAGACGTCGCCAAGGTCTGCCGTCACCTGCCCTCCTATAAACGGATCTCCAAAATCTTTATTCGTGACATTCCGTTTGAAAAGACGACGACGAACAAAATCAAGCGTTCGAGTTCGCTCTACGCTTTCGCACCTGTCAAAACCGAGACAGAAGCCTGACGAAAAGGCATCGCCGGACGAAACCGGCAACGCTGTCAGAGCCGCGTGCGGCACCCTGGGATTGACCCCGGGTGCCGCACGTATTTTTTTATTTTTTCATCAAAAGATATCAATATTGCTTTTGGTGACTCACAGCACCGGGCGAAGCCGCAGAATCGGGCGCCACGCCGAGTCAAAAACGATTTATTTCACCTGCTGGAAAAAAGCGGTGGCGCTGTCAGAGAGAGCAGATGCAAAAAGAAACTTCCATGTGTAAAGGACGAATGCGAAACACACAATAGACACAGAGAGTAACGACGGGCGCAGAAGATACAACAGTATCCTCGGGACCGGCGGGGCTCTCGAGGATATAAATGGCGAAAGCCAAACAGGAGATGCAAAGATGAAGAACAATGCAGCAAAGGCAGCCCTCAACCAGTTCAAGATGGAAGCCGCTAACGAAGTCGGCGTCAACCTCAAGCAGGGCTACAACGGCGACCTGACCTCTAAGCAGGCCGGCTCCATCGGCGGTCAGATGGTCAAGAAGATGATCGAGAAGTACGAGAACGAGGCGCAGAACCGCGGCTAATTCCGAAATCTCTCGGCATCGGACCCGCCAGTGAGCGGAGGTCCCCCGGCTCTATGTCGGGGGATTGTCCTTTTCGTGTTTCTATCGTTTGCGCGGAGGGGTTGCTCCGGATACGGCGAAAGAGGTGCCCGCCGGCGCGGAACAGCGATCGGGGCAAGGAGACTCACGGATTCAAAAACAAAATGCGACCGTTACGGAAAAAGCGACGGTTACGGGGAAAACGACGGAAAAAACCGGGCTAAAAGCCCGGCTTTCCCTGATGAAAATGGTTTTCGCCTTGCCGATCAAAGAATCATTCTCTTCGCCGGTCAAAACGTTTTTCTCTTTGCAAATCGAAACGTATCAAGCGTCGACCTGTCGGCGCGGTGCCCGGTTTTTAGGGCGGCGCCCGGTTCTTTACGGTATTTTACGCCTCGTAGCCGTTCGGGTTCTTCGACTGCCAGTTCCACTGGTCGCGGCACATCTCGGTGATGCCGTACTCCGCCTTCCAGCCGAGGTCGCGTTCTGCCTTCTCGGCGCTCGCGTAGCACGCGGCGATGTCACCGGGGCGGCGCGGGCAAATCTCGTACGGCAGCTGCTTCCCGCACGCTTTTTCAAACGCATGAATCATGTCCAGCACGCTGTACCCGATGCCGGTACCGAGGTTATAGATATGCACACCGGGGTCGTTCAGGTGTTCGATCGCGGCGATATGCCCGCGCGCAAGATCCACCACGTGGATATAGTCACGCACGCCCGTGCCGTCCGGGGTCGGATAGTCGTCGCCGAATACACGGATCTTTTGCAGTTTGCCGCTCGCGACCTGTGCCACATACGGCATGAGGTTGTTCGGAATCCCCTTCGGATCCTCGCCGATGCGCCCGCTCGGATGTGCCCCGACCGGGTTGAAGTACCGCAGGAGCGTGATATTCCACGTCGGGTCGGCGCGGTAGAGGTCGTTCAGGATCCCCTCGATCTCGTACTTGGTCGTGCCGTACGGGTTGGTCGTCCCGCCCGTCTTGCTCGTCTCGGTGAGGGGGAGCGACTCCGGCGTGCCGTACACGGTCGCGGAGGAGGAAAAGATCAACTCTTTGACGTTGTGCGCGCGCATGGTCTCCAGAAGCACCAGCGTGCCGTAGATATTGTTATCATAGTATTCCAGCGGCTTTACGCAGCTCTCGCCCACGGCTTTCAGTCCGGCGAAGTGAATGACGGCGTCAAACGCATTCTCCGCGAAGATCTTTTCCATCGCATCGCGGTCGCGGATATCCGCCCGGTAGAAGCGGAAATCGCGCCCCGTGATCTCCCGGACACGGTCGGCGGTGATCTCCGACGCATTCACGAGGTTATCCACCACGGCGACCTGATAGCCGCGGTTCAGCAGTTCCACGAGCGTGTGACTGCCGATAAAGCCGATACCGCCGGTGAGTAAAATGTTTTTCATATCATGATTCCTCCTTAACTAGTTTCAAAGCCCGCATAAAGCGTTCAAAGCCCGCGGTGCCGTTTTCATCATGCTTAAAGACCGCCGTGTTTTCGAGGATCCCCGCGCAGACACGATTGACATACGCGCGCACGCGCTCCTCCGCCTCTGCGAGGTCTTTGGCGGTTCCCTCCGCCATCAATGTGCGGAGCATATGACGGTGTACATAGAGGTCGTGCGTGGGGTCGTCGATTGCCGCCTCGTCATACGGGGCGTCACCCGTGAGGATCGCCTCCATGGCGGCAAACTGACGTTTGAGCCGCGGCGGCAGGATAAACAGCCCCATCGCCTCGATCAGCCCGATTCCCTCGCTCTTGATGTTCTCATATTCGGGGTGGACATGGAAGATACCGTTCGGGTACTGCTCGCTCGTGCGGTTGTTTCTGAGAATTGCCGTGAAAATATATCCGCGATCCTTCGTGTAGCGCAGAATGGGCGAAACCGTGTTGTGCGGGGTATCGCCCGTATGGCTGAGGATCTCGCACGCGGGGTCGTCATAGGTGCGCCAGGTCTCGATGACCGTTTTCGCGAATGCTTCCACCGCCGCGCGGTCATGTCCCTCGCACTGGACGGCGCTGTTGTACCAGTCGAGAATCCCGATACGCAAGGTGGGGAACGCGTCGCTGCAGTAGTCGGTGGCGATGGGCGCATGATGCATCGGCATCAGGTGCAGCCCCCCCTGAAAATGCTCATGGTTGAGAATCGAGCCCCCGACGATCGGGAGCGACGCGTTACTGCCGATGAAATAATTCGGGAGCGTATCCACGAAGTCGAGCAGTTTGCCCGGGGTGGTCGCGTCTACATGCATCGGCGTATGCCGCTCGTTGATGACGATACAATGCTCATCATAGTAAGCATAAGGCGAATACTGCATGAACCAGCGCTCGCCGCCGATCGTCATCTTCACCGTGCGGATATTGCGCCGCGGGGGGTGAGACGCCGAACCGAGGAATCCCTCGTTCTCCTTACAGAGCGCGCAGGCGGGGTATTTCTTCGTCTGCGGCGCGGTCAGGAGCTTGGCGATGTCCTTGTTATTCTTCTCCGGCTTCGACAGATTCACCGTGATCTCGAGCTGCCGACTGCCGTCGGTGTATGCCCACTTCAGGTTGCGGGCAATCGCGGTTTTCTGAATATAGCCGTTCTTCACGCACAGGTCATAGAGATCGTCGCACGCCGCCTGTGCGCCGCGCGCCTCGAGCGTCTCCCGGAACGCGGCATTGATCGCCGACGGGAGCGGCGTCAGGCGCCCGAAAATATCCGCGACGAAAATCGCCGCCGTCTCCTCGGTACACAGCCCGTTTTCCAGTCCGAAGGCGCGCAGGGACGCCGCGAGTTCGTCCGGGACATCCAGCGCCGCGATCGCCGCTCGGTCAATCTCTCCCTCCCACGGTTCTGTCGCGCCGAGGGTCGAGAGCAGGACGTTCCGCATATAGATCTCGTCCGTGTCGGCAAGCCGCAAATGCGCCCGCGCGTAGGCAAGCAGGTGTTCTGTCAGTTCTCTTGCGTCCGTCATATGATTCGCCTCTTTATGTAAAATCTTCGGAATACCGGGAGGGGGTGCCGGGCTGTGTTTACCGGCGATAGACCTCGCGCCCGCCGACCACCGTCAGCAGCACGCCGAAATCGGGGTCAAGGACGGTGAAGTCCGCCCGCTTGCCGCAGGCGATCTCGCCGCAACTGTCCGAAATGCCGAGCAGCGCCGCCGTGTTCTTCGTCGCCATGTCCACCGCGTCCGTGAGCGGGAGCCCGATGACCTGCACCATACGCCGCACGGCGTCGTTCATGCGCAGGACGCTCCCCGCGAGCGTGCCGTCGGCGAGGCGTGCCTCACCGTTCTTCACATAGACGGTCTGCCCGCCGAGCTCGCTCACGCCGTCGGGACAGCCCTTGGCGCGCATGGCATCGGTGATCAGCGTCATCTTGCCACGCGGCTTGTTTTTCACGAGCAGCCGGATTGCCTCCGGGCTGACGTGAATGCCGTCGCCAATCAGTTCGCAGTTCAGTTCATCATAGAGAAGCGCGCTCCCCGCGACCCCGATCTCGCGGTGCCGGAACGGAGACTGCGCGTTATAGGTATGTGTCACGCTGCGCGCGCCGCAAGCGATGGCGCGCCGTACGTCCGCGACCCCTGCCGCGGAATGCCCGACGGAAGGGACGACCCCCGTCTCGGCAAGATGCCGGATCAGGGCGTCCGCGCCAGGAACCTCCGGGGCGACGGTCACAATTCTGATGCGCCCGCCGCTCGCCGCCTGATAACGGTCGAAAACGTCAATATCCGGCGCGGCGATATACTCTCTCGGTTGCGCGCCCGCGTAAGTCTCGGAAATGAACGGCCCCTCAAGGTGTACGCCGAGCAGGCGCGCGCCCGGGGTCTCCCGACAGTCACGCACCGCCGTGAGCGCGCGGAGGATTGCCTCCCCGCTCTCGGTCATCGTGGTCGCGAGAAAAGAGGTCGTTCCCTCCCGGGCGACGGTCTCGCTGATGGTGGCAAGCGCCGCAGCGGTACCGTCCATGGCATCCGCACCGCCCGCGCCATGAATATGCGGGTCAATGAATCCGGGCAGGACAACGGCGCCCTCGGGGAGCGCGACCGTCTCGGCATCCGTCGGCGCCGTGCCGATCTCCCGGATGATTTCGTCAAAGGTAATGTCGGCACGGGTTACGCCCGCTCCGGCAACATATACGGAGGCTCCGCGAAAGCACTTCACAGCAGTCCCGCCGCCTCTCTGTCCAAAATCACGATGACGTCCGGGTGCCGCTGGAGAATGCTGGCGGGGCAAGCCTCGGTCACATCGCCTTTGATCATGGCGCGGACTGCCTCCGCTTTGTTCTTGCCGTTCGCCATAAGGAGAATCTTTTTCGCCTGCATGACATCGGCGATACCCATGGTGATCGCCCGGGTGGGCACGTCCTCGATACGGTCGAAGAGCCGCGCGTTATCGCGAATGGTGCTCGCGGCGAGGTCGGTCACATGGGTATGTCCCCCGAAGGGGGCGCCCGGCTCGTTGAAGCCGATGTGTCCGTCACTCCCCAGCCCAAGCAGCTGAATATCCTGCGGGCACTCGGCGAGCATTTTCGTATACCGCATGCATTCGACGGCAAGATCCTCAGCGACGCCGGAGGGGACGTTCGTCCGCGAGAGGTCAATATCAATGTGCGAGAAGAGCTGATCCTGCATGAAGTAACGGTAGCTGTGCGGATCCGACCCGTCGAGCCCGACGTATTCATCGAGGTTCACGGTGCGGGCATCGCGGAAGGAGATCTCGCCGTTCTCATACTTGCGGATCAGTTCCCGATACGCGCCGATCGGCGTCGTCCCCGTCGCGAGCCCGAGGGTCGCCGTCGGTTTTTCTTTCACCACCGCCGCGAGGATTTCCGCGCCGCGCAGGCTCATTTCCTCATAGTTTTCAACAACGATAATCTGCATATTGTCCGTCCTTTGCTTTTTACTTATTTTTGTAGACAATCCGGCTGACACCGACCGTATTCAGTATAGCGTATTTTTGCTCAATTGTCATGGCTTTTTTGTCCATTTTGCTCCACAAATCCGGGAATTTCGAGGGACAACATACCCGATAAGGGCATATTATGCCTCGTCGCCGTAGGTAATGCGGTGTGTTATGCGTACCGTGGCACCCGGGGGCACCGCAAGAACACCGTCTTTTTCGGTGAAGTCAAGTGTCTCACTTGCCGTATCGGGTAACGTCTGCCACGGCTCGATACAGAGCATACGGGAGCCCGTAGGATGCCACAGCACCAGTTTCTCCGATTCGGGGAAATCAACCTGTGCGACGTTTCTCCCGGTCGCCTTGGAAAAGAGCGTCACCCGGCGCGAGCGCAGGCGATCAAGGCAAATCGACTCGCCCCCGTCGAGCAGAGGTGTCGCGAGGTCGAGCGTATCCCCCACGCCGATTGACTTCGTCTCTCCGGTCAGGCGCCCTTCCCTGTCCGTCAGATAACTGTCAAAATGCTCCGTCTCCGCAAAGCGGAGCGCGTACTCACACACCTCTCCCGCGAGTGCGAACGAATCGTGCGCACCGCAGGAAGCGTACAGCACGCCCCGACCGGGATTGTGAATCTCGTACGCGATCGAAAGTGCGTCGGAGGTCAGCGTATAAACCACGTCAAAGCGGAACTCGAAAGGATAAATTGCCAGCGTCTCGGAGGTGGACGTCAGGCGAAAACGCACGTACGTTTCGCTCTGCTCCGCCACGGTGAATCTTGCGCGTCTTGCGAAGCCGTGGCGCGGGCACGGATAGACACGCCCGCCGAGCCGTATCGTCGTCGCGCCGCAGACCGGGAACAGAATCGGGGCGTGACCCGACCAACTGCCGTTTTCGTTCTGCCACAGGCGCTCACGTCCCCGAAAGCAGATGCTTTTCAGTTCTGCCCCGGCGCTATCCGCCGTGACCGAAAAAGTCACATTCCGCAGAGTCACCACCATCTGTTCACCTCACCGCCGCCAAACGTAGTGTCACAAAAGATTCTTGTTACCGAGAAGCCCCCTGTAACTGCATTCGCCTCATTTTACCATGTTCTCCGCCCGCGTGCAAGGTAAAAAATCAATAAATCTATGTAAAAAATAACATCTGTAAATGTTGTGGAAAAACAAAACAGGCAGGCGTCCGGAATCCTCGTCACCGACTGCCGAAAAAGGCGCGATACAAAGAAAATGTCTCGTCGCGGCAAAGCGGAAAGCTTCGTTTCCATTCGGTAGGATCGTGTTTTGCTGCATGGCGAAACGATACGTCAAAAAAATGGGTGTTCCCCGGATTTTCTGCGTCTTTTCTGCAGTTCCTGCACGTTTTGTGTCGGAAAGCACGCTTTCCGTTGTGCGATCCGCATAAAAAAGCAGTGCGATACGGTCTGTATCGCACTGCAGTACGGTCTTTGTCACGTATTGAACGCCGCACGGCGTATGGCGCAAAGTGCCCGCCCATGCCGACACCGGAATTATGCTTCGACGTCTGCCGCCGCAGCTTCCTGGGCCGCGAGATGGTCGCGGTAAGCCGCAATAATCGCCGTCTCAATCTCTTCACGGAACGCGGCGTTGATCGGGTGCACCATGTCGCGGAATGTGCCGTCCGGATTCTTGCGGGAAGGCATCACGACAAAATAGCGGTCTCTCGCGTAAATGACCTTGACGTCGTGAAGTGCCAGCTGATCATCGAATGTAAGCGATACAACAGCGCGCAGGGGACCCTCTTCAAAGGTTTTTCTGATCTTGATATCTGTAATTTTCATGTCTTTCTCTCCCGGTTGTTTTTGTCTCTTGCAACGCATATAGTATAGCGAACACCTGTGTACGATATTCAACGGATTATCGGAGAAGGTATGACCAAATTGCAAACAATCTGTGAAAGTAGGTTCCATGGAAAATACATGCATTGATCCGGCACTTCGGAGGGCGCTCGCGGGCTCTGCAAAGCACCTGTACTTCATCGGTATTTGCGGCATCAGCATGTCCGGGCTCGCCGTGATGGCAAAGATGCGCGGGTGGGAGGTTGCCGGCTGCGACCGTGCCCCCTCATGTGCCGCGGCGCACGCCCTGTTCCGTCTCGGCATCTCCGTCGAAGCAGAGAAAACGCCGCACCCCGAGGACGCCGACCTGTTTGTCTTTACGACAGCAGTGCGGGAGGATTCCCCCGCCGTGTGTTACGCACGGGAGCGCGGGCTGCCGCTCTTCTCCCGTGCGGATTTTCTCGCAACACTGATGGAGGAGTCGCCCACGCGGGTCGCCGTCGCCGGCATGCACGGCAAAAGTACGACCGTCGGTATGCTCTCCGCGATCCTCACGGCGGGGGGGCTCGACCCGACCGTGTCGTGCGGCGCGGCGCTTACCCCTGGTGGGAGCGCTTGGCGGATCGGTAGCCACGATGTTTTTCTTGCCGAGGCGTGCGAATACCGTGACGCCTTTCTCGCGCTCTCCCCGACGCTCGCGGTCATCACCAACATCGATCTTGATCACCCCGACTGGTTCCCCGACCTCGGCGCGGTCAAATCCTCGTTTCTCGCTTTCCTCGCGAAATCGGAGAAAGCCGTCATCGGCGCGGACTGTGCGGCGCTCCGCGATATTACTCCCGCCCGTGCCGTCACGTTCGGGTATCACGCGAGCGCGCTCTACCGGGGCGAAGATACACCCGACGGGCTGACCGTCTCCCGAAGTGATGAGCCCCTCGGAACGATCCCTCTCGCACTCCCCGGGCGTTACAACCGCGAGAACGCGCTTGCCGCCGTTGCTGCGGCGACGGAACTCGGTCTTCCATTTGATATCGTGCGCGACGCGCTCGCCACTTTCCGCGGCATCGGTCGACGCATGGAAACGATCGGGCATCTGCGGGGCGCCACTGTCGTCCTCGACTACGCCCACCACCCGACCGAAATGGCGGCATCCCTCTCCGCCGCCGCCGAAAAGAGGCAGGGGGGCGGGCGCGTGCTGTGCATCTTTCAGCCGCATACCTATACCCGCACGGCGGCACTATGGGAGGATTTCACGACGGCACTCGGTCTTGCCGACAGGACGCTCCTGCTCGACATCTACGCAGCGCGGGAAGAACCGCTCCCCGGTATCACCGGGAAGCGCCTCGCGGCGGCGGCAGGCGCCGATTACGCCCCCGACTTTGCGGGCGCCGCGCGCTGGGCAATCGAAAACGTGCGCCCCGGCGACCTGCTCCTCATCATGGGCGCGGGCGACATCGAGCGTCTGACCGGGCTCCTGCCGCTCGACAAAAAGCCCTCCGGCGAAACCTGACATAACAAAAGTACGGCACCCGCGATAACTTGTCGCGGGTGCCGTATCCGTAGTATGGGAAATGATTTGGTATGGGGAATCCTTCTCTTCGGCGTGCGTGCGCCGAAAGTATTACCGGAACCGGCTCAGTCTTTCGCGAGCCCCTGCCGCGGGTCACGCACGGGAATGTGACGAAGAGGGGTCAGCCCGAAATCCGACGTCCATCGGCACATCTCACGGAAAGCGTCCTCCATGTCGAACGTCTCGGGCGAATGAGCATCGAGTCCGAACACCACATCGTTCCCCACCTCGCGGACAAGCTCCCAGAACATAGGGCGCGGGTAATGCCGTCTCTCACGGAAGCCGAGAAAATTGATCTCGACGGGGATCCCCAATTTCTTTACCCCACGGAGCAGACGCAGATTCTCGCGGCGGTAGACTTTTTCGGAGCCGGTGAACCGATAGACGTCCGGGTGAGCCATATAGGTGAACGCCCCGGTCGAGAGCCCCTCGAGCGCCTGATCCACATACGCGGCGAGGCGCGCCGGGTCGTCGGACGGGTCGCCGGCATACAGCCCGCGTTTTTCATACTCGTTCCCGATAAAATGCTGCCCCATGATGAGATAGTCAATCGGATAACGGGTGAAGAACGAAAGTGTATTTTGGAAGAGCGCCGGATAGTATTCCATCTCCGCACCGATCAGAATGCGGATATCGTCGGCGTACTCGCGGCGAAGATCCAAAAGGCTGCTGACATATTCTTCGAACCGCTCCGGGCGCATTCTGAACCCGGAATAATAGCCGCACCCCTCGGGGAACAGCATCGGCGAATGGTCGGAAAAACCGAGGACGCGCACGCCGGCGCGGATCGCCCCCTCGACGTAATCGCGGTCGACGCCCGTCGCGTGTCCGCAACGGAAGGTATGGGTATGCAGGTTTTCTACCAGATTCATTTCCTTGCCACCCCGGTTTCTTTTGCCGCACGGATGACCGCCGCGGCGACTGCGGGCGCCACGCGCGGATCAAGGGCGGAGGGAATGATGTTGGTCTCGCTGACTTCCCCGTCCGGGATCAGCGCCGCGATGGCATAAGAGGTCGCGACCTTCATCGCCTCGTTGATACACGACGCGCGGCAGTCGAGCGCCCCGCGGAAGATACCGGGGAACGCGAGGACGTTATTGATCTGGTTCGGGAAGTCGGAGCGACCCGTACCGACGATCCGCGCTCCGGCGGCAAGCGCCGCGTCGGGCATGATCTCGGGGGTCGGGTTCGCCATGGGGAACACGACGGCGTCCTTCGCCATAGAGGCGACCATCTCGGGAGAGACAACGCCGGGGGCGCTCACGCCGATAAAGACGTCCGCGCCGCGCATCGCGTCGGCGAGCGTCCCGCGGAGCCCCTCGCGGTTGGTGACCTGCGCCATCTCCGCCTGCGCCGGGTTCATCCATGTCTCGCCCGCGGCGAGGATCCCCGCACGGTCGACCATGGTCAGATGGGCAAGCCCGAGGTTCATGAGGTGCCGTCCGATGGCGATACCGGCGCTGCCCGCGCCGTTAATCACACAGCGCACGTCGGAGAGCCGTTTCCCGACGACCTTCAGCGCGTTCATCAGTGCCGCGGCGACGACGATCGCCGTACCGTGCTGGTCGTCATGGAACACGGGAATGTCACAGATCTCCGCGAGGCGCCGCTCCACCTCAAAGCAACGCGGCGCGGCGATGTCCTCGAGGTTAATGCCACCGAACGAACCGGAGAGGAGGTAGATCGTCCGCACCAGTTCATCAACATCCTTCGTCTTGATACAGAGCGGGAAAGCGTCCACGTCGGCAAAGGTCTTGAAGAGCGCGCACTTCCCTTCCATGACGGGCATCCCCGCCTCGGGACCGATATCCCCGAGCCCGAGGATCGCCGAGCCGTCGGTGATGACTGCCACGAGATTTTCGCGGCGCGTCAGGGCATAGGATTCATCGGGGTTGTCCCGTATTTTCAGGCACGCCTCTGCCACACCGGGGGTATAGGCGAGCGCGAGATCCTCGCGCGTTCTGACCGGGCACCGGGCGATGACCTCAATCTTCCCTTTCCATTCATAATGCTTTTTTAAGGATTCCTCACGTATCGACATAACTGCCTCCGTTTTTCTTCTTCTCGTATTGTAGCACATCGCGCGCGGAAAAAACAAGGGGAACCGCCCTTTTTTGCGCGTTTTACTTTGACATCTCCCGTTGGGTGTGTTAGAATAGAAACACTATGTGGAAAGGAGCCGCACCGATGATACACCGAGAGGACATGCGCCTGCCGACCTCCGTCGGCGCGGTACTCGAGAAACTGCGGCACGCCGGGTACGAAGCCTACATTGTCGGCGGCTCCGTGCGCGACGCTCTGCGCGGTCTTACGCCGCACGATTACGACATGACGACCTCCGCGACACCGGAGGAGGTCAAGGCGGTCTTTGCGGGCGACCGCGTGGTGGAGACGGGCATCAAACACGGCACCGTTACCGTCATGGCGTCGGGGGAGCCGGTCGAGATCACTACCTACCGCGTGGACGGCGACTATCGCGACCACCGCCACCCCGACAGTGTCACCTTTACCCGGTCGCTCACGGAGGATCTGGCGCGGCGCGACTTCACCATGAACGCGATTGCTTACGCCCCCGGCGTCGGATTCGTCGACCCGTTCGGTGGGTGTGCCGATATTGACGCGCACATCATCCGCGCCGTAGGAGAGCCGGAGCGCCGCTTTGAAGAGGACGCTCTCCGTATTCTGCGTGCTCTGCGATTCTCCTCCACACTCGGATTTGCCATTGAGGAGGCGACCGCCGCCGCCGCGTATCAAAAACGCGACCTGCTCCTGAACGTCTCAGCAGAGCGCGTCCGGGAAGAAGTCATGAAACTGCTCGGCGGGGACGGTGCCGGGGAGGTCCTGCGCCGGTACGCCGACATTCTTGCCGTCCGCCTGCCGGAGATCCGCCCGATGATCGGCTGTGCCCAGCACACGCCCTATCACCTCTTCGATGTATGGGAACACACCGTACGCGTGGTGGAGGAGCTACCGAAAGATTCGCTCCTGCGGCTTGCAGGGTTGTACCACGACGCGGCAAAGCCCGCCTGCAAATCGACCGACCACAACGGACAGGATCATTTCCACGGGCATCCGGCGAAGAGCGCCGTTCTGCTCGACGAGCGCATGGCGGCGCTGAGATTCGACAACAAGAGCCGCGAGCGGGCGGTGCTCCTCGTGCGTCTGCACGACGAACGTCCAAAACCGAGTGATGCCCGGATCCTTCGGCTCCTCTCCGATATCGGGTACGAAAATTTTCTCCTGCTCTGTGACCTGCGCACCGCCGACAACGCGGCGCACAACGGCGCATATCCCGCCATCCGGGAAGAGGCGAAACAGATCCGCGAAATGCGTGAGCGCGGCATGGCGCTCGTCGCCGCCGGCGCCTGCTACCGCATCGCCGACCTCGCGGTCAGCGGGCGCGACATCACCGACGCGACCCCCTATCGCGGGCACGAGATCGGCGACGCCCTGCATTACCTGCTCTCCGCCGTCATGGACGGCACCGTCAAAAACGAACGCGAGCCGCTCCTCGCCTATCTCGCGGCGCACCCGCTCCCCTAACGTCACGCAGGCGGCTCCGGGAGTCCCCCGCCCCAAGGTTTGCCGATCTCCCGACAATGCTTTCGGGAGTCTCCCGCCCCTCTGCAAGCCCTATTACAAGCCGTGCGCGGCGCGCACGGCTATTTTTATGGTTAAGACAACCATCGCGGCGCATAGAATGAAGCAGTATCCTAAAAAGGGGGGGCAAACCATGACGGTCACATTCCGAAAACTCCATGCTTGCGGTCGGGACTATCTCTGCCTCCCGGACAGCGAAACGAGCGCCCCCGGTGCAATCGCGAAACACCTCACCGCGCCGGAAAACGGCATCGGCGCCGACGGCGTGGTTCTCCTCCGATGCTGTGACGGCGAGGATCCCGTGCTGTTCTGCTTTTCGACGACGGGAGAACAAATCCCCGCGCCGCGCGGGGCGCTGCTCGCGGGAGCCAAATACCTCTACGACACGGCGCGCGTAAATCTCACCGAGTTTTGTCTTTCCGAGCGCGGCACTTCTCACCGTGTTCGTCTCGAGACCCGCGGAGGGAGTGCGTGGGGGGTCACCGGCGACGGAGGGTACCCCTCGCTCGACGCCGCAC
>ERZ1034755.236-NODE-236-length-19009-cov-19.053814_pt1 | contig 19009 bp, 8 predicted proteins | sample MGYA00520596_ERZ1034755 | MGnify/ENA primary metagenome ERZ1034755 (study PRJEB33766, sample SAMN09781701) | gut metagenome | biome: gut microbiome | host: Homo sapiens | place: Madagascar | study: EMG produced TPA metagenomics assembly of the PRJNA485056 data set... | reverse complement strand
AGGAATATTACGATATTGATGAATATCTTAAAACGGGCAAGGTGATTCCTGGTTTCCAGAATGCCAAGAAGCACAATCTCTTTGAAGAGTGCTGCGGCTATGCCTGCATGAACTGGTACAAGGAATGGTACATGAAACAAACAGACACGGGAATTGAGCAAAAAGTGAACGATGCTGAGGTTGTCGCCACCTATTATTATAATATAGCTGGTGAAAAAGTGAATAAACCTCAAAAAGGTATCTATGTGATAAAACAAGTGTTAAAAGGTGGTAAGATTCGTTCTTTTAAAGTTTGTTATTAACGGCAAAGTATCTGTTACAAGAGACAAAGTGCATCTGAAATGAAACCTTTATCTTTGCAGCCGCGAATAAACAATATAAACTGTAAATACATAAATAATTAAGCATAAATCAAAAATGAATAGAACATGATTGAACAAGTCTTAACAATGAAACGGACAGCAGCCTTATGCTTGGTGGGAGCTTTCTGCAGCCTGAATGCTCAGGCGCAGAAGATCCAGGTCAAGGGTAATCTTGTTGACGGTACAGGTGAGCCTCTGATAGGTGCCACTGTAAAGGTAAAGGGAAATGCCGGTGTCGGTGCTGTCACCGACTTCGATGGTAATTTCAGCATCAGTGTTCCTTCAGAGAATTCTACCCTCGTATTTACATACGTAGGTATGAAGACCAAGGAAGTAAAGGTAGGTAAGAAGAGAGAGTTCAAACTTACCCTCGAAGACGACAACGCCATCGGTGAAGTGGTAGTCGTTGGTTATGGTCAGCAGAAGAAGGCTTCTGTGGTGGGTGCTATTACCCAGACTACCGGAAAGGTGCTGGAACGAGCTGCAGGTATCAGCGACATCGGTGCTGCTTTGACTGGTAATCTTCCGGGTGTTGTTACAACTGCATCTAGTGGTATGCCGGGTGAAGAGGAACCTCAGATTCAGATTCGTGGTGCTTCTTCCTGGAACAACTCTTCTCCTCTCGTCCTCGTGGATGGTATCGAGCGTCCTATGTCGAGCGTGGATATGCAGTCTGTGGCTACCATCTCAGTATTGAAGGATGCTTCTGCCACCGCCGTTTATGGTGTGAAGGGTGCGAATGGTGTTATCCTGATTACCACCAAGCGTGGTTCTGAAGGAAAGGCACAGATTAGCGTAACTGCTAATGCCGTGATGAAGATTCCTTCTAAGCTTCCAGATAAATATGATTCTTACGATGCGCTGAGAGCAAGAAACACTGCCATCGAGCATGAGTTGAACATCTCTCCAAGTAGTTTCGACAATATGAAACCAATGAGTTTCATAGAGAACTATCGCAATCAGACTACCCTTGAGCAGCAGGAGCGTTATCCAAATATAGATTGGCAGAAGTATTTGTTCAAAGACTATACCATGTCTTACAATGCCAATGTCAATGTAGCGGGTGGTACCAAGTTTGTGAAGTATTTCGCAGGTATAGATTTCGTGTCAGAGGGTGACCTTTACAAGAACTTCGGCAATGGTCGTAATTATAATACAGGTTATAACTACAATCGTGTGAACGTTCGTTCTAATCTTGATTTCTCTATTACGAAGACTACTTTGTTTAAGGTAAACCTCGCAGGCTCCAATGGCGTACGCAAGGCTCCTTGGGTAAACAGTAGCGATGGATATAGTGAATGGCAGGTAAGCCAGCAGTGGTCTGGTGCTTACAATATCGCTCCTGATGCCTTCATGCCTAAGTATAGTGATGGCTCATGGGGATATTTGCCAGGTTCTACCAATGTAACCAACTCTGCTCAGCAGGTATCTCTCGGTGGTACGATGAATTCCACAACCACTCGCATCACCACCGACTTCGTGTTGGAACAGAAGCTTGATTTCATTACCAAGGGTCTTTCTGCTCGTGGCATGATTTCTTGGGACAATACCTTCGTGGAGAAGAAACGTGGTATCAATGATATGAACAATGAACCACAGCTCAAGTGGATTGACCCTGAGACTGGTGCTGTTTCTTACAAGAAAGCATACGAGGCTTATGATAAGTTCGACTATACAGTGGGTAACAAGTGGACCATCAGCGGGGGTGAGGTCAACAACAGGGCCACTCAGCGTAACCTCAACTATCAGGCACAGCTCAACTGGGCACGCACCTTTGGTAAGCATAGCGTGAGTGCTATGGGTCTTTTTGGTCGTCAGGAATATGCCGTGGGTGCCATGATACCTTCTTATCGTGAGGACTGGGTGTTCCGTACCACGTACGATTGGAACTCCCGTTACTTCTTCGAGTACAATGGTGCTTATAATGGTTCAGAGAAGTTCTCTCCAGACAACCGTTTCGCATTCTTCAGTTCTGGTGCCCTTGGCTGGATGATTTCCGAAGAGCCATTCATGAAGTATCTTCGTGAGCACAAGATTGTGGATATGATGAAACTCCGTGCATCTTATGGTGAGATAGGTGATGATAACGTAGGTGACCGCTTCCTCTATATGAGTCAGTGGGCATACGGTGGCAAGACCAATATGGGAACTACCGTGAGCGATAAGGAATCCATCTATACTTGGTATCGTGAGTCATCAGTAGGTAACCCTAACGTACACTGGGAGAAAGTGAAGAAGGTGAACTTCGGTCTTGATTATGGTTTCTTGGGCGGCTTGATTACAGGTGCAGTCGATTTCTTCCATGATACTCGTACCGACATCCTTGTGCTTGGTAGCTCTCGTTCTATGCCATCATATTTTGGACAGACCGCTCCAGCTGCCAATTTAGGTAAGGTTACAACAAGCGGTTATGAGTTGGAGTTGAAGTTTAACAAGGTTTTTGCTAACAAGATGCGCCTTTGGGCTAACTTCAACATGACCCACGCTACCAATACCATCAAGATCAAGGATGATGCAGCACTTCTTCCATCTTATCGTAAGCAGGCAGGCCACTCTATAGGTCAAACCTATACCTATTTGGATAAGGGATTCATTCAAAACTATGACGAACTTTATGGTTCTCCTAAGATGGATTCCAACGATGGCAATCGTCTTCCTGGTGATTACTACATCGTCGATTTCAATGGTGATGGTAAGGTGGACAATGTGAACGATATCGTGCCTTACGGCTATACAAGCAGTCCACAGAATACATACAATGCCACTGTTGGTTTTGAGTATAAGGGCTTCAGCTGCTTCGCACAGTTCTATGGTGTAACCAATGTGACTCGTGATGTAACGATGATCAGTTTATCTCAGGACTTAGTTAACAACGTTTACAAACAAGGTACATGGTGGAGCTACGACCACAACAATGCGGATGTGCTCACACCTCGATACAACTCCAAGCCAATGAGCAATTCTGCCTACTATGGTACACAGTATCTCTGTGATGGTTCCTATATCCGTCTGAAGAACGTGGAGATTGCTTACACTTGGAATGGTGGATGGATCAAGAAACTTGGTTTGAACAACCTTAAGGTTTACGTAAGTGGTAACAACCTTTGGCTCTGGACCAGAATGCCAGACGACCGCGAGTCAAACTTCTCAAGTAATGGTGGTGCCGTTGGTGCATATCCTACGATGAAGCGTGTCAACTTCGGTGTCAAGTTTAATCTTTAAACAAGCATAAATAAAATGAAATATAATATAGTAAAACTTTTTTGCGCATTGGGTCTCATCTATGGATTCGCTTCTTGTACGGATTATCTTGACAAGACGCCAGATTCTAATGTGAGTTCAGACCAAGCGTTCAAGAATTTCACCAATTTCCAGGGATATGTGGAGCAAATGTACAACTGTATTCCAAGTAAGGAGTCGAATATGTATTGTACCTCATTCAACTGGGGTGAAGATGAAATCATGAATACTGGCTTGGGAGATGGTCATGTGACTGCTCATTTTGATTTAGGCGACTACCGTAACTGGTATAGCAATAATCAAAGTTTCTTGCACAGACCTTCTTATGGAAATCCTGGTGAGTACCTTGATCCGACTTCAACCAATAAATTTGCTCATTCTTTGGAGCATGCCTGGTATTGCATCCGTAAGTGCAACCTCGGTCTTGCCAATCTTGACAAGATGACCGATTGCACTCAAGAGGAGAAGAACATCATCAAGGGACAGTTGTTGTTCTTCCGTGCATGGTGGCACGAGGAGTTGATAGCTTTCTTTGGCGGTATGCCATACGTAGACACCGTATTGGATGGTGGTCAGACTTTGACATTGCCTCGCCTCACTTTCCAGGAGTGTGCCAAGAAGTGTGCCGAAGATTTCAGAGCTGCTGCCGACCTTCTACCTAATGATTGGGATAAGACAACTGTCGGAAAGAAAACCTTGGGCAAGAACGACCTCCGTATCACAAAGGTTTGTGCCTTGGGTTATATGGGTAAGGTGTTGCTTTGGGCAGCCTCTCCATTGAACAATCTTAAGGCGGAGGTTGGAGCTTCCAAGAATGGCGATACCTATAAGTATAATGTAGAGCTTGCAGCGCAGGCAGCTGATGCTTTAGGTGAGGCACTTGCACAGGTTAACTCTGGCAAGACTCCTTATGCCTTGGCAGAGTACAAGTATTCTGATATTTATAACCATGTGGCAGAGGATGGCTCAAAATCCAATTTCTCAGAAATCTTCTATACAACGGGTAAAAACTGGAAACAGCCAGGTTCTACAGAGGCTATCTTGCGCGGTCCATATATTGGCGAGAATTCATCAAACTGGAACTTCACCAAGCTTTGGGGTGTCAAGATGAACGGTATCGTGGAGCATGATGCTTTGATTCATCAACCTACAGCCAACTATGTAAACTATTATGGTATGGCTAATGGTCTTCCTCTTGATGACCCTGATTCAGGTTTCGATCCTACACATCCTTTCAAGAACCGTGACCCACGTTTCTATCATGACATCGTGTTTGATGGCTTCCAGTATATCAATACGACAATTGCTAAGGATGATGATGACTATCAGTTCAAGTACATACAGATGTACACAGGCAGTAAATTGCGTAGTTCAGCTTCTCAGGGATGCCGCACAGGCTACTATTGCCAGAAGTTAGTTCCTCATCAGGCTAATAAGTATGATGGAATGTATAACTGGGGTGGTGCTTTGCAATGTGACTTGCCTTACATGCGTCTTGCCGATATCTACTTGATGTATGCAGAGGCAGGTGCAGCCGCACAAGGTGCCAACTATAAGAGCAACAAGTGCAATCTTACCGCTGTTGATGCCATCAATGTACTTAGAGATCGCGTAGAGGCTGGCCATGTGGCAGATAAATTTGTTGCCGACCAGAAGAAGTTTATGGATGAGGTTCGTCGTGAACGTGCCGTAGAGCTTGCTTTCGAGGGCTTCCGTTGGAACGACTTGCAGCGTTGGTTGCTCCTCACCGAGTATCCATATAACATCAAGACCTCGCAGGAGTTTAAGCGTGTAGGCAATTATGACTTCACCAAGAACGACCCTCGTGACGCTGAGGTTACCGGTTGGAGCGAAAAGACTATCTTGACTCGTGATTACTCAGAGAAGCACTATCTTTTGCCTCTCAAGCAAGACGATGTGTATCTGTATCCGGAGTTTGGACAGAACCCAGGATGGTAATTCGTTAGGTCAGTGTTTTTCAAAACATAAACTTCGAAATAATCATATCATAATATGAAAAATAATAAGAAAACAATATACTCTGCCTTGACAGTAGTGACGGCTCTCCTTGCACAGTTGCCTGCAACTGCACAGGAGACAGCAGACAGCGCATTGGTCAATGTGGCTTTCAAGAAAGCCCAGAAGAGTGACGTGCTTGGTGGTGTTAGCACCGTCAATGTCAGAGATTTGACAGAGAAGAACTATAATACCTACAGCCTTGACCATATGCAAGGCTATGTGTCAGGTTACAATGGCAACAGCCTTTGGGGCTATTCTAATGCACTTGTGCTCATTGATGGTGTGCCTCGTGCTGCCGACAATGTACGTCCTGATGAGATTGAGAACATCTCTTTCCTCAAGGGTGCGCAGGCTTCGCTGCTCTATGGAAGCCGAGCTGCCAATGGTGTCATCTTGATTACCACAAAGCGTGGTCGTGTAAATGATGGATTGAGCGTGAAGGTGAATGCCAATACCGGATGGAATGTTGCCAAGGCTTATCCTGAGTATCTCGGTTCGGCTGAGTACATGAGTCTTTACAATGAGGCTTTCCTTAATGATGGCGGTAATCCAAACAACCTTCCATACAGCCCAGAAAGTATCTACAATTATGCATCTGGACAGAACCCTTATCGCTACCCAAGCGTTGATTTCTATTCTTCTGATTATATCAAGAAGGCTTTCAATCGCTCTGAGGTGTCAGCCGAGATAGAGGGTGGTAACCAACGTGCACGATTCTATGCTAACATCAGCTATTACCGCACAGGTGATAACCTGAACTTTGGTGAGGCTAAGAATGACTATACCGATCGCTTTAACGTGAGAGGTAACGTGGACATTGAGTTGAGCAAAACCATCAGTGCATACGTCAATGCCAATGCTACCTATTACAGCTCTAAGTCGGCTAACAATAGCTATAAGTACTGGGAGTTGGCTCGTACCTTCCGTCCTAACCGTGTGGCTCCGCTGATTCCTGTCGATATGATAGATCCGAATGCCAAGTCTGCCTTGACCATGATCGGTGCTACAAGCAACCTCATCGACGGCAAGTATTTCTTGGGTGGAACCAACTTGGACCAGAGCAATGTCTTTGGTGACATCTATGCTTCTGGTACCAATGTATATCATAGCCGTCAGTTCCAGTTTGATGTAGGTCTTAACTTCGACCTCTCATCTGTACTCAAGGGCTTAAGTTTCCATACAATGATGGCTATCGACTATGCTACGCTCTACACCACGTCATTCAATAATACTTACGCTACCTTCCAGCCTACATGGGCTAACTTTAATGGCAAGGATGTCATCGTAGGTCTTAACAACAATGGCACGGTGGATAAGAAATCGGGTGTGCAGAATATCTCTGGTTCCGCAGATAACCAGACCATCGCATTCAATGCTCACTTCGATTACGACCGCACCTTCAATGATGTGCATAACGTGAGTGCCATGTTGGTGGCTAATGGTTATCAGCAGACTAAGTCGGGTGAGTATCATAAGGTGAGCAATGCCAATATGGGTTTGCAGCTCTCTTACAACTATGACCATAAGTATTATGCCGATTTCGCTTTGGCAACCCCTTGGTCTGCTAAGTTACCATCTGCCAATCGTTTGGGACTCTCGCCATCTGCAACATTGGGCTGGCGCTTGTCTAAGGAGAAGTTTATGGAGAATTCGTTCTTCGATGACTTGACTCTCAGCGCAAGCTATACAGATATGAAGACCGACTTGGGTATCGACAATTACTATATGTACCAGGGCACCTATCAGAATGGTGGCTGGTGGGACTGGAATGGTAGTTCTGGCCATGCAGCAGTTCAGGCTAAGCGAGGTGGAAATGATGAGTTCAATTACTTGCATCGCAAGGAGTTCTCTGCAACAATTCATGCCGAGGTGCTCGATAAGTCTTTGAGTTTCGATGCATCTTACTTCCTCTCTAAGTTGACTAATGGTATCATCCAGGCTCGCAACCAGATGCCAAGCTATCTCTTTAGCTACTATCCAGAGTCTTCGTTCGTGCCTTATATGAACTATAATGAGGATAAACGCACCGGTTTCGACTTGGGCGTGAACTACAAGAAGCAGATTGGTGAGTTTGGCTTGGGCGTAGGTGCTAACCTTACTTATTATACCACTGAGGCTACTAAGCGTGATGATTCTCAGTATGCAGATGCCTATCAGTATCGTCAGGGACAGCCTCTCGATGCCATCTGGGGCTATGAGTGCGAAGGCTTCTTCAAGGATGAAGATGACATCGCTAATTCTCCTACACAGAAGATCGGTGGTACTATCCGTCCTGGAGACTTGAAGTACAAGGACCAGAATGGTGATAATGTCATCGACAGCAAAGATCAGGTTTACCTGGGCAAGGGCGGTTGGTATGGAACTCCTACCACACTCGGTATCAACGTAACATTGAAGTACAAGAACTTCACCCTCTTCTTGCTCGGTACAGGCAACTTCGGAGCCAAGGCTGTGAAGAACTCTACCTATTACTGGGTGGGCGGTGATGCCAAGTACACAGCGGAGATGCGTGGCAGATGGACTCCTGAGACAGCGGCTACAGCTACCTATCCACGTCTGACAACAGAGGCTGGTACCAATAACTACCAGACATCAGACTTCTGGATGTACTCTACAGACCGCTTCGACCTGCAGAAGGTACAGCTCACATACGACTTCCCTAAGTCAATGTTCATGAAGAGCTTTGTACGTGGTTTGCAACTCTTCGTAAATGGCAATAGCTTGCTGACTATCGCCAAGGAACGTAAGATATTGGAGATGAATGTTAACAACTCTGGTGTTGCGCCATTGAATCGCTTCTATAGCGTCGGTGCTAAGGTATCATTCTAATGATTAATAAAAGAATAAAAATTATGAAATTATCAAGATTATTATTGATAAGCGCAGTGGCAATCTCGCTCACTTCTTGTGACGACTTGTTTGAACCTGCCTTGGAAAATAACCAAGATATCAGCGAGATGTATAAGAATCCAGAGTTCGCTCGTGGCATTCTTGACAACGCTTACTTGGCTTTGCCATATAGCACCTCTCCATCTACCGATGTGGCTACTGATGATGCTGTCACCAACGACAACTCTGATAACTATAAGAAGATGGCTACTGGTTCTTGGGCTGCCAATATGAACCCAGTTTCTCAGTGGGATGGTCGTTATCACGCCATTCAGTACTGCAACTTGATGTTGGAGAACTGCGACAAGGTACAGTGGGCTTACTCTAGTGAGGTGCTCAACAAGATGTATGCCGACAACTATAAGGGCAATGCTTACGCTTTGCGTGGCTTGCACATGTTCTACCTGCTCCGTGCTCATGCAGGTATGGTAGATGGTCAGTTGATGGGTGTGCCTATCCATCTCGCATCAGAGACCTCCGCTTCCGATTTCAACTTGCCTCGTAACACTTTCAAGGAGTGCATTGACCAGATTATGTCTGACTTCGATGAGGCTTTGAAGTATCTCCCAGAGCAGTATGGTGATGTGGCAGAGGAGAATGTTCCTGCCAAGTATGCACAGAAAGGTGCTACCAATGCAGAGTATAATCGTGCTTTCGGTACCAATCACCGTGGTAAGATTGACGGCAGAATCATTTCAGCCTTCAAGGCTCAGGTTGCCATCATGGCAGCTTCTCCAGCTTATGCTTCAGCTGGTGTCTTCACCTACGAGGATGCAGCCAAGCTTGCTGCTGACTGCTTGAAGAACTTCGGTGGTTTGAGTGCTTGTGATCCTGATGGATGGAAGTGGTTCGACAACAAAAGCTTGATTGACGGATTGGGAGCTACTGCTGACAATCCTAAGGAAATCATCTGGCGTGGTAACATCGATGAGAATAACTCATTGGAGACTGAAAACTATCCTTCTACCCTCTATGGAAAGGGTCGTGTAAACCCTACCCAGAATTTGGTGGATGCCTTCCCAATGGCGAATGGCTATCCTATCACAGATACAAACTCTGGGTATAATGCCAATGATCCTTATGCTGACCGTGACCCTCGTCTGAAGGCTTACATTTTGGTGAATGGCGATAAGATTGGCTCAACTGATGGTGTGGTTAACTCTGCTGCTGACTCTAAGACCACTGATGGTCTTAACAAGGAGAATGGTAAATCTACCAAGACGGGTTACTATCTCCGTAAGTTGCTCCGCTCAGACATCAACCTCAACCCTAACTCAACCACCAAGCAGAAGCACTTGAACGCTCGTATCCGTTCTACTGAGATTTTGCTTGACTATGCTGAGGCTGCCAATGAGGCTCAGGGACCAAAGGCTAATGTAGGTGGAGCCAACTATTCTGCTTACGATGTCATCAAGGCTATCCGTGAGCGTGCAGGCATTGGTGAGTTTGGTGAAGATCCATACTTGGAAGAGTGCGCACAGAGCAAGGAGAAAATGCGTGAGTTGATTCGCAATGAGCGTCGCCTGGAACTCTGTTTCGAGAATCATCGTTTCTGGGACTTGCGTCGCTGGAAGGCTAATCTCAATGATGCTGCCAAGGGTATCAACATCACAACAAACGAGGCAACTGGTGCTTTCGTCTATAAGACCTTCGATGCAGAGGAGCGTAAGTATGATGACTATATGTACTATGGTCCTATTCCTTATTCTGAGATTTTGAAATATAGTAATCTCAAGCAGAACGAGGGATGGAAATAATAAACGACTAACATTAAAATAAGACTAATGATTATGAAACGTTATATCAAAATGGTAGCTGTCCTCTTAGGACTGATGGCTTCTTTCACTGCATGTGAGAATGGAGACCAAACTTTCGATGATTACGAGGGTGGAACTACTACTTACTTTGCTTATCAATCGCCAGTAAGAACTATTGTACTGGGTGATGATGAGTACGATACAACATTGGACAAGGCGCACAAGTGCAAAATCTTGGCTACCTTCGGTGGCTCATACAATGGCAGAAAAGCTGCGGTTAATGTTGCCGTTGACAACAGCTTGTGTGATCACTTGACATTTGCCGATGGAACTCCTGTGAAGGCTATGCCTGCTGAGTATTATCAGCTCGCAACCACTACTTTCAATTTCAATGGTGGTATGCAGGGCGGTACTGAGGTGCAGCTCACTGATGCTTTCTTCAATGATCCTGATGCTGTCAAGAATACATACGTGATTCCTTTGGTCATGCAGAATCAAACTGGTTTCGACAGAATCGCCACTGGAACATTAAAAGAGGGTAAAACAGGCTCTCGCACCAATGCTTCTATTTGGGAGACGGTTCCACAGGATTATGTGATGTATTGCGTGAAGTATCAGAACAAGTATAGCGGTTGGTGGTTGACCAATCACAATACAAGTACCGATAATATCGAGAAGGCTTCAAAGGTTCAGATTACTACCCGCACCCTGAACAGCTCTGTTTATTCAGTAGAGTTCCAGGAGGGCAGTACCATCTACAAGGCAGACCTTCTGCTCACCTTCGATGCCAATGAGAAGTGTACCATCACTTCTCTCACCGATGGTGTTACTGCAACAGGTACTGGTTCTTGGGCTGACGATGCCTTGCTGTCTTGGAACAACAAGTATCGTGACTTGATGGAGCTGAATGCTGAGATTACTTTCGCTGGTGGGGTGAAGAAGAATCTCAACGAGAAACTCGTTTGGTGGCGTAGTGGAGTAACCAAGGAGGAGTTCTCATTTACCTATAATAATTAATTATCGTATAAGTTATGAAAAAACAAATCATAGTATCTGCATTTGGGGCCATGTTATTGGCCTCATGTGCAGACCACTTCGACCAGAACTTTGAGACTGTGCGTCCTGATAAGTTGGCTGAATATGGCTATTTGGAAAAGTATGACGCTCTCAAGGATTACATTGCTGACAAGCCAAACTTCCATCTCGGTATCGGAACTACGGTTGATGAGTATAACAAACAAGAGTTAGTATATGCTTTGACCAATAGCAACTTCAATGAGACCGTGGCAGGTAATGCCATGAAAATGGCTTCTTGTGTGGCAGATGATGGAAGCATGGATTTCGAAAAAGTCAGCACATACGTGAATAATGCCACTGATGCAGGTCTCTCCGTGTATGGACATACTTTGGCATGGCATTCACAGCAGCCTTTGAAGTATCTGAATGGTTTGATCGCAGATAGACCTGCTCCAGAGGTTCCTGGTGGTGATAACAAGTATATTCGCTACACAACGGCAGCAGCTGGAGCCAATTTGTGGGATAACCAAGCCAACTTTAAACTTTCTGAACCATTGGAAAAGGGAGCTACTTATACGCTTACTATGAAAGTGAAGGCATCTGCTGATTGTGACCTCGCATTCTGGCCTATCTGGAATGCCAGTCCTAATAAGAACCAGTGGGGTGGTAGTGATGACGTTCAGTATTGCGAGGCTCAAAAAGCCACTACTGAATGGTCTACTCTTACTTGGAAGTTTGATGCAAAGTTTACCCATGATATGTTGCAGTTCTGCTTCGGTAAGTTGGGTGGCACAATTGATTTTGATGATATCAAACTTGTTAAGGATGGTTCTGATGCTAATTTGGTAGCCAACGGTGATTTCGCTACAGATGACATCTCTGCTTGGGGCAACAACTGGCAGGGTCCTGCTTATGCTATCAAGCAAGGTTCTGGAGCTAGTGCTGGAGGTAATTTCTGCATCAAGTATACTACTACTAAGGATGGTGCTAACCTTTGGGATCATCAGGCTACTTACAAACTGGCTAAGCCTTTGGTACAGGGTGCTAAGTATGTGCTAACCATGAAGGTGAAGTCTACTTCTAAGACCAAGTTTGCTTTCTGGCCTATCTGGAACGCCAGCCCTAACAAGAACCAGTGGGGTGGCAGTAATGATGTCCAGTATTGTGAGGACAAAGAAATCTCTACCAAATGGACTACTCTTACATGGGAGTTTGAGGCTCAGTTTACTCATGATCTGTTGCAGTTCTGCTTCGGTAACTTGAAAGATGGCGAGAGCGTAAGCATGGATGATATTACTCTCGTTAAAGAAGGCACTGAGGACAATCTTGTAGAAAATGGTGACTTCGCCCAGAGTGCAACCGCAGGTTGGGGCAGCAACTGGCAGGGTCCTACCTTCAAGTGTGAGAAGATTGGTAGTGGCATTCCTTTGACAGACAAGGAAAAGAAGGAGGTTTTGACTACAGCCATGGATAAGTGGATTGCTGGTATGATGGAGGCAACACAAGGCAAGGTAAAGGCTTGGGATGTTGTCAACGAGGCTCTCTCTGGTGCTGATACTGACGGTGACGGTAAGTATGACCTTCAGTCTGCAACTCGTGGTACAGCCCCAGAAGCTGATATTCCTAACAGCTTCTACTGGCAGGATTACCTCGGCGACCTCGACTATGTTCGCACAGCCGTAGCTTCTGCTCGCAAGCATTTTGAGGAAAATGGTGGCAACCCAGAGGAACTCAAACTCTTCATCAATGATTACAATTTGGAGAGCGATTGGGATAACAATGGTAAGCTCAAGAGCTTGATTCAGTGGATCAAGGATTGGGAGGCTGATGGTGTTACCAAGATTGATGGTATCGGTAGCCAGATGCACATCTCTTGCTATGGTAATCCTCAGACTCAGGAGTCAAAGAAGAATGCAATTGTCAACATGTTGAAGTTGATGGCTGAGTCTGGCAAGTTGGTTCGTATCTCTGAGTTGGATATGGGTTATGTTGATGCCAATGGCAAAGACGTGAAGACTGCCGATATGACAGAGGAACAGCACAAGGAAATGCGCTCTCTCTATGAGTTCGTTGTCAAGAAATATCTTGAGATTATTCCTGAAGCTCAGCAGTGGGGTATCTGTCAGTGGTGTCCTACCGACAGTCCTGCCAACAGTGGATGGCGTGGCGGTATGCCTGTAGGTCTTTGGAATTTGGATTATTATCGCAAACACACCTATGGTGGCTTTGCAGCAGGTCTTGGTGCTCCTGAATATTGGAACGACGCCAAGTAATTATTCTAAAAGACATTAGTTTTAGGTTTTATCATACAAAGATTAACCGAAAAAAGATGTTAGTCGTTAAGGTTGGCTGTGTTGTGATGACACGGTCAACCTTTTTTATATAGTATAAAATGTTGCTTTATTAGGAAATAGATCATTTTATATCCCTTTTCTCTTTTTCATAAACTATTTGTAACACCACATAAAGTTATAACTGACTTTTTATACTATCTTTGCCAACAGATTTGAGAAACATCTCAATCTTATAACATGATTTATTAACTTAATAACAAATTGTAAAGCTTATGAAAAAGTTATTTACTTTGATTGCTGCCGCATTGATGGCAGTAGGTGTTAACGCTCAGACAGAGCAGAACTTATTTTTTGGTGGTGCGGGTACAAATGCGACTATCAAAACTCATGATGGTTCTAATCTCCCTGAACTTTTCAAATGTACCGGTAAGTATGGTGCCATTAATTTGCTCGGCGGAAAACCTTCTATTTCTGGGGATGAATACAAGGGACTGAAGGTTGTCTTTTCCGATTTCAAGGCTGTTGGTGAAGATGGTGTGAATATTATTGTTGGTGTGAAAGCGTCTGATTATTCTACCTCATACAAGTGTGACCCAATTCAGTATGCAGGTCTTTCAGGTGATGGTGAGATGGTAGTTACATTTGATGAAGCTTTTAAGGGAAAGAATATAGATTTGCTTGATTTTCAGGGATTAGCCCCAGGAGTTGAGGTTAGTCTGAAGAAGGTTTATCTTATCAAGAACGATGACTCTCTAGAAGAAGTGCCCCTTGCTATTTCCTGGGGATGGACTAAGTCTATCGTAGGTAAGACAGCTTATGCTGATCCTACTATCGTATTTCCTAGTCAGTGGAGTTTGATTACTGTTTCTACAGATGAAGCCGGAACTTTGGCTACTTATGACGTTAATTCTGATGAAAAACAGGAGTATATTGTAGAGTTTGAAGAACCTACAACTGCTGGTCTTAATCTCGGTTGTAATACTGATGTAAAGGATGAAACTGTTACATGGGACGCTAAGATAGCTCTTTATTTCGCAGTAGAGCCTGGATCCACCAAAGCTTCTTGCGTGATTTCTAAGGAAAATGTCTTGGCTAAAACAGATAAGGCAACCAAAGTTATCAATGTGTTCCTACAGAATACAGACTCTAAAGCCCAAACCGTAAAAATCAAAAGTATCAAGCGAATTATATCATCTACAACTACCGGCATTTCTAAGGTAGAGAATCTGAAGGTTGCTCAGGATGGCAAGTGCTTCAACCTCGCTGGTCAGCAGGTAGGTAAGAACTATAAGGGCGTTGTCATCAAGAATGGTAAAAAGATGGTTATCAAGTAACAGATGAAACGTTTTGCAATACTCGCATCTCTCCTCATGGTTCTGTGCCTCCAAATGGCGGCACAGACTTGGGAAGAGGTGAAAGTGGGGACTTCTACCCGCAAGACTCTCACTTATGTTCCTAAGAATGTGGAGAAATCACCAGCCTTGGTGATTTCTCTTCATGGTATGAATCAAGACCCGGAGTATCAGCAGAAGCAGACGCAATGGAATGCGCTGGCTGATACCGAGGGTTTTATTGTTACCTATCCGCTGGGTAAAAACAAAATGTGGGATACCAGCGGTACGGGTGATGTGAAGTTTGTGGAGGCTATCATGAAGGATATGGAACTGAAGCACAATGTGGATAAGAACCGCATCTATCTCTCGGGCTTCTCCATGGGTAGCTGGCTGGGTTACCACTGCCTGGAAACTCTTGGCGATAAAATTGCCGCTTTCGGACCAGTAAGTGGTGTGGATATCGGCAAGCAGCCTAAGGCAAACCGCAAGGTGTCTATCATGCATATCCATGGTACGGGCGATGACGTGTTCAAATATACGGGCGATCCTTCTCACATGGCTGGCGGCTATCCTGCCATCGAGGAATATGTAAAGAAGTGGGCTGCCTATGAAGGTTGTGATGCAAGCAATCCGCAGGTAATCCGTCCTTATCCTGCCAGCAGCACAGGTACCACAGCTACACGTACTATATATAATAATGTGAACGATGGAGTAGAGGTGAACCTGATTGCCATCGACGGCAAGGGCCACTGGCATTCTAATGATCCTAACGGGGTAAATTCTACCCAGGAACTGTGGAACTTCTTCAAGCGTCATCAGTTGAATCTGCATTCGGTGCCTGTGGAAAACCGCAACTATTTCATCCGTTACGAGAGTACTGTGGGCGAGAACCTCTGGGACCGTCAGGCTGTCTACATCTTGCCAAAGGCTTTGGAGAAGGATGCCAAGTATACGCTGACCATGAAGGTGAGAACTTCAGCAGATTGCGCTGAGCTGGGATTCTGGCCTATCTGGAATGCAAGCGACCACAAGAACCAGTGGGGTGGAAGCGATGATGTGCAGTATCTGGCAGTCTATCATGTAGAGGCTGGCGACTGGAAGACGCTGACCTGGAATTTCACAGCCAACTTCACCTTGGATACCTTCCAGTTTGTATTCGGTAAATACGGTGGTACACTCGATATTGATGACCTGGTACTGGTGAAGGAAGGAACATCAGAAAACCTCATTGCCAACGCCGATTTCTCTGCAAAGCATATTCAGGGATGGAGCACCAACTGGCAGGGACCAAGCTATTATCTTGCCAATGATGCTTACCAGTCTACTGGCATCACCCAGCCATCGGTAGTAGCCCAGCCTTCCCTGCAGGATGATGCTTACTATACGCTTCAGGGCGTACGTGTCAGCCATCCTACAAGCGGAATCTTTATTCACAAGGGTAGAAAAATTGTGATGAAGTAGTTAGGTTTTGTGATAAAATAAAAATAGTTTTGTTGTTTAGATGTCCTTTCACCTTTCATCTATCTTCTTGCATTTCAGATAGATGAAAGATGAAAGGACGTTTTGTAAAATATTCGCTAATCCAAAAAATCAGTACGAATTTTTGGATTATAATCCGAAAATTCGTACTGATTTTTTGGATTAGGGACATTTTGAGCTATTTTGGCCTTGTTTGTAGGGTGCCATGTAACTTTAGTTTATACCCAATGTTATGGGTTGTGAAGAATCTTAATCTAGTATCTGTTGCTTGTAGCCCTAGGAGTTGATGATTGTTGTTCTAGAAGCTAATGCCTTTAACTCCTGTTCCTAATGATTGCAAGTCCTAGAATCGCATATCTTTTGGCGACCGCCGTGCAATCTTTTGGCGACCGCCAAAAGATCTACGGAAGGCATTCTTCTCACTATTACATACGCCACTTGCAGGCATCAAGCCCTACGCTTGTAATCATTCAGTACTGGGAGGGCAGGTAACAAACCTGCCCTCCCAGTGCATTTTGATACGTTTGATAAAGTATTTGATATATGGCGCAAAGCCTATGTCGGATTATTCTTGTAGTTTTGCAACGAATAAACAATTTAATCATATACGAATGAAAAAGAAACTATTGATTTTAGGAGCTTTGCTCATGGGATTGACGAAAGTTTCGGCTGCAGTAGACCCAAACTTTCAGATTTATCTTTGCTTCGGACAGTCGAACATGGAGGGCAATGCCGCCATTGAAGACGTTGACCGAACAGGAGTGAATCCAAGATTCATGGCAATGTATGCCGTGGATGATGAAAAGGCTGGATGGAAAAAGGGACAGTGGCATACCGCAGTCCCTCCGCAGGCAAGACCAACCACTGGACTCACTCCTGTAGATTATTTCGGAAGAAAGATGGTGGACAATCTGCCCGACAGCATCAAGGTGGGAACCATCACCGTAGCCGTAGGCGGAGCCAGCATCGACCTCTTCGACAAGCGCACCTATAAGGCTTATCTCAAGAAGCAGCCAGACTGGATGAAGAATTTCGCATCCCAGTATCAGGGGAATCCTTATGCCCGACTCATCGAGCTGGCCAAGATAGCCAAGAAGCAGGGTGTTATCAAGGGCATCCTCCTGCATCAGGGTGAAACCAACAATGGCGATGCCAACTGGCCTAACCGTGTAAAGACCGTATATAATGATATTCTGAAAGATTTGAATCTGAAGGCAGAAGATGTTCCTTTGCTCGTGGGTGAGACTGTTCAGAAAGATCAGGGCGGTAGTTGCTGGCAGCATATTGCCATTGTGGATGATATCGCAAAGACCATCCCTACTGCCCACGTCATCTCTTCCAAGGGATGCCCTCAGCGTGGTGACGGATTGCATTTCATTGTCGAAAGCTATCGCACCATGGGTAAGCGTTATGCCAACATGATGCTCTCGCTGCTCGGTATCATTCCGGATGCCAACTATCCGCGTGTGGATAAAGACCGCCGTGCCTACGTCAAGCTCCATGCACCGGAGGCAAAGCAGGTAATCTTCGACATTTGCGGAAAGAAATATCCGATGAAGAAGGATCTGGATGGCGACTGGTATGGTGTTTCTGACCCATTGGTAGTGGGTTTCCACTATTATTTCCTGAATGTGGATGGTGTGCAGGTGGTTGATCCAGCCAGCGAAACCTATTTCGGCTGCTGCCGTGAGGCGGGTGGTCTGGAGGTTCCTGAGGGAGCCGAAGGCAACTACTATCGTCCTCAGCAGGGAGTAGCGCAGGGTCAGGTTCGTTCGGTATCTTACTATGCTGCATCTCAGGGCAAGTTCCGCAGAGCCATGGTTTATACGCCTGCAGAATATGAAACCAATCAGAACAAGCGCTATCCTGTGCTCTATCTGCAGCACGGAATGGGAGAGGACGAGACGGGCTGGAGCCATCAGGGCTATATGCAGCACATCATGGATAATCTCATTGCAGAAGGCAAGGCTGAGCCTATGATTGTGGTAATGGAGAGCGGTGATGTGAAGCAGCCTTTCGTACCACGTCCTGGCAAGGATGTAGATGAGGAGCGCAAACAATATGGTTCTTCTTTCTACGATGTCATCATCAAAGATCTGATTCCGATGGTAGACCAAAAGTTCCGCACCTATACAGATAGAGACCATCGTGCGATGGCTGGCTTGTCGTGGGGCGGTTGCCAGACTTTCAACACCGTGTTGCCGAATCTGGATAAGTTCTCTGCCCTGGGAACCTTCAGCGGTGCACTTTTCGGAGTGGATGTCAAGACCTGCTTCAACGGCGTCTTTGCCGATGCAGAGAAGTTTAACAGTCAGATAAATTATATGTTCATGGGCTGCGGTTCAGAAGAGAACTTCGGCACGGAGAAGATGGCGAAGGAATTGAAGGACCTGGGCATCAAGCTTGATGTCTATGTTTCACCTGGTACTCATCATGAGTGGCTTACCTGGCGCCGCTGCCTGAAGGAATTTGTGCCACATCTGTTTAGAAATAAGTAATAGTTCTCTCCATGTATCCTTGCAGAGTGGAGCCGATGTAGAGGTAGACTGGCTGGACTTTATCTGATTATCGAACCTCAAAAATAAAAAGAATAGTCTATGTACAACTTTTTCAATAAA
>ERZ1034755.233-NODE-233-length-19073-cov-6.390367_pt1 | contig 19073 bp, 10 predicted proteins | sample MGYA00520596_ERZ1034755 | MGnify/ENA primary metagenome ERZ1034755 (study PRJEB33766, sample SAMN09781701) | gut metagenome | biome: gut microbiome | host: Homo sapiens | place: Madagascar | study: EMG produced TPA metagenomics assembly of the PRJNA485056 data set... | reverse complement strand
CCGCGTCGATGAGTTTGACGAGGATCGGGAACCCGTCCCGAACGGCAGAGCCGAAAAGCTCCGGATGCGCCGAGACGATCGACCCGAGCGTCTGCCCGTCAAAGTCTCCGCCCCGGGCGACGCTCTCGCACCCCGCATACGCGGATAATTCCCAACACTCGGCAACCGTCGTCTCTGTAGCGGTCTTTCCCCACTTCTCCATGAGTGCCGTCCCGCCCCACAGATACGACTTCGTCGCAGGGGTGAATAGAATCGGTTGCTTTTCCATACTTTCTCCTTTGCTCCTATCACGTCGGCAATCGCCGGCATCACACCTGAGAAAACGGGTCACACCGCGCGGTGGCACGGGCAACCCGTTTGTCAAGGCTTGGCAATCTTACCGAACGACGTCGGTCTTGGGGACGTTCTCGGTGATCAACTGAATGAAATCGTCTGCCGTCACAATGACCACATCATCATCGAGCAGTTCCACCAGTCTCACCACATCCTGATAACTCATCGACCACGGATGCAGGTTGATAGCGGTATAGCCCTCGATCGTCGTCGGATCCTTCGCGTAGCCGTTGATGCGCTCCGCCATCGCCTCTACGTTGGCGTTCCACAGTGTCTCGCGGATTGCTACAAAGGGTTTGCCGTTCGACCAGTAGACCGAACCATTACCCGCGACGTACTTGTCGCCGTAGCAGTAGATCGCCCCTTTCAATTCAGGAATCTGCGCATAAGCCTCCACGACCTTGGCGCTGTAACCGGAGTCAAGGATCTGCACGACGGAGAGATCCGTCCTGCGCAGGTAGGCGCTGAGCCCTTGTGTGAAGCCCTTGAGATCGGGATAGATCTGCGGATACATATACCCCTGCCCGGAGACCGAGCAGACGAAATAGTCTTTTTCGCCTGCGTTCCGTTTCAGGTAACCGAGGACGTTCGGTCCAAGGTCGGAAAGGGAGGGCTGTACGCTCCACCCCATGGGGAAATCTCCGCGCTCCGCCCCGAAATACTTACTGTTGAACGGAAATGTGTTATACCACGTCTGCACATTGTCGCCGTCGCTCATCATGATGCAGACATAGTGCTTTCCTGCCTCGGCAGTGACTCCAGTCGTCTTGGCGCGCTGCGTGAAATCCACGCCACCGAACGCCGCCCGGCAAGCATACACCGTCATGTTGAAGCAATGATCACTCGGAATCGTGAACTGCCCGTACTGAGAGGAGACTGTCACGTGTTCCGCCTCCTCGTTCGGCCCCCAGCCGAATACCGGTGAGTTCTCCTCGACCCATGCGTGTACCTGCCCGCGGAACATCATGTCCTCTGTCTCGTTCCCATCGCGGTAGAAGAAGAAATAGCGGCAGGCAATGCCGTAATCGCGCAGGCAGATATTCCCTGCCGACTGCTGGACGAGCCCGGTGTTGCTGAGTTTGTCTTTATACGCCGTAAAGCACTCTTTTTCCGTCATGGCAGAAGCATCGACACCGAGCGTCAGCCCCCACCCCTCCGCTTTCTCACGCAGGGTGACATCGACCGGCAGATAATCGAGCGCGCCGGCAATCGTGCAGGCGCTGTTGATGCTCTCGGCGAGCCCCTGCCAGTCATACAGCACATATTTGTTTCCATAGTCACGGATAAAGCCTTCGACCATCTCCCCGAGGGTGATATCCTCGGCGGTGAAGCCGTAATTCTCGATCATGTCATCGAACCATGTGGCGTAAGCACCGTTCGAGTAGCGGTAATACTTCGCACCCGTGCGGGCATAGATGCCCTGGATCGCCTCCGCCAAAACCGATTCTTCGTTGGTAAGCGTCTCTGTCCGGTTATAGACGTAGAGGTGCTTATCAGGATTCATGACCAGTTCCTGATAGTAGGAAAAGTCGTCGGCATAGCCGAACTTCTCCGGCTCTTCCGGTTTAGGCGTATCATCCGGAGTGGTCGCATCCCGGCAGGCAGTGAGCATCCCCGTGAGCGTCAGAAGCAGCATGACGAGCGCCATGCCCATGGCAAGCAATTTTCTCATTTTTGTTTCTCCGAAACTGCCCCGGAGGCAGGTACGTCACCGTGCCCGTTGCCCCGGGGCATCTGTTATTTATTCTGCGGTGGTGGTAAAGTAATGCAGTCTGCACGCCTCACCGACACCGTTGTTACGGCCGCCGTCGCGCGCCTCGAACACAACGGTCACTTCCTGACCGCTGAAATCAATATCGGGGTACATTTCGGCGAGATTGATCGTCACGGTCGTATTTCCCTTGTTCTCTCTTGCGCTCTGCCAGTCGTACAGCACGATATACTGACCGTCAACATACAGGGAGATCTTGATGTACGCACCGGTATCGTTATCACTCGACACGCGGAAGGAAAGCGTGATCTTATCGCTCTCGGGCAGGACATAGTGCTTCGCCATCCACATATTCGTGTTGCCGTTGCGCTTCTCGTCGCCGCCGCCGTCGGAGCAGTCGATCTGGATCGAGTTCGTCGGAATGAGATTCTCACGGTCGATCACATCCCACCAGTAATACTGGCTGGTCTTGTACTGCTCACCGAGCATCCAGTCTTCGGTCGAAGAGCCGAAGCGGTTGTCATACGGATTGACTGTCGTCAGATCAATCGCAGGGTCGACCGTTCTGTCCGTGAAGGTCACCTGGTCGAGGCGGATCCCCGCCCCGCCGTCACGGACGGTAATCTCCAGTGTGCAGGACTTGCCGCGATAACCGGCAAAGTACTGCGCGATCGGGAATGCGAAGCATTGCCATCCGTCGCCGTTCACGGTCTGCGTCTCCGTCCCGGAGACACCGCGCAGCGTCACATTCTTCATCACGGTCTTGCGGACGCCGTCCACCGTCATCACGACGTCGAATGTCGCTGTCGTTGCGGGATTCTCCGCGTCGCAGCGGGCGTTGAAGCTGAGCCAGTAGTCGGCAATGTCCGGTAAAGTAAACTGTGTCTTGGTAGCGGTCGAGCCTGCCGCAATGGAAATATTGCCCTTGTACATGGCGCCGACATTGGAGCAGGCACGGTCACTGCTGTTATAGGTCACACCGCTGCCCGTCCAGTCCTCTGCCCACAGCAGGAAGTCGTTGAAGAGCGGGTCGACTGGGATGAGCGACGGGTTCTGCCGCAGGTAGTCCTCGGAGATGCTGACACCGTTACGCTCCGGCACCTTGAAAGAAGTCGTATTTGACTTGTCCGCGACATTATCCGTCATCATGTTCACCAGTCTGTCGACACTGACGACCTCTACATTGTCATTCAGCATACCGACGATGGTGCGGATATCCGCGTAGGAGTGGCTCCACGGATGCACGTTCACGATGGTATAGGCATCAATGGTGGTGATATCGGTCGAGTATGTGTTGATACGCGCCGCGATGTACGCCGGAGTCGTCTCCCACAGACTGTCGCGCGGCTGGATAAACGGCTTGCCGTTCACCCACATGACGCCGCCCGGATTCGCCCCGAAATACTTGTTGCCGTCATAGACGATGCCGCCCGTGACGCTCTCGCAGCCGGCATAACCGGCGAGGACGTTGGCAAGATCGCCCTGGCTGTTTCCGCCGATGACCGTCGCGACCGACAACCCGGCTTTCTTCATATATACATCCAGTTTGCTGCAGAAATCCGCGAAATACTCGCCGTCCTTCTGCGCCGCGAAGTTGCCGGCGTTGATATAACCCTGCCCGGAGACCGGCGCACAGAAGTAGTCGTACGCATTCGCCTGCGTACCGTACACGTTCGCCAGCACCAGCGGCATCAGGTCGGCAAGCGCGGGAGTGATCGACCACGTGACCGGGAACGTATCATTCTCACGACCCGTGGCATTCATGTAGTTGGTCGCGAAAGCGGCAGTATTCTGCCAGTACGTCGCGTTATCGCCGTCCGAGACGACAAACGCCACATAGTGCTTGCCGGATTCTGCCGGCTTGTCGGAATCCTTGTTGGGTTGGCTGTATGTTTGTCCCGCGAAGGTATCCGCCGCAAGGAACGTCAGGTTGCAAGTATAGTCGGTCGGAATGATGAACTGACCGTACTGGGAGAAGAACGCCACGTCTCTGTCTTCGGAATAAGTATAACCGAAGATGGGGCAGTTCGGATCTAGAAAGCTATGCAGCGTTTTCTTGAAACTCGTGCCGACGATCGACGTCTCATCATAGTAAACATAGAAGAACTTATTGCAGATGCCGTAGTCCTTAATGAACTTGTTCGTGCCCTCCGGAGAGGTATAGTTCTGATGTACGAGACCCGTGGCGGCAAGTTCGCTCATGACATTGTTAAACAGCCACTTATAGGTCAGGGCAGCACTGTTCACATTGAATTTCTCGACGAGCCCCATCGCCTTGTAGGTATCGACATCATCCTCGCACACAGGCAGGAAGCCGGTGATCCCGCACAGGGTCGCCGCGATGTTGACCGAGACATCACCCGCTTTGTAGACGATGTAACCGGGGGTCGTGTACCCGGCGCCCGAAGTCTCGGTGTAGGCGGTAACGCCCACCACATTATTATAACTGTCGAGTTCGATCCCGGAGCCCCAGGTACCGTCTGCGACATTGGCGCTCCATGCGTCAATATACATCTGTACCGCCTGCTCCAGCGTAATGGACTCATAGGTCACACCGTAGTTTGCTTTTGCCTGCTCGAGATAGTACATATCTACGTTGGTGCCGTTCGTCATATAGTGGCTGTCGACATAGAACGTGACGTTCTTTCTCGCGAAAAGCCCCTGCAGCGCCTGGCAGACAAAGAGTTGATCGCCGTCATAGTTGTAGCCGTCGGCGGTGCTGTTCAGGAGGTACACTTTCTTGTCCTCGGTGAGTTTGGTATTCCCGAAATACGAAAACGTTTCCTCCGTAATCGGCATATTGGCGCCGCACTTATCGCACTTGCCGTCACCGTCATTGTCCACGTGTACGGTACAAGTGTCCGCTGCGCCGGGATCCGTTTTCCCTGGATCGGTTTTGCCGGGATCCGTTTTCCCTGGGTCCGGAGTCGGTACGGCATCCTTGCAGGCGCTGAGCGTGCAGGCAAACATCAGGACAAAGCACATGAGCATTGTCAGGAGCCTGATTCGTGTCTGTCTTTTCATGGGATACTCCTTTCTTGGGAGGGGCGTTTATTTCAGACCGCCCACGTTGTTTTGTTCCAGGAAATAACGCTGGAAAATGATATACATAATGATGATCGGCAATGTGATGAGGATCATGCCCGCCGAACGGACAAACCCGTCCGCATAGTTCCCGAGCGCGGGATAGAACTTGTACATAATGAGCTGAAGCGTCTCAACCGTACTGCCGCTCGACTGCATGACCATCGGCCAGAGGTACTCATTCCACGTGCTGACGAAAGTCAGGATCACATAGGTAATGAGAACCGGCTTGGACATCGGGACGACGATGAGGAAGATCTTGCGGATCTCGCCGCACCCGTCGAGTTCCCCGCTCTCGAGTACCGACTGCGGGATATTTGCCATATACTGCTTGATGAGGAAGATGCCGAACACATTGACGATACCGGGCAGAATCAGACCCCAGATGGAGTAGTTCAGCCCCATATTCATCACCAGGATGTAGTTCGGAATCATCAGCACTTCACCGGGCACCATCATGGTACAGAGCAGAAGATTGCTCACGATCTTTTTCCCCCGGAACTGCATCTTGGCGAGTACGTACCCGACGACGATGGCAATGAGGAGGCTGATCGCCGTGAACATCACCGAATGGAAGAGCGTGTTGCCGAGCGCACGCCAGAAGCCGCTGACTTTCAGGGCGGTCACATAGTTCTTCAGCGTCCCGTTCACCGGCCAGACATACAGCACATCGCTGTCCGGAATGAGATCCGGGCTCTGGAGCGAGTCCGCCAGTTTGAGCCAGAACGGGAACAGCTGGCAGAACGCGATGAGCGAGAGGAGCAGAATGCAGATCACCTGGAACGTGATCTCTTTCCGCCTCATGGACTTGACTTTCTTTGCCTTTTCCGCACTCATCGGTGCGGCGGGTGCCGCATCCTCCTCGTTGGGGGTCTTGGTCGTTTCCGGCATAGCCGTCTCCCAGACCTCGGTTGCGGCGACGCCCCCGGCAGGCAGGCAGATCCATTTCTTTAAGAAGTTACTCAATGGTATCCACCTCCTCTCCGGAGATTTTACGCTGTACGAGCGTAAATGCGAGAATGATAAGGAACAGAATGGTCGCGTACGCACAGGAACGGCCGAAGAGCCCGTCCTCAAACGCCGTATTGTAAATATACAGCATGGACGAATTCGTGCCATAGCCGCCGTTGGTGATCAACTGCATGGGTCCTAGGATCTTGAACCCGTCGATAATCGACAGGAGCAGATTCAGAATCAGAGCATTCTTCATCAGCGGCAATGTCACATGGAAGAAGACCTTCACATGACTGTCGGTGTCCAGCGTCGCCGCCTCCTTGTATGTATTCGGGATGGCAATGATCGAAGAATAGTAAATCAGCATCTTGGTACAGAACCCGAAGAAGAACGGCATGATCATCAGGGAGATGAGGGCGTATTTTTCGTCCGTCAGCCATTGGATCGGTTCGTGCCCGAATGCCATGATCAGTTTGTTCGCGAGACTGTTACTGCCGGAGTCGAAGACCAGTTTCGTCACATCGGAACCGACGACACCGGAGACCAGAGACGGCCAGAACAAAAGAGCCAGGAAAAAGCGTTTCCCGCGTTTCAGCGAGTGGATGAGGAACGCGCACAGGAGCCCCATCAGGTTGTTCCCGAGGGTCATCACAAGCGTCCACCGGATCGTTACGCCGAGACTGCTCCAGAATTCTTTATCGAACTTTTTCCAGCTAAAGCCGAAAATGCGCTTATAGTTGTCGAGGGTGAATTTGATTTCCGCCCCCGTTGCCAGTTTGTTGAGCGATACGTTCGTGAAGCTGAAGAACAGAGCCGTGAAAAACGCAACGACAAAGAACAGTGTCCACCACGCGAGCGGGAAGCCGAGCAATGAATAGGCTTTCAGCTCGTTCTGAAACCTATGTTTCTTCCGAGCTTTTGCGCCCGTGACTTCCGCACCCTCCATTATTCGTCCTCCAGGTCCTCAAGTTTCTCGGTCAGAGCCGCCTGCAAAGAGTAGATGTAATCCACTTCGCGCGTACCGTTGAGAAGCCCGGTCGTGTATTCCGCTACAAGCTTTTGGATCGAGGGCCATGCGGCGGAACCGGGGCGGGCGACAGCATGCGAGAGTTGGTCGACATACACCGTCCATTCGGGCGTTTTGTAGAAATCGTCCTCAATCGCAACTTTGGTCGTCGGCATGAGGTTCTGCACCGTGTTGTGCGCGAGCTGGACTTCGGTGTCAGTCGTGACATACTTGATGAAGTCCGCCGCGAGCGCCTGTTTATTGCTCTTCTTCGTAATAACGAGCGAGTACAGCCCCAGGGTCGACGAAATGTCGCCGCCGTTCTCAAAGGGCATCACCTGCGAATAGCCGTAGTCGATATCGTCGCTCGCCGCATCAATACGGGAGTAGTCGGTCAACTTCCAGGGGCCCATCTCGATGAAGGCGACCTTGCCCGTCTCGAATTTGCTCTCGCTGAAAGTCGTCGTCGTATAGCCGTGATCCGCGAGATACTTGATCTTCGTCGCGGCGTTGATATTCGCCTCCGTCGCGAGCGTCATCTTGGTCAGATCCGCGTTCATCAGCGTACCGCCGCTGCGTGCGGAATACGCGAGGAAGAACATGGCACCCATCGACTCGTTGCCCGAGCCGGCGGGGATCGTCGTCAAATAAAGTTTATCATTACCGGTCAGATTGTTTGCCTGGTTGTAGGCCTCAATCTGCTCGCCGAGGGCGATAAATTCGTCCCAGTTTTTCGGGAGGTCATCGTCCGTAAATTCTTTCCCTGTCACCTTGGAAAGCAAGGCTTTGTTATAGACCCGTGCCAGAATGTTGGAGCTCATCGGCAACGCATACAGCTGGTCGCCGGAGAGGTTCGGGGTCCAGAGAGAATCGATGTAGTTGTCCTTCAGGTCGTTAAGACCGAGTTCCGTCAGGTTGGCGATCAACCCGTCGAACGCAAGGCGTTGGACAAACACATGATCCACATAGGCGACATCCGGGAAGTTCTTCCCCATCAGCGCCATGGTATAACTTGCGTAGAAATCGCTGGTACTCTGAAATTCGATGTTGATGGTAACGCCCGGGTGATCCGCCTCATATTTTGCTTTCGCGCTGTTGATCGCGGCTTCCGTCGTAGAGGAACCGCCCGGCCACCAAACAGTGATGGAGCCGCTCAAATCCCCCTTGCTGCCGGATCCGCCGTCATTGTTCCCGCCGACGCGGCAGCCCACAAGCGTGAAAAGAGCCGCTGCCATGATTACGGCAGCCATAAGAAGTGCTGTGATTCTGTGTTTCATTTGCTGTTCCTCCAAAGGGTTGAGTCAAAATATAGGGGAATGTAGCCGCCGCGCCAAAGGCGACGGCTACATTCGCGGGTTACATGATTATTCGGCGGTCGCGCCCGTCATGGCAATGTAGGTAATGACGCAGTGCGTCGCCGCGTTCGCGAGGGTAATGGAGATGGTGATCTCCTGCCCCGCGTAAGCGGAGAGATCATAGGTGAAAGCCTGCTCGGCATCGGTATCCACATGGACGGTATCCGCATCGGAACCGGTCGCGCGGATGACGGCCGCCTCACCGTCCCCGACCTTCACGGTCACTTTGATGTCCGGGTAGGTCTCGCCGTCGCGATGGAACACGCGGGCTTTGAAAGTGAACCGGCTGTTGTAGCTTGCCCCGATGACGAAGGTGTTGGAGATGGCAGAGCCGTTCCCCTTGATATCATACCCTTCGCCGACGCCCTTGTCCCAGTCACCCGTCAGGATCCAGGGATCGTTCTGCTCGTCGAGCATCTCCGTCTTGTTCTCCCAGAGATTTGCGGAAGTACCGGTGAACGTGATCTTCTGTACGACCGCGTGCGTCCCCTGCGTGATACCAATTTCAACCGTGACAGTCTGCCCGATATACGCCGAGAGGTCATAACTGCAATATTGGGTCGCGTCGGTATCGACATAGAACCAGTCCTCGCTCTGCCCGATACCGCGGATGACGGTACCGTTGACCTTCACGACAAACTTCGGATACGTCTCCCCGTCACGATGGAATACACGGGCGCCGAAGGTCAGGATGTAAGCGTTGTTCTTGATCTTGCGATCGCTCAGCTTGAGTGCCGACCAGTCGCCGCCGCCCATACGGAGGTCGGCACCTTCACCGACACCGGCGTCGTAGTCACCGACGATCGTCCAGAGGATGCCCTGCACGCCGTTCAGGATCTCCGACTTGCCGTCCCACTGATTGACCTCGATCTCATCGGCAGTCACCGTGAGCGTGTAAGTCGCAGTAATCGTTTCATTTTCGGCGGATTTCGCGACAATGTAGTAGGTACCTGCCGCGGTCCCTTCCGCGATCGTCACGACGCCCGTATTCGGGTCGACCGTCACGCCGAGGTTTGCGCTCTCGTCCTTGATATAGAACAGTATTTGATCGTTCGTGGCGTTGCTCGGAGAAACGGAGGCGACGAGCGTGAAGCTCTGCCCCGGCTTATAGGTGCCGGAGGACTTGCTGAGGTTGACACCGGTGACACCGACCTGCCCCTCGAACTTCATTACTTTGATCTGCAGTTCCGCGTTGTTGTCGTACTCGGTCACGCGGTGCTCGATCACCATCGCGCCGGTCTGCCCCTTGATGGCATCCGGCAGGACGAGTTTCTGGGTCGATTCGCTGATCGGACCGGCAAATCCCTGCCAACCGTCCGTCAGAACGGTCACAGTGCCGTCTTCGGAGACGAAGAGGACGCGATACTGACCGTGTACTTTATCGTTGTTGCTCAGTTTGATGTTGAACGTCACGGCGCCTGACGGGATCGTCAGTTTCGCCCACATGAGCGATGCCGCATCCAGGAGAGACCCGCCGGAGTTCGCGCCGACATTGTTCTCAAGGCAAATACCGTACGGACGGTCGGCAGTCCCCATGTAGAAGATCTTCTGATTGTTGTCCGCGCCCGCCTGACCGCGCTCCTGATTGGTCTGGAGCATCACCAGATGCCAGTCGTCATAGCGCGCATCCTGCGCGGGAAGTGCATGGTCGGTATCGAGATCCCAGGAATCCAGAGTGGACGCCGTGGTGTTCTGATACTCTTCCATAAGAATACCGGGATACAGCGTGTCTTTGACGACGACCTTGATCTTGATGGCGACGTCCGGCTCGGTGTAGGAAGCCACCGTCACAACAGTCGTGCCTGCCTTCAGCGCGGTCCAGGTACCGTTCACATCCACGCGGATCACGGTATCGTCGGTGTAGCTGATGACGATCGCGGGGTTGGTAGCATCATCGGGCGCGACCGCGATCGCGAAGTTATGCAGGTTCGGCCAGTACGTCAGGTTTCGCGGTGCCTGTTTGCCGCCGAAGATCTGCCCGTTCAGGAGTTCATCTCTGCGGCCGAGCTGTGTACCGCTCATATCCCATTTGGTACCGAGGGCGGTCACAAAAACATAGTTATAGGTTTCGTCTTCGGACGCCGCCAGCTTGCCGGAGGTGATCCCGGTCACGGGATTGTACGTCTCGACGACGACGGAGAGATACACGCTGACGCCGCTGCCGTCGTTCGCGAGACCGCGTACGATCGCGGAGGTCGCGGCGGCGGAAGCGCTGATGGTCAGGCGCGTACCGTTATCGGTAAAGGAAAGACCCGTATTGTCCGCCGCAGTGAACACGCCGTCCGCAAGAGTCCCTGCCGCCCAGGCGAAGGTCTTGTCGGTCGCGCCGCTCGGTCTGACGGCGTAAGAAAGTTGCAGTTGATTGCCCTGCGCCACACGCACGGTGAAGGGGTTCTCGATGGAACCGTCACCTTCTTCATCATCGGTGGAGACCGTGATGCCCGTCACAGGGGTCGTTACAGGCTGATCCGGGTTATCCGGGTTATCCGGATTGTCCGGCGTGTCCGGCTTTTCGATCTTTGCGCCGCAACGGTCGCAGATACCGTCGTTGTTCGCGTCTGTATGCTCGGTGCAGGGCGTCGTATCCTCATCGTCGCCGCAAGCGACGAAGAAGCACAGCGTCATGCAAAGGCACAGACAGAGGAGAATGACCAATGCTCTTTTTTTCATGGGGTCCATCCTTTCTTTTTGGCGTATGCGTACGCAGTTTATTTTTTGGGCGTATGCCCGATTCTTCTGTTATTTCCACGGCAGGCGTCCCCCGCCCTTACTTTCACGGTAATCAGCACGCTCCGGTAAGGGGGATGTGACCCGCGCTCAGCGGAATATGGAAAACCGTTTTTCTCAGCGGTCTAAAAATGACCCCGTCTACCGCGGAGGCGGTCAGCCTTTTCCATGAGCCAACAGTGGAGACGGAGTGATTGTTTCCCTACCGAGTACCTGACACCTCACGGCGCCGCAGTGCAAAGTAGAAAAACGGTTTTTTGTTGTTCAATTTATTATAACGCACGAAAACACAGGTTGTCAATACCTTTATTTTGGCATTTTCGACAAAAAAATCTTTATGATTTTGGTTGCCTTTCCTTTTTGCCTGCGTAGCTCCGCCTGGTTTGGCATTTTGACAATCAGTATCCCTTTCAGAACTGCGATCGGCTTATATATAAGGAAAGGAACCACCTCTCGAGGTGCGTCAGACAGTGCAACGGCAGCCGGCGGCGTGATGGAAAATACCACCCCGCATATTAGTGTCAGAGCAATACTGCCACGCGGGTTCCCTGATCTGAGAGGCGGATCACCCTCGATTCACAGACGAATCAAAGTGAATCTTACTGGCGATCAGTGATGTCTCTGCCGTCATTTCTCCGTCGCCGGTTCCCTCCAGCTGACGGATGAGGCACTTTGCCGCCATTTTGGCAAGGCGGGCATAGTCCTGGCTTGCATAGGCGAGGTTCGGTGTCGTTTTGTCATTTTTTTCACCGCCGAGGGCGAACACGCCCACCTCGCGTCCGATTTCCAGCCCTGCCGCTTCCGCCGCGGTGTACACGCCCTCGGCGAGGCGGGTGTTCGCCGTGATGAAGGCGACGTTTTTCCGGATCAGGTTCTCGGCGAATCGTTTGCCTTCCTCCCCACTGCTCCCGCGGGCGTACATGACATCCCCGTCCAGAGGCGGCAAGGCACGCTCTTCCTTTGCCGCATGGAAAGCGGCAGTACGCTCCTGTGAGATTGACAGATGCTCGTCACTGTTCAGCAGATAGATGTGCTCATAGCCGTTGACGGCGAGGATATTCACGGCGTCGTGGATCAGTTTCACGTTGTCAATGTCGACGTAACTCAGATGCGTATTGTCACCCGGTTTACCGATACTCACGCACGGAGTCGCGTTGTTTTCGATCTGCAGGATACGGTGATCCTGGATCAGCGGCGCGCTGACGATCGCACCGTCAATCGGGGATTTGCCCTTGGTGAGCGCGTTCTTCCGTCTGCCGGAATCCAGATTATAATAGATCAGAAGATTATAGCCGTGCTTGGATACGTACTTCAGGCAGGATTCAATGAGTTCCGTATAGTACGCATGGTAGGTACCGCCGTTGCTCTCCTCGAGAAACAGACCGATGATGTTGGTGCGATGCCCGTACAGCCCCGATGCATAGAAATTGGGGCTGAAGTTCATCTCCTCGCAGATCTGCAAGATCCGCTGTTTCAGCGGCTCGCTGACGAATTTCTTGCCGGTCAGCGCATTGGATACGGTGGATTTGGCGACGCCCGCCTTCTCCGCAATATCACTGATCGTTACCATGTTATTCTCTCCCCCTCGCACGGCGCGGTGCGGTCAGATTACGGCTCCTCCCCGTCAGATGTGTGATGCTTTGGGAGGGTTTTCCAATAGAGTTCTTTTCTGTATTATATACAAATATAAAAGCCTTGTAAAGTATTATTTTCATTACGCCTCAGGGCAGGCATTTTTGTGCGGGACATTCTGCCGCACGCCCTCGAGGAAGTCACGAACGGAAACGATCTCCACATGGTCGGCGAGGCGTGCCACCAGTGCATCGAGTTCCGCAATGTTCGTCGTCCACGGGTGGACGTTCAGAACGGTATAGCCATCAATGGAGTCTGGTTTTACCGGCAGCGCGTTGATGCGGTCGGCGTAACTTGCCACCCATTCGGCGGTCACATTTTCCAGTCGGTTGGAGGGGTGCCAGAGCGAAAGGCGGACGGAAACGAACGGCTTTCCGTTCGAGGAGAAGAAGACCCGTCCCCGCCCCGACTCATACCGATCCGGGTCTAGCTCCCAGATGCCGCCGCCGACGCCCTCATATTTCGCGAACTCGTCGAGCCGTGCCGTCACCTCTGCCGTGTTCTCCGTGGTGGCAAGATTGTCGAGCATACACATATAGTTGAGGTCTGCCGCCGCCATCGCCTCCGCGGTGAGTGCCGCGTAACGTGGCAGATGCTCGCGCGGATAGGTCATGATATTGTTGTACCCCACGCCGGAAACGCCCGTGATGAAGTAGTCATGCTCCGCCTGTCCGTAAATATAGCGCAACACCTCGGGGCAGAGCTGCGCCATGGAGGGGGCAATCGTCCAGTTCATCGGGTAACCATGCGCCGAGCGTATGCGCTGACCGTAATGGCTCGTCGTCGAGAAATCGCGCTCCAGCCATTGCACGTTATCGCCGTCCGATACGACAATGGTCAGATAGTGTTTCCCCGGGGTGAGGGGCTTCGGCGGGTCCGCCTTCTGCTTGACGCACACCGCCCGGTCGGTACCGAAATAACTGTGGTTACACGACCAGTCCATGGGAATCACGTAGTTCCCGTATTCGGAAATACTGCGGACGAAGCCGATCTCGTCCGTCGTCCAGCCGTAGACGGGGATATTGCGCTCCGCCCACGTCAGCACTTCCCGCCGGAAAGCGAGATCCTCGTCCGTCTCATCGGTAAAGAAAGTCAGATACCCCCGCGCGATCGCAAAATCACGCAGTTGCAGGTGATAATCGTCACCGACGACCACCTGATGCACAAGCCCGCGACGGTCGAGCCTGTCGCGGTAGCGGTAAAAGATCGCCCGTTGCCGCTCGGCATTCGTTCCGCAGATGTCCGCCGCGTCGAAAAGCACCCGCATCGCCGGGACGAGGTGCATAAGGCAACGCGGCACACCGAGCAGGTTCTCCACCGCGCAGACCGTGGCGGCGAGATTGACGGACACATCATCCGCCCCGAGGTCAAAAATCGCGAGCCCGTCGAACTCCCCTGCAAATCGGACAAGTGCCTCCTCGAGCGTCAGGAATTCGATCTCATCCTTTATATAAGAAAGATAGTTGTCGACATCCAGTACCAGCCGGCGGTCGTGCCGATTGACGCCGCCCTGCAAAAAGATTGCCAGCGCAAACGCTTCCCGGCTCATTTCTCCCGTTCTGATCGCGTACACCATGGTTATGTCCTCCAATAAGAAAACCGATTTTTTGTCTATTATAGCATATTCAGACCGGTTTTGCACTATTGATCTAAAATTTTTTTAGATTTTTTCGTTTTTTTGTTTACAAACACAAAAAGCCGTGATATGATTAAGAAAAACGGTTTTTTCATCACCGAAAATGATATCCAAAAAAGGAGATTGCCTTATGAAACGTCGTATTGTACACTTGATCAGCGGCACACACTGGGATCGGGAGTGGCGTCATACCGCCGAGCAGAGCAAGTTGCGGCTTGCCGATCTGATGGACAATATTATCAACCTTCTTGAGACAAAGCCGCAGTATTCCTACTTCTGCGTGGACGGCGGTACCATTGTCCTTGAGGACTACTTCACCATTCGCCCGGAGAACCGCGACCGCGTCAAGAAACTGATCGCGGACAAGCGGCTTTTCATCGTCAACTGGTACACCCTGCCCGAAACGAACACCGTCGCCCCCGAAGCACTCATCCGGAACCTCCTGCTGGGGCACCAGATGGCGGACGCCCTCGGCGGCGGCATGAAGTCGGGCTACACGGCGACCTCCTACGGTCAGCCCTCCCAGCTGCCGCAGCTGTACCGCGGATTCGGTATCGAGAACGCGATCTTCTACCGCGGCACGAACAAGCACGTTCTGACGCCCCTCTTCGACTGGTCGGCACCGGATGGCAGTACCATTACTACCCTGCGCACCTTTGATGAGGTGACGCGGACGAACTGGTTCTTCTATGTCCACGGTCCCGCCGTCCTCGGCAAGGGGCTCAAGGACCTGACCTACACCTATGACGCCTCACAGCTCCCCGCGCACATGGCGGATATGCAATCCTATGAGAAGGCGTTCACGCTCCTGCATGAGGACTTCGATTATATCCACGATCCCAAGGTGCAGAAAGAGGCGCTCGACCACCTGCTCGCGCAGGCGGAACCTTACAAGATCGGCGATCACATCCTCGCGCTCAACATGGAGGACAACGATGAGCCGTACCGGTATCTGCCTGAACTCATCGCCGACATGAACAAACTGTACCCCGATGTCGAAATCGTGCAGGACAGCATGGACGATTACATGGCTGCCATCTCCTCCGTCCCCGGCTACGAGCGTGCGCATCACACGGGCGAGCTCCGCTACACGACGATGGAGTACAACAACTTCAACGCCCTGCTCGGCGCGACCCATTCCTCGCGCATCAAGATCAAGCTCTACAACGACGATGTGGAGAACAATCTTATCAACCTCTGCGAGCCGCTCTCCACCTACGCCGCCCTGTACGGCAAGGAATATCCTCGCACGAACATCAAGCGCGCGTGGAAGTACCTGCTCAAGAACCATGCACACGACAGTATCTGCGGTGCCGCCGTAGATCGCGCGCATGAAGACATGATGTACAACTTCTCCCTCGCCAAGACGGTGGCGGAGGAGTGCACCAACCGCAGTGTCATCAGCCTCACCGGCAATATCGGCTCTCTCGGTGTCTACCGCCGGAGCGACTATACGCTCACCCTGTTCAACACCCTCCCCTACGAGCGGGAAGAAGTGGTGGAGCTCGTCGTCGATACGCCCAAGGAAGTCAAGGGCGCCGGCGGTGACATCGGTGTCGGCGGTGCCGCCGTCCTCGGCGACTTCTTCGACATCATCGACCAGAACGGCAACAAGATTGAATATGTGGAGCTCAGCCGCGACGACATCGCGATTGGTGTCGAGCGCGAACTGGATACCAAAGCGATCAAGTTCAACGCGAACCGCAAGCGCCTGCTCGTCAAAGCCCGGGTACCGCAGAACGGTTATGTCACATATGCCGTGCGCATGAGAGAGCCCGAGTTTGCCTACCACCCGGAGATCATGCCCGACCGGGCGCTCATCGCCCGCGACGGCGGCACGCTCGAGAACCGCTATCTCAAGGTCACGCTGCACCCGAACGGTACCTTTGATATGCTCGATAAGGAGACCGGGCGGACGATGAAGAACCTGCACTTCTTCACCGACAGCGGCGAGGTCGGCTCCGCGCACATCTCGAATGTGCCGAAGCGCAACGCGATCTACACCTCGCTCGGCGCGAGCGCCCGTATCACGATGCTGGAAAGCAATACCCTGCGCGGCAAGTTCCGCATTGAACTCTCGATGCTCCTGCCCGCAGCGGCGACCGTGGAGGGCGACGACCGCACCCGTGAGATGCGCGAGCTCCCAATCACGACCACGCTGACGCTCGAAAAAGACGCGCGGTATCTGAAGATCCACACCAAACTGACAAACGAAATCCGTGACCACAAGCTCACAGTCAACTTCCCGACCGGCGTCGCGGGGGCGAACTTCGCCGACGTCGAGAGCGCATGGGACGTTGCCTCGCGCACCATCCGCTGGCGCGATCATAAGGACAACGCCGAGGGCTTCTTCCCGTTCCAGCCCATGCAGAACTTCGTGGACATCTCGGACGGCAAGATCGGCACCGCTATTATGACCCGCGGTCTGCGTGAGTACGAGGTCGAGGACGACAGCGAGCGGACGGTCAAGATCACGCTCATCCGCACCCAGCGCGCCTACATGACGGCGAACTCCAAGATGAACGTCGAAGAACTTGACAAATATACCGGTCAACACAGCTTCGGCACGCTTGAATACGACTACGCAATTTATCCGCACACCGGCAACTGGCAGAGTGCAGAGGTGCTGAACACCGCCTACGCCTTCAAAGTACCGGTCAAGGCGGCGCAGGGCGTACCGCATGAGGGCCAGTTGCCCGTCGAGGCAAGCTTCATCACCGTCTCGCCCGAAAAACAAGTGCTGACCTCCGCCCTGAAACTCGCGGAGAACGGTCAGGACTTCGTCCTGCGCGTCTGGAACACGACCGGTGAGGCTCTGCCGCTCGAAATCAAGACGATCCTCCCGATCGCGGGCGTTGAGCGCGTGCGCCTCGACGAGACCCAGCCGGAGCCCGTCGCCTTCGAGAACGGTGCTTTCGGTCTGACGCTCGCACCGCATAAGATTGAGACCTTCCTGCTGAAGAAAAGCAACTGAGTGACAAAGGGAAACAGAATTATGGCAACCTATCACATCCCCGACCTCGGGGACTTCGACGAAACGAGCGGACTTGTCCCGCGCACTTCGTGCAGCGACGGACATTTCCGCGTCGGCGAGGACGGCGTCACGGGCATTTATGCCACGGGTGACGGCAAGGTGGAGTTCATCGCGTTCCGTGATCACACCCTTGCCTACGTCCTCTCCGCGATGAACTACCCCGCTTATTACCCGGTCAAGCCCGTGACCCCGAAGGGACCTATCCGCGCCGTCCTCATGGACCTCGACGGCACCAGTGTCAAGAGTGAATCCTTCTGGATCTGGATCATCGAACAGACGACGGCGTCCCTGCTCGACGATATGAGTTTCCGTCTCTCCGAGGTGGATCTGCCGTTTGTCTCCGGGCACTCGGTCTCCGAGCACCTGCAATACTGCATCGACAAGTATTGCCCCGGTGCCTCGCTCGAGAGAGCGCGTGAATTCTACTTTGAGCACACCCACCGCGAGATGCACGAAATCATGGAGGGGCGCGGCAAAGCCGGCGCCTTCACGCCGAGCGAACACCTGAAAGAGTTCCTGTTCGCGCTCAAAGCCATGGGCGTCAAGATCGGGCTCGTCACGAGCGGTCTTTACGAAAAGGCGTGGCCGGAGATCAAATCCGCCTTTGATACCCTCGGTATGGGCGACCCAAAGGACTTCTATGACTGTTCTATCTCCGCTGGCTTCCCGCTCCGCCGCGGCGAGGTCGGCACCCTCGGCGAGCTGTCGCCGAAGCCGCACCCCTGGCTGTACGCCGAGGCGGCGACCGTCGGGCTCGGCGTGCCGGAGTCCGACCGCTGCCATGTCGTCGGCATCGAGGACAGCGGCGCCGGCGTCTGCTCCATCCGCCTCGCCGGCTTCCCCGTCATCGGCTTTGCCGGCGGCAACATCGAGAAGTCGGGTACCAAAGCCCTCTGCGATCGCTACTGTGACGGCTTTGACGAAGTCCTCGCCATCATTCGGAAGTGGAACGCCGAAAGTAACAATGCCTGACCCCGCCCCGCGACAGAGAAAACGCACCCCCGGTGCCTTTTCTCCCCCTCCCGCATGATCCGAAAGTCCCCTCATGCCGAACGGCATGGGGGGATTTTCATGAGAAAACAAAACAACCCGCAAGCCGCATGGTTCCGACGACCTTCGGTTCTGCGTTTGCGGAGAGCCGTTCTTTTGCGGGGGCACGCCCCGCCGCCTGGTCTCACCGTCGCAGCAAAATGAAACCCAGCGGTGTAGAAAAGCGACACAGTAAAGCAATCCGGCGTGACCGGGTTAAAAGATCTGCCGCAAAATTGTGCTCCAAAGTTAAAAAACGGAGAGCCGCTTCCGATCGGAAGCGGCTCTCCGTTTTATTTGTTTTCTCGCGGCTCGCCGCCAAGGTCAGTGTAGGACTTTCGGGCAGTTCGAGAAAACTTAACTTGGTGGACGACCGGACAGTCGAATATCATGGGGAGCGGTACTCTCTCTCCGGTCTTGCGACCAAACTGACCGGCGGCAAATGGGGTGTTGCCGGATCGCGCTACTTCAAGTACAATGACATCTGGCTGAACGAACTGCGAGCCCGCAAAGAGGAGCGACAGATATCTCCGCGTCTCGACGATGTATGGATCATCCCCTGCAACCCATGC